>WUUC01235257.1_pt1 | contig 13119 bp, 9 predicted proteins | sample 6278441 | NCBI WGS metagenome assembly WUUC01 (sample SAMN13675441, study PRJNA597444) | soil metagenome | isolation source: soil | place: USA: Washington | collected 2017-10 | reverse complement strand
AGCGGAAGTCCTCCCAAGTCTCGAAGGCGTCCGCGAACGCCTGGCGTATGCCTGCGTGGCCTCTGTAGCTGCCTCCCTCTAGAAGGTTTCGCGGCAACAGCAGCTCGGCGTCGGGATGGAAGCACTCGACCCACGCATCAACGTCTCGGTCTCCAAAAAACGCCCTCATTACCCGATGGGCGATCGCTTCCACGGTCTCCTGCGACATCGCCCGCCCAGTATCCGCTCTCCCCCAAGGAACGCGCCTCGATCGGACACCCCTTTCGCCTGAAAGCGGCGTCCCGGACGGCAGCGGCACTTGTGCTTCGAACACGGCTGACGGCGAAGACCGTGAGGCGACGCGCTACTGGATTTGCGCGCAGGCAGCACTCAGAGCCAGACGACTGCCTTTCGATCATCTGGAGAGCGTCGACGCGCTCGTAGCGGCGCGTCTGGCTTCTGCAATTGGCGCACGGCGGCACTCACGTCGAGGCTCCCGAGTTGAGCACGGCCCGCTGCCTCGTGGCCGGTTCTCGAAGCTCCTGCTTCTGCGACAGCCCGGGCATCTGGACTGCGCGGGCGGTCGACCTGCCTTGCGCGGAAACCGGGGGCATGCGTTTCTCTCACCGGTGCTTCAGACGCATGCGGCTCCTCCGCTTCTGTAGTACATGCCCGTGCCCGCGACGCGCGTCTGGCCTTCCGGCCAGCGCGCTCACCGACCAGTTTACGTGGGGTCATTCGTGGGACCAAACGCGGCCCAACCGGGCCCGATCGGGCTTGTCTCGGTCAGCCCGACGCGCGTCTGATTCGCGCGATTTGCAGGTCGTAATGCGCAAGCCCCGATCGCTGCACGTTGCTTCACACGCGAGAGGCCGCAGGTTCGAAACCCGCCGCGCCCATTCAGGAACTCCCTGCAAACAGGCAGCTGTCGGGCGCGGTGGGGCGAGCAGGGACCTCTCGCGTTTATGGGATCGTCACCTAGTCGGCGGGGGTTCCGTGTATGAGTCCGAGCGGCGCGGCGACGCGCCCTGAGCGCCCGCGGCGTTCTCCGGCACCTGGCAGCTGCCAGGAGGCGGTCGCGTTCGTCTCCCAGTACGAACCGACAACCGGGCTGGTAGCCGTGTTGCTGGGATTTTGGGTCCGGCGATATGTCGGGCGGGAACCCGTATCCGCCGGGCCCATATGACCCATTGCCCCGACTCTGCGACGATCGACGCGAATGCCTGAGTTGGACTCGACGGAGGGCGAACGAGCGCGAGCTGGAACGAAGGCACGGTCTCCAGACCTGGCAGCCGATGTCTTCGTCGGGAGGGATCGCGAGCTCGGCGAGCTTGACGCCGCCCTTACCGACGCGGTCGCGGGCCGTGGCGGCCTGTTCCTGTTGGTTGGAGATCCGGGGATCGGCAAGACGCGGCTGGCGGAGGAGTTCTGCGCGCACGCGCAGGCAGCGGGTGCGCTGACCCTGTGGGGGCGCTGCTGGGAGGGCGGCGGGGCCCCCGCCTTCTGGCCATGGGTCCAGGTGGTGCGCTCCTACCTGCGCCAACGCGATCCGGCGGCGCTGAGGCAGGAGCTCGGACCAGGCGCGAGTTACATCGCACAGATCGTGCCTGAGTTGCGCGAGGCGGTCCCGGACCTTCCCGCCGCCCTGAGCCTTGAGGCCGAGCATCTGCGGTTTGCCCTCTTCGACTCGGTGAGCGCGTTCATGCAAGGCGCGGCGACTCGGGAGCCACTGGTCGTCGTCCTGGACGATCTACACGCGGCGGATCCGCCGTCGCTGCTGCTGCTGCAGTTCATGGCCCGGGAGCTGCGCGGACCGCGGCTGCTGGTTCTTGGCTGCTATCGCGACACGGAGGCAGTGCTGGATCCGGCAGCCGGAGCCTTGCTGGCCGGCTTGGCGCGGACGGCCGCCGCATCCCGCTGCGGGGTCTGAGCGAAGATGACGTGACCGAGCTGATCGCCCGTGCCGGGCCCAGCCCGGCCGATCCCTCGCTCTCACGAGCGATCTACCGGACGACCGACGGCAACCCGTTCTTTGTCGACGAGGTGGTCCGGCTGCTGCGAGCCGAGGGGCGTCTTGCGGGCCGGGACGCCACGAACGAGCCACTGGGGATCCCTACGGGCGTTCGCGATGCGATCGGCCAGCGGGTGGCGCTGCTGTCCGCAGAGACGAGGCACGTATTGACCGTCGCAGCCGTCATCGGCCGTGACTTCGACGCACGCGTGGTCGAGCAGACGGCCGGCCTCGACGCCGAAGACGTGCTCGCGGCGCTCGACGAGGCGATAACCGCGCGCCTCGTGGTAGCGGTGCTTCGGGCCGCGCGGCGCTACAGCTTCTGCCACGCACTCGTCCGCGAGACCCTTTACGAGGCGCTGCCCGCGGGCAGCAGGGCGCGTCTGCATCAGAAGGTGGGAGAAGCACTCGAGCATTTGTACGGCGACGACGACACCAACGTGGCGGAGCTCGCGCATCACTTCTTCGAGGCGGCGGCCGTCGGCGGCGCCGCCAAGGCCCTTGAGCTTTCCCAGCGCGCGGGCGAGCGGGCCAGGGAGATGCTGGCGTTCGAGGAGGGTCGCGGGCACTACGGACGAGCGCTGCAGTCGATGAGCCTCGAGGGTGGGTACGACGGCGGGCGCCGGTGCGAGCTGCTGCTGCGGCGCGCGGAGTGCGAGTGGGGAGCCGGTGACAGCGCCGCCGCACGGGCCACGTATCAGGAGACGGCGGCGATCGCCCGCCGCACCGGAGCGGCGGAGCTGCTGGGCCGTGCTGCGATCGGCTATGCGAGAGGCCTTGGCGGCTTCCTGCATGTGGTGCGCGCGGACGAGACGATCATCGCGCTCATCGAGGAGGCGCTGACGACGCTCGAGGATCGCGACAGCGCACTGCGCGCGCGTCTCCTGGCCCGACTGGCAGTCGAGCTCTACTACACCGATCAGCTGGATCGCCGCGCCGCGCTGAGCGGGGAGGCAATCGAGATGTCCAGGCGCCTCGAGGACCCGGCCTCTCTGTTGATTGCCCTTTACAGCCGGCACTGGGCAGCACGTGGACCCGAGACCCTCGAGGAGCGGCTCACCAACGCCACGGAGATGGTGCAGCTGGCCAGCGAGCTCCGGGACACCGAGATGACCTTCCTCGGTCACAACGTGCGCGTCGACTGCCTGCTCGAGTTATGTGACGCCGAGCCTGTGGACCGGGAGATCCAGGCGATGACCGAGCTCGCCGAGGAGGTGCGCCAGCCCTTCTACCGGTGGCGCACCACCTGTCTCCGCGCGATGCGGGCGATCCTGGACGCCCGCTTCGCGGATGCCGAGCGTCTGGCGGACGAGGCGTTCGAGATCGGCAAGGGCAGCGATCCGGAGATCGCGACCATGGTCCGCGACGGTGCCCAGGCGTTCGCGCTCCGTTTCGGACAGGGTCGCCTGGCCGAACTCGAGCCGGCGACCCTGGATTTCACGAGGCGCTATCCGTGGATCCAGCCCTGGCGATTACTCCTCATGTACGGCGCGCTCGGGCGTGTGTCGGACGCTCGTGCCGAGCTCGAGCGCCAGGCGGCCGGCGACTTCCTCGACTTCCCGCGCGACGCCCTCTGGATCACGCGTGTCGCCGCGCTGTCACACGCGTGCGCCATCGGCGGGGATGCGAGGCGGGCGCGCCAGCTCTACGACCTGCTCCTGCCCTTCGCGGAGCGCAATGTCAGCACGATCGCCGATCAGTCCTACGGGCCGGTCGCCATGCGGCTCGGCATGCTCGCCACGGTGATGGAGCGCTGGGAGGACGCGGAGCGTCACTTCCTCGCCGGCCAGGCGAACTGCCAGACGCTCAGGACGCCGACGTTCATGGCGCTGAACCTCTCCGAGCACGCCCGGATGCTCCTCGCCCGCGCCGGGGGCGGCGACCGCGACCGGGCGCTCGCGCTGCTCGGCGAGGCGGAGACGATCTGCAGGACGCACGGGATCGGCGGGGTGCTCGAGCGGGTGGTGGCCGACCGCGCGAGGGCGCAGGGACCGCAGGAGTCCCAGCACCAGTTCCGGCGCGAAGGCGAGTACTGGACGATCGTGTTCGAGGGTGACGTGTTCCGGATGAAAGACAGCAAGGGACTGCGGTACATCACGCAGCTCCTCGCGAACCCGGGGACCGAGCTCCACGCGCTGGACATGGTGCCGTCGGCGGACTCGCGAACGGGCGACGACCGTTCTGTGGTGGCCGAGCGCGCTGCGCAGGAAGGCATGCGCGTCTCGCGCCTGGAGGGCGCCGGACCCGCCCTCGACGCGCAGGCGAAGGCCGCCTATCGCCGCCGCCTCGACGAGCTCGAGGCTGAGGCCGAGGAGGCCCGCGCGTTCAACGACCCGGAGCGCGTCGCGCTCCTCGCGGAGGAAAAGGACGCCGTCGTGAGAGAGCTGCAGGCCGCGGTGGGGCTCGGCGACCGGGATCGCGAAGTCGCCTCCCCGAGCGAGCGCGCCCGCGTGAACGTCACCCGGTCGATCCGCAACTCGATCGCGCGGATCGAAGGCAGCTCACCCGCGCTCGCCGAGCACCTCAAGGAGGCGATCAGGACCGGGGCGTTCTGCGCCTACCTGCCCGGACCGGGCAGTCGCCGCACCTGGCAGCTGTGAACGGGTTCACCGAACGAATCGTTCCCTGATTTTTTACGCCTGGCTCCCACAACCGGTCTCGCTCAGAGTGCGACGCCGGAGTCATTCCAGGGAGGTGGCCATGAAGCGCCGCAGTTTGCTGTTCCTCGTCGTCGGGTCGATCGCCTCAACCACCGCGATGGGGCTCGCGTTCGCGACCCCGGGGTCGGGCGTCGATGCCGTGACCCACGTGATGGGAGCGGATCTCCCCGGGGCCGTGAAGGTCAACGCCGACGGGATCAAGTTCCGGACCAAGCGGGCGACCGACGTGTCGGTCCTCACGCTCACTGTCGCCCCCGGCGGCACCACCGGCTGGCATAGCCACCCCGGGTTCGCCGTCATCTCGGTCACCGAGGGCACGGGAACCCTGTACTACGCCGACTGCAGCTCGGAGTCGTTCCCCGCAGGCCGGGCCTTCGTGGAGACGGGAGACGATCCCCCGACGAAGTTCACCAACGAGACCGGGGATCCCGTGGTCCTGACGGTCACGTTCTTCGCTCCACAGGACGCGCCCATCATCCAGGACGAAGCCCAGCCCGACTGCGGCTGAACCGACCGGCGGACCATGCCGCGAAGCATCACATTCGACGACGGGACGATCATTCGTGGCGAGACGGATGCGGAGCTCGTGCGCAGCGCGGAGAGGCACATCCGCGCTGCGCACCCGCAGCTCGCCGGTCGGCTGTCGCGCGAGGAGATCCTCGGCATGGCGATCGAAGAGACAAGGGAGAAGACCAAGATGACCATTAACGGCGGATACGACCTCGAGGGCACGCTCCTCGAGGCCTGCACCTGCGAGGTGCTCTGTCCCTGCTGGATCGGCGAGGACCCGGACGGCGGCAGCTGCAAGGCCGTGAACGCGTACCGGTTCGAGCGCGGGACGATCGGCGGCGTCTACGTGAGCGGGCTGAACGTCGTCCGGGTGGTGCTGATCCCCGGCAACGTCCTGACGCCGAACAGCTGGACGGAGGTCAGGCTGATCGACGACAGGGCGAGCGATGAGCAGTTCCAGGCGATCTCCGACGTGTTCGCGGGCAAGCTGGGTGGCCCGCTGGCCGATCTCGCGGGGCTCGTGAAGGAGACCCTGGCGGTGGAGCGGGCGACGATCAGCCACGAGATCGTCGGCGGGGATGGTGTGCTGAAGGTCGGCGAGACGATCTCGGCCACGATGCACCCTTTCCGGGGCCCGGACGGAACGCCGACGACGCTGCGCGACTCGCTCTTCTCGACGGTGGGCGGCTCGCCCGCGTACGTCGCGGTGGCCAACAGCCACGAGGTGAAGCTGCCGCAGTACGGGATGGAGTGGCGGCTCGAGAACCGCAACGCGATCCAGTCCGACTGGAAGATCATCCACGCGGGATGAGCGCGGTCGCGGCAACCCGATCGGCGGCCGCGCGGCCGCCGATCGCCCTGCTGGCGGGGATCGCGGGGGCATGGGCCCTCGCGATCGCCGCCGAGGCGACTGGCAACGCCGAGCGCCTGCACCATGATGCGCTCATCGAGCAGGGCCCGCCGCTGTGGATCGCGCTGCCGCTGGCGCTGGCGGCCTGGCAGGCGATGACGGCGGCCATGATGCTGCCCTCCAGCCTTCCGCTCGTGCGGCTCTACTCGCACGCGTCCGCGACCCAGCCGCAGCCCCGGCAGGCGATGGGCGGGTTCCTCAGCGGCTACGCGCTCGTGTGGACCGGCTTCGCCGCGCTCGCCTTCCTCGGCGACGTCGCGGTGCATCGCGTCATCGCGGCGAACCCATCGCTCCGCGCGCACGAGTGGATGATCGGCGGTGCGGTCCTTGCGCTGGCCGGCGCGTACCAGTTCACCCCCCTCAAGGAGGCCTGCCTGCGTGAGTGCCGCCACCCGGCCGCGTTCATGCTGCGCTACTACGAGCGCGGCGCCGCCGGAGGGTTCCGGCTGGGGGCGCGCCATGGCCTCTTCTGCGTCGGCTGCTGCTGGGCGCTGATGCTCGTCATGTTCGCCGTGGGGATCGCCAGTCTCGTCTGGATGGCGATCTTCACCGCCCTCATGGTCCATGAGAAGGCTCGCCCGCTCGGCGCTCGTACGGTTCCGCTCACAGGCATCGCGCTGCTGGGCGCGGCGTCCATCGTCTTGATGTACTCGGCGCATTCGGCCAGGGTCATAGGCTGATCCCCGCGCTTCACACGCGGCGCACGCTGGACGGGAGGGGCGGCGTCCCGAATGTGGGACGGTCCCCCAAATCGGGCAGCCGCGCCATCGGCTTTCCGGCCATCGAGCGCGCCGCGGGCCGCGACTCGTAGCGGGCGGTCGCCGGGCAACCAGGCGGAACTTTGCTGGCCCGGAAACGCGACCGGTCGGATTTCATCCTTTGGACTGATGTAGCGCATTTGGCCCGGATCTACGGTCCCGGCCATGCTCCAGATCCGCGAAGAACTCTCGCTTCCGACCGTTGAAACGTCCGGCTTCGAGCCGGTCCTGCTCGACCAGGAACGCGCCGTCCAGGAGAAGGTGCATCGCTTCGCCCGCGAGGTCATGCGGCCTGTCGGGCAGAGCCTGGACGCGATGTCGGCGAGGGACGCCGCGGCCGCGAGCTCGCCGTTCTGGGAGTTCCATTCCGAGGCCGCCGGGCTCGGCATCGAGCCGGAGGCGCTGGCCGACCTGCCGCCCCACATCGCCGTCCGCGTGCAGACCCTGATCGCGGAGGAGCTCGGCTGGGGAGACCTCGGTCTCGCCGTCTCGATGGGCGCCGGCGGCGTGCCGCTGATGATGGCGCAGGCGACCGGCGACGCCGAGCTGATGGCGATGACCGCCGGGAAGCTGGGCTGCTGGGTCGTCACCCACCCGGATCGCGGATCCGACGCGACGGCCCTTTACGCGGACGAGCGCCATCCCGGATCGCAGGGCAACATCGGCAATCTCACGGCGCGCGTCGGCGAGGACGAGATCGTGATCGACGGGACGACCTCCGAGTGGGTCTCCAACGGCGCCGTCGCCCAGCTCGGCGCGATGTACATCCCGGCCGACTACGGCGACGGGTTCTTCGACAGCGACGGCGAGCTCAATGGCGTCGGAGTCATCGTCCCCTTCGACCTCCCCGGCGTGTCGCAGTCCGAGCCGTTGACCAAGCTCGGCCAGCGGGCGCTGCCCCAGGGCGCGATCCGCTTCGACAACGTCAAGGTCCCGCGGCGCTTCGCGCTGTGCGACCGCGAGAGCTACAAGGCGAACTTCGCGTCGTCCTGGTCCTTTGCCGGCACGTTCATGTGCCAGACGTCGACCGGGCTCGCGCGGGCAGCCTTCGAGCTCGCGCTGGCGTACGCGCACGAGCGCCGTCAGGGTGGCGCCGCGCTCGCAGAGCACCAGCTCGTCCAATACCGCCTGGGACGCATGGCGCGCAACGTCGAGCTGATCCGTGCCGTGTCGCGCCGGGCGAGCGAGTTCTCGCAGATGGCCCCCCGCCCGCACCCGTACGTCACCGCCCAGGCGAAGGTCACGTGCACCGAGCAGACCTTCGAGGTCGCCGGCGAGGCGCTCCAGATGTTCGGGGCCGCCGGGCTCACCCCTCGCCATCCCGTCGAGAAGCTCTTCCGCGACGCCCGCGCGTCGCTGATCGAGGACGGCGAGAACCACGTTTTGACCATGCGATTCGGCGGGCTCTTGTCCCGCCTCTACCAGGACGGCTGGACGCGCAGCTAGGGCTGCGCGTTCCCCAACTCAGGAACCAAGAGGAGAGAAGACGAAATGGCCAAGTACCCCGTCGTTGTCTACGGCGCCAGTGGATACACCGGCATGCTGATCATGGATTGGCTGATCGATCAGCGCATCCCGTTCACCGCGATCGGCCGCAGCGCCGAGCGCATCGAGGCGAACATGCGCGAGCGTGTTGTCCGGCTGGAGTCGGCCGAGTACGAGATCGTCGAGTGCGATCACGACGTCGAGGCGCTGACCAAGGCGTTCTCCGGCGCGAAGGTCGTCTGCAACACCGTCGGGCCGTTCGTCGACCTTGGCCTGACCGGCGTCGAGGCGGCACTGCGCGCCGGCGCCCACCACCTCGACACGACCGGCGAGCAGAGCTACATCCTCGCCGCGCAGGACCAGTTCGGCGACGAGTACGCCAAGGCGAACCTCGTCTGCGCCCCGTCGACGTCGTACATGTACTCGCTCTCGGAGATCGCGGCCGAGCTCGCGCTCGAGCGCCCTGGCGTCGACATGCTCGAGACCGTGTCGATCAACCGTGTGCCGCGCGACGCAGCCGGCGTCACCGTCGGCTCGGCGTCGTCGATCTTCCAGCTGGTGCGCGCCACCCAGTACCACCTGTGGGACAACGAGCTCGTCGCGCACGAGCCGGGCGCGGGCATCGAGATCAGCGTGCCCGAGTTCATCCGGCCGGCGTACGCGCTGCCGTGGGGCGGCACGGCGCTGCCCGCCTTCTACCGCAACGATTCGCGCGTCCGCTACTGCGACTCGTACGTCTCGTTCTACGACAACCAGGTCATGCGGATGGTGTCCGGCGTGATGCAGAAGTGGGAGGCCGAGTACAAGGACCTCCCGGCCGAGCAGCAGGACGCGGTGATCGCGCAACTCGTCGACTCGACGTCGCCGAGCATGCCGCCGCGCGAGCGCACGTCGATGCAGCGGTCGACCGACATCGCCGTCGGCCGCGGCGCGCTGACCACGGTCCGCGCGAGCGTGCTGAGCGTCACCCCGTACATCACCACCGGCGCGCTACAGGTCGCCTGCACCGAGAGGCTGCTCAAGGACGACTTCGCCAACCCCGGCGTGACCTCGGCGTGCAAGGCGTTCGGCCACAGGTACCTCCTCGGGTTCCTCGAGCAGCGCGGGCTGGCTGCCGCGACCGTGACGGGAGGCTGACATGGCACTCATCGACTTCTTCGATCGCGGCTGGAGCTGCAACCCCGAAGGGATCGCCTACATCGCCGGCGAGCAGTCCTTCACCTACGAGGAGATCGGCTCGCTCTCGTGCCGCATCTCCAACGCCCTACTGGCGTCCGACCTCGAGCACGGCGCGAAGGGCGCCGTGCTCGCGGGCAACGATCCGATCTCCTGGACCTGCGTGCTGGGCCTCTGGCGCGCAGGCATGGCCTGGGTCCCCGTGAACGCGCGGAACCCGATGCCCTCCAACGCCAAGATGCTCGACGCCTTCGACTGCGAGGTCCTGTTCTTCCAGTCGATGTTCGCGCCGGTGATCGACGAGCTGAAGGCCGCGCTGCCGAAGGTCCGTCACTGGATCTGCATCGACGCCGCCGAGGCCGGCTCCCCGTCGTTGGACGACTGGACCTCGGGCCATCCCGACACCAAGCCCGCCGTCGAATACGCACCCGACGACGTCGTCGCCGTGATGCCGACGGGAGGCACGACCGGCGCCCCCAAGGGCGTCATGAACACCAACCGCAGCTTCCAGACGTTCTGCGCGAACTTCATGATCACGTGCAGCTACCGCAGCGACGAGCCCGCGGTGAACCTCGCGGCGGCGCCGATGACGCACACCGCCGGTGTGCTCTCGATGCCGTGCTCGGCGCGGGGCGGCACGGTCGTGATCCTGACGTCGCCCGAGCCCGCCGCGCTGCTCGACGTGATCGAGCGCCACGGCGTGACGGAGCTGTTCCTCCCGCCGACGGTGATCTACCGGCTGCTCGAGGAACCGGGCCTCGCCGATCGCGACCTCTCCTCGCTGAAGTACTTCATCTCCGGCGCGGCTCCGCTGTCGGTCGACAAGCTCAAGCAGGCCATCGACCTGTTCGGGCCCGTGATGATGCAGGGCTACGGACAGACGGAGGCTCCGGCCGCCATCGCGATGCTGCGGCCCGAGGAGTACCTGGTCGACGGCCGGCCCGCCGACGACGAGCGGCTGTCGGCGTGCGGTCGGCCGACCCCACTGGCGAACGTCGCGATCCTCGACGAGGAGGGTGTCGCCCTGCCGCAGGGCGAGTCCGGCGAGATCTGCGTGTCGGGCGACCTGTTGATGAAGGGCTACTACAAGGACCCTGAGAAGACGGCGGAGACGATCGTCGACGGCTGGCTGCACACCGGTGACATCGGATACCAGGACGCCGAGGGCTACGTGCACATCACCGACCGCAGCAAGGACATGATCATCACCGGGGGCTTCAACGTGTACCCCAGCGAGGTCGAGCAGGTCATCTGGTCCCATCCCGCGGTCCAGGACTGCTCCGTCATCGGGGTCCCGGACCCCGAATGGGGCGAGGCGGTCAAGGCCGTCGTCGAGCTGAACCCCGGGGCCGAAGTCGACCCCGACGAGCTGATCGCGCTCTGCAAGCAGAAGCTCGGAAGCGTCAAGGCGCCCAAGTCCGTCGACATCGTCGACGAGCTCCCGCGCAGCCCGGTGGGCAAGGTCCTCAAGAAGGACCTGCGCGAACGCTACTGGCAGACCGAATCAAGGCAGATCTGAGGCCCCCAATGACCATCGAGCACCTCTCATCCACCGACGCCTCGCTCCTCGCCGTCGAGGACGCCGATCACGGGATGCATCTTCAGATCATCTACGTGTTCGAGGGCGAGCCGCCCACGTTCGACGAGTTCCAGGAGACCGTCGAGCGGCGCCTGCTCGGCGCGCCGCGCTTTCGCCAGCGCGTCGCGCGGGTGCCGTTCAACCTCGGCCGCCCCGCCTGGGTCGACGACGAGCGCTTCGACCTCGGCTACCACCTGCGGCGCACCGCGCTGCCGGCTCCCGGCTCCGAGGAGGAGCTGCGAGCGCTGTCCAACCGGCTCCTCCAGCAGCCGCTCGACCTCCGCCGCGCGCTGTGGGAGATGTGGCTGGTCGAGGGCCTGTCGGACAACCGCTTCGCGGTGATCCACCGCGTCCATCACTGCATGGTCGACGGGATCTCCACACAGGACCTCTCGAGCACGATGTTCTCGAAGACGCCCGAGGAGGACCGGCCCGACACGGACGAGTTCAGGCCGGCCGGTACGCCGTCCGGCAGCCGCCTGCTGGCGTCGGGTCTCGCCGATCTCGCCGCGAGCTCGGGCGAGGCGGTGACGGGCCTGCTGCGCGGGGCGCGCTCGCCGCTCACCACCGCACGCAATGCCGTCCAGACCGCGCGGACGCTGGGCACGGTCTCCGGGGCCACCGGCTCGGTGCCCACGACGATCCTCAACACGCCGGGCGGGCCGCGGCGGCGCACCGACTGGGTGCGCGTGCCGCTGGCCGACCTGAAGGCGACCAAGATCGCCTATGGCACGACGATCAACAACGTCGTGCTCGCCGCGAGCGCCGGCGCGCTGCGCCGGTACTTCCTGCGCCACGGCGAGCCGCTCGCGGACGGCATGAAGGCGATGGTGCCGGTATCGGTGCGCCTGGACACGCAGAAGGGCGCCCTGGGGAACCAGGTCGCAGCGATCTACCCCGAGCTGCCGGTTCAGGAGGCCGACCCGGGCAAGCGTGTGGCCGCCATCGGCGCGGAGGTCGACCGACTGCGGGACACGCAGGGCGTGGCGATGCACCGGCTCATGGGGATCGGGGGGTTCGCGCCGCCGACGATCATGGAGCAGGTCCAGCGGCTGTTGCTCGTCAACGACCGCGCGCACAACCTCGTCATCTCCAACGTCCCCGGCCCGAGCGAGCGGCTCTACTTCCGGGGGCGGCCGCTGCTCGAGGTCCTACCGTCCGGCATGACGGCGCCCTACCACGGGCTCAACATGCCGATGGTCTCCTACAACGGCACGCTGTACATCTGCGTGGCGACCGATCCCGAGGTCGTCCCCGACGGCGCCGGCTTCGCCGCCGACCTCGAAGCATCGTTCGCCGAACTGTACGAAGCGGCCGCGGCCATCGCATGACCGAGCGCGATCACCAGCTCGCGCACGGACGCGTCCGGGTCGTCGACGTCGGCGACGGCCCGCCGCTCGTGCTCATCCACGGGCTCGGCGGCAACTGGCGCAACTGGGTGGCGAACATCCCCGCGCTGGCTAAGCGCCATCGCGTCATCGCGCTCGACCTCCCCGGCTTCGGGCGCTCGGACGTGTACCCCGGCACGGTGACGGTCGAGCGCTACGTCGATACCGTCTTCGAGCTGCTCGACCTGCTGGGTGTCGGGCCCGCAACGTTCGTCGGCAACTCGATGGGCGGGCTGCTCACGATCGAGGCCGCGGCACGGCATCCGGATCGCGTGAGCGCCGTGATCCTCGTGTCCTCCGGTGGCCTTCCGCTGACGTCGCTGCGCCACCGGTTGATCACCATCCCGCAGGCCCGCCTGTTCAACCGCCTGCTGCGTCACCCGCTCGCTCGCCGGGCGATAAAGAGCTTCCCCTGGGCACGTCACCTGATCGGCGCCACGATCGTCCACGACCCGGGCAGGATCCCGGCGCCGCTGCTCGCGGCCTCGTTGAGGGGCCTCGGCGCGCCGGGGTTCGGCGCGGCGCTGCACGCCGCCGCGAGCTACGACGCGCGCGTCCGCGCTCCGGCGGTCGCGTGCCCCACGCTCGTCCTGTGGGGGCGGGAGGACCGCCTGCTGCCGGTGGCGATGGGCGACGAGATCGTGCGCCTCATCCCGGACTCGC
>WUUC01229125.1_pt1 | contig 13119 bp, 4 predicted proteins | sample 6278441 | NCBI WGS metagenome assembly WUUC01 (sample SAMN13675441, study PRJNA597444) | soil metagenome | isolation source: soil | place: USA: Washington | collected 2017-10 | reverse complement strand
TCTCTGCAGATGTTTTGCCATCTAAGTAACAATACGTTATACCAGCTGCCGTAAATTCATCGCGAATTATATGGAGCATTTCGGTGAACTGTGAAAACACAAGGAGCTTGTTAATACCGGCGTTCTCCTGTACTTCGCGTACTAATTCTTCAATTTTGACTGCACGGGTTGTATCAATTGCAGGATCTTTTACCAGCGCTGGATGATCACATAACTGACGCAAACGAAGAAGACCTTCCAATACATAGATACCGGATTTGCCAAGACCTTCTTCATCAATTCGTTTTAAGAGTTGATTTCTATAATTGTCTTTGTACTGGTTGTAGATTTTTCGTTGCTCGGCCTCCATGGTGCACCAGAGTATAGAAACGGTTTTGTCTGGCAGGTCTTTGGCTACTTGCTCTTTTGTACGCCGTAACGTAAATGGATGAATAAGCTTTTTTAGGTGTTGGGTTTTTTCCTTGCTTCCGAGTTTATCAATAGCATGTGCGAACTCACGATTAAAATATTCACGTGTGCCAAGTAACCCAGGGTTAAGAAAATTGAACTGTGCGAATAGGTCAGCTGTATTATTTTGAACGGGTGTTCCGCTTAGGATAATCCGGTTCACGGCATTCAGTTTGTTGACCGCCTTTGTTACCTGGGCATCGGGATTTTTGATTGACTGGCTTTCATCCAGAATAACATATTGCCACAGGAATAACCCTAAGTGTTCGAGGTCATTTCGCACCATTCCGTAGGTCGTAAGAACCACATCATACGTTGTAAAATGGGTTTCCGTAAATTCACGTTGTCCACCATAGTAAGTGTAAGTTGTTAGCGAGGGGCAAAATTTTTGTATTTCATTTTCCCAATTGAAAATGAGCGACGTAGGACACACAACCAATTGAGTACTTCCAGGGTATTTCTCTTTGAGGAACTGGAGAAATGAAATTGTTTGAAGCGTTTTTCCCAACCCCATGTCATCGGCAAGGCAGCCTCCCCATCCTAATTCATTCAATGCCTGTAACCAGTGAAACCCAGATTGTTGATAGGGTCGAAGCGTTGCTTTTATTTCGTTAGAAAGCGGAACTTTTTGAATCGTATCGTAATGCAAAAGTTTTTCTTTGCGTAACGCAATGTCTTGCTGGATTGTATTTCCATCAACTTTATCAAGAATATCATCCAAGAGTGTGTAATGTAGCTTGCTAACTTTAAGAATGCCGTTTTCTTCGGTACCCGTACGGAAGAGTAAGCTATACTGACTTATCCACTCGGCTGGAATATGCCCGAGGTTACCATCTTCCAGCATAATGGTGTCTTGCTGGTTCAGAATGGCTTTGCGTATTTCTTTTAATGATACGAGTTGATCGCCCCACTCAATCCTTACGTGAAGTTCAAACCAATCGGAGGTGGAGGTCGCCTCTACAATAAAGCGGGGTGTGTGTGTACTGTACCTGAATTTTTTAAGTTCCTGTAATCCGCGTACGGCGTAGCCGAGTCCCTGCACATTGCGCATCATGGTAATGAACCATCCACTTTTCATTACATCGGCAAACGCAAGGTAGTAATATTGATTGTTGCGTTGTTTGGCAAACGATGGGTGTAACGTTCGTAGATATTCATAAAGTTTTTTCTCCGCTTCTGTGTTGCGCTTTATTATTTTTATTTCTGGTTGCGTTTGATCGATATGATACGGTTCAGCGCTGAAATCAATTGTGACGTCATGGTAGGTAAATTGTGGCCTGATCATGAGGTTACTTTCATTGAGCTCACTTAAAAAAACTTCCGGTATGGGTTCGGGATTTATGATATCAATATTTGCGTTTTTACTGATGGCAACCGGATAGTGATCGAGCAGGGGCGTGATAAATTGTACCACTTCTTTTTTCACCGACATCGGGTAGGTCACCATCCCATTTTTGAAAGTGTCGATGAGCCCTAACGCTTCTGAACTGGGAGGAAGGTAAAACGCATTTTCATGTTTTAGTAAAAAACCGCCCCATAAATTGGGTATGGCTTCTTTACCGTCCAGTACCAACTTCATTTTTATAGTTATGAATTTTCCGTCGGTGTCGACCGTGAAACTTGGTTGAGCGGGCGTATTTCCGAGAACAACCGATTTTAAGTTACTGTCAATGAAACGGCCATCTTTTAAAAGGAATACATTGGTTGACGTTTTCAGGAACGGCCACAATTTTTGTAACAGTTCGACATAGTGCTTACGAAGATTAATTAACTCTTTAGCCGACACGTGTGCCCACGTCCCGGAGTGACTTCGTATAAAACGGTTTCCCGTTTGGGTCATCCACTGTAAAATCTTGTTATCGGAAAATTCTAAAAAGTCTTCGTACACAGCATCTTCAAGCGGCTGGAGGTAAGCCAGTCCTTTTTCGGCTTGAAGTGATATTCGTTTAAATTCGGTGACTTTATCCTTTTTGAATATAAGTAAGGGCTCAAGGTCAAATCGTGTTGATTTACCGGAAGAAAAATTGAATAGAAACCCAATTTCATAATCGATTAGGGTTCCGTTAGGCAGGCGTGGTCTTTTGGGTTTTGTTTGTTCCGTTTTTCCCTGATCAAAAAGCATCATATTGGGCGCAAAATAGCAGTTTTAAATCGGTTAACGAGCCCGGATTGTGGTGTAAAGCGAGCTAAATGTAAATAAATTATTATATGCCGTGGCCTCTGTAGGTAGATTGGCGGAGACGAGTTGATGTTCAAGGATTTAGAATTGAAATACACAACCTGCCGGAAATAGAAAAAGGGGAAGTTTTACCTCCCCCTTAGTGTCAGATAGAAAAGACCCTCTCTCTAAAACTACCTAACATGTGCCAATTTAGAATATTTCTTTAAAAACTCTATGCTTAACTTTTGATAAAACGTAGAATAATAATTCTTCTTCGTTCTCATCGAATGGTTTATTCATCCATTTTTTATCATAGATGAAATGCATTACAAGGATTATTGTAGTTAAACCGCCTTTTTTGAAGTCACTTAACCAGTATTTACCGGTTTCTGTACTGGCTTTATCCTTGAGGTACTTCTCGAATTTTAATTCCAGTTCGGATTTTTCAATTTTGAACATGCCCTTTCTTCCCTTTTCCGAATAAATAACGTGCCTTCGCCGTAATTATTATTTGATCAGATTTAGTGAGAATAACTAATTCAAAACCCGATAATGTGCTTCTTTTTTTTGTAATCCTGTATTAATTAATTATTTAAACAGCTCTTTGAATAGTTTTAGTTTTGTTTTAGACAATAAATGGATCAACTCGTCCTCCTGATCTTCACCAACGGTATCAATCCAATCCTTGTTGTATAAGAAATGCATGACAAGTGCAATTGTTTGCAGTCCACCGCGCTTAAACTCAGCCAACCATGCCACGCCGTCTTTTGTACTTGACCGGTATAACAGATAGGTTTCAAATTTCTTTTCAATTGTAAGGATATCAAGTTCATACATTGTGTCACCTTTAAAAAACCTAAACATTTTAGTCATTGCTGTTCAGGATTAGGTCAAATAATTTAAAATAGCGTTTACATTGACCGCATTGCATTATCAACTTCTGTTTACCTTCGCGCACGTTCGTAGTTATTGTGTATTAATTACATGTCTGCAACATTAGCACCAGTAGTAAACTAAAGCAGAGAAGTGCGTTTAAAGCATTCCAGGTGGGTAGCGGAGAAAGTAATTTCCAAAAATAAAAAAGCAAAATCTTGTTTTGGAACGGTCGTTCAAAAGAGTGGTGATGTATCCCGAGAGGGCAACCCGTTAGTTCAGGTCAATGTCTAGTGTGCTTTTGCTCATTTTCTGTTGATAATCTTTCGGCGTAAGACCAAATTCAGATTTAAAGCACTTTGAAAAGTACGACAGATTTGAGAAGCCGACATCGTACATAATTTCCGATATGTTACCGCCTTTGTTTTTAAGCAGCAGGGATGCTTTTTTAAGACGGTATTTTTTAATTATTTCATTGGCTGATAATTTCGTGAGGGATTTTAGTTTTCTGTATAAATGGGTTGAACTCATGCCAATTACATCGCTGAGTATTTCAACGCTAAAATCTGAATTGGAGATATTAGCTTCAATAATGTTCATTACATTTTTAATGAATTTTTCGTCCACATTTTCTTTATCGCTGCCGGTAGATGGTTGTGTAATCAATTCATTTTTTAGGTAATCGGCCAATTCTTTTTTTCGCGTAAGGAGATGATCAATGTTGGCTTCCAGGAATTCAATTTCAAAAGGTTTGGTAATGTAAACGTCGGCCCCGGTACGAATACCTTCAATTTTCTGCGCAGTCAATCCTTTTGCGGTGAGCAATATTATTGATATGTGATTTGTTTTTGGGTTTTCTTTGATTTCTTTGCAAAGCGTTAGGCCGTCCATGATGGGCATCATAATATCGCTAATGATAATTTCGGGAAGAAAATTGATTGCTTTCGTTAACCCTTCTTCGCCGTTTTCTGCGCTTACAAAATTGTATTTGTTGCTGAGGCTAATCCGCACAAAATCGATCATGTCGATACTATCATCAATTAATAGTATGAGCGGTTTGTCAGATTGTAAATCGAAGCGATAGGGTTTCAGCAGTTTGTTGTCATCGGTTATTTTTTCTTTTGTGGCAACAAGATTTACTTCTTCATTTTCATGGATGTAATCAACTGGAAAATGAGAATTTCCTAACGGAAGTAGAACTGTAAAGCACGCGCCTTTGCCTTTTGTACTCTCGACGTTAATTTCTCCATGATGAAGTTTGACATACTCAGTAGCGAGTGCAAGGCCTATCCCAGTACCCATCTCCATTTGCTTCGCTTCGCGGGTCTGATAAAAGGGTTTAAATATTTTCAATTTTTCTTCCGGGCTGATTCCAATTCCTGTATCGATTATTTTTATTTCGATGCGCCCATGTGGGTATTCGGTCGTTTTAGGCAATTGGTTGATGGATAAATTGATCTCGCCGCCGTTTTGGGTAAACTTGAATGCGTTTGAAAGTAAATTGAAAAGAACCGTTTCTATTTTCTCGACGTCTATCCAGATCTTTATTTCTTTTGGCATGGAATTAAAACTAAAAGCGATATTTTTGCGGTCAGCTTTATCTGAAAAAAGTAAATGAATATCCCTGCAAAACCTTACCAACTCGAGCGAAGACACCTTTAACTGAAGGGTGTCATTTTCCAACTTTCGAAAATCGAGTATTTGATTAATGACGCGAAGTAACCGATGTGAATTCTTTTCGGCCAGGGTTATAAGTTTTAAGTTTTCTTTATCCAAATTTCCGTGCTTTAGAATTTGATGAATCGGAGGAAGAATAAGACTTATTGGTGTGCGTAACTCATGAGAAATATTGGTAAAGAATTGTTGCTTGGTTTGTGCAAGTTCTTCCATATGATCTTTTTCGAGTCGCGTTATTTTCAATTCGTTTTTGAGGTGGAGCCTGGCGGAATACGTGCGTAGTGCAAAGAATACAATTACAGCCAGAAGTAGGGCATATAGAATAATGAAGCCATTACTTAAAAAGAGTGGAGGTTTGATGCGGATGGTTGCCGTAGCGGCATGCGCACTCCATACACCATAATTGTTTGTGCCTTTAACTCTAAATGTGTATTCCCTCGGTGATAAGTTTGAATACACAGCGAAATTCTTTTGCCCAGAAACGTACTTCCAGTCTTCATCAAATCCCTCTAATTTGTAGGCATACACGTTTATGGCGGGTTGCCAGTAATGAAGCGATGAGAATTCGAAAGTAATTGACCGGTGCGCATAGTCCAGAATTAATTCTTGGGTAAAAGGTATGTCGTTCTGTAATAGTATTTTCCCATCAATTTTTTCATCGTTGGATACTGTTTTATTATTGATCTCCAGCGTAGTAATATAAACTTTAGGTTGGTAGAGATTGGGTTTTAACTTATTGGGTTGGCAAACGATGTAACCGTTATCACCACCAAAAATAATTTCACCGGCATCACTTTTAGCTGCACATCCATAAAAAAAGCTTTTCAGTGGAAGATCTCTGTCCAGCGGAAACATTTCAGTTTCCTTGGTTGTGGTGTTAAATTTAAAAATGAAATAATTTGTACCGCCCCAGATATTGCCATCGTTGTCTTCGGCAATGTTTCCGATATGAACATCGTTACCCGTAATAATTGGTCTGAATGTAGCAACGTTGCGTTTGGGATTGTATTCAATCAATCCGTTTTGCGTCCCGGCCCACAATGTTCCATTTCTTGCAGCATAGAGACAGTGAATATCCCCTTTTGTCAACTCATTAAAATGGTGTATGCGGGTTTCTTTAAAGGTTTTATTGTCTATTCGGAATAGCTCGTTATACATTGAATACCAGATTGCATCATCTCCGGCAGTAACTTTTTCAGAACCAAATTCATTGGCAACCCCTTTGAAACGAAGCGAATTTATAACCCGAAAATCGCCAAATACTTTGAACAGTCCCCCTTGAAATGCGCTTACCCAGAATGATCCGTCCTTGTCTTTAATGAACTTGGCAATGTAATTTGTGACAAGCCCATTGGTTGCATTGGCAGTAATAGCGTACATTTTGTCGTTCGGTTCATCCCATATATTAATTCCTCCAGCTGTGCCGATCCAGATTCTTCCGTAGTTGTCTTCTTCCAACGCGTAGGAATTGTTGAGGAGAATCTTCCGTTGTCCAGGTGAATTTGTATCAAAGAGTTGTTTTGAATGATTCTTTTCGTCGATGCGTATAACGCCATGAAGTGTGGCCAGCCATAGAATTCCTTTTTTTGTAATTAAAACAGCCTTAACCTGGTTTCCAACAATTTGATTTTCAACCTGATTTGAAACCTCATGGTAGTCATAGAAATTTCTGTGCTTGTTTAGCCGGCTCAAGCCGTTCGAGGTAACAAACCAAATTACCCCTCCGCTATCTTCGAAAATTTGCCAGATCGCATTGTTAGCAATTGAGTATGAAGTTTGCGGATTGTGAAAATTGGCCGTATTCGTTTTTTTCACGGGGTTGAAGATATTCAACCCGAAATCAGTACCTAACCATAAGTTACCTTCATCATCGGGATAGATACACTTTATTACTTCGTTACTGAAAGCTACATTTTTATCACTGAACTGCTGGTAACTTCCATTCCTGGTGTTGAAAAGGCACAAGCCTGTTTCTGTTCCTACCCACAAGAGCGAATCCGTATGTTTGGAAAATGGTTTAATGTCTCCACAAATCAGATTATTCTTTAGTGATGGTTTATAATTGCCTTTGAGATCGAACACTTCAAACCGGGTATCGCTTTGCTTTAACTTATTTAACTTGTCGTACGTGCCAACCCAAAGGGTTGCCTTTTTGTCCTGATAAATTGATCGTATGGTATTGTGGCTTAATCCACTGTTATGGGTCGTAAATAATTTAATGATTTTATTTTCATGCGCATGGTATTGAATCAAGCCGGTTTCAGTTCCTATCCAAATTGTTTCAGTCAGGCCTTTATACAAGGTGCGTACTGTTTTATTTGCACCCAGGTCAATACGGGTTATTTCGTAGGTCACGGTATTTATTTTGCACAAACCATTCCATGTACCAACCCAAATGTGATCTCCATCTGCCAGTAGGCAACTCACTTCATTCGAAGGGAGTGAGTTAAAAGATTCACTTTTTTGAAATGTTTTAAAATGATTTCCATCATAGCGACTCAATCCGTTGCCGGTGCCGATCCAGATAAAATCGCTTTTATCCTGTGCGATGCCAGAAATAATGTTTGATGGTAATCCGTCTTTTAGTGAAAGTGAAGAAAAGAATAAGTGCTGCGAAAAAACATTTCCATGTCCTGCGACTAAGGCAAGAAAAAAGATTGCCGTTAATGCGGCTAGATTTTTATTTTTCACCAGGTATTGCATATTTCCCGTAAAAAAGTACGGCTTTAGAAAATGAAGTAAAAAATACTTTAAGTTGAAAGCAAATATACAGTTATTAAAATGGTAAAGATCGCGGGATGGATCGTGCGCAATGGTAGCTATTCCAACTGGGTGTTGTAAATGATTTGCTATGTATGAATACCGTTAATTCCTGTATGAATTGTGATCCGTTCTGCAGATCATTTCAGGTAACTTGTCGTCGAGTTTGTAACTCACATCAGATTTGGTTTGGTTAAAAAAAGCCGTCTGTAAACGACGGCTTTTTTGTGAACTTTTTTTGGCATACGATGCGTACTGTTGTCCGCTTATCTTTTTTTGCCCGCCGTATTTACGTGTTGCCCGTGATTGACAAACCATTATATATACTATTGAATGCTGTTCCATAAAAGCAATTTGGGTCTGTTTTGTAAATCTTGCCGGGTTAGTTGTTCGGCGTTGGCAGTTTGCGGTGCATAAAATAAAACGGCGTGAGCAGGTGGATGCGGTCAGGGTTGTTTTCAATTTTTTCAGGTAAAAAAATGCGCGTTGTGCTTTGATTATCTTAAAATGGGTGTTTCTGAGCTGTATTTGGAGGATTATCTTCGATTTCTGTACGATTATTTTCGACTCCTGCAAACGTTTGAAGGTAGATTGCAAACGTTTTCTTTCCCTAAATCAATACACTAAATAATTTAATCGTATGATAAAAAATTTACTGTTATTAAGTTGTTTCCTTCTTTTTATGGGCTTTGCCGCGTCTGCGCAAAGAATCGTAACAGGAACGGTTTTGGACGAATCCGGGGGCGCACTACCCGGAGTAAATATTCTGTTGAAAGGTACCACGACAGGAACGGTAACCGGATCGCAGGGCACTTATTCTATTTCTATACCTGAGAATCAGACGGATGGTGTTCTATTGATCTCCTTCATCGGATATAGTTCTCAAGAGGTTCCGATTGCGGGCAGGTCAATTATTGACGTGAGTTTATTGCCTGATGTGCAAACACTCGGCGAAGTAGTGGTGGTCGGTTATGGAACGCAGAAGCGCGAGGATATTTCCGGTGCTGTTACTTCAGTACACACAAAAGATTTGCCGCAGGTTGCAAATACATCGGTTAATCAACTTTTACAAGGTAGAGTTCCCGGCCTCAACATTGCCCAACGAAGTGCGCAACCTGGTGGAGGTCTTAATGTGAACATACGGGGCGCTATCTCGCAACGGGGAAGCAATGCACCGCTATATGTTATTGACGGTGTGCCTATTTTTAACAACGACAGAGTGGAGCAAGGCCTTGTTGGTGGGCAACTCGGGTTTGATGGCGGAGCAGACCGTGATCCGCTAAATAGTATTAACCCAGCTGACATTGAATCGATCGATGTGTTAAAAGATGCCAGTGCTACTGCTATCTATGGATCTTCGGCGGCAAATGGAGTTATTTTAATAACAACAAAGCGTGGCAAGCAAGGTCCAGCCCAGGTGCAATACCGAGGAAGTTATACGATTCAGTCACCTAAAAAATACATTGAATTTTTCAGGGCGAAAGAATTCATGCAACAACATAATCGCTTAGCGCATGATTATTACCTGTACTCAAATGATCTAGGTCCTTATGGAAACGCAGACCCTGCTGCGGTGTCCCCTTTTACACCCTTCTTTTCGACAGCTGATCTTTTAAATTATACCGGTAAGGGCACCGATTGGCTCGACCTAATGATAAGAAATGGAAAGATAGCAGAGCATAACTTTTCTATTTCGGGTGGAAATGAAAATACCAGGATATATACAGCCTTCAACTATTTTAATAACGATGCTATTTTAGAGAACTCGAACCTTAGAAGGTATACAGGTCGGATGAACCTCGATCAGAAAATAGGCGGAAGAATTAAACTTGGATTAAATTTAACGGCGAGCCAAATCAATAATAACAATGTTTCGTCAGGCGCTAACAGTGGAGGTTCAGAGAAATATAATATGCTCCAAGCCGCGTATTCATATTCTCCACTATTAGAAGTTTTTGATGAAAACGGCAAATACACAAAGACCTATGATACGCGGATTATCAACCCCGCGTCTTTTCTCATCCTTAATGATAAGTCGGTAACAACACGGATGATCGTAGCGCCCAATGTTGAGGTAAAGATATTTGATGCTCTGAAGCTTAATATTGTTGGCGGCATTGATCGTCAAAACTCACAACGGAGTTTTTATATACCGGCATCACTGGCAACGCCAGCGTATCCTACGGGTGCTGCACAAAAAAGCAATGCGAACATTGGCAACTATACCGGAGAAACGTATTTGACCTTCGATAAAAAAGTGGGCCAGGGCGCGTTAAGCATAGTTGCCGGTGGTGGTTTATACCGGACAACAACCGATCAATTTAATATTGACGCCGTCACTTTTTTCACCGATGCATTTCAAGACAACAACATTGATGCAGCTACGGGTAAAACGTTAAGCAGCTTTGCATCCGGAAGGAGCGAGCGTAACCGGCAATCGTTGTTCGGGCGCATAAATTACTCGTTGAAGGACAAGTACATTGTAACCTTCACCGGCCGTATGGACGGCGACAGTGAATTTGCAGCTAACAATAAGTTTGGTTTCTTTCCCGGCTTATCGGTTGCCTGGAGAATCAGCAACGAAAATTTCCTAAGCGGTGTCTCGCAGATTTCCGATCTTAAGTTAAGGGTAGGTGCGGGTAGAGTGGGTAATCCGCTCAATGCTGGAAGTGCAATAGATTTAATCGGGTTGAACCCGACAGACCCTCAGAATCAATATACGTATCCGGTGGGAGGAGCCGTGTTAAACGGAGTATCAACGTTGCAACGTTCTAATCCAAACCTTACCTGGGAGACTAATGAAACAATAAACATCGGGTTAGATTTTGGCTTATTTAATGACAGGGTATCGGGCGCCTTAGATGTTTACCAACGAACTGCCAAGGATCTATTAGATGAAGATCGGTTGGTAAGAAACAATGAAGTATTTAGAATACCCGCTAACATTGGTTCAACGCGTAGCCAGGGGATCGAGTTGATGTTAACCACTGTTAATTTGGCAGGCCCGCTTACTTGGTCAACGACATTCACAGGAACCACTTTTAAAAGTTATTGGGTTGAAAGAAATCTAGCTGTTACGTTACCGGATTGGGTGAAGAAAGACGATCCATTGTCTGCCGTGTATGGTTGGGAAACAGATGGCATCATTACGGGAGCTGACGATAGACCTTCCTATATGCCTAATGCAAATCCAGGCAATATTAAATACATCGATCAAAATAATGATGGACAGTTGAATGGAAGTGATGTAGTAATGCTAGGTCAGCGTACACCGAAATGGAACATCGGTCTTGCCAATTCATTTTCGTATAAAGGAATTGACTTGAATTTTTATTTCAGTGGATTTTTTGGAAACATTGCTTCTACCAATTCTCTCGGAATGGGTTTTAATCCAAACAGTCCTGGTGACCGGCTGGCTGGAATAAATGGCAGCAGTATTCAGAATGTACCCACATATGTACGACGTGTGTGGACGGCGGATAATCCTACAGGTGATTTACCTGGCCTTGCTCCTGATATGTATGCAGGCAATAATCCGTCGACAAATACGAATCCCGTATTTACAAATCCTAACTTCGAAAACCATAATTTTTACGCACAGCGAGCAGACTTCGTTCGCCTGAGAAATATCACGTTGGGATATACCCTTTCCAAAAATCTACTAGGCAAGGCATTCATTCGATCGGCAAGAATATTTATTGACTTGCAGAATGTTGCCAAACTTACAAAGTTCGACGGCTTTGATCCTGAATTTACCGAAATCAATCCCTATCCGCAGGCACTGTCCACTACTATTGGTGTAAATGTTGGGTTTTAGACAAAACGAATTGACGTATGAAAAACATGAACATAAAAAACAATAATAAAGGCGTAAGGTTTTTGATTTGCCTTGCGGTCTTGTTCCTTGCTACGATTACCGGGTGTGAGAATGCGTTGGAGACAAAAGTATTTTCAGAGATAACGCCTGAGAATTTTTTCAAAACAGAATCAGATTTTGATGCCGCGTTGATAACACTCTACAATCCATTTGGTAGCGATTGGGGCTCGCGCGACGCGGGTAGCGGTTCTGCCAACTCATGGTACAATCACCTCTACAACGCTAACAATGTTTCCTATTTTATGCGCGGGGAGTTGTCAACTGATGAGTTGAACAGGTACGCGATTGGAACCGAAGAGAATTTCAACTGGGGGCCATCTACATTTGGTGACGACGGAGTGTACGCAAAGATTCGACATGTGGCACGAGCTACATCAGTTATACAAAGTATTGGAAACTCTCCACTTCCTGATCAGGTAAAGCAACCTTACATTGCGCAAGCGAAAGTGTTACGGGCATGGATGATGTACGTATTATATGACTTTTTTGGTCCTGTTAACGCAAAGTTTGATCCGGCAACTTTAACGAATACAAAGCCTGAGCCTCGTCCTTCTGAAGCCATCTACACGGCTCAAATTGAAACCGATTTAACGGAGGCTCTGCCTTCGTTGGCTGATATGCATAATGGAGATGCGTCGAAATGGGGCAGAGTATCAAAAGGCGTTGCACGTATGTTGCTGCTGAAACTTTACATGCACACGAAGCAGTGGGCTAAGGCGGAGGCTGTCGGAAAGGAAATCATTGGCATGGGTTACGCGCTTCAGCCCAATTATGCTGATATTTTTAAAGTAGAGCGGAATAACGAAATCATCTTCGCGATTGACTGCAGTATTTCAGAGGGCGCACGTAACTGGTATCCTCAACATGTATTCCCAACTAACCCTGCCTACGTTTCTTCACCAATTATAACACGTGGCGGCGGCTGGACGGTGTACGTGATGCCTTGGGAATTTTATGATAAGTTTGGATCAGGCGATGAGCGGACTTCAACACTTATTACATCCTATTTAACGACAGGCAACCAGGTTGTTGATCGCAGTAATGTCAACATGCGTGGAGCTATTCCATTAAAGTACACTGGTATTACGGGTGACCGTACTGCCTACCCAGATGACTTTGTGATATTCCGTCTCGGTGAAGTTTATCTGTCTGTTGCTGAAGCCATCAATGAACAGCGAGGTCCCGCTGACGCATACGCGTACGTGAATGAAGTCCGTGAGCGTGCCGGTGTAAATGATTTTTCCGGCATGAACCAAGCCACGTTCAGAGGTGCTATTTTAGATGAACGCGGACGCGAACTGTTTGCGGAGGGTGCACGAAGACA
>WUUC01083839.1_pt1 | contig 13120 bp, 10 predicted proteins | sample 6278441 | NCBI WGS metagenome assembly WUUC01 (sample SAMN13675441, study PRJNA597444) | soil metagenome | isolation source: soil | place: USA: Washington | collected 2017-10 | reverse complement strand
TGCGATCGCCTCGCGGCCGCACGCCGACGCCGGTCGATTCACGGTTGGTCGCCAGCAGCATCACTGGCGCGGGGAGGACGTAGGTCAGGAGTCGCGCAAACGCGTCGAGGCGCGAGCGACTGCCATTGCGCGCGCCCCGATCAATTGACACATTGTAGTGGGTGCTGAATCCGGCGAGTCGAGCCTTGCGCCCTGTGAGCTGCTCCCACGCATCGAGCTCGCTGCGGATGAAACAGATCGATTCCCACAACGATCGGCCGGCACGGGCGATGCACCCACGTTCGAGCTCGATGAGGGGCGTGGCCACTTCAATGACGCCGGTATCGAAGTACACGGCGGCTCCCGTGGGGAGTTGATACGAGGTGCCGACCCGATGCACCAGCTCCCCTCTGATGAACGCTCGCGGGTTGCCGAATACGACCTCGGGTGTGGCCGGCACATCATCTATATAGAGGGCGAGCTCCGCCTCGAGTCCGACCGCCGCCAGCCGTAACCGCGAGGGGAGAGCCCGGCTCTTCTTCATCCCGCACGACCTATCACCCAATCACCCATCACCTACTCACCTATCACCCACTCGCCCAATGTCCATGCTTTCACTCGGGGCGTCGGCGGGCACCGCCGTCACGTATCCGAGATCCAGATGCACGTGATCGTCGACGCAGCCTGGGCCCGGCCCGTAGGGTCGGGCACGCAGTGCCGGGAGCAATCCAGTCGCCAACGACACGAAGCGCTCTATCCTGTCGCGCTCGTCGAGGTACTCGTCGCCAAGGCGATAGATGTTCGCGGCGGTCCCCCATGCGTGCGGCGATCCGGGTGTCGACTTTCCGTGCGACGGCGATCGATAGCCTCCGTTCGCAGCCACATGTATCGGCGTGCCGAGATGATCGCGCAACACTTCGAGATGGGCAGCCAGCGCGGTGACGGCGCACGGCACATATCGAGGAAAGCGCTTCAATGGCGCCGGCTCGAATAAGTCCACGTCCATGAATTCCCAGATCGCGAAATGCGGCGTGAGCCGTGTCTGCAGCGCCACATTCCACGACTCGACGCAGTAGAAAAAACGCGGCAGGCGACGAAGCCGTGCATGCGAATCGCGCACAAGCACGCCCGGCATCAGCAGTGATCGCACAGGCGCGTCGAGCTCGAGCGCGTCGACGACCGGAAGCGGCAAGCTCGACGTCAGGCTGCTCACAACGTCAACCATTCGTACACGACGTTGGAGACCCGGGCAATCCGCTCCATGCGCCGATCCGTGCTCGCGTCGGGTTCTGTGAGAACCGCGAGCACGTATGGTTGCCGTTCTGGCAGGTACACGAGCCCTGCATCGTGAGCCGCGACCGATATCTCACCCGTTTTGTTGGCAATGCGCGATGCGCCGCGCACGTCGGTGGGAAGGCCGGCAGGAATGCCCGATCGGAATTCCTGCTCGAACAGGATGTCGAGCATTTCGCGCGCGGATTCCTGCAGCACACCGCGTCGTTCGTGAATGACCCGGAACAGCGCGACAAGGCCGTTCGCCGTCACGCGGTTGTTGAAGTTCGCTTCGAACGCCTTGTCGTCTTCGACCCCGCGGGCAAGCTCAACGCCGCGAATGCCGTGACGTGCGAGCATCTGCTGCGCCTGGTCGACTTTGATCAGATCCACGAGAAGATTCGTCGCCAGATTGCTGCTCGTCACGATCATGTGGCGCGCCAGCTCTCCGATCCTCATTGTCTTTCCGATTGCCGAGTGCACGGCTTTGTCGGCATCGCGGCTGGCGGAGACCCGGAACGGCGTGCGATCCACCAGGCTGAGAAAGCGGTTGCGCACGTGGAGCCGCGAATCGAGTGTGAAACGGCCCGCGTCGACGGCGCCAAAAAGAGCCAGGAGGACCGCGACTTTTATCGTGCTGGCAGAATGGAACCAGCGATCGCCGCGCTGGGACCATTGCAGGCCCGTTTCGTAGTCATACAGCGAGACGGCCAGCCCCTCACCACCGACTTCCTTCGCGATTTGCTGGATGCGGGACTCGAGAGTGGAAAACGCAGGAGCGGCTCGCGGCATCTGATAGAGGGCCTGCCCCACCGGAGCTCTCGGAGCGATTCCTGCGAGCGAAGGCGGGGCCGATCAAAAATAGCACAGGACTGAATCGACTGATGGAAATCACGGCGGGCGCACATCACTTCCCTCGTTACCTCAGCATCGAGAGACAACGCGACCTCGTCGATCGCTGTCGCGCGCTCATTGACGGCGCGGTTCCGGCCTATGTGCCCATCGTGCGAGGCGGAGGGAAAATGCACGTGCGGATGCTCTGCCTCGGGCGACATTGGAACGCGAAGACGTATCAATATGAAGGAACTCGCGGTGACTTTGACGGGCTTCCCCCGCCGCCGCTGCCGCCCGAGCTGCGCGACCTGGCGCAGGAAATTGCCGCCGCAGCCGGCATGGAGATTCAGCCCGATCTCTGCCTGATCAATTACTACGATGCGCAGGGGCGCATGGGCCTTCACCAGGACAAGGACGAAGGCGCCGCTTCCATTGCTGCCGGCATCCCGGTGGTGTCCGTGTCGATCGGGGATACCGCGCGGTTTCTGTTTGGCGGACTCAAACGGCGGGACCCCATCGAAGCACTGCCGCTGGAGTCGGGAGATGCATTTGTCTTTGGAGGACCGGCGCGGCTGCGGTATCACGGTGTGTCCCGCATCCTGCCGTTCACCTCCCCGCCCGAGCTCGACATTCACGGCCGCTTCAATCTCACGTTCCGTCAATCCGACGAAGCATGCCACGCGTTGTCGTGATAGGCGCGGGCGCGGCCGGCACGATGGCGGCGATTGTCGCGGCGTCGGCGGGTGCCGAGACGCTGCTTCTCGAACGTACCCAAGACGGCGGACGCAAGATCCTCATCAGCGGAGGGGGCCGCTGCAACATTCTTCCGGCGCGCGTCGACGAATCTCGGTTTGTCACCGACTCGTCACCGCATACGCTTCGGCGGATCGTCCGTTCGTGGCCACTCGACGCGCAGATTGCGTTCTTTGAGAACGATCTCGGCCTGCCACTCGTGGAGGAACCCGAGTCGGCCAAGCTGTTTCCGAAATCCCAAAGCGCGCGTGATGTTCGCGACACACTGTTCCGTTTCGCGCGTTCCCGAGGCGTCACCATCATCGGCGACACGCTGGTCACCGATCTTTCCCCGTCGCGCGGCGGTTGGACGATCGAACGCCACCACGGGGACCCTATCGAAACCGATGCGGTCGTCGTCGCGACTGGCGGCTTATCTGTACCCAACACCGGCAGCGACGGACGTGGTCTTGAAATCGCGGCGCGGCTCGGGCACGCGGTACACCGGACCTACCCAGCGCTCACACCGCTGAGGGTCCAGCCGCATTCGGGCTCCGCGTCTCCATTCGGGCACCTCGCCGGCATTTCTCTCCCTGTGACGATCACGGCGCAGTCAGACGGACAAGAGGCACGAGCGTCCGGCGGTTTTCTTTTCACGCATCAGGGATACAGCGGACCCTCTGTGCTCGATGTCTCGCACATCGCAGTACGATCCGAGGATGAATCGAAATCACCGGCGCAGATCATCGTTCAATGGACGCCGCTCACCGCAAGCCAATGGAACACCGCCCTGCAGCCGCGAGGCTCGCGAACCGTGCTGGCGGCAATTGCTGCCGAGCTTCCCCACCGTCTGGCAGAAGCCCTTCTCGCGCACGCGCGTGTCGATCCCGGCCGGGCTTTGGCTCACCTTGGCCGCTCAGAGCGGCTGCGCGTGATTGACACGCTCGTGCGCGGCCCGCTCCCATGGAGCGGCCATGAAGGATATAAAAAAGCCGAGGTTACGGGCGGCGGCGTCAGCTTGTCGGAGATTGATCCCAGGACAATGGAAAGTCGAAAGTGCAGACGCCTGTTCCTGTGCGGTGAAATGCTCGACGCGTTCGGGCCGATCGGTGGCTACAATTTTTTATGGGCGTGGGCGACCGGACGCGCGGCTGGAATCGGCGCCGCTTCGGTAGCGTAGGGTATGCTTGAGCACTATGGCCATGACGACCCGCATTCTTATTATCGAAGATCATGCTGACAGCGCAGAGTTTCTGCGGCTGCTTCTCGAACAGGAGGGCTATATCGTCAGTACCGCCGCGACAGCGCAACACGCACGCGAGCAACTGAAGGCCTCGAGCCCCGAAATCATTCTCATGGACCTGATGCTTCCCGACGTCGAAGGCCTCGATCTACTCCGAGAGCTCAGGACGATCCGTCCCGAATGCCAGATCATCGTGGTGAGCGGACACGGCAGCATTTCAGTGGCGGTCGAAGCCATGGAAAACGGCGCGCTCAGCTTCATCGAAAAACCGCTGAACCCGAGCGTGCTGATGGCGCAGCTTCACAAGGCCGCGGAAAAACTTGCGTTGACCGCCGAGAACCGGCGCCTCCGCGCCGAGCTCGATGAGACCGCCAGCTACGCGGGCATCATTGGCCGCAGCAAACCGATGCGGCAGTTGTACCAGTTGATCAAATCGGTCGCGCCTACCGATGCCAACGTGCTCATCACGGGCGAGAACGGCAGCGGCAAGGAGATCGTGGCAACGGCGATTCATGAGTCGAGCAAACGCGCAAAGGGACCGTTCATCAAAGTGAACTGCGCAGCAATTCCCACCGAGCTGATCGAGTCCGAGCTTTTCGGCCATAAGCGCGGGGCGTTTACCGGCGCGGTGAACGACAAGCAGGGGTTGATGGAATTGGCGAACAACGGCACGCTGCTGCTCGACGAGATTGGCGATCTGACGCCGAATATCCAGGTCAAGCTGCTCCGAGTGCTGCAGGATCGCGAATTCCGCCCGGTCGGGAGCACGAAGGTCGTGAAACCGAACTTCCGATTGCTTTCGGCGACGAACGTCAATGTCGAGGCCGCGCTCAAGGAAAGCCGTCTGCGTGAGGATCTTTACTTCCGCATCAACACCCTCACGCTCCATGTTCCTGCCATACGGGAGCGTGCGACAGACATTCCGCTGCTCGCCGAGTATTTCCTGCGCAAGTACGCAGCGCAGCACGGCAAGAGCGTCATGTCCTTCCACCCGGACGCCATCCGTGCCATGGTCGAATTCGCATGGCCCGGCAACGTGCGCGAGCTCCAGCACGTTGTCGAGCGGGCTGTCATCCTGACTCAGGGTTCGCTGATTGGCTTGGACGACCTGCCGGATGCACTCGCTGCCACGACAACCAGAGTAGTGCCGGCGTCGTAGTGCGACCTGCAGGTCGGCCGGGCCGCGGTCTACAATGAGGTGGTGGCGGTTTCGCTTCGGCACCCGCGAACACTGCGGGATTATCTGTTCCTCGCCGCAGTGCTCGCACTGGGCGCTCTCACTCTTGTCACGATCGTTCTCGTTGCCCGTTACTCGGTCGCGGTCAACAGGTTGTCCCGCGGTATCGGCCAGACGATGTTCTATGGGGCCGATGGACGGGCGTGGTTCCCCCTCGAAGAGCACCGCCGCGATGTTCCTCTAAACCGAATTTCCGCCTATCTCCAAGACGCTGTCGTCGCCATCGAGGATCATCGGTTTCACTCTCATGTCGGCGTCGATCCCATTGGTATCGGACGGGCGATCTTCCGTGACATCAGAGCCGGCGGCATCGAAGAAGGCGGCAGCACGCTCACGCAGCAACTGGCTCGGACGCTCTTCCTCTCGGGCTCGCGCGACTTCACACGCAAGGGGAAAGAGGCCGTGCTGGCGTTGATGATCGAAACGCGACTATCAAAGCCGCAGATTCTGGAACTGTATCTCAATCGCATTTATCTCGGCGGCAATGTGTACGGCGTCGAAGCCATGTCTCGCAACGTGTTCGGAAAGGCCGCCGCTGACCTGACGCTATCGGAATCGGCGTTCATCGCCGGGCTCATCAGGATGCCTTCCGCGCTATGGCCCTGGTCGCACTACGACCGCGCACTGCAGCGCAGCCATGTAGTGCTGGCGCGAATGCGCGCGGAAAAATTCATCACGCCTCAGATAGAACAGGTCGCGCGGGCGGCTGCGCCAAAGATCCTCCCGAACCCCGGACTGACGCGGAATGCCGCAGGGTATGCGGAAGACTATTTGCGCCAGCAGTTCAGGTCCGCCTTCGACGACGACAATCCCCCGGATTGGAAAGTCCGCACGACGTTCGTGCCCGCGCTGCAACGAGAAGCCGAACGAGCGGTCTCCGATGGACTTCGCCGGTTCCGGCAACCTGGTCTTCAGGCGGCCTTAGTGGCCATCAACCCACACACCGGCGACGTGCTTGCTCTGGTCGGCGGACGAGATTTCCGCCGCTCGCCGTTCAATCGGGCAGTCAATGCCAGACGGCAGCCGGGTTCCGCTTTCAAACCGTTTCTTTACGCGGCTGCGCTTGAAGGCGGTATGTCGCCAGTGTCCACAGTGTCGGGCCTCACGAACCTGCGCGTCCCGGGTCACGATGAGTGGGAAGTCAGGAACGCGAGCATTGAATCACGCGACACGTTAACGCTGCGTGAAGCGCTGTTTGAATCGAACAATACGGCTGCGGTCAGGCTGCAAACCCAAGTCGGATCGCGTCCGGTGTTGCAGCTTGCTGAATCGCTCGGAATGGCGCGGATGCCGGATGTTCCGTCGCTCTCACTGGGTGTGGGCGAGGCGACACCGCTGCAATTGACCGCCGCATACGCGGTATTCCCAAACGGCGGATTTGCGGTGCGTCCACGTTCAATTTTGCAGGTGCTCGATGCCGACGGGTACGCCGTGCACAGCCAGGAAATCGAACGAAAGCCCGTCATCTCGGAAGCTGCTGCGTATCAGATGGTGTCGATGCTCGCCGACGTCGTCGACATCGGGACAGGCGCGGCCGTCCGGTCGCTGGGGGTTCGCTTCCCGGTCGCGGGCAAGACCGGCACGACCAACGATTTCAAAGATGCCTGGTTCGTCGGCTTCTCAACCTCAGTCGTCGTCGGCGTCTGGGTCGGATTCGATCAACCGGCATCGATCGGAACGGATGGCTCGGGCGCACGATATGCGCTACCGATGTGGGCCGACTTCATGTCGCGAACCGCGCGAACGCGCAAGCCCGAGCCGTTTCGCGTGCCCACGACGGTCGAACCGACCAGCCTGTGCCGGGTCAGTCATTTGGTCCCCCGCGACACATGCCCGGTGTACACGGAATATTTCAAACATGCCGACGCGATCCCCGAAGACAAATGCGACGTTCATCGGGGTCCCACCGCTGCCGAAGTGATTGGCACCATTTTCACGCGCATAGGCAAAGGGATCGGGAAAATCTTCGGGAAGTAGCGCCGCTCGGAGACGGTCCACTTTTGTGGTTCGATTTACAACGTATTTAGACGATTTGACACCCGATTTTTGTCGAATTAGTCTTCGCGCGTCGTGCTGGGGCTGATGTTGCTCTCGTTCATCGGCTATGCGGGCGCTGTTCCCGCGCAGCAGGCCGCGGGGACCTTGACCGGCGTCATACGAGACGCCAGCGGCGCCGTCATTCCTGGGGCGGCGGTGGTCGTCGTGCTGCCCGCAACAGGGCATCGCGCGGCGACGACGACAGATCCGCTCGGCAACTACTCGTTTCCCGCACTCTCACCCGGACTGTACACATTGAGCGTTTCCATCGACGGGTTTCGCGTTGAGATGCGCACCGTCGGCGTGCGCCCAGCCGAAAGCATTCAAGTCGACGTTCAGATGGAGCCAGCGAGCGTCACCGAAACGATCAGCCTGATCGAGCATGTACCCATTCTTCGCACAGACAAGGGCGGTGTCCGACACGTCGCAGACACCCGCACCATCATCTCGATGCCGCTGAACGGGCGCAACTTTATCGCGCTCGCGGCTCTCGCGCCGGGCGTTGCGCTGCCGCCCGGTTCAACACTGCCGCGCATCAACGGAGGGCGGCCCCGCACGAACGAATATCTGATGGACGGGATCTCGGTGCTCCAGCCGGAGCCGGGACAAGTGGCCTTTTTCCCCGTCCTCGATGCAATCGAAAGCTTCACGATTGAAAGCAACAGCCCGTCGGCGGAGTTCGGCCGCTTCAACGGCGGCGTCGTGAATCTCACGACGAAGTCGGGAACGAATGCGCTTTCAGGAACACTGTTTGGATTCCTGCGCCACGAGGCGCTGAACGCCCGCAATTACTTCGCGACAGTCGCCGCGGCAAAGCCGCAGTTTCGCAGAAGCCAGGTCGGCGCCGTCATCGGCGGCCCTGTCGTTCGGAATTCCACGTTTTTCTTCGCGGACTATCAAGGGCAGCGGCAGAAGATCAAACGGCCGACGATCTCGACGGTGCCTACAATGTTGCAGCGCCAGGGAATTTTTACCGAATCGATTGCCGGACGCGTGCCGGCCATTTACGACCCGATCACGAGGCTGCCGTTCTCGAACAACACAATACCCGCCGATCGCTTGGATCCGGTCGCCCTGTCGTTGCTCTCACGTTATCCGCTTCCCACGTCCAGTGCGGCCGCCAACAACTTCCGCCGTACTGCACATGAAATCAATGACCAGGATCAGTTCGACATCCGTGTGGATCACCATTCATATGACAGGCGCGGCCATCTCTTCGCACGGTTCTCCTCGTTCACCGATTCGTTCGAGCCGGTCACACCGCTGCCCGACGGCAGCGGTGCGATCCCGGGAACCCCTGGACCACAACGCACCCGCGCCCGAGGCCTCGCGCTGGGCTATACCCGGCTTCTTTCGAACAACCTCCATGCCGACCTTCGCGCCGGCGACACGACGCGTGCAGTTCGGCGACGCGCGACGCGGCTTGACGGCGCCATTCTGCCCACATATGTCGTCGCGGGTTATCAGCAGCTCGGTTCATCGCCGAACACCGAAGTCGATCTCGATACGGGAGTGCGGCAATTCGCGAATACGCTGATCTGGTTCTCTGCTCGCCACGCGGTCAAGATGGGCGTCGATTTCCGGTGGTCGCGGCTCAATGTCGTCCAGCCGCCCTCTCCGGCCGGGCTCTTTCAGTTCAGCACGTTGTTCACCGACCTACCGGGGGTCGCAAACACTGGCGCGTCGCTCGCCAGCTTCGTTCTCGGCCAGGTTCAGAACTTCTCGATGGATTTTCAGCCAGAGCAGATTCGCAACCGCGCGCACATGGAGGAATATTTCATTCAGGATGATTGGCACGTCACCGACCGCGTGACGGTCAACGCTGGAGTGCGTTACACGCTGAATTTTCCGTCAGTTGAAGAAAACAATCGCGCAGCGGTATTCAACCTCGAAACCCAACAGCTCGAATATCTCGGCCAGGAAGGACATCCGCGCACAGCCCGCCGCCTCCATACGAACAACTTCGGTCCGCGGCTTGGGTTCGTGATGCCGCTCAACGAACGGGCGGTCCTTCGGATTGGCTACGGCCTTGTGTGGATCGAGCAAGCGGGTATTACAACGCCCTTTACAACTCCCTCATTCCCCTTCATCCAAAGCGCGTCGCAACGCACGCTCGACAATCTCACGCCCGCGTTCGTCCTCGCCAACGGTCCGGCGGTCGCGCCGATTCCAACAACGCCCGCTGCGGGCCTGGGGCAAGGTGTGTTTGCGGTTGATAGAAATCTCGGTTCGGGCTACGTCCAGCAATGGAACGCGTCCTACCAGCGCGAGATCCACCCGCGTGTCTCGATCGAGGTCGCCTATGTGGGTTCGAAAATCACCAACGTCGGAATCCCGATACGAACCTGAATCAGTTAAGCGCCGAAACCCTCGCGCTCGGTTCGAGTCTCCTTCAGAGGGTCCCGAATCCGTACGCGGGCACAATTCACCCGTCCTCGACGCTAGGTGAACCAACGATCACCATCGCGCAGCTGCTGAAGCCGTATCCGCAGCACACGACCGTCAGTCTTTACCGCAACAATGTCGGCAACACCAATTACCACGGCGTCACGCTGAAACTGGACCAGCGTCTCCATCGAGGACTGACCTGCTCACTGGCATACACACGCTCGAAACTGATTGACGATGCGTCTTCGGTCTTCGACGCGTCGCTCCTAACCGGGCCAGTGGCCAATTATCCGGTTGCTGACAGCTTCGATCGTGGCCGCGAGCGCGATGTATCGACCGGAGACATGCCGAACGTGTTTGTGGCAAGCGCGGTCTGGGAGGTACCTCGGAGCGGCGGGATAACTGTGAGCGCGATCGTCACGCTCCAGTCCGGAACGCCGCTTCCAGTGACGCAGTTGACCAACTTCAACGCATTTGCAGGTTTCGGGATCCAGCGGCCGAACCGAAATAGCGACCCGAGCCTGCACGCAGGTGAGCGCACGCCCGCGCGCTGGTTCGACACGAGCGCCTTTTCGGTCGCCGATCAATTTACGCTCGGCAACAGTTCTCGCAATCCGATCCGGGGGCCCTCGTATCGAAATGTCGACCTCGCCGTTGCGCGTCGAACACGGCTGGCAGGTTCGGTCACGCTCGAGGCCCGGGCTGAGGTATTCAACCTGCTGAATACCCCGGCGCTAGGCGCCCCGAACACAGTGGTCGGCTCCGCAGCGTTCGGATCGATTACCTCGGCCGGAGACCCGCGCGTGGGTCAGCTCGCCGTGAAGCTGCTCTTCTGATTTTCACAGGAGATCAAGAGGTCAGGAGGTCAGGCGAAAACTCCGAGTCGCGGGAACCACGAAAACACGAAGAGCAGGAAGACATCAAGTTGGCACCGGCAACCAGCCCTACCGTGACGCCGACGCTTAGGTCCGAAACGAAGGTCTGTCGGTTGGAGCTTCGGAGGGCGATAAGAGACTGGGGAATCCAGTGGTTCATGCGAGCTCAGTCTCGGGCACGGGCGACTAAACTACTGATTCTGTTACAATAACTAGATCATGATTTCAGTAAGCGGCGTTTCTATGCGGTACGGCTCGAAGGTGCTGTTCGAGGACGTGACCACTACCTTTTCGGCAGGCCGGCGCTATGGCCTTACGGGCCCCAACGGCGCAGGCAAATCGACCTTCATGAAGCTGCTGACCGGGGAGCTCGACCCTCAGCAGGGCACAGTCGTCCGCCCGTCCAAACTCGGCGTGCTGCGGCAGGACCAATACGCCTTTGACGCCTTCCGCGTCATCGATACCGTCGTCATGGGCAATCAACGGCTCTGGTCGGCGCTTGTCGAGCGCGACAAACTGTACGCGCAGCCGGACATGACGCATGAGGCCGGCATGCGCCTGGGCGAGCTGGAGGGAATCGTCGGCGAGGAAGACGGGTACTCGGCAGAAAGCGACGCCGCCATTCTCCTGCAGGGACTGGACATTGCCGACGAGCTGCACGAGCGCACGATGGCGGAGCTTCAAGGTGGACAGAAGGTGCGAGTGTTGCTCGCGCAGGCGCTGTTCGGACATCCACAGGCGCTGCTGCTCGATGAGCCCACGAACCATCTCGACCTCGACTCGATCCACTGGCTCGAACTGTTTCTGGAGCGCTACGATGGAACGCTGATCGTCATTTCGCACGATCGGCATTTTCTCAACGCGGTCTGCACGCACATCGCCGATATCGATTACCAGACGATCATCACCTACACGGGCGGCTACGACGACATGGTGGTCGCAAAGACGCAGATCCGATCGACCATCGAGTCGGAGAACGCTCAACGCGAGAAGAAGATCGCGCAGTTGACCGAGTTCATCCAGCGATTCGGCGCCGGCACCAGGGCCAGTCAGGTGACCTCGCGTCGCAAGGAAGTCGAACGCTTGCAGACGACCGAGCTCGCGCGTTCGAACATCCAGCGCCCCTACATCAAGTTCGCGATGAAGCGGCCGTCTGGAAAGGTGGCGCTCGAGTTCAAGGGGCTGACGAAAGCCTTCGGCGGTCTGAAAGTCATTCCGGGCTTCGACGCGATCGTCAACCGCGGCGAGAAAATCGTGCTGGTCGGCCGTAACGGCGCGGGCAAAACCACGATGCTGAAGGCCTTGTTGAGCGATGCGCCGGGGATGCCTGAATCGCCGGCAGACGTCGACAGTGGAAAAATCACCTGGGGGCACGAAGTGTCGATCGGGTACTTCCCGCAGGACCATACGGGAGCGATTGAAAAAGGGCTGACGGCCGCCGAATGGCTTCATCGGTTCGATCGTGACGCGTCGCGCCAGGACATCCATGGCCTGCTCGGCCAAATGCTGTTCAGCGGCGAGGAAGGACACAAGCCGACCGAGGCGCTCTCGGGGGGCGAAACCGCCCGGCTGCTCTTCTGCCGCATCATGCTGCAGAAACCGAATGTGCTCATCCTGGACGAGCCGACAAACCATCTCGATCTGGAGTCGATCAACGCGTTGAACATCGCGCTGCAGAAATTCGAGGGTACGATTCTGCTCGTAACCCACGATCAGGATCTGCTCGAGGAGGTCGGTACGCGCGTCTGGCAGTTTGAGCAGGGCAGGATCGTCGACTTCAAGGGCACGTACGAAGAGATGAGCGGATCGCCGGCCTAGAATCTAGAACTAGATGTTCGATTTTAGATTGTAGATTTTACGCCTGCCGCCGGCGTTCCACAGCAACGGGCACGTGCTGGCGATCGCGATCGCGCATCTCGATGAGCGCGAAATCTTCCATCACAAGATACTCGGCGAGCGTGGGCGGGATGTCGTAGACCTCCCCCGACCTATACGAGCTCAGCGACACGCCGCTTACAGTCCCATGCGGCTGACGAATGATCCTCACCCTCATGCTCGGTACGTTCTCTTCATTCATGCTAGCAGTAATCGGGAACTTTGCTCGCTAAAAAAGTACGTGAGGCCGGCTGGGTGGGCCATAAAGGTCCGGATTACGGCAACACCGGCGGTCGACTGTATCGACGGTATACAGCTGACGCATTTTCATCCAGCGTATGAGCATGAACGTCATCAGGATCGGCCGCGGTCTCCGCCCCGCCTGACACCGTTTAAATCTTCATCTTGCAAACTACGCCCACGTCGTCGCAGTACCAGAGCGTGCCATTCGAGATGGTCAAGCCGTGCGCGACCGGATCGGTATCGGCCAACTGAATCTTCTCGACAATCGCGCCCGTGTCCGTGTCGAATTTGAAGAACGCTGCGAGGTTCGAATCGCCATGCCACAGATATCGGCCTTCGAATGCCAAGCCGTGCGGTCGATTGCCAGGGGCACGAAGGATTTTCTGCACGGTCCAGGTCTTCACC
>WUUC01019813.1_pt1 | contig 13123 bp, 8 predicted proteins | sample 6278441 | NCBI WGS metagenome assembly WUUC01 (sample SAMN13675441, study PRJNA597444) | soil metagenome | isolation source: soil | place: USA: Washington | collected 2017-10 | reverse complement strand
GCCGCGCTGCGCTCGCCACGACAAATTAGAGGCTGTCTACCCGAAAATCGAATGTTGACGAAGCACTAGTGGGAATATTTCTTATCTCGTCGAGCTTATAAGATAATTCATAGATATATCACGGCATGACACTCAAACGGAGCAACCATGGCTCTATTGCAAGCATTGCTCATTTACAGTTTACTTTTTGCAAGCACACTCTCATTTTCAACGCTCGCTGCGCATAGTCAAGAACAAGATAAGTTGGAGCCGTGTTTGCAGACTACGGAGAAAAACGAGGAAAAAAATGAGGACAGCCTCCTTATGAGCCCTGCAAAGGAATGCTCTTTGATAAACCTAGAATTCTGGTGGATGGCCTGCGAAATCACTTGTATTCGTTGTTTGACATGGCTTAGCTGCGAAGTTGGTGAGTGAGTTGGTCTATACGGATCTCATAAGTGATATTTGTTGCCTAAGTTATCGTAAAATCTTAATCTAATAAGATTTATACTGCATAAAATATCCCGGGATACTAATTAATATATATATGCAACGAAATATATGGAGAAAGAAAATGAGTTATAAATTGCTCTTTTTTACGGTAGCCTATGTAATTTTTTCTTTGATTAAAAGCGAAGTAGTTAACGCACAAGCAAATCCTAGAGCAAGGACACTTAGCCAATCCGAAGCGCAAAAATGTAAAGCACGGGGAGGAACCTGGCTCCAGGGTAAGGTTGATCAGAGAACAGGGAAGGATACTTCATCCTGTATAACCCCTATCAGTCCTTCTTCGCTTCCACGAACTGGCGGTGTATTTCCAACACCTCGTGACTTGCCAACTGCATCTCATGCCGATGCCCTTGCTAAAGTGCAGAAAGCCAGACAAACAGTAGCTCAAGGCTTAAAGGAATGGCAGCCTTTTATTGCTCATCTAGCCAAGCATGCTGGGCTTGATGCTACGGCAGTGCAAAAAGTATTAAACACTAACGAATATCTAGATCGGATAAGTTGGATTCAAAAAATAGCAACTCAGCCGGCAGATGCACGTTTTACGACTGGAACCGTCAAAAAACTTGCACAACAGCAGGGTCTTAACCCTGAAAAAGCTTTAGCTTTTTTGCAAAGTGAAGATTTGCGGGAAGTCATTCGTCGTGTTTTGCAAACTCGTCCTCGGATAGGTCAAACTCAGCCTATATCGACCGCATTTGGAAGCTTGGGTTATAAACCAAAACCCATTATTGGAGCAACAAAAGCTGCACCAAGTGTTGCACCCGCATCCACTTCTGGTGGCACTCTACGAGATTTTATTTTAAGTAAATGGAGTGATATAGAAGCACGAGCAAAAAACACCGATCTTAATGCTGAAAGCCTTAAGAAAATCCTCATATCTCCTGAATATATCGATTACTTGGAAAAAGTAAATCAAAGAAGCCAACAACTTAAATCTCTTGGTATAAGCGGTATGAAAGAAGGATTAAGGACACTACCAGCTGTGCCCAAAGGGCCTGTTGATAAGGTTGCTGAAGGACTTGGATTTGACACACGTAGATTTTGGGGTTTTGTATCCACAAGTCCGTGGCATGATCTAATTTTGAAGCCGTATTTTAAACTCTAATAAACTTTTCATGGCTTTTTTATCATAATGGTACAACGCGCCATGCTCACGAGTTTTTTCTCTTCGTTTTCTACGCGCACATCATAAAGCATGATCGTCCGGCCATGATGTAAAAGTTTGGAGCGAGCGCAAATAGTGCCTGATTTCGTGGAGCGTACATGGGTGGCATTAATTTCAAGCCCAACGACGCTGTGTTCTAAATCACTAAGACTACAAGAAGCAGCTATTGAGGCTGCTGACTCAGCCAGCACGACATAGACACCGCCATGCACGATGCCACGAGGTTGCAAATGGCGGCCATCGACATTGAGACGAACAATAGTTTCATCGATATCACGTTTAACTATTTCTATGCCCAACGCTTTAAAAACAGTATTATCAAGATTAGTCATCACGAAATCTCTATGTCTGTAGATATTTTAGAAAAAGGCTCAAAAGCTGCTTTCATAAGCTGTGCCTGCTGAAATTTATGAATCTTTGGTGATCCTGTTGCTGGACTTGCCGCTTCTGAACGACCTATATAGCGTATAGCTTTATTAAGCTTGTTTATCTGATCTTTTATAAATAAATAGGCCCCTTGATTTCTTGGCTCTTCTTGAAGCCAAACTATTTCTTTTGGTGATTTTTCTTCAAGAATAAAAGAGAGCTCTTCACGTGGAAAAGGATAAAGCTCTTCGATACGCACAAGCCGAGATTTTATTTTCGGCTTTTCCTGTAATTCATAACGCTTAAGATCCCAATATACTTTGCCGCTTACTAAAATAAGACGATCAATAGTTTTCTTAGCCCTCACGTTATCTGCAATAATACGGCTAAATTTGCCATTGGTTAGATCAGCCACCGTTGATGCCGCATCCTCTGCTCTAAGTAAGCTTTTATGAGTAAAAAGAATTAAAGGCTTCTTACGCTGCTTTGCTTGGCGTCTTAAGAGATGAAAAAGTTGCGCGGGAGTCGTGCAGTTACAAAGGCGCATATTATTTTGCGCACACAGCTGTAAAAAACGTTCAATACGTGCAGAACTATGCTCGGGGCCTTGGCCATCATAACCATGAGGTAGCATCATCACCAGGCGACTCTTTTGTCCCCACTTTGCTTCACTCGATGCTATAAACTGATCTATTTGAATTTGCGCGCCATTAAAAAAGTCTCCAAACTGGGCTTCCCATATTACTAACGATGCAGGATGGCTTACTGAATAACCATATTCAAAGCCTAAGACTGCCTCTTCACTTAAAGGCGAATCATAAACACGAAAACGACTTGGTTGCCAAATTTCTTCACCTTCATCTCGTGAGCGTCTGAGGTGATTAAGGGGAATATAAGGCCTGCCGTCATTGACATCGTATAAAACTGCATGGCGATGGGCAAAAGTTCCACGTCCACAATCTTGACCACTTAATCGAATAGGAGTGCCCTCGAGTAATAACGATCCATAAGCTAAAATTTCACACGCGCCGAAATCAAGTTTTATACTTTGATCAAGCAACATGGCTCTACGTCGCTGCAGGACATGCTCAAGTATCCGAGGATGAATTTCCACATTTTCAGGATCATAAGTAGTTCTTTCTGTTATTTGTTTAAGTATCTCTTCGCTGACAGAAGTTACAGGCTCTTCTTCATTACTGGTTATGATATCGAATTCATCCAGTACATGCGCTTTAGAAAAAGAAGATCGACCTTTTTCTCGTACTGCTAAAAAAGCACTTTCGAGCTGTTCTGCATAGGTATTTTCAATTTTTTTAATCTCATCAAGCGTTATTTCGCCACGACGTAATAATAAATCTGTATAAATTTGCGCGACCGACGGATGATTTTTAATGGCTTTATATAATATAGGCTGAGTAAAGCTCGGCTCATCTCCCTCGTTGTGCCCGTGACGCCGATAGCAAACAACGTCTAAAATAACATCACCCTTAAACTTCGCACGATAAGCAAAAGCAAGACGTATAGCTCTTATACAAGCTTCAGGATTATCGCCATTAACCCTAAAAACAGGAGCCTCTATAGTATGCGCTATATCAGAGCAGTTAAGCGAAGTTCGTGCGCGCTCAGGCGGGGTGGTGTAGCCAATTTGATTATTAATAACAATATGAATAGTTCCACCAGTTCTAAAGCCCTGCAAAGCACTGAGCTGCATTGTTTCATAAACAACACCCTGACAAGCAATAGCAGCATCGCCATGTAAAACTATAGGAATAATTTTTTCGCGATCGCGATCACCTGCTAAATCTTGCTTTGCTCGCACAACGCCTTCGACAATAGGATAAACCGCTTCTAAATGCGAAGGATTACAAGCAAGCTCAACACGCAAAGATCTTGCAACGTCACCAGCGTATCGATGTGTTCCCTTGGCACCTAAATGATATTTCACATCACCCGTGCCTTGAATCGTTTTTGGATCAATATCGTCGAATTCAGCAAAAATAGCTTCAAAAGGCTTACCTACTATATTAGCCAAAACATTAAGACGTCCTCGATGAGCCATGCCAATTACTACTTCTGAAGCTTTATGAGCTGCTGCTCTATCTAAAAGCTCTCGCAATATCGGAATAATAACTTCTGCACCCTCAATACTAAAACGTTTATGGCCAACATAGCGTTTATGTAAAAAATGCTCTATCCCTTCAGCTCTTACTAAATCTTTTAATATAAGTAATTTTTCTTCGAGATTAAGCGTTATTTCTGGCTCTTCAACCTGGCGCTGCAGCCATGTCTTTTTCTGGGTATCGTTAATATACATGTATTCAACGCCCATGCGTCGGCAATATGTTTCTCTTAAACGAAGCAAAATATCTCTTAATAAAGCTGATTTAGTGCCTAAGACATTAAGAGTAGAAAAGCTCCGATCTAAATCCCAAATGGTAAGACCATAATTTTTAAGATCAAGCTCAGGATGCTCTTGAGGCGATAAATGCAAAGGGTCAACATGAGCTAATAAGGATCCTCGAACTCTATAAGCATTAATAAGTTGCGTCACGCGTTGTGCTCGCTCAGTCTGCGTAATAGCTGCTTCCTGTCCCAGCACAACAGCTTGATCTTTATACAAACGATAAGGCTGATGAGGTATTTTTAGGGCCGCAAAAATCTCTTCATAAAGACCAGCGTCACCAATAAGAAGCTCATGTAAATAAGCCAATATTTGCCCTGATTCTGCGCCTTGAATAATGCGATGATCATAGGTAGAGCTCACCATCATAACTTTGCCCACCCCTAAAAGGCGTAGCGTGTCGGGTGAGGTGGCTTCATATTCCGCCGGATAGCCAATGCTACCAGTAGCAAAGATCGCGCCCTGCCCTTTCATAAGTCGCGGACTTGATAGCACGGTTCCCATACCGCCTGGATTCGTTAACGTAATACTTGTATCGCGAAAATGCTCAGCCTCGAGTTTTCCGGCGTGAGCAAGCTTAATAAGCTCGTTATAATTATTAAAAAAACTTAAAAAATCTAAATTATGAGCATTCTTAATATTGGGTACCAGCAGTGTTCTGCCACCATCACGCGCTGCTAAATCAATAGCGATCCCTAAATTTATTTCTTGCCGTCTAATTTTCGCAGGAATATTATTATACTCTGTATACGCGTTATTCAAAGCTGGAAATTTTTTAAGGGCTTTAATTAAAGCAAACGCAACTAAATGCGTATAAGAGCAGCGCGGGCGAGCATCATCAAGTAAAAATTGGTTAATTACTAAACGATTTTCTTCAAGAACCTTCACTGGCATGGTACGTATGGAGCTTGCTGTTGGTACAAGCAGACTTTCCGCCATATTATCTGCTATTTTACGTTGAATACCGACAAGATTAATTACTGAATCTTGAAGCGTCATTTCTGGAGATAGTAATTCAGCTTTTTTTATTTCTAGGGCACCATTTTTAGAGCTTTTAGGAGTCGCCTGATCCTTATTCTCAAAAAAATCCCGCCATTCTTGAGCAACACTCAGGGGGTTTTCAATCCATTGGGCACGTAAGATCTCGACATAACTCTCGTTGAGGCCAAAACCGTCTGCTTTTTTTGTATCTACCACAACCCACCCACCGGTTTTTATCTTTGATAACCTACAAGCAAAATTTTTAAAGAACATGCAGAGCTAAATTTGTCGAGAAAAAATTTTTTCTCATACTTTAATTACTTAGAATAATATAACTTGTATAATATTTGAAAGTATTTAGGCTATCATAGGAGCTTTATCTTGCAGACTATTTCATGTATTATAGCTCTTATTTTTTGCTTATATTTAACATCATGCAAAAAAGATTTTAGTCATGATGACTATATTAACGCCAAATCGGTCGGTCTATTTTTAGAAAATCATCTCGTCGCTGAACGTCCTTTTCTCAAAGTTAAAGCAGCTGCTTTGGGCCAAGATCTTATGTTCTATGGGACTTTTATCCCTATGCTTAAATCTCCTTCAGGGCATTCACTCAAGGGTCGTATCGTAAAATTTGAGAAATTCGCAGACCGCATTGTATTACTCGAGTCTCCAAAAGGGCATTCTATTAGTGGAAATCAATCAACTATTTTACTCGCGGAATTTCCTATTGTCAGCGACGATAGCGACGGATTCGTTATAGATTTCGCGAAAGGTATGAATAATGTTTTTATCACGCGCAATGTTCATGCGGGTTCTTTTAGTGATAAAAATATCGATAATGCTGAGCAATTTAAAGCTATCGGCCTTCATGCAAGTTTTATTAAATCTATAGACATTGATTTTAATACGATGGTCATCACGCAAATTGCACAATGGAAAACACCTAAGTCGGATCTTATTTCCGCAGAATTTCGTTATTATTTCCGTGATTATGCACCAAGCCCAGACTTTAAGAAAAAAAGCTTAGGCTTTTCTCGCCATGGTCAATATTTTTCCACGCCTCCACAAATTAATGCTCCAACAACAGAAGCTCAGCATTATATAACTAAATGGAATATTAAAAAACCAATTATTTTTTATATAAGTGATAATACGCCCAAGCTTTATCGTGACGCCATTAAAGATGGGCTTATCTTTTGGAATCATATTTTTAACAAAGAAATAATTATGGTAAAAAATCTTGAAGCATCGCTGAGCGCTCCTCATCCGCGTCTTAATATTATTCAATGGGTACCGTGGGATAATGAAGCCTCGGCTTACGCAGATATGATCGTTGATCATCTAAGCGGTGAAATAGTTCAAGCACAAGTCTATGTTCGCAGCGGATGGGTCTTTGGTTCTGCACGAAAACTACGTTTTGAATTACAAAAGCTCTTAATCAATAACGGCACAGATATCCCAAGCACCGATCAAAGCGCTCCTTTACCGAGCATTTTTGATAACCACAACGATTGCCAATTTTTAGATGCCCCAGAGGCTCTTTTTGAGCTTGCCAATGGTGTGGGTACTATGCACGTGCAAAGCCTCAAAATTATAACAGCAGATATTCTTCGCACGGTCATCGCTCATGAAATAGGTCATGTCTTAGGGCTTCGCCACAATATGGCTTCATCCACTGCAGGCACAATGAGTATTAAAGAACGTAATGACGCACTCGAAAGCTATTTGTCGTCAGGAAAGCTAGATCTTGATCATAATAAATATCTAAGTCGCAGCATTATGGACGTATTTTCAGCAGCGGATGATGCCCTCATCGGTGCGCAAATGCGAGTACTGCTTCAAGAAGACCCAAAAAAACTACGTGAAATCTATCTTTGGGACACGGAAGCTATAAATTATGGCTATTTTGATAAGGCCATGAGCAGCAATACACCCTTTTGCACCGATGATGATCTAAAAAGCTATCTTGACTGTCGTCGTTGGGATTACTCAAACACGCCCATGCTTTTTGCCGCCGATAAGCTTAATAACACACCCGCTCATGTGGCTATGATTATGGCAGAAACGTTTATGAATGCTTTAGACCCTGCTCGTAAAGGCGGCCCTTTGGCTATTCGCGATATTCCTCTTAATAGTGCAAGCGTCCTTAAAGCTATTCAAGTTCATATTGTTGATCTTTTTTCTTGGTTTAGCCAGGATGCTCGATCTATTCAAATTGAAGCTCACTTTGGTGCCGCAGGTACCCATAATCGCGATGCTATCGCCAAAGCTCGCTTTGTGAGCGTCCGTGAGCAAATCACTAAAGAAGGCTTAGAGCAAACGCTTTTCGCACTTTTGCCTCCCTTTAGAAAAGCTGAGCTTGAGCCTTCTTATCTCGTCAATATATTTAAAAATCAGCTCGGTACTATTCTTCAACAAGCAGGCATTACTTTATCTCAAAAACAATGGGAAGAAGCACAAAATATAGCTCAGGATTTTTTCACCATTTTTTCAAACGAGATACTATTGGTTTTTGCCTCAACACTAAGTCGCATGCGTTTTGACGACCCTGATTTTCAAAGTCCTCTTGAAGATGCTCTTTTCGCCATTGCCAAAGAGCTGATTTTACAAAAAGATGAAAAAGCACAGCCAACCTTTCGTTATAATAAAAAGATACGCGAAGCTGCGGCACTCATGCTTAATCCCGGTGTTGGCTTAGTCAATGACTGGTCAATGCATAATATTCAGGCCTTAAGCCAAGAACTTATTAACCTTATGCGTAAACACGCCGGAGTTTATGGCAATGAAATCACCAATATTCTTTCCTTACCACGCCCTACACGCCAATGGCTTCTTGAGCAAAATGCTATTCTTAATGCTTTAAACCGCGCTAAAGCTCTACAGCGTCCTGCCGGCGAAATAATCCCCTATAAATAGGCAGACCGTCTAAAAGACATTTTTTTTCACGATGACTTCGAGCGCGAGCTATATCATAAATATTATTATCTAATAAATTATTATCAAGCATAAAATATTTAGTCTCATGAATAATATTTTTATAATATATAAATAATTCCTGAACGTCTGTTTGTAATAAAATAAAACTATCAGGCTTTGTGCGCATATATAAAACCTGCAAAAATATTTTATTTAATAAAAGACGTTTTTTATGTTTTCCTTTCCACCACGGATCGGGAAAATTAATAAATATATGAGAAATAGTTCCAAAGCTAAATAACAATGGCACTAAAAACCAGGCGTTTCCATGCAAAGCATAGATATTGCTAAGACCTTCTTTGACTATACGTCGTTGTGCTTGAGCAATAAACTCATATTTCCATTCAATACCAATAATAGTGCGTTTGGGATAATGAGCTGCGCGTTCAAATAAAAAATGCGTACGGCCACAACCAAGTTCTAGATCAAGAGCATTGTTATTATTAAAAAGCATTGGCCAATTAATAGAATATGGCACAAAGCTTGGTAGTTCTTTAATATTCATGCTTGAGCGCTACAACGCTCAAGCTTTGCTCGCAAGACCTTAAGAACTAAGCTTTGAAAGATGATTTTCTAAAGACAAAGCTGCGTCTTTAAGTCTTAGTACAACTTCTTTTAGTTCAGCGTTATAATTATTGTCTGCATCCATCATAATATTCATAATTTGCGACATATACTCTTCATAACTTATATTTTTAAAATATTCTCTAGCGTTCATATACATGCTTATATTACTAATATTATTATATAAATTAATATATTTTTCATCGACAAATTTTCTCTTAAGAAATTTATTTCCTGCAAGCAATAAATATTCAGGTGCTTGGGTTTGCGAATCCCATACCGTACAAGCCAATACCAAGATATTCATCTGCTCAGCACTAAGCTCTTTATTTTTTATAAATGGTTTTATTTGATTAAGTCGACTTTTATATCCTGCTAAGGCCAATTGTAATTGCTCTTCAACAGTATACTTACACATGAAGTCATCAAGGGCTTGATTAATTTTAGCAACCGCTAATTTTCCAGACATCACCGGCATTGAAGCAACCGCTCCGAAGACTTTAACGACATCATGGATTAAAGCTCCCGGTAGTATAAGCCAAGAGACAGAGTCAAAATCTAATTTATCAGCATTTATTATATCCTGCATACATACGCGGCTTAGATCCATGTTCATAGATCCCATTGTTTTTTTAATTTCGTTTCGTATTTCTTTAACTTCATTATCGTCCGTGTATTCCATTGCAGACAATAATGACGACAATAAAAAGAAAAAGCTTACTGTTATTTTATACATAATTTCTTCCTCATGATCTTTGTCATGACTAAAGCATGGTGGTTAAGAAAATATTTCTTCAAAATACTGAGCTTGATTGTTTAGCCTAAGGGCCCTATATCTTTTAAGGGAGCATCGATTATGAAAATTTGGGGCATTAGTGATTTACACTTATCGTTTGCAAGCGATAAGCCCATGGATATCTTTGGAGAGCATTGGCACAATCATGCCCAGCAGATGGCTGAGCATTGGGATAAGCTTATAACGCAGGAAGATATTGTTTTATGCCCTGGTGATTTATCATGGGCGATGAAGCTCGAAGAAGCGCGCCTTGATTTAGAATGGATTGCACAAAGACCGGGCCTTAAAATTTTAGTTAAAGGCAATCATGACCTATGGTGGAATGCTATTGGTAAAGTTCGTAGTGCTGTTGGCCCAAGCTGTGTCGCTTTGCAAAATGATGCTTATGATAGTGGGGATTTTGTTATTGCCGGTTCGCGCTGCTGGAGCGCACCTGGCTCTTTTGATTATACCGAGCATGATGAAAAAATTTATTTACGTGAACTTGAACGACTAAAAATGAGTCTAGAAGTAGCAACAAAGCTCGCTGATAAAAGGCCCATAATCGCAGCTATTCATTATCCGCCCTTTACTATAAAACAAGAAAATACAAAATTTGCTGATTTACTTGAACAATACAACGTACGCATTTGTGTATATGGACACTTACATGGACAAAAGTCATTTAAATATGCTTTTGAGGGAGAGCGTAATGGTATTTTATATATGCTTTTATCATGTGATTATCTAAATTTTAAACCACGTCTTATTTGGCCCTTAATTTCTGATTATACTATTATTGGTGCTTAGCATGAGAGAGAAAGTATGGATTGAAAGATCCGCTCCTCAAGAGATTATTAATAATCTTATTGGTACTGTAACATCAAATACTCTTATTGCCCGACTTTTAGCTGCGCGTAAAATTACCAGCGTTCATGAAGCTCAAATTTTTTTATCAAAGAGTTTAAAAGATCTTTTAGATCCTTTGGCTTTTATTGATATGGATAAAGCAGTCGCACGTATAGGTAAGGCTATTATTTCGCGAGAGCACATCGGTATTTTTGGTGATTATGATGTTGATGGTGTAAGCTCTGCTGCCCTTTTAGAGCAGTTTTTTTTAAGCGTTAATGCTCGTGTGTCCACAACACTTCCTCATCGTCTTAAAGAAGGCTATGGTTTAAGTCATGCAGGCATTGATCGTCTAAAAAGTGAAGGAGCAACCCTCTTAATCACTGCTGATTGTGGCATTGTCGCGCACGGGCCTATAGACTATGCTCGTCGCTGTGGCTTCGATGTTATCGTGGTTGATCATCATAATCCAAGCGATTCATTGCCAAACGCTCTTGCTATTATTAATCCTAAGCGCGCCGATTGCGGCTCTAAAGCAGATTACTTATGTGCAGCCGGTGTAAGTTTTTTTCTATGCATTGCATTAAGACGTCATTTGCGTGAATGCAATTATTTTCATATTAATCCTGAGCCCAATTTGCGCGATCTTCTCGACTTAGTCGCTTTGGCAACCGTATGTGATGTTGTCCCATTAATACAATATAATCGAATCTTGGTGAGCGCAGGCCTTAAAGTTATACATGAAGGCAAGCGTGTTGGTCTTAAAGCTTTAATAAGCACTTCTAACGTTGAAGTTCATAAAGTAAGCTCTACCAATTTAGGTTTTCATTTAGGTCCTCGTATTAACGCCGCAGGACGTCTTGAAGATGCTACCTATGCCCTTAAGCTGTTACGTGAAAAAGATCTGGTACAGGCCCAAAGTCTCAGTGCTTATCTTGAAAGCACCAACGCAGAGCGCAAAGTTTTGGAAAGTCAAACTGTTGACGAGGCTTCACAAATAATTGATAAATTTGATCCACTTCCTGAGGCCATTATTCTTCATAACGAAAACTGGCATCCAGGTGTCGTCGGCATTGTGGCAAGTCGTATTGTTGATCGTTATCACCGCCCCTCAATAATCATCGGCACAAACGGCAAAGGTTCAGGCCGTAGTATCAAAGGCATAGATTTGTATAGCATCGTTTTTAAAGCAGCATTAAGCCTAAATGGCTTTGGTGGTCATGCTCATGCTATTGGCCTTAGTTTAGGACCTTTAGGTGTTGATCCTTTTCGCAAAGATGTGCTCGCCGTTATGAAAGAGCACGTTGCACCTCATATTTATAAGCAAGAAATTTTTTATGATGCAACGCTTAGTTTTAATCAGCTTAGCCTTTCTTTAGTTGATGAACTTTGTTGTCTAGAGCCCTATGGCGCCAAAAATCCCTATCCTCTTATGCGCTTTAACCACTGCTTCATGCGTAACTTACGAAAATTACAAGGCGGCCATCTTAAAGGCGAGCTTGAATCATCATCTGGCTCTGCTTCTTTTATTGCTTTTCGCATGGACATCGACGACGATCTCGTTTCTTGTCCTCTCGATATTTTAGCCGTCGTTGAAAAAAATGAATGGCAAGGACGTCAAAGTCTACAGCTACGAATTATTGACTATAAAAAAAGCCGCTAAGCGGCTTTTTACTTATTTTTTCATTATTATTTTAGCGCATCAAAAATATCATCACCAGAATAGTTGCGTTTTTGGCGCTGCCATGTTCCATAATGTTGATCAAGTCTTTGTGCTTTGTCCCATGTTACTTTTCTTTCCACATTTCCCCGCTTAAACGTAGCTCCTAAGAAATGCTGAGAAAAATGAAAGTCAGCATCATAAAATCTCATGTCACTCTTATCGTCTAGAATAAACGTTGCACCTTTAAAAGAAACATAGTCGATAATAGTATTATCAAAAGATACGTTCTTCAACGTCGCACCATTAAAACGCACTTTTTTATGCTTTCTCGGGGTTATATGTCTCGTTAATTGGGAACCGTAAAAACTAACGTCTTCGAGATAAGCGTCCCTAAAATTAGTATTTTTTATCTCAGCGTTAATCCATCCATGTATTAACGTGGTATCTTCAAAGTCCCACTTAATAATTTTGCCACCTATATAAAAATTACTTAATGCACTCCCCTTAAGATTCACAAAACCTGCATCTATACCTTCAAAAGCAACATTGGAAATTTCAGCAGAGCTCCAATCAATATATTGTTTTCTACCGTGATGACCATGATGATGATGGCCAAAAGACCCTCTTATGAGTCTATTGGTAATATAACGCTTATCATTATGTTGATAAAACGCACACTCCACGGCACATGGCTTTAGTTCATGTCTATTCACGTAACGACTAAAATTAGCAATATCATCTTTATTAACCAAATATTGGGTGCTTTGTATGAAGCTCTGCGATTGTTGGCTTTGATCGTTACAACTACTAAGAGCAACATGTGTCATGGCTAAATTCAACGCAGGTGCCCCATCTACTTTTTTCCAATCCTCAGATGAAGATGAGGAAGAT
>WUUC01217142.1_pt1 | contig 13127 bp, 8 predicted proteins | sample 6278441 | NCBI WGS metagenome assembly WUUC01 (sample SAMN13675441, study PRJNA597444) | soil metagenome | isolation source: soil | place: USA: Washington | collected 2017-10 | reverse complement strand
CGCCCAGCGGAGTACGTGCCGCTCGACATCGCGGTGCAGGCCTGCGTCCTGCCGCACTATCAGCGCGCCGACGTCAAGGCCGCGCTGCTCGACGTCTTCGGCGACGGCGTCCTGCCGAGCGGCGAGAAGGGCTACTTCCACCCCGACAGGCTGACCTTCGGCCAGGCGATCCACGTGAGCCGGATCGTCGCGGCCGGCCAGCAGGTGGCCGGCGTGGAGTGTCTGAAGGTCACGCGGCTGCGGCGAATGGGCGAGCACCCCAACCACGAGCTGCGCGACGGCGTGCTGCCGCTGCGCAGCTGGGAGATCGCGCAGGTCGACAACGACCCCAACCATCCCGGCCGCGGCCGGCTCGAGATCACGGTGATCGGAGGACGATGACGATGACCGGCTCCTGCGGATGCTCGACGGAGACGTGTGGATGCTGCGACGGCACCCAGGCCTGGACGCCCGTCTCGACGGCCAACCGGCCCGGGCTGACGGCCCTGCGCTATCGCGCCGGCACGCACGGCACGTTCCTGGAGACGATGAAGGCGCGGCTGGCGACGATGACCGTCGACGCGCCCGGCGCCGACGGGCAGACGATCGAGACGTTCCGGCCGCTGACGGGCCTGACGACGCGCGATGCGAGCGACCCGGCGATCGCGCTGCTCGACGCCTGGGCGTGCATAGCGGACGTCGTGACCTTCTACCAGGAGCGCATCGCCAACGAGGGCTACCTGCGCACGGCGACCGAACGCCGCTCGATCCTCGAGCTCGCGCGCCTCGTCGGCTACGCGCTGCGACCGGGGGTGGCGGCGACGGTCTACCTCGCCTACGCGCTCGACGACAACCAGGTCGACCCGGTGGAGATCCCGGTCGGCGCACGCGCGCAGAGCATTCCCGGCCCGGGGGAGCTGCCGCAGATGTTCGAGACGAGCGAGAAGCTCGTCGCCCGCAAGCAGTGGAACGACCTCCAGGTCCGGCGGCAGCGTCCGCAGGACATCCGGCTGGAGAACGCGCTGACGCTGGAGACGATCTACCTCGCCGGCACGACGACGAACCTGAAGACCGGCGACCTGCTGCTGCTCACGTTCGAGGACCGCGGCGGCAGCGAGGGCGAGAGCACGGCGGGGGAGACGCCGCCGATCCCCGTGCTGCGGACCGTGGCCGCGGTCGAGGCTCAGTCCGCCGACGACCGCACCGCGGTGACGCTGCAGCCCTTGCAACCCGACCACCTCGCGGCCGCTCACGCGCTTGCCAAGTTCGTGGCACGTGCGTGGCCGTTTGCCGGCAACAATACGGCGGAGGCGCATCTGGTGAGCGACGCTGAGGAATTCCTACGCGGCGCATACCTTGGGCTGCTCAATCCCGCGGACTGGCTCTTCAGGTTCGAGCACAACGGGAGTACGAACCTGGTTCCGCCGATCAAGGGCTTCTACGAGGAGCTCAAGGTCGCCCTCGAAAATCCCGCTACGGGCAACGGCACATCGCCTGACGTAACCGATCCGTCGCAGTTCATCCCGCTGCTGCTGAAGGACCCGGTCCCGCAGGCGCGTAGCGGGCTGCACGTCACGCGCAGCACGAAGAGCTCCCTGCGCGAGGGCTCCGACGCGCATCCCCAGCTGCTGCTCCAGTTCGCGCCGCGCCTGCAGGACAGCCTCTACACGGCGATCGGCAACGCGCAGCTCAACGCGGCGACCTCCGACCTGCTCGGCGTCTTCAGCTTCGCCGTCGCCGCGCCCTTGTTCGGCGCGTCGGCGGCGAAGCAGGCGAAGTACGTGACCACGGGGGTCAAGAAAGGGCAGCTCCTGCCGCCGGACCAGTGGGACGACTGGCCCGTCGCCGAGGACGAGGAGGACGCCGCGATGTTCCTCGACAAGTCCTACGAGGCGATCCTCCCCGACAGCTTCGTGCTCGTGCAGCAGGGAAGCCCGATCATCGCGCCGGGAAGCCCGACCATCGAGCGGGGAGGCGACATCGGCTCGCGCAGGGTGCATCACGTCGAGGCGGTCGCGACGGCCCAGCGCGCGCAGTATGGGCTCAGCGGTCCCTGCACCCGCCTGGTGCTCGCGGACAAGTGGTGGGCGCTGGCGGAGTCGCTGACGCCGAATACGCTGACGCGGGATCTGGCCACGCTCCGATCCGTGCTCGTGCATACGGGATCCGTGCGCCACGAGCTCGCGCAGGAGCCGATCACCGAGCCGCTCACGACGGACGCCATCGAGGATCGGGACATCGAGCTCGGCGCCCTCTACGACGAGCTGACATCCGGGCGCTGGGTGATCCTGTCGGGCGAGCGGGTCGACATCCCTGGAGTCACCGGCGTCCGGGCCAGCGAGCTGCTGATGATCTCCGAGGTCTTCCACCGCTTCGACGAGCATCGCGCCGGCGACCCGACCCACACAGCGCTGCGCCTCGCGACGCCGTCGGCGCACCGCTACAAGCGCGAGACGCTACGCATCTACGCCAACGTCGTCAAGGCGACGCACGGCGACACGCGCGAGGAGACCCTCGGCAGCGGTGCCGGCAGCCAGGCGCTGCAGTCCTTCGAGCTCAAGCAGCCGCCGCTCACCCACGTCTCGGCGCCGACGCCGGCGGGCGTGTCCAGCACGCTGGACGTCTTCGTCAACGACGTCCGCTGGCACGAGACCGACACCCTCGCCGGCGCCGCCGCCACGGATCGCAGCTTCGTCACGAAGACCGACGACGCGTCGCGCACGACCGTCGTCTTCGGCGACGGCGAAAGCGGCTCGCGCCTGCCGACCGGCATCGAGAACGTCAAGGCCGTCTACCGCTCGGGGATCGGCCGGCCGGGCAACGTCCTCGCCGAGCAGGTGAGCATGCTCGTGAGCCGGCCGCTGGGCGTCAAGAGCGTCATCAACCCGCTGCGCGCATCGGGCGGCGCCGATCGCGAGGACCGCGACCAGGCCCGCGAGAACGCGCCGATCGGGGTCCAGGCGCTGGACCGGCTCGTGTCGCTGCGCGACTACGCGGACTTCACGCGCACGTTCGCCGGCATCGCGAAGGCCGATGCGCGGCGGCTGAGCGACGGCTCACGGCAGGTCGTGCACATCACGATCGCCGGGGCCGACGACATCCCGATCGACGCCGCCTCGGACCTGTATCGCAACCTGCTCGCCGCGCTGCGGGCTGCCGGCGATCCCGACGTGCCGCTGCGCGTCCAGAGTCGGGAGCTGATCGCGGCCGTGCTCAGCGCGCGGGTCGCGCTGGCCACCGACCACCGGTGGGAGACCGTCGTCCAGCGCGTGCGGGCGGCCGTGTACGACGCGTTCGGCTTCGCCCGCCGGGCGCTCGGTCAGCCACTGCTGCTCTGCGAGGTGATCGCGCTGATCCAGGACGTCCCGGGGGTCGCCTGGGTGGACGTCGACGCCTTCGGCGGCCTGCCCGAGCGGGTCGCCGACGAAGACGGCACGCGCCACCTCATGACCCCCAAACAGCTGAGCGACGCGGCGATGGCGATCGTCGGCGCGGACAGCGACGACCCCGACGTGGTGCCCATCCCCGGTGACCCGCCCGCCGGCATCGTCGTCGTCAAGCCCGCCGTGCCCACCGTGCCCGACCACCTGCTCGCCGAGGTCGCCGGGTTCGAGGGCACGGACTTCCGGCCGGCGCAGCTGGCGATCTTCACGCCCGCCGTGCCCGACACCCTGATCCTCAACCAGCTCACATGAGCGCCGATGCAATCGATGGGAGCGCCATGACCGCCCTCGCCGAGCCCGATCTCGACCGCCTGTATCGCCTGCTGCCCGCGATCCACCGGATGCGCGACGCCGAGGAGGGCTATCCGCTGCAGGCGCTGCTGCGGGTGATCTCCGAGCAGGTCGGCGTCGTGGACGACGACATCACCCAGCTCTACGAGAACTGGTTCATCGAGACCGCCGCACCGTGGGCCGTCCCCTACATCGCTGACCTGATCGGCTTCCGTCCGATCGCCGGCGCGACGGAGCGCGCGGCCGCGTGGCGCGATGGCAGCGCGCTGGAGCGCGTGCTCGTGCCCCGCCGCGAGGTGGCCAACACGATCCGCTACCGGCGACGCAAGGGAACGCTCGCCCTGCTGGAGCTGCTCGCCGAGGCGGTCGCCGGCTGGCCCGCGAGGGCGGTCGAGTTCTTCAGGCTCCTGCGCTGGCACCAGAACGTCAACCACCTCCACCTCGATCGCAGACAGACCGTCGACGTCCGCGACATGGATGCCCTGGATCTCCTCAACGGCCCGTTCGACCGCGTAGCGCACACCGTCGACGTGCGCCGCGTCGACTCCCACCAGACGCGAGGACGCGAGAACATCCCCTCGGTCGGCGTGTTCGTCTGGAGGCTGGCGCCGTACTCGGTCACCCACTTCGCGCCGTACTGCGTCGAGAACGCCGGCCCACACTGCTTCACGTTCAGTGCGCTCGGGCAGGACGCGCCGCTGTTCGTCAAGCCCGCGCCGGCGGCGGAGCCGACAGCGATCGCCGGCCAGTTGGACGTTCCCGCTCCGATCCGGCGCCGCGCGCTGCTGACCGACGTCGAGGGCCTCTACGGCGAGAGCAGGAGCTTCGCGATCTGGGCTGGCCGCTGGGGCGGACACGACCCCAAGCGGCCGGTGCCCGCCGAGGCCATCATCCCCGCCGATCTGTCGGGCTGGCGCTACGTGCCGCCGCCGCGGCACATCGCCGTCGACCCCGTGCTCGGACGCTTTGCCTTCCCCCGCAAGAGCGTTCCCAAGAACCCTGTGCGCGTGACCTACCACCACGGCTTCAGCGCCGACATGGGCGGCGGCGAGTACGCCCGCACGATCTCCGACCCACCGGTGCGTCCGGATGGGGCCGCACCGAAGGTCTACACGATCGGCGCCGACGGGCGCTTCAAGAAGATCAGCGCGGCGCTGTCGAAATGGAAGGCCGAGGCGCCACGCGACGCGGTCATCGAGTTCACCGAAAGTCGCATCTACGTCGAGCCCATCGTGGTCGCCCTCGCCGCGGGCCAGTCGCTGCGGATCAGGGCGGCGAGCGGCGTGCGCCCGATGCTGCGGCTGCTGGACTGGCAGAACGAGTTCCCGGACGCCCTCACCGTGACGATGGAGCCCGGCGCGCAGTTCATGCTCGACGGCCTGCTGATCACCGGGCGCGGGGTCGCCGTCACCGGCCCGCCGTGCGACGACCCGTCGCAGCCGCCCGCCTCGATCTGCGCCGCCGAGGTCGTCGTCCGCCATTGCACGCTCGTGCCGGGCTGGGGCCTGCGCAACGACTGCGAGCCCAGCCTCCCGGCCGAGCCCAGCCTGACCCTCACGAACGTCCGCGCGACGGTACGCATCGAGCACAGCATCGTCGGCTCCGTCCAGGTCTACGAGCAACGCCGCACCGATCCCATCCCGGCGCACATCAGCGACAGCATCGTCGACGCGACGCAGCCTGACCTCGACGCGATCGGCGGCGGAGGCGAAGCAGCGCGCATCGCCCTGACGATGCTCCGTTGCACCGTGTTCGGGATCGTGCACGCGCAGGTCGTTGCGCTCGCCGAGAACTGCATCTTCAACGACTGCGTGTCGGTTGCCCGCCGCCAGATGGGGTGCCTGCGCTTCTGCTACGTCCCGCGCGAGTGCCGGACGCCGCGCCGGTATCGCTGCCAGCCCGACATGGTCGTGCAGCAGACGTGGGACGATGCTCCCGCGTCGCCCGCGCGCGAGGCGACCGCAGCGGCCGAGACGCTGCGGGTCGCGCCACAGTTCACGAGCAGGCGCTATGGCCTGCCTGGCTACGCGCAGCTCACGCCGACCTGCGCGGACGAGATCAAGCGGGGAGCAGACGACGAGTCCGAGATGGGCGTGTTCCACGACCTCTTCGAACCGCAGCGCGCCGATGGCCTCGAGGCGCGGCTTGACGAGTACACCCCGACGGGCATGGACGTCGGAATCATTTTCGTGACCTGAGACAGGGGATATCCAACATGAAGAGCGATGCCACCCGAGACACGTTCGTCGCCGCCAAGCACCTGAGCCGCGTGATCATGCAGCAGGGCCGCGTGGCGGTCGATGCCGATCACAACGAGCAGGTGGCGATCTTCTGGCACTACCTGAGAACGCTGGCGCGAGATGTCATCGGGACCTCCGGCGCACCGCAGGTCGGCGGGGGGTTCTTGCTCACGCCCGAAGCCAAGGGCGGGCTCTCGATCAGCGCGGGCCGCTACTACGTCGACGGCATCCTCGTGGAGAACGAAGCCGACTGCACGTACGCCCAGCAGCCGAGCTATCCCCTGCCCGACGACGATCCGCTGGCCGTGCTCGGCAAGGACCCGGCGATGCTCTTCGTGTACCTCGATGTCTGGGAGCACCACATGACCTGGGTCGAGGACGGGAGCATCCGCGAGGTGGCGCTCGGCGGACCGGATACGTGTGCGCGCGCGAAGGTCGTGTGGCAGGTCCGGTCCGCGCCGTATGAGCCCGCGCAAGGCGAGGAGGACGGTCCCGACTGCGCCAAGGAGCTCAACCGCCTTGTCGAGCTCGCCGACGCGCGTCTCGCGGCGCGGGTGGACCCCGGCGCGATAACCGACGATCCCTGCGTCATGCCGCCCGAGTCGAAGTACCGGGGCGCCGAGAACCAGCTGTACCGCGTAGAGATCCACCGTTCGGGCGAGGCCGGCACGGCGACGTTCAAGTGGTCCAGGGACAATGGCAGCGTCCTCACGGCCCTCCACGGGATCCATGGCAACGACCTCGTTGTCGCGAGCACGCGCGGTTTTGAAGCCGGCGACTGGGTCGAGCTCACCAACGACGCGCTCGACCTGCGCGGCGAGCCGGGCATCCTCGCTCGTCTCGCCCAGGTGAAGGATGGCGCGCTCTCACTGGATCCCGATGATGTCTCGCCCTTCGACGCCGACGCGACGGAGCTGCACCCCAAGGTCCGGCGCTGGAACCAGCGATCCTCGGAGGACGTCGTGCTCGTCGACGGCGCTGTGCCCTTCACCGAGCAGGGAGAGGTCGGGACCGCCTGGATCGATCTGGAGGACGGCGTGCAGGTCCAGTTCTCCAGCGGCGGTTACTACCGTAGCGGGGACTACTGGCTGATCCCCGCCCGGGTCGCCACGGGCGCGATCGAATGGCCCTGGACGACCGTCCTCGGCAAGACGGTCCCCGGTCCGCTTGCCCCACGCGGCATCAGGCACCACTACGCGCCGCTGGGATTCGTCACCTGGAACGGCACTGCACTCGAGGTCTCGACGACCTGCCGACGCGTGTTCCAGCCTGCAGCGGACTTCGTGATGCCGCAGTAGCGGTAGCCGCACCACAGCTCACAGGGCAGCCGCACTGCGCGCCGTGCGAGACGCACGGATACTCGCCCGCAGATGCTGAGCTGCGACACATCCCGGCGTGAGGCGATCCACTCGAACGAGCGCGTCCTGACCGTGACCCTGCCCGACGGTCGCGCCCTGCGCGCCCGACTGTGGGATGGCGATGGTCCAGCGTTGGTTCTCCTGCACGGGGCGCTGAGCACCGCGGCGACGTGGCGGCCCCTCGTCCGCGCCACGGCGCGCCGCTGCATCGCACTGGATCTGCCGGGATTCGGCGCGAGCTCGCCCACGAGCGGACCGCGCCTGGAATGCTTCGCCGACGACGTCATCGCGGCGCTCCATGCGCTTGGCGTGCGGCGCTGCACCTTGGTCGGCCACTCCTTCGGCGGCGCCGTGGCGGTCGCCGTCGCCGGACGCAGCGACCTCGTCGACGCCCTCGTGCTCCTCGCGCCAGGCGGCCACGGCAGCTGTGGGCTGTCGCGGATCGCCATCGACCCGGCGCTCGGCCCGCTCGCCGCCGTGCTCGCGCCCGTGCTCGCGTGCTCGAGCGTCCTCGCCGCGCGCCCGACCGCGGCGGAGCTCGCGCGCCCCCGCGAACGCATGCGCCTGCTCGGGCAGGAGTTGCGCCGGGCCGCGGCCGTGGGGACCACGAACGTCCGGACTGCCGTGCAGGCCAACGAGCGCGAGACGACCGGCGGCCATGCCGCCGTCGCCTGTGCTGCGCGCTTCGACGGGCCGGTGACCATCGTATGGGGTGAGAACGACCGCGTCCTACCGCCCGCTCATGGCGAAGCCGTGCGGCGCGCGCTGCCGCGAGCACGGATGCACGTGCTCGAGGGAACCGGGCACGCGTTGCACCATGAGCGTCCGGAGGCGGTCGCACGCCTGATCGCCGCGGTCCCGAGCCCGGTGGCGCCACCGACCCGCGCCGGCACGGACGTTGCGCCGCGGGCGCAGCCGCCGGCAGCAGCCGCGACCGGTCGTCGTCACCTACGACCGCTGCGTTCGGGCGGCGATGCGCTCCTGCGGGATCTCGACGACGTTCCACGCCAGGCCGAGGCGGCGTAGCGCGCGGATCACCCAGCCCGAGGGGTCGAGCTCGCGCCGGCGCAGGCCGTGAAAGGCGGAGCGCGGAAAGGCGTGATGGTTGTGATGCCACGACTCTCCCATCGACACCAGGGCGAGCAGCGCGACGTTCGTGGAGCGATCCGCCGTCTCGAAGCGCCGCCGGCCGGCGAAGTGGCAGACGGAGTTGATCGACCACGTCACGTGATGGGCGAGGAAGATCCGCACCGGCCCGCCCCATAGCAGCGCCGTGAGCCCCGAATCGAGGTTGCCGCCGAGCGCGATGCCAAGGGCAAACGGCAGTGCGAGCCCGGCGAACACCAGCGCTCCGAACAGCCGGTCGATCGCCAGCAGGCCGGGATCCTCGAGCAGGTCGGGCGCGTGGCGCCGCACGTCGGGGCGGCCCGATCGCCGCAGCAGCCATCCCACGTGGGCATGCCACAGCCCGGCGACGATGCCGCGGGTTCCGCCCGCAGCCGCGAGGTGCGGGGAGTGCGGATCGCCGGGCCGGTCGGGATCGGCGTGGTGGCGGCGATGCTCGGCGACCCAGTGCAGCACGGGTCCCTGGACGGCCATCGACCCCAGCACGGCGAGCACGAGGGCAACGGGCCGCGTGGTCTGAAACGAGCGGTGGGTCAGCAGACGGTGAAACCCCACCGTGATCCCGAGCATGGTGGCGACGTAGAGGAATCCGAGGATCAGCAGGTCCCGCGCAGCGACGGCGTGGCTCCACAGCAGCGTGACGGCAAGGAGGAAGGACACGAACGGCAGGACGACCGCGATGAGGTTGCCGGCCCGATGCACACGCGAGAGCCGGTCGTCGGCGGGCACCGCGACGCGCGCATCGATCGCCCTCGTGGGCGCTGCCGAGCTCATCGCCGGCGGGGCGGCCGGCGCGCCCCGGTCACCGGTCCTCGCCGCCGGGCCACGGCATGGCCGTCGTCGGCGAGCTCGTCGTGCAGCCTCCTGATCTCGGCGAAGATCGCATCCGTGGCGGCTTGGACCCGAGCGGCCGGGGCGTCCGCGGTACGCTCGAAACGTAGCGGCGAGCCGAAGCGCACCGTCACCCGCGGGAAGCGCAGGCGGTTGACGTGGTGGGCGTCGAGGATCGCCACCGGAACGACCTGCGCACCCGATTGAAGCGCGAGCCGGCCAACTCCCCGCTGGGCACGCGCACGCAGCCGGCCGTCGCGTGAGATGCCGCCCTCGCAGTACACCACCAGGCAGCCTTCGCGATCGAGCACCGCCAGCGCGGTCCGCATCGCCTCCTCGTCGCGAGCACGCTTGACGACCGGAAACGCGCCAAGGCGATTGATGAACCGAAGCGGCCACCGGAAGAGCTGCGACTTGGCCATGAACGACAGGCGCCGGCCCGCGAGCCCCGCGATCAGGAAGTGGTCGACGTACGACGAGTGGTTCGGTGCGAGGATCACACCGCCCGGCTTCGGAACGTTCTGCGCGTCGACGGCTCGCGCGCGACAGGTGGCGAGCGCGGCGCGCACCACCGTCCACCACACGACGTCGTAGGTCAGTCCCGCCTCGCCCGCTCTCACCCTCGCGTGAAATCTCGCCGCTGTGCGAGGAGCGGGTGACGTGGCCGGCGCTTCCCGTGGAGATGTGACGTTCACGACTGGGCTCAGGGCTTGCGACGCTTCGCCGCCGGCACGCTCACGCCGCCAGCGAGCTCGCCCAGCCGCGACAATGGCGTCTCCCCAGTCTGCCATACGTGACAACGGAGATACAGCCACGGCCATGAGCGACGTACGCGCCGATCGGTCCGGGCACAGCCGTGCAGTCGAGCGCGTCGCCCGCCTGCTGCAGGCCACGGGGGCACCGTGCGAACTGCAACTGCCGGACGGTGAGCTGTTGCGGTTCGGGGCCTCGGCTCCCGTGGTCCGCGTCGTCTTCACCAGCGATCGCGCGCTGCGCGGGCCATTGACGCAGCTGCGCTTCGGCCGCGCCTACGTCGAGGGCGACATCGACATCGAAGGCGACTTCTCAGCGCTGCTGGACATCCGCGACCGCATGGGCGGCAGCCTCGCCCTACGTCAGAAGCTGCGCTTCGCCAGTGAGCTGTTCCTGCGCTCTCCGACATGGGTGAATGCGCGGTCGATCAAGCAGCACTACAGCTACGGTGACGACTTCTATCTCGCCTTCATCGAGCGGCGCTACCGGTTCTACTCGCACTGCCTGTTCCACAGCGCAGACGAGACGCTCGAGGAGGCGGCCGAGCACAAGCTCGAGAGCATGTGGAACGCGCTCGGGCTCGAGCCGGGCATGCGTCTACTCGACATCGGCGGCGGCTGGGGCGGGGTCACCGAGTACTGCGGCGCTCGCGGCGTTCATGTCACATCGCTGACGCTCGCCGAGGACTCCGCTCGCTACATCCGCGCGCTGATCCGCGATCGGCACCTGCCCGGGGAGGTCGTGCTGCAGGACATGCTCGACTACCGCCCGCGCGCGCCGTTCGACCACGCCGTGATCTACGGGGTCATCGAGCACATCCCCAACTACCGCCGGTTCTGCGTGCGCGCCTGGGATGCGCTCAAGCCGGGCGGGCGGCTGTACCTCGATGCAGCGGCCTCGACCTACAAATACGCGATGAGCCTGTTCTCGCGCAGGTATATCTGGACCGGAACCACCGCCTTCCTGGCCCTGCCCGACATCGTCGAGGAACTGCTGTTTCATGGCTTCAACATCCTCGAGGTGCAGCACGAGACGCGCGACTACGAGCTGACGATGAACCACTGGGCCCAGCGGCTCGAAGCCGCCCACGACGAGATCGCCGCGCGCTGGGGCGAGGAGCTGTACCGTGCGTTTCGCGTCTACCTCCGGGGCGGCGCCCACGCCTTCAAGACAGGCCGCCTGCAGGCCTACCATCTCGTCGCGGAGCGCCGCGCTGACCCCGGGCCGCGCCCCGGCGCACCCCGCCGGCTCGTGCAGTTCACCGCCTCGCTGCGCTGAGCGTGGCGCGGTCACCTCGCACCCCGTGGATCGCGCCAGCATCCAGCGCGCAGAACCAGGACGAACTTCGAGCCGCCAACTGCGCGCGACAGTTTTCGGGTGCGCACGCACGGGAAAGCCTGATCCAGGGAGACGTTCCGTTGCGTTGGCTTTCGCGAGCCTCGCGCGAGCGAGGCTGCATGGCCAGCAACAGGCCAAGTCAAGGATGCCCGAGTCGAGCCGTGGTGGCCCCGGAAGGCTTGAGAAGAGCAGTGCTGGGATCGCAGTGCCGCTGTTCGCAGGGTCGGGCAAGCCCCGAGATCGGGATACTCCAATAAGTAGCAGGTCGTGTGAAGCTCTCCCGGGCAGACGCCCGGGGATCGAGTAACGGGGAGACATGGACATAGAGAAGATGCAGCTGTGGGAGGGGCAGCACGTCGTCGATTGCGAGGGCGAGAAGATCGGCAGGCTCGAAGACATCTACTTCGAGATGGGAGTGCCCGAGCCGGCCTTCGCGTGCGTACAGGCGGGAATGCTCGGCCGGCGACACGTCCTCGTTCCGCTGGCGGGCGCGAGCCTCTCGCGCGACGAGGTCCGCGTGGCCTACCGACACGACCAGGTCAAGGATGCCCCGCAGGTCGAGCCGGGAGCGGCGCTCGAGCCGGGTATCGAGCAGGAGCTCGCTCGCCACTACGAGATCGAGCTCACGGCCGCGCCAGCCGGCAGCGATCGCCGCTACGAGAGCGCCCGAGCCCGAGGACGGCGGGAAACCCGCGCGCGTGAGATGACAGAGCGAGCCGACGAGCTGACCATGCTCGGCGCCGCGATGCAGCTCGCACGCGAGGGACAGCCCCAGGCCGACGACGCCGGCCCGGGAGCGCCCCGGGCACAGGACGAGCCCGATCCGACGGAGCCGGGAGCGGGCGAGGGCCGGCCCGAGACGCGAGGAAAGCCGCCACCGAGCCCGTAGCTCGTTGCGTCACCAGCGCTGGGCGACCGTCAGCTCGCGCGCCGCGCGAACCTCGTCCAAGCGCCGGACGGGAGCCGTATGGGGCGCCGTGTGCGCGATCGTCGGGTCGTCGGCGGCCTCGCGCAGGATCTCGGAGAGCGCCTCGGCGAAGGCGTCGAGGGTCTGCTTGGTCTCGGTCTCGGTCGGCTCGATCAACAGGGCCTCGTCGACGAGCAGCGGAAAGTAGATCGTCGGCGGATGAAAGCCGAAGTCGAGCAGGCGCTTGGCGAGATCCAGGGTGCTGATCCCGAGCCTGCGCCGCATCGGGACCCCGGACAGGACGAACTCGTGCATGCACGTGCGGTCGTATGCCGCGGGCAGGTACTCGGTGACGCCGAGCGTCGTCAGGCGGGCCAGCAGGTAGTTGGCGTTGAGGACCGCCGTCTCGGATGCGTCGCGCAGGCCGGCGCCGCCGAGCATCCGGATGTAGGAATACGCCGATGCCGCGACCGCGTACGGACCGTGAAATCCGCGCAGCCGCCCGATCGAGTCCGGAGCATCGTCGCTGAGGTCGTAGACGACGCCGCGCAGGCCGTCGTGGCGGCGGACGACGCGAGGGTTCGGCAGGTAGGGGGCGATGCGGTCGCAGACCGCGATCGGCCCCGCTCCGGGCCCGCCGCCGCCGTGCGGCTGCCCGAAGGACTTGTGCAGGTTGAGGTGCACGATGTCAAAGCCCATGTCGCCTGGCCGGCAGATCCCCATGATCGCGTTGAGGTTGGCGCCGTCGTAGTACAGCGTCGCGCCCGCGTCGTGCACGAGGTCTCTGATCGCGTCGATCTTGCGCTCGAACAACCCCAGCGTGCTGGGGTTGGTGAGCATCAGGCAGGCGACGTCGTCGCTG
>WUUC01193649.1_pt1 | contig 13128 bp, 11 predicted proteins | sample 6278441 | NCBI WGS metagenome assembly WUUC01 (sample SAMN13675441, study PRJNA597444) | soil metagenome | isolation source: soil | place: USA: Washington | collected 2017-10 | reverse complement strand
TCAACGTCGCGGGCAAGGAGCAGATCGCGACGATGACGAACGGCTCCGTCGTCGGCCTCGACGCGAAGACGGGCGGCGAATTGTGGTCCGTGCCGTTCCCGGATGATTGGCACGAGAACATCACTACGCCCGTCTGGACCGGCACGCACCTCGTCGTCTCCGGCACGCGGCAGGGCACGCACGCCTACCTGCTACGGCAGCAGGCCGCAGGGAAATGGCAAGCCACGGAGGACTGGAAGAACGCAGACGTGACGATGTACATGAGTTCGCCGGTTTATGGCGACGGCCTGCTCTACGGCCATTCGGTGAAGCGTAAAGGGCAGTTCGTTGCGCTCGATGCGAAGGACGGCACAGTGCGCTGGATAACCGACGGGCGCGAGGGCGAACACGCCTCCGTGCTGCTCACGCCGCGCCACCTGATCTATCTCACGAACGGCGCGGACCTCATCGTCGCGCGCCGCGCCGGACAGGCGTTCGAGGCCGAACGGCGTTACGACGTGGCAGACGCAGAGACCTACGCCATGCCCGTGCTGCTCGGCGCAGACATCTACGTGCGCGACGCCAACAGCCTCATACGGCTCGCGCCCGCCGCCGCGCGTTAATCGTTAACTGGATGGAAAAATTCTGTGTCTCTCGTACGCGAGGTGTGGACCTGCGGCTAAAGGAACGCTTCGGAAAACTCGTGCGCAAATCTCTGATCGGGCAGAGCAAAACGTCTCTCTAAACGAAGCTGCGCCGAACTCATAACTCACAGAAACTTCGCTCAGAACGAAACGCTGTAATTCGCGCCGGGATTGCGCCCGCGCTCGAATATCACTCCGAACTGGTGTCGCCCGCGCGTGTAATTCGCCGTCGGATGCACGCGCACGCCGTCGAAGAGAATGGTCGAGGACCAACGCTCTCGGAAGTTGATGTTCAGGCCGCCGATGAGCCGCAAGCGGTCTTCGAACGTGCCGTAAGCGACGCCGATGTAAGGCGCGAGGGGTAAGCCCGTCGAATGCTTCAGGCTTTTGCTGAAAGTCGCGTAGAACGACTGGCCGGACGGCGTACCGATCCGGTCGGAACTTGTGCCGAGAATCAACGCGGGGCGTTTGTGCGTCTCGGTCAGCGCGACGAGGTTGGCGAGCGGCGAGGCTTTCCCGGCGAGCGGGTTGTATTCAACTCCGGCTGTCACTCTCGGGTGAAATCTATACGTCAAAGTGTTGCGCCAGCGCGCACGATCAATCGTGTTCGAGATGACGCGCACGCCATAGGTCCATTTATACGCGTCTTGTTGTCCTGTCCCGCTCACGGCGCGACCTTCCCCCGGTCAAAGCGGTCAACTCGGGACGGAAGACGCCTCGCCCGTCTTCTGCTTGGCGGAGGCCGCTTCTTCGCGCTCCTGCTTACGCGCGCCCGCCGCAGCCCGTTCGGCGTTCGCGAGCAGGGCGTCTATCTGCTTTTTCAGATCAACCACGTTGACGATGCCCGAGATCGTTTTCGCAATGCGCCCGTCTTTGCCGATGATGACTGTGCCGGGCAGAGCCGCGCCGAGCCCGAAACGCATCATGTCGGCTGTGGTCGCGCCCGTCCAGATGGGAAAGTTGACCTTTGTTTCTTTGGCGAACTCCAACACCTTGGCGCGGTCTTCCTGCGCGTCCGCAGACGCGCCTACGACCTGCACGCCGTGCAGCGCATACTCATTTTGAATCGCCGCGAGGTCGGGCATCTCCTTGCGGCACGGCACGCAATAAGTCGCCCAGAAGTTCAGGACCACGATGCGGCCCTTGAGCGCACTCAACGACTGGTCCGCGCCGAACAAATCCTTGAGCGTTAAACTAACTTCCTTGCCGACGACGTTCGCGGCCTCGCGTTCGGCCTGGCTTACGGCCAACACTTCCAGCGCATCCACGCGAATCACGCGTGCCTCTCTCTTCTTTTGCCACGCGCCCGTCACCGCCACGCGCTTGCCGACGAACTCAAGCCAGTTCTTTCCGGGGAGGCGAAATTTCCCCTGCTCCAATTGATATAGCGAAAATTTGTCGCCCGCTTCGCGCACGGCGATGAGCGTCGGGTCGCCGTTCGCCACGCATGATTGCGCGGCCAACAAATCTTCCGCCGTGCCGTATTCGATCTTCGTACGGTCGGCTTTCGCCCAACAATCCGCACAGCACACGACCTGTCCCTCAAACCTCACGCTCGCGCCCTGCGCCGCCGCTTGCACGGCGAAGGCAAAGCACAACGACAAAACTATAAATAATCGCTTCATCTACAAATCTCCCTAAACCAAATACTATGAATGCACACAACACAATGAATGTACACGCCCGGCGCTTCGACCGCGCACGACCGTATAACGTCTAAAGTCGCGCGCGTCTGCGTTGTCAGACATCCGTAGGCTCATGATATGACCTGAGTTTGCATTCCGCCACCAGACACAGGGATTTTCCTCACACGGCTCACACTTCTTCTCCAAAGAACTCACGCGGGAACTCACGCGGGAACTCACGCGCAATCCTTTCTCCCCGCATCGTGATTTTTCCAAATAATAGAATATCGCCAAAACAAGTGCCTGCTCACAAGCGCGCCCGGCAAGTTGTCCGCGCAAATCCGCTCAATCTGCGGCAGCGTGAGATAGGCATCCGTTTCTCCATGCTCCGCGTATGCCTGGCGCACTTCACGAGACGGTCTCAGCTTCCCGTTTTTTATCAAACTGAGAAATAAATTCGCAGGATAAGCGACGCCGTCAAAAAACAGATCGCTCAAGTTGGAGCGTTGATACAGATCGAGGCAAACGAACATACCTCCCGGCTTCAAAGCCTTTCTTATTTTTCTCAGGATGGGCTTGATTGGTAAATGATGGAGCGTCGTCAGCGTCGCGATGCAATCAAATTGATCAACGGGCAACTCGTACGTCATCACGTCAGCTTTGACAAAATTGATGTGCGTGTAAAGTCTTGAGCGTTCCTGCGCGAGGCGAATCATCTGCGGCGATAAATCTATGGCGAGAACCCTGTCGGCACGCCCTGCGAGCAAGCGAGAGAAAGTCCCCGTGCCGCAACCGATTTCAAGAACGTCTCCGCAATGTTCGGGGACATGGCTCATCAAATATTCGTGATAATGCGCGTTATGATTCCAATTTTCGTCCGCGAGCAGTGCGATCCGATCAAAATCGGATTGGATGGATTCCGGCGTTTGTCTCGATTGGCTCATTGCCTTTTTGTACGACGGCGCGCTGCCCCTCCAAGCACGAGCAAAATGGTGTAGAGCCTCGGCGTCGCCGTTCCGGTGCCTCCCGGCACGACTCTCAAGATTTTATTCGCGTACGCAATGAAATAACTTTATTGCCCCGTTCACAACTTACGGCGCATGCCATATCATCAGAGTAGTTATGAAATACCTTTTTCCGAAAACACTGCTTGATGTAATTATCTCAATTCTTTGTTTATCTGCCGTAGCCTTTGCTCAAGACTCTCCTGCGCTCAATGTATTTCCTCCCGAGAATGGAAAAATACGTTTAGAAAATTCTTTTGGCGACATTGAAGTTGCGGTCTGGCAAGAAAACTATATAGGAGTTTCAACCAAAGGCTTACCCGCGAATCTTAAAATATCCCCCTTAGAATTAAAGCGTTCGGAAAATGACCTGCATATCAAGGTGTCTGCCAACCTTCCCAAAAATCAATACCCCATTGCGTTAAAATTGAAGGTCCCCGCGAATAGCAAATTACAGGTATCAACCGGTAAAGGAATAGTTAATATAGACGGTCTTCCCGCCTCTCTCTACGTACAAAGCCTATCCGGCGACATAAATTTTAACTTACCGGAAAATCCGAATATTTCCATCACGGCTCATTCCAAAAATGGCTCAATTATTTCCACGGAAAACAAAGAACTTAAAACGAAGTATGAGGCTCTACAGGGCACAGGCGCTTCACAAGTAAACCTATATTCCGACACGGGCATAATTCGTCTCTCTTCCGTCAACCCGGCCACAGAGATCGCAACCGCACGAGAAAATATAACTGCGAACGGAGAGGCTCTCTTGCGAGAGGAAGCCGCGCTCCCGCCAATTTTAAAAAACAAACCTTCCGCTGTCTCGCGCTCGAACGACTCTATTAATCAGCCGTCTGTCAATAACCCGCTCGAAGTTGATGAAGACGACGTTGTAAAAGTTGAGACCGATCTTGTAACGTTGAATGTAAGTGTCGTGGAACGCTCTACCGGGCGAGTGATAAGAGGATTAAAGCAAGAGGATTTTAAACTCGAAGAAGATGGGGTCCAACAAAAAATAGAGCACTTCGAAACCGTTAACGCGCCTTTCGATCTGCTTCTGCTAATAGATTTATCCGGCTCCACTGCTAAAGTCACTGATATTATTCGTGCGGCCACCACGCGTTTCATCGCCGCCACGCGTCCACAAGACCGCGTCGCCATCATAGCTTTCTCCGGCTCCACAACCCTCATCTCCTCCTTCACTTCTAATAAATCCGCGCTCACCGCGGCAATCAATTCCATGCAATCACCCAAGGGCGATACCAAGCTTTATGACGCAATAAATTATGCGCTCGACTATATAGACAAAGAATCCGCCAGCACGCGCCGGAAAGCCATCATCCTAATGAGCGACGGCCTCGACAGCAATCTACCCAACGTCACCGGCACAGGTTCGACCCTGCCTTACAAAACCATCTATAGCCGCGCACAGGAATTCGACGGCATGATCTATTCTCTTTGGATGAATACGGAATACGAAGCCATGAGCCCGCTCGATATTCAACCTGAAACTTTCGATCTGGCTTATGACCAGCTATACGACCTCTCCGAAGCCGGGAGCGGGCTGTTCTATGAAGTGGAAAAGTTGGAGGACCTGGCCGGTATCTATGAAAAAGTTATTAGCGACCTGGGCACGGTCTATAGTCTATCCTACAACCCGACCAATAAAGGAAGAGATGGTCGGCTTAGGCGAGTTCGTCTACGCCTCCCCAATAAACCCAACGCCGTCGCACGCACTAAACAAAGCTACACAAGATAAAGCCGTTTTCGTAAGAGGCCGTCCGACAAATTCAAGCAGAGCCTTGAGACGACGCAACATCAAACGCGTCCGCGACGCGTCGCTACGTGTGTTAATTAGAAGTCCGCAAGTGAGAAGAGGCGAAGGGCGAAGAGTAGCAGGCATGAGAAACGTACGGCGCGCACAACGGTCACGCGCCGCCGATCAACACAACTCATTTCACAATCGGAGCCGAAAAACTGCTCCGGCGAGTGCGCGTCATGTCACGGGAACGCTACCCTGCGACAAAAAAGTTTAGCCCGTAAATCAGGGCACGAGCCTTCCGCTTTTGTTAACAGGTGAAGCCCGCCGCGCCTTTGAGACCGGGCAGCTTAGCCCCTTACTAGAAGCACCAACGCTGGCAATCCCCGCACGAATCCAGGCACTCGTTAGCTTGCACGCAGCAATCCACGCCCGGGTATTGCCCGGCCACACAGTCCCAGAACTGGTTACTGCAATGGTTCTCGCACAGGCGGCTACAAAAGGATGCGCTCGCCGGGGCCGTCGAACTGAGAGCGACGAGCGAGAACAGCATCGCGCTCAAGAAAGCAAGCCTCAATGAGAGTTTCATCGTTCTTAATTTCATGTGGACCTCCGTGAGAAAGAGACTGGTTTGTGAGTACAGGTTCGGGCAGGAGCATAGCACCAACCGCAGCGTTGTCAAGCCCCACTTGTGGAGCACGGCGTAGCACAAGCTCTTTTATTGTAAGTTATTGAAAAGAATGAAGGCGGCGATCGGAATCGAACCGATGAATAAAGGTTTTGCAGTATCAAAGAGCCTTTACACTTGAGTTTAGCCGTGTTCCTTTATGTGCAGTTTTATTGGACTTTAACTGTTTTCGATTATACTTGAGATGGGCTGAGTTTGGTCTAGTTTGGATAGGTTGGCAGACCATTGGCAGACCAGAATCGAGGTGATAGAGAATAGTTGAGTACACTAATTGAAGAGTATGAGCAATTAATGGCCGATGAAAGCCTGAACATTGTTACAGTCGGGCAATCACCAGCAACGGATGATAGAGATAGACTAATTCATTGGGAAGTTGATCCTGAACGCTTTATCTTCAAAGATCAAAACCTCGTCGGCGTTATAGACCCTACGAGTGCAATGTCGGAGTTCGCTGATGCCATCTCAAAAATTCTCCCTGCGGGAAGTACAGAATGGCGACAACAATGTGCAAGCGAATTTAGGCGTTTGTTTAAGCAGAAAAGCGGGCGGCCTAAAGGTAGAAAATCAAGTACACATATCAAATTTAGCAAAGCTGAACTTTATGAGAAGCTGGACAACTTCATAAAATATTTTGAATTGCAAGAGGATAAACTGACACAGGCGCACGCGGCTAAAACTCTTAAGTTAGGGTGTGAAAAGACTTTGCAAAGAATGCGCCGCCATTATGGTGACAAGCGACACTGGAAAACGCTCATTAATGAAGTCTTGACCGCGCGAAAATAAAATCCGGCGAACAATTATTTGTCCGGTTGACACTGGCAAACTTAGCCTACCCACAACTCATGTGGGTAGGCTGAATTTATTTGGAGGTGTAATAAACGACATGAGCACAAGCGTTGTAAAAGAGAAGCGATACGCCATAGCTCCAGAGTTGGCTATGAGGTATCGGACAAGTCCGGCACAGATTTACGACTGGACGCGGCAAGGGAGATTTCCCGCAAATTGCGTTCTACGCATCGGGAAAAAGATTCTTTTCGATTTAGACGCGCTTGATGCGTGGGCTGAACAAGGCGGATCGCCAATAAACAGCAGCGATAGTACGCCAACCGCTTGAGCGCGTGCATCTCCCAAGAAGGGTATGACGCAATGAGCGGAAAGTTGATGGGTCGGGTGTTTTCGCTCGTGCTGACTCGCGTGCAACGCGATGTAATGCAGGCGTTCTGCGACCACGCTAAGGACAATGGCGAAAGCGCATATCCGAGCATTGGGTTAGTTGCTTGGAAATGCGACTTATCGGAACGGCAGGCGCGGCGCGTTGTGCGAGCACTCGTAGTTATGAAATTGCTTGTACCAGTAGCTTATGAAAAAGGCGGGCGCGGCCATGCAACACAATATCGAGTTGATCTGAGCGCAGGCAAGCCAAAACCGCTTTATAATAGACGCTCAAAGTCGGACACTCAGATGTCACCCTTTACAAATGCAAAGAGTGACAATTCAGACTCTAAAAGTATGACATCTCGAAAACAAAAGGCTGACACCCAGATGCCACCCCAACCACCAATTGAACCAGCAATTAAACCGCCACACATACAACACGGCGTATCCCCATTGAAACCGACAGGTCGTGTAGGTTCAAAGTTCTCACTTGAAGAGATACGGTGCTATGTCAAACACTGTATGAGCAAAGGTCAACAGATTCGCTCAGTCGGAGCTTATGCCCGTGCCCTCTATAAGTCTGGTAATGCTGATGACGAAATTGAAGCTTTCCTCAAGCCTGAACCCAAAAGAATACCAACAATCATTGAGCAACGTGCCGCGCGTGCGGCGATGCAAGTTCAATTAACGAAAGGTGAAGGCGATGAGTAATTGCTATAGCTATGAATTAATCGAGCATATATAAAAATGATGATGTGGAGTCACTTGAGCGCGATCTTGGCAGTTTAATTACTTGTGTAAATACATGAGTTGACTTTGAGCGTTACGTTTGAGAACTTGTTTTGGCAACTACAACCTTTCAGCATTTTTCACTTAAGCTATGCCACAACTAACACAAGCCGAAATCAAAAGTAACGCCGTCTCTTTCGTTCACGAATGGAAAGAGACAACGCGCGAGCGCGCCGAGGCGCAAACTTTCTGGAATGAGTTTCTCGAAATCTTTGGAGTAAGACGGCGGCGCGTCGCTGTGTTTGAAAAAGCCGTGAAGAAAACGAGCGGCAATTATGGCGCGATTGATCTGTTTTGGCGCGGCGTTCTACTCGTTGAGCATAAATCGCGCGGACAGAATCTTGATAAAGCCACCTCGCAAGCCTTCGAGTATTTAGAGAACTTGCCAGAAAACGATTTACCAAAGAGCGTCATTATTTCCGACTTTGGCGACTTCCGTTTATTCGATTTAGAGACAGACGAAGAACATGCTTTCACGCTTGAAGAGTTGCCGGACAAGATTCATCTTTTCGGTTTCATCTCAGGCTACACCAAACGAACGTATAAAGATCAAGACCCCGTAAACATCGCCGTCGCTGAAAAGATGGGCGACTTGCACGATGCCCTTTTAGAGAGCGGCTATTCAGGCCACAAGTTAGAAATCTTTCTTGTGCGTCTCGTCTATTGTCTCTTTGCCGATGATACAGGCATCTTCCCTAAAGACCATTTTCGGTTTTTCGTCGAAGAGAAAACAGACGAAAGCGGCGCGAATCTCGGCGCGATGCTGAGTCAGTTATTTCAACTTCTCGATACGCCGACAACCGACAGGCAAAGAAATCTTGACGAAGAGTTACAGCAATTCCCTCACGTCAACGGCGCGCTTTTCTCTGAGAGAATTGATCTGCCATTTTTCAATCGAAAGATGCGGAGCATTTTGCTTGAAGCATGTTCTTTCGATTGGAGCAAAGTTTCGCCCGCGATCTTCGGATCGTTGTTTCAATCCGCGATGGATGCGGAGAAGCGGCGCAACCTCGGAGCGCATTACACGAGCGAGCAAAATATCTTAAAGGTAGTGCGCGGTCTTTTCCTTGATGATCTCTATGCAGAGTTTGAATCTATCAAACACAACGCCGCGCGAGTCAGGCAATTTCACGAAAAGCTTGCATCGTTGAAATTCTTCGATCCGGCCTGTGGTAGTGGAAACTTTCTTGTGATCACTTACCGCGAAGTGCGACTTTTAGAGATCGAAATTTTGAAGCAGCTACGCGCGCTTTCAGGCAAAGCGCAGCTTGAGCTAGACGTAGCAAAACTTTCCAAGATAGACGTTGATTCTTTTTACGGTATTGAGTACGAAGAATTTGCAGTGCAGATCGCAATGGTTGCTTTGTGGCTAACAGACCATCAAGCAAACATGCGGCTCTCGACGGAGTTTGGTTTTAGCTACGCGAGATTGCCACTCAAGAAAACGGCGCACATCGTACACGCTAACGCCTTGCGGCTCGATTGGAGCGAACTTGTAGGCAGAGAAGGGAACGAAACCGAAACAACTCTTTATATTCTCGGCAACCCACCTTTTGTTGGTAAGCAGTTTCGTAATGCTGAGCAACATGCGGATATGGCGTTTGTTTGCGGAGACGTAAAAAATTACGGTGTGCTTGACTACGTAGCAGCTTGGTATGTTAAAGCTGCGAGGTTCATTGAAAACACGCGCATCAAAGTCGCTTTTGTTTCAACTAACTCAATAACGCAAGGCGAGCAGATTGGTACTTTGTGGAGTTACTTGCTAGAAAAGGGCATCAAAATTCATTTCGCGCATCGCACTTTCAAATGGAACAATGAAGCGCGAGGGAAGGCCGCCGTGCATTGCGTTATCATTGGCTTTGCCGATTTTGATATAACTCGCAAACATCTTTTCGACTACCAAACGCTCACCTCCGACCCGCACGAAATTGAAACTAAAAACATCAATCCATATCTAATTGACGCAGCCGATCTTGTTGTTTTGAGCCGTAGCAAAACCCTTTGTGATGTTCCAAAAATAATTTTTGGAAGTATGCCAAATGATGGCGGCCACTTAATTTTGTCTGATGAAGAGAGGACAGAGTTGTTATTGAGTGAGCCACAAGCCGAACAATTTATTTATCCTTTTATCGGCGCACAGGAATTTATTAACGGTATCCGCCGTTGGTGTTTATGGCTCAAACATGCCTCGCCTACCGAACTCCGCGCAATGCCGGAAGTGCTGAACCGAGTTAATAAAGTTAAGACACATCGTTTAGAGAGTCCACGCGAAACAACACAACGGCTTGCGAATTATCCAACTTTATTTGGTGAAGATCGCCAGCCCGAAAGCTATTATCTTTTGATTCCTTCTGCTTCATCAGAACGCCGGAGATATGTTCCGATTAGTTTCATGCCCCGAGAGGTCATCGCCAGCAATCTTTGCTTAATCATTCCGAATGCGACCCTTTATCACTTTGGCGTGTTGACTTCAAACATGCACATGGCTTGGATGAGGCAGATTTGCGGGCGGATCAAAAGCGATTATCGTTATTCGAACAAACTCGTTTATAACAATTTTCCTTTCCCTAAAGAGCCAAGCGCAAGACAGAAAGCAAGAGTAGAGCAAGCGACGCAATGCGTTTTAGATGCGCGAGCACAGTTCCCAGAGGCAACATTAGCCGACCTCTACGACCCGAACACTATGCCGAGAGATTTACTTGACGCGCACCGCTCCGTTGATGATGCGGTTGATGCTTGCTATGGCTCACGACGTTTCAGGACAGATTTAGAGCGGCTTGAATTTCTGTTTGATCTCTATCGGCAATACGCCAACCCGCTTACTCAGATCGCAGAAAAAGAGGAACGCAAAGCCAAACGCCGACGAAGCAAATAGCAGCTTCGATATGAAGATTTTACGAGTGAATTGAAGGCGGACTTTATAAACTCAGCGTGGGGGCAAATGGCATACAGCGAAAACGCGCTCAAGATTCGACGTTGCACAGGCTTTCGGAATGATGGAGAGCCTTGCCGCGCCTTTGCGATGTGGCGCAACGAGCGGCAACTTTGCGCGGCTCACGGCGGGCATACGCGCGGGCGCGACAATAAGGAATATTATGACGTGCATCGTACAGGCGTCGTCTGCAAGTGCATCGCTTACCAATGGCCGCACCGACCGGCGAGCGGCTTCTGTCGCTGGCCTGACCCGCCCGAAAGAATAAGCTTGATACCGCCGAGCACTCATTCACAGTTGCATAACTTTAGACCGCGCCACCGCCGCCGATTAGTTTGACGAATAGAGCCTCTATAGAGGCGCGCGTATGTGAGGGATGCCATGTTATGGCTCAAAGATAAAACGCAGCTTACAAGGCCGCTATTGCGCGAGGATGGCCTATTCGTCGCCTTCCGCAATGTACCTCAGAAGCTTGTCCGGCCTGCTCTTGAGTACGCGGCAGAGATTGTCGAGCGTATCCAGCCCGATCTTAGTGATCTCACCGCGCCACAACCGCGCCGCCACAGAGGGCGCAACGCTCAAAGCTTTCTGCAATTGATACGCGGTCGTGATGCCGCGCGCTTCTGCGATCTCTCTTATCTTTACTTCAATCATACGGCACAGAGTAGCATAGCAAATATATTCCTTCAAGAGAGAATAATACTCTTGACAGGAATACCTCTGTAGAGTAATATACCCGTGTCAGTTAGATAGCTCGAAAGAAAGGAAACGGCAATGATTCAACTAACGACAACGGAAGCAATCAGCAAAGCAATCGAGAGGGCAAAGGTGAGTAAGTTATTCGTGCAAGCTATCCAGTGGCGGCAGTATCGCGTGACGAACCGCGAAACGGGCGCACGGTACACAGTGGATTTTTTCATGCGGAACGGTAAGCGGTTCGGACATTGCACATGCAAAGCTGGCATGAACAACATCGCGTGCAAGCATCTGAGCGCGGCGGCTGGCTTGCATGTCATGGTCGCGGCAACGCGACAGCCAGAGAAGTTAGCAGCCTAACCGGAAAAGGTCTGGTAAGCGCGGGAACGCTCGCCAGACCTCTTTTAATTCCGAGTCCGACAGCAACGGCATAGAAGCCACCGAACACGCCAAACGCTATCACGGCGGCGCGTTCGGCGGCAATAGGAAAGCAAATGACAGAGACGAAAAAGCAGCCGCGTAGAAGCGGCAATATCAAAAAGAAACGTGATGGCGTGTTTCTTGTCAGCATCTTTCTAGGGCGCGATGCGAATGGCAAACGCCGCTACGTTGCCAAGCAGATCAAAGGCACGAAAAAGGACGCGCAAACGTATCTCAATAGTGCTTTGCGCGAAGTGGATGCGGGCTTATTTGTTGAGCCGACTTCGTTGACGATAAACAGCTATCTTGACCGATGGCTTGAAGTGGCGGCGCGTCCGCGAGTCTCACGCCGCACCGCAGACGGCTACGCCGCTTTGCTCAAGCGATACGTCCGCGAACCGCTCGGACAGAGACGCTTAGACAAGCTTCAACCTTTGGACATTCAAAAAGTATATGGCGATATGCAAGCGCGTGGTCTATCGGCGCGGATCGTCCGGCATACTCATTCAGCTTTGCACAACGCGCTAAAGCAAGCGGTCAAGTGGGGATTGCTCTCGCGCAATCCTTCCGACTTGGTAGAACTTCCGAAAGTTCCACACAAAGAGCGGCGCGTCTTATCGCCGGATGAAGCCGTTAGCTTTTTAGAGGCCGCAGACGTGATGCCGCATGGCTTGATCTTCGAGTTCGCGTTATTAACGGGGATGCGACCGGAAGAATATCTTGCGTTGCAATGGTCAGACGTTGACTTTGAGCGCAGCACGGCGCAAGTCCGGCGCGCTCTTGTGCGCCACAAGAAGAGTTGGAGTTTTGAAGAACCTAAAACGGCTCGCAGCCGTCGCACGGTTTACTTGTCCGCTCCGGTTCTGCAAAAACTTATCTCGCACAAACGCAAGCAAGGCGAAGCTAGATTAAAACTTGGTACGGCATGGCAAGCGTTCGATCTGGTCTTTTGTAGTGACGAAGGCACGCCGCTTTCCATTCCTAACATTACCTATCGCTACTTTCGCCCGACTCTCACAAAGGCGAAACTGCCGCGCATCCGTCTCTACGATCTGCGCCACACATGCGCCACGTTACTTTTGATCGCAGAGGAAAATCCGAAAGTGGTCAGCGAACGGCTTGGACATTCAACCATCGTTCTCACGCTAGACACTTATAGCCACGTCTTGCCGACAATGCAGCAAGGCGCGACCGCTCGACTCGAAAAGCTACTACAAAAGAAGGGCGCGTAAAGATCGCGCCCTTCCTTAACCGCCGTTGCAATATCCGTTGCAACGCTCTCTAACCTCAGCAGGTGCAAAGACTACCGGATAATTTATTGCATTCTGCATTGACTAAGGCTAATCTCCTGTGCCGTGAGTGTCACCTCGCCGGACTCTCGGCACGCCGACGCTCTCACAAGGCACACCACTACCGAGCCGCCAATGATAGTAGCGC
>WUUC01077695.1_pt1 | contig 13128 bp, 4 predicted proteins | sample 6278441 | NCBI WGS metagenome assembly WUUC01 (sample SAMN13675441, study PRJNA597444) | soil metagenome | isolation source: soil | place: USA: Washington | collected 2017-10 | reverse complement strand
CTGAGGCTGCCCTTAACTATCTCGAACCAATTGCGCGCGCTAATGCCGACGATGCCGAAACAAACGGGATACTCGGTGGCATCTACAAAGAGCTCTTCAAGAAAAATCAAAGCACGAAGTATGCAGGACTGTCACGCGATACCTATGAAAAGAACTTCGCCGTAACGAAGAGCTATTACACGGGCATCAATGCCGCGACAATGTCGATGCTGGCCGGTCAGACAAGGCGAGGAAAAGAGATCGCACAGGAAGTCCTTTCCATACTGAAAGATCCAGACAATGATTTTTGGGAAGCGGCGACACAAGCCGAAGCCTTCTTGCTGGTCAAAGAGAGAGCGAAATCGGAACAGGCGTTTCGACGCGTACGCGAAATGGCATCGACCGATTGGGGGAAGATCAGCTCCGTGTACAATCAGCTATGGTTGTTGAATCACTACGTTCCGGTGCCTACCGAGATACTCAGGTTATTTAGTCCTCCCGTGGTGATGTCATTTACAGGCCACATGATCGATCACCCGGATCGCCCATTTCCGCGATTTCCTGCAAGCATCGAAAAACAGATCAAGGACGCAATTGCGAATGCAATACGAACACTAAATGCAAAAGTTGGCTACTGTTCCGTAGCATGCGGTGCCGATATCCTTTTCGCAGAAGCCATGGAAGAACATGGAGGAGAAGTAAATTTGTACCTCCCATTCCGGAAAGAGGATTTTATAACCTCGAGTGTAAGCTTCGCCGGTGATCATTGGGTAGAACGATTCAATCGTTTGGTTGAAAAGCATTCGGTAACTATGGTCACACCCGACGCCTACGAGAACCATCCCGACCTTTTCAACCTTACTACCGGAATTCTCTTCGGCCTTTCGTGCCTGCGGAGTGTGTCCAGTCACAAAGAACCACATCTGCTGACCGTTCTGTCGGAGCGTGATCCTTCCAGGAGGACCGGTGGGGTCAGGGAAACACTTCAGCTATGGCCTTATCCCAAAAACAGGATGAGCATCAACCCCGACCAGTATGTACCCGAGGTACCGGGTGCTTCAGGAGTTAGCGCCTCTCAGCAAGCCGATTCGACCCATCGCCCCGTGTTATATCTTGTCTGTTGTGACCTGGGCACCGACGAAAAACAAAAAGCAGCAGTGCTCCAGGAGTTGTACGAGTCGGGAACACCGCCGTCGGCTGTCGATGTTCGTGATGGATACCTGGTGGCCGGATTCAGAACAATTTTCAGAGCGATGGACTTCAGTACGTTCGCGATGAAAACTTTTGTAAAGCCATTCCGGCAGGAAAGCACCATCCGCGTGAGTTTTCATGTCGCGCCGATCGCCATTGGTGAAAATATCAACCAGTCTCTTTCGGGTGATGCAATCACTACACTGACCAACCTGCATGTGATCACGCTTCCCGGTTCTTACTATGCGACGAGCATGTTCGCAGCGGTACTCGCCCTTGAGCCAAAGAAATATTCATTCTACTACGTTGATACCATTCCCGCTGGCGCAGCGAAAGACCTCGATATTTTCCGTGTGATAGCGGCCGGGAGTTAAAAGCTGGAGGAGCAGATGTAAAAAGACATCATCAATTCTTCAATACCAGATACCCTCTCAACGTCTCTGCCCCGCTGCTAAAAGATATCTTATAGAAGTAAGTTCCGCTGGGAAGCTTGTTGCCATTCTTGTTATTTCCCGTGAACACACGATCGCGGTTATTGTAATTGTCCACCTGGAACACTTCGTCGCCCCAGCGGTTGAATATTCTAACATGGTTCTGTATGGTGGCCGGGAGAAGATCGATGTGCTCCAGGTACAGGTAGTCGTTTTTATTATCACCGTTCGGCGATACGGCATTGTAGATAACCAGCGCGCCTGCCACGTCGATCATAAATTGCTGATTGGTGCAAAGACCGGTGACGTCGCAAACCTGCAGGGTGATCACATCGGTCCCTGTAAAAGAAAGTCCGCTATAGTCGATCGTGAGCGTCAAACCCGAAAGTGTCGCCGTAGCACCGCTCGACGGAGCCGTCAGGATTTTCAATGTTGTGAGATCCAGGTCGTTGTCGGAATCGGAAATCAGGTTCGTCAGATCGATGGCAGCGCTCCCTTCGATTGGCGAACTCGCAGATGCGGTGGCAATCGCGGGCGGGTTACAGATTTTGATCCCGGCGACCACAGGTGTACGTATGCTTTCACAAGTGCCGTCAGTATGCGAGACAAAATAGGTTGTCGGTACCGACAGCTGCGGCGTCGTATACGTACCGTTGACTTGTCCGCTGATGGCTGTACCGCCGGTTGCGGCCGTGTACCACGCATACTCACCGTCAGTTCCACCCGATGCACTAACCACCACCGAACCCGGAGCACACACTACAACGGAATTCATTGTCGAAGGCGCAGTTGGGAGTGCGTGGACCAATAGTCCTACTTCATCTGACAGTCGTTCAGAGGCAAGATCTCCATTGATGCGACAACGGTACAAACCCTGGCCAAAAAGCCCGGTCGTAGTTACCGATAGTGTGGGAGTCGTAACATTAGAATACCGTGCGCCATTGACAATGTCTGCAAACACGATGCTATCGGCAGAATACTGCCATTGATAGACAAGGTTCGCAGCACCGGAGGCGACGACCTGGAACGAAGCGACTTCGCCGGCACAAACGGCCTCGTCTGCCGGCTGGCTGGTGATGTTGATCACAGGACCCGTCGACACGCAGGAGATCTCCGCCTCCCACTCCGACGACCCGTCTGCCCATTGAAAAAAGAAAGTCAATTCCCCGCCGGGACCTGTGGCGGTGATGTCAGCAGGAAGAGTTTGACCGTTTAGCGTCGCCAACAAGGCGTAAGTGGTGTCGGGGCCGTCGAATACATGTAAAAAATCCTCGACATCGAATGATGAGAATGAGATACTGACCTTGTCGGCAGGATTGACAGGGACGAAAGTCTCGCTCACACTGCCTGAGACGCCGGGGTGAAGGAAGGTTACGTTGCAATTCTGAACGGTGCCGTCGAACATGATCGCCTCCGTTGCCACAACAAAGTCATCAATGCTGGTGGCGGTACCGCTGGCCGTTACCGAGACAGGTCCTGTTGTTGCGCCCGGCGGAACAACCGCGGTAAGCGTGTAGAGCGTTGCTGTTTTTACGACGGCATTAGTACCGTTGAACATGACAACGTTATTTGCTGCAACAGGATCGAATGCAGTTCCATGTATAGTAACGGTGGTCCCTGTGACGGATTCTGCAGGTTCAAAGCTGTTGATGCTTACAAAAGGAGCAATGGAATGTTTGAAAAAAGTACCGAGACCCCTTTTCCCGCCACCGTTCGTGACGGAATAAAAAAATGTTCCGTCCGACACCAGGGATCCGAGCGGGGTCGAGCCATCGTTGAAGTCGAACATTTTTTCATAGCCCGTGCCGTCGGGATGAATCCTGAACATTGTACCACTATTTAATACCCCGCCACCCGAGGTAAATCCATACAGGTAGCTGCCAATGGAGGTCAATGATCCTTGTGGCTGGCTGCCGTTGATGTAGCCTTCGAAATCGAGCAGCTTAACAAACCCGGATCCGTCGTTGCCGATCCTGAAAATGCTGCCATAACCATTGGCGGCGGCGTTCGAGGTCATCCCATAAAGAAATGTTCCGTCCGAAGTAAGCGAGCCCAATGGATTTGCACCGTTGCTGTCGAATTCGAACTCATGAAGTCGAGCGAAGTCGGTTCCATCCGTTTCTATTTTGAAGATCACTCCTGCCCCTACGTTGCCACCCTGGTACGTCAGCGCGTAAAGGAATGTCCCATCGAGGATCAACGATCCGTTGGGGTACGCCCCGCTGTTGGTATAATCCAGATCGAGTAATTTTACAAATCCTGTTCCATTGAGATTGATCTTGAACACGACTCCGTTTCCAAGGGTACCGCCGTGAGCGGTTATACCGTATAAAAATGTGCCATCAGAAATGAGTGATCCTGCGGGAAAGCTGCCGCTAACAGGATCGTCGAAGTCATGAAACGAAGTGTAACCAGTTCCGTCCCTGTTGATCCTGAACATCGTGCCCTCGCCATTCGCGCCGCCTTGCGATGTCATTCCGTAGAGGAACGTGCCGTCGTAAAAAAGTGAGCCGCCAGGTCTGCTTCCATCCGCAGCGCCGTCGAAATCGAAAATTATCTCGAAACCTGTTCCGTCCGGCCTGATTTTATAGATGGTGCCCGCATCATATGCACCGCCTGTTGTAGTCATGCCGTATAGAAATGTGCCGTCGTATACAGGCTGCCCTACCGGCCTGCTCCCGGTTATCTCGAAGGTGAATACCGGGGAGAATCCACTGCCGCCGGTTGTGACCTTGAACACTGTACCAAACCTGGCCGTGCCACCGGAAGATCTTACACCATACAACACCGAGCCATCGAGCAGCAATGTACCCTCCGGCTGTGGTCCGGAAGTATCGCCGTCGTGATCTGCGAGTTTTGTGAAACCTGTACCGTCCGGGTTGATCCTGAAAACCGTTCCCTTGAGACCCGTGCCACCCTGGGTTGTGGTGCCATAGAGGAATGTTCCGTCTGATATGAGCGAACCTCTCGGGAAGCTGCCGGTTGTATTGTTGAGGTCGAGCAGCTTGATAAATCCGGTGCCGTCCGGTTTGATCTTAAAGATCGCCCCGGTATTACTTGCTCCTCCGCGGATGGTCATTCCGTAAAGAAATGTTCCGTCAGAAAATAATGATCCGTAAGGATTGGCGCCCGTGGATGTGCCGACAAAATCCATGAGCTTCGTATAGTCAGTTCCGTCGTTCCTTATTTTGAATGCTGTGCCACGACCGGTCGCGCCTCCATCGGTTGTCATCCCGTAGAGAAAAGTGCCGTCGGTGACGAGTGAGCCTTGCGGGTTGCTCCCGTTGTTACTGCCGTCGAATTCTAACAACTTCAGATAATCCGATCCGTCGGTCTTTATTCTGAAAACTGTTCCCAGGAAACTTGCCCCTCCTTGTGTTGTAGTCCCATACAAAAAATTGCCATCATAGATCAATGAACCGGATGGGAAACCGCCGCTCTCGAAATACCCAAAGCTGAAGAGGGAGACGAAACCGCTTCCATCGGGCATGATCTTAAAAATGGTTCCCTGTCCGTTGTCCCCACCGCCTAATGTTAGTCCGTAAAAGAATGTTCCGTCGGAAATAAGGCCGCCAACGGGAGCTGCGCCGTTGGCTACGTCGAAATCTAAAATCGTTGTGAAGCCGGTGCCATTGGGTCTTACTTTATAAATGGCACCCCGGTCGTTCTTGCCCCCGTCTGTTGTCATTCCATACAGAAACGTTCCATCTGAAATGACTTCGCCGTGAGGATGAGTTCCATTATCGGTTGTTCCGAAGTCAAGGAGTTTGGCGTATTGTGCAAACGACAAAACCGGCAAGAGCAGGAGGCAGAAAAACAGAAATGCGGTATTTCGGGCTATCGACATGATTGTCCTAAAAGTTACATAAAATTGAATTGACTCAGGTAAAACTTTAAGGAGGATCACTACCCGATAACCAAGGCCCATTAAATGTCCTCGGGAGATCTGTGAAGGTGATTACAATAATTAAAGGCGAGGAAATCCAGAGACGGTCTTCTTTAAAACAAATTCAATTTTTTCCATTCGTCAATGATATCAGGAAAAAAGTAAGACAATAGTGGGTAAGTTAACGCAATAAACATCAACCAGATCGCTGTGAACGCAAGTAAGTACAACATTGATTTGAAATAGTTTACAGTGACGCTTGACGATTTGCGTAACCATTTCTTAAAGATGAAAGGTGTGATCAATATTGACGGAAGCAGAAAAACCGAGAGGGCTACGAGCGTTATACTTAATACGCTCCATTCGTTGGTCAACACCACTAACTCGAAAATATATCCTGGATTGGTGTAGTCGATCAGAGCTAAAACACCGGCAACTGTAGCTGAAATCGCTATATAAAAGAAAGAAGTGAAAACTGTTGATTTGTATACCTGACCGAATTTTGGAATGGGTTGATTGTTAATGAAGAACCCGCTACAGACAATAAATAACAAAGCTGAAAAAATTGCCGCAAAGGATGCCGCAATAATTATAGGTAAAGTAAATACCAGTAAGGCGACTGCAACACCAAATAAAATAATACCTCCAAAGCCACTTCCTCCGCCGGGTTTATTATAACCCGCGTTCTGTTTTCCACGGTTATAATCAGCCAAACTTCCACCACCAAAGTAAGGAAGATCATTAAGTCCGTCGCGATAGGCTCTACTCATAAATCTGGATCAAATTAGGGGCCTTCGCCTCCGTTTATTTCTATGTATGTAACCAAGGTAGAAAAAAGGGACGTACATCTGCGGAATTGTACCAGGTAATCGAAAGGATCTCGTAACTTTTAGGAGTTACGAATTCGAAAATGGAAACCTTTGATCCTTGTTTTAATATTCATTTAATGCCTACCTTTGACCCCAGTCATCATGCAAAATTTGTCCACCATATCCGAACGACTAAATTCCTTGAATGCCCTAACCAATCGGCAATCAATTCTATTGGACGATGTTCGCCATGAATTCAGAAAGGACCTGCAGACTTTCATCATGGGTCACACAATTACTTTGAGAGAGGGGAAGATCGTTATTGGCAACAACTTGTACAGGCAATGGTTGTCGAAGGTTCGTCGCAATGGCTTTGATTTCGAAATCGATTTTAAGCAATGACCGTTGCTGAGAAGCTCTCGAAAATCAGTCAGCTCAAACTAGAACTTGACAGTTAATTCTCCTCACTTCCCGAAGCTTTATCGCTTCAATTGAAGAAACCCGGTTTTAGCCGGGTGCCCGGATGCAAACTCTATTTTATAGAAATATATACCCGCAACAAGTTCGTTTTTCTTATTGCTGCCGAATCCTTCGAATACCCGATCGTTGTTGTTATAATTCTCAATTTCAAAAACCACATCGCCCCAGCGATTAAAAATCGTGACTTTATTTTCCCGGGTCTGCTGCAACACCTCAATGTATTGCAGAAACAGGAAGTCATTTTTTGTATCGCCATTGGGCGAAACTGCATTATAGACAATGATATCCCCCGCTACTTCAATGGTAATTTCCTGTTGAGCACAACTGAGAGAAAAATCGCAAGCCTGTATGGTCAGTCGGTCTTGCCCTGAAAATAAAATGCCCGCATAGTCAATGGTGAGTACACCCGCAGCATCAATCGATGCCGTAGCGCCACTGATAGGTTGTTCTGAAATGCTTAGTGAAGCCGGATCAAGATTGTTATCTACATCGCTGATCAGGCTCAACAAATTAAAAGTGGCTGTTCCCCCTGGTTGAATGGTGACCGTAGAAGTTTCGATGACAGGTGGCTGATTGCCAACTGTAACTGTAAAATCCGTGGCACTTGTAGCGGTGTTGCCGCCAACGGTCACAGAAATTTTTCCGGTTGTGGCGCCAGCAGGAACTGTAGTCGTAATGGATGTGGCTGTGCTTGCCGTAACAACTGCTCCAGCACCATTGAATTGAACAGTATTGTTAACGGGTGTGGTGCTGAAATTTGTCCCGGTAATGGTTACGGTTGTGCCTGTCGGGCCGGATGGTGGTGTAAACGAGGTGATAGTAGGCAATGCAGGGGCAACCGTCACGGTAAAGTCGGTGGCGCTGATAGCGGTGTTGCCATCAACGGTCACAGAAATTTTCCCGGTTGTGGCGCCAGGAGGAACTGTAGTGGTAATGGATGTTGCTGTGCTTGCCGTGACAACGGCTGTCGTACCATTGAATTGAACGGTATTGTTAACGGGTGTGGTGCTGAAGTTCGTTCCGGTAATAGTTACGGTTGTTCCAACCGGGCCGGAAGCCGGCGTAAACGAGGTGATGGTAGGCAATGCAGGCACCGTCACGGTAAAGTCGGTGGCGCTGATAGCGCTGTTGCCCGCAACCATTACAGTTATGGTGCCCGTCGTCGCCCCCGCGGGAACAGTAGTCGTAATACTTGTGGCCGTGCTTGCCGTGACTACCGCTGTTGTGCCGTTGAACCGGATGATGTTGTTGGAAGGTGTTATATCAAAGTTGGTACCTGTGATCGTCACCGTAGTACCAACAGGGCCCGAGGTGGGTGTGAAAGAAGTAATCGTAGGCGGAGGGATACCGGCGATTTTATTCTCAAAAATCATCAACGCATCTGTTGCCCCATTGGCTGTAAAAATGAGATCTGGTTTAGCATCGAGGTTTATATCTGCGATGGCAAGTGAAAGCGGTCCTCGCGTTAATGGATAATTAATACCAGGTGAAAACGATATTGTTCCGGCCGTGCTCGTATTCTGAAAGACAGTAAACGATCCGGTGGTTGTAGTTGGTTTATGGGCCACAATAATTTCAGATTTGCCATCGCCGTCCAAATCAACTGCCGCAATAGCTATTGCTCGGGTTAGGGCTGCGATATCTTGTTTGGCCAGAAAACTGATTGAACCAGCTGTGCTCGTATTTTTATAAATAGAGATGAAGGCAGCGTTATTGTTTCCTAACACGATATCGGGTTTTCCGTCACCGTCAAAATCGGCAGAAGCGATACTGTAGGGTAGATCGAGAGCGGGAAACGTTACTGCGGGTGCAAATTGTGCCGGGACGAGAGGTTGATTCAATCCTGTATTTCGCACCACCGCTAAAAAATCGGATCCGGCATTGACGCCATACGCAAGATCGTCATAGCCATCGCCATCAAAATCATCAGCAATAATTTTTTCTGGTTGCCCTCCAGCCGCGGCGCTGATAGACGAATTAACAATCGTACTAAAAGGTCCGCCCCCAAAATTTGTAAATGCACCTTGGCGAGACGCATTTTCTTCTACCTGATACAGATTGCCACCGGTGTGGACAAAATCACTTTTCCCATCGTGGTTATAATCATGCCCTACGACCACTCCCGTTGTACCGGCTACGATGTGCTGCACGGCAGGTTCAAATGAAATGGCATCAGCAGTCGCACCGCTGTTGTTACGGTGGATAAAGGTACTGGCAAACAAATCAGTCTTGCCATCGCCATCTATATCGGTTGCTGCCAAACGTGCAGTCCCGGTATAAGTGGTAGCTATGCTGGTTAGTGAAGTTGAACTAATTGGAATTCCATTCGAAGGCATTGTATTTCTGAAAATGCGGAACAAATTATTATCATTCACCACCACATCTGTTTTGCCGTCATCATCGAAGTCGGCAACTGTTAAGTTGTCGGCAGCAACCGTAAAGTCACTGAACGCATTGGTCAGTGCAAATTCGATCGGTGCAGTAAAGGAAGCAGCATTAATCGTACGCAACGTAGGGAATGTAACGGCAACCGGTTTGCTGAACGCGGTGAGTCCATGGAGGGTCACCGAAACTCTGTCGGAAGATGCGCCTGCAGGAATAGAGGACGAAACTGACGTGTTGCTAACGGTGCCCGTTGGGGTTGACGTTAACCCTAATTTGACTTTCGGATTTTCAAATCCTGTGTTCATGAAATTTCCCGACAGGGTTAATGATGTTCCTGCTTCGCCTGTAATGGGTGTAACGGAATTTATAACAGGCGCGGGAAAACATGTATTACGGAAAATAAAAATCTGAAGATTGGAAGTACTGCCGGCCGTGGCAGTTACCACATCGGGTTTATTATCTCCATCCAGGTCGGCAATAACCGGCCGTACCGGGTTCGTATTAAAAGTAGTTCCTTGAAACAACACCGGGGCCTGGAAAGAATTTGCATTGAGTGTACCACTAAACGTATTTTCAAAAATACCGAGGTTTGTTACATTGGTTGTGACAAGATCCAACTTTTCATCGCCATTAATGTCGGTAAGGCTTAAGCGATCCGGGGCAAACGCGGGCGAGGTAATCACAACTTCCGGCCCGAAAGACGACTCATCCAAAACGCCACCAGCATAAATATTTTTTCTGATACGAATAGCGCTGGCAGCCACACCGCTTGCCCAGCTTAAATCCAGTTTGCCATCATTGTCCAGATCGGCAACCTCCACGTTCGTTACGTTAAAGGTCGGATCGATGAGTACCGGTGGAGCGAGTGCAATAGTTCCTGGTGTTGACTGATTATGAAAAATGCGGAATGCGCCACCGTTAGAAACTATAATTTCCAGCTTGCCGTCTCCGGTAAGATCACCCGTGCTGATCTCCCGTGAACCTGTAATTACTGGATCGGGTGCAACCATGGCACCAAGTAAAATATCACCCGGTGTACTCAGGTTTTGCGTAACTACAAAATAATAATATAACCCTACGCTTGGATGGGTCCCCATCAAATCCGGTCGGCCATCGCCATCAATATCGGCGGCATGGAGGTCACCGACGGAAGTAGAATTTTGAAAGGACTCAGGTGCTTCGAATGCAATAGTACCGGGTGTGCTTATGTTTCGATAGGTTATATAATAATTTATAAAGGAGGCGCTATAAGAGCCTACGATATCTAATTTCCCATCGCCATCCAGATCAACCACAATACAATCATCTGCACCCTGCCCAAGTACAATTTTGGACGCGAACGAGGAAGCGTTAATGTCTCCGGTTACACCCAGATTTCTAAAAACTAAAAGCTCCTGGTAAGCGGTGGGGCTGGATTTAATCTCTGTTGCTATGATATCCACACGTCCGTCACCATCCAGGTCACCGAGATCTAATCCCGTTATGCCACCAGAGCCGGCAGGCAAGTTAAGGTCATCTTTCAGGTCAAAAGAAGACGGGATAATTCGCCCCCCAAAATCTTTATTGTTATCAAACAGAGGCGAAAAAGATTGGCTGGATTGTACAGACAACCCGGTGGTTAAATTAATGACCGTTATGGGGCCAAACTGCGACCCCGCAGGAACGGTTACAACAAGTTGTGTTGCATTGCCACTCGTGATCGTTGCCTTGGTTGTGCCAAAGTAAACGGCGTTCTGCGCGGCAGCTGCACCAAAATTATTTCCGTTTATCGTTACGCTTGCCCCGGGAATTTCACTAAGCGGTGAAAATGAAGTTACGCCAGGAGCATCGGCGAGTGTTTTTTGTTCAAGTATAACATTATCAATACCTACGACATTGCTGGCATTTGTAATGTACGTGCCGCGTATTTCCAAGGTAGTAATGTTGGACAGCGCACGGATTACATCCGTTTTGGTAGCAAGTACTCCGCCCGTACTGCTTACCCTCCACCCCCCGGTTTCATCCAATTTGATCGTGTATGATGACCAAGCCGGAGCCACCGCTGGCTTCGCTGGTAGTGAGAACACGATAGTAGATCCTGCTGAGGTTTGGATCCTTACATCTCCCTGTCCGCTTGATGCCGTTCCGGCAAAAGCCTGCTGAAGATCAAAATGCAGATTCATTCCGTATGATTTCGCGACCTGGGAGCCAAGAAATTTGGCAGGTGCGAACCAACCCTGCGAAGTGGCCGTAGAATTGGATGAATAGTTGACAGAAATGTATCCACCAGGATTACCATTCGTACCACTGTGATTCACGGTTACCGGGGTGCCACCGTTCAGGAATGCCCACCCGTCGGCATTGGCATCAAAAGTACTTGTGATTTGAGCTTGTGCTGAAAGAGCAAACGCAACCAGGAACGCAGGAAACAGGGTTTTCATGTTTCAATTTCGGCAAAACAGGGAAGTTGACAAATCACATAATGATGCGAGAGAGTGCTTCTGAAATCCTGTCGATAACCGTTCGGTACGATCGGGTTGAAAAGTAAGGTCACATCAATCCCTTCTCGTACACATAACGCGCAAGTTCCGCGTTGGATCGCATATTCATTTTTTTCAAAATTCGCAGCCGATACGTGCTTACCGTGGTCAGGCTTAACGATAACTTGTGAGCTATATCGGAAATGGTTGTCCCGACGGCCAGTAATTTCAATACTTCAAATTCCCGATCCGACAACAGCGTATGAACAGGATGGTCCTCGGTTGGGTACTTCTCTTCAACAAGGATCTCAGCGATGGAGGGTGTGATGAATCTTCGTCCCTTCAAAACGGTTTTGACCGCTTCAACAAGATTTTCGTGAATTGAATCCTTTCCGAGGAATCCAGAGGCTCCGGCTTTCAACACGCGGGCAGCGTACTGTTCGGCGGGATACATGCTCATGATAAGCACCGGCAGCCCGGGGTGAGTTTGCTTTATTTGTTTAAGCGCTTCCAGCCCGCTTCGACCGGGCATACTTAAATCGCAAATGACAACATCCCATGCCTTACCAATCAGTTTGTTGATCAAAATTTCGGCATCATCCGCTTCCCCGACAAATGCGGCAGGAAAATGCTCGAGCAACAGCTGCTTCATCCCTTTACGCACTATAGCGTGATCATCCGCTATCAATATTCTCATACGTCCCCCAAAATTTTTGCTTTACTCGGGAGAGCGACGGTTACCCTGGTGCCTTTCCCAGGCTCGCTAATGATCTCATAACTGCCGCCTAGCGTAATGGTTCGCTCTTTCATGCCCAGGATCCCGAGCGTTCTTTCCTCAGCTGCTTTTTCGTGATCAAATCCTCTCCCATCATCAACAATACTTAAAACAAGCTCGTCGCCGCTTTGCTTCAACTCTACGTCAACATGTTTGGCACCAGAATGCCTGGCGACATTCGTCAACGACTCCTGGAGTATCCGGAACAAGCCGTTTTTAAGAGCCTCCGTTATCTGCAATTCCGTTTTCGGCCTTTTGAATGTAAGTCCGACTCCCGATCGTTTTTCAAATTCCTTAACATGCCACTCCATCGCTGCAATAAGGCCGAGATTATCCAACTGGCTGGGTCGCAGTTGCGAGGATATCCTTCGAACCGATTTCAACATAGCGTTCAATATGTGAATGAGGTTCCTGAGTCGCTGTTTCACCGGCTTGCCACCACCGGCCAGCGCCTGGTTTAACCAGGAAGCATCCATCTTCAGCACTGTCAGTTGTCCGCCAAGCTCATCGTGAATTTCACGTGCCATGTATGTGCGCTCCTCCTCCCGAATGTTCTGTAAGTGTTCACTCAGTCGCCGGATCTTTTCATACGACTCTTTTAAGGTCTTATCCGCCTTCTCCCGTTCCGTGATATCCTGTACAAGCGATAATATGGTCACTACGTTTCCGTCGTCGTCGCGTAGTACCGAATTATACCATTCACAATAGATCACCCCTCCATCTTTTGTGTGAT
>WUUC01106460.1_pt1 | contig 13130 bp, 20 predicted proteins | sample 6278441 | NCBI WGS metagenome assembly WUUC01 (sample SAMN13675441, study PRJNA597444) | soil metagenome | isolation source: soil | place: USA: Washington | collected 2017-10 | reverse complement strand
TTGGTACAGTTGACCTATCAGGAAGTGGAAATATTGACATTAATCAAACTGTTGTAGGCACTCAAATAAGGCTAGACAGCTCAGGAGGATATTCAGTTAATGCCTTGAATGGTTTTATGGGTATCACTAGCGGTGGAGACGTACAATTGCAGGGCGGTTTCGGTCCATCGACGATCAATGCAAATGCTGACGGTTCAATAGATCTTCTTGCTACCGATAATATGGGCTTAACAAGCTCGACAGGCAACATAACTTTAGACGCTGCGGACAACCTAGATTTAGGTGCTGGTACCGGGGATGTTTCAATATATAATTTCAATCGCTCCTTTGGATTTAACGGAGCCGGAACATTTCTACTTGATGGTGCGGCAGGTGGTGCAGGAACATTTTTTGCAGCGGATGGAACGTGGGCCGTTCCTGCCGGTGGTGGTGGTACAACTGCAAGTAATGGATTAACATTAACAGGAAGTAATATAACATTAGGCGGTGCGTTGACGGCAAACACAACGATCACCGGTGGGGATGCATTTGATTTGATTTTTGGAGTTGGCCCTGCTAATAGAATAGATTTATTCATGGTCCGAACATCCGGGGGATTTCAGTTAGAATCTGCCGGTGGATTCGGAAGGTTTTTTATAAACTCAGCAGGTGCAGGCGAATGGACTACGACAAGCGTAGCGGACATCGTTTCGGGCACAGATGCGGCGGCTGGTACTAGGCTGACTCGAATGAGTAAGCAAACAGCGGCAGCAGGCAACGCGAGCATAGGAGATTTTGTCGAGTATAATAATCGGGTGTCGGGTGCATTGGCTGGATTTGGTTCACTTTTTGAATTCGCCCTTTCAAACTCAGCAGGTATTCTAGTGCAAGACACTGCCTATGATTTTTCCGTATCCTGGGCCGATCCAACAGACAACGCAAATTATGCAAACTTCAATCAACGGGTTCGCGTGAATGATGTAATGACTGATTTCTTAACCGTTATCAGTTCTTCAGCCACAACTCCCAATATTTCAATAACACTTGGTGGACTAGCCGATTACGACGCTGACTATTCAGCAAGCTTTGTAGCTAGATCTATCCCAGACGTTGGATACACTTCTTCACACATAGGGTTGCAGGATGTAGATGCGTTGGTAATTAATCCTACGGCAGCGGAAGACGGATTTGTGATATCCTGGAATGATGCAAATCAGGAATGGGAGTTAGTAGCTGGCGGCGGTGGTATTACAAATACAAGTGCTATAAATGAATTGCCAAAAACAACCGATGGTTCTGGAAATCTTGCAACCTCGGGTATCGAATCCACTACGGCAGGAAATTTAAACCTTGGTTTAGCTGGTACCGCTGGAAACAATAGGACGATAACCGGTGCTAGTTCAGGCGCGAATGTGACTATCAATATGGTTGCAAAAGGTACAGGATTTTTCAACTGGTCATTACCTCATACAACTGCCAAAACAATAACGCTAAATTCTCTTACGGCAGCAGGAAGTTTAGCAGGGTTTACAAATAGCACTGCCGATGGTGCAATCTTTTTGGGAACTGCCTTAGCAAGCGTAAGCAATACAGCACGCCTTGGTGCTAGATTCGATGAATATATCGAAGCATCTGTCGTGGCTGATACCAGTATGCTTTTACGTGGCGTGGGCGTTGACGCGATAGGCAATGCGGTACCGTGGACCATAAAAGCTCCTAGCGCTATTAACATAAATCAAGACGGTGGCGATCTAATTATAGAATCCGGTAACCGTACAGGCACGGGAATACAGGGAAATATTACAATGGATGCATTCACCGGATTTCTCATTCTTAACAACTTACCTACCGCTTCAGCAGGCCTTCCAACGGGTGCCTTATGGAATAACTCGGGGGTACTAAATATTGCATAAACTTAAAAATCACATATGAAAATTAAACTTAACCAAATCCAAAAACAGAAATTGATGCAGGCACTCCAAAGAGAGAACGCCTACAAACAACAATTTAACACCGTGCGCATCCAGCTATCGGAAGCCGCCAAATCACGCCAGGATATTTTTGAAATGATCTGCGATTCTTCCGGCGTTGATCCCAACACTTTCGAGGAACAATTTCAACTTCGAGGCGATGAAATCATTCTTACCGAGAAGGGAAAAACCACCTCGGAGCGCATACGCAAAGCAGTAAAAACTAACAAAACAAAATCCAACGGCCATGCAAAAATTAAAGCTTAAAGTTAAACGGGCGATGTCTAATGGTAACGGTGCCGTTGTGATGGTACCTGAAGCTACACACGAAATTCAATTCACCGACAAGAGCGGCAAAAAGTTGACGGTTGCTCAAGTTAAAAAATTGGATCCAGCAGAGGTAGTAAGAACGCACGTTCCTATTCATCCATCCGTCCGACTGCAGTTTGTTCCCCTTGCAAGCGACAAGACAAACTACCAGGTGGACGATGTGTACCAGGTCGAATTGAAAAAAGTGTAAAATGTTAACCGAGAAAGAAATTTTCTACTTGGTTTTCAATACTCTCAAATGGATATCGGAATTGACAATCTTCATTATTATTTTCTCTCACGTGTGGACAAGAAAAGGATATGAAGGGACCAACGGCATTTTAGAGTTAAGCGAAGTAGACAAATTTATTACTCACATAATCTCAGCGGGATCCTTTCTCACGTTGGACTCTCTTTCGATATGGGAGCCGATTATGGGATACTCTCTTTCCTGGGAATGGAAAATTGTATTTGCGGGTGGATTTTTAGGAAGTGGATTTTATCTCATGTTTGGATCGACGATCAAAACAAAATTTCTGAGAAACACCAAGGAATAAGGAAAAAATATATGGATGTACTACTTGATCGTATCAGTTGCTTTTTTGTTTGCCGGATTTGCGGCTGCGACTTACTTATTCCGAAGACACTACAAAAATTATCACTTTCAGATAGAGCAACGAAGGGAAGCATTGAGAACGATCATGTATCGTACTCACCATCACGGAGTAAATCCGGTATGCAAAAGGATCCGGGGGATTTCAGGTTTAGGCATTTTGATAACAAAGCAATTGCCTGAAGAAAAAAGGACCGTGGAGATCATTGAATATTTTAAAATGATTGACGGTATAGCACAAGAATTAGAGTCTGAAACTCTTAGTAACATAAAAGAATTTGAGCACTTACAATGAGCAAAGCAATAGTAGTAGAACAACTGGAGATCCCAACGATGGAAGCTCCAAAAGCAACGGCAGCACTTGCAGGAAGAAATACAACTCCGCGTAAATGCAACCATTGTAAAAATGAATACAACGCGTTGACACTACGATCACAGTTTTGTAGCGATTCGTGTAGGAAAAAACACTTTAATGCCAAGGTTATGAACACCGAAATAGTAGAAGAAGAAAAACCAAATCCAAAAGAAAAAAAATCGAAGCCCAACGGTATGGCCGCAATGGCTTCATTGAATGGCGCTCCAGCACACTATCAAATCGCAATCGATCTGTTACGTGAAGAAAAAAAACGTTGGCAGGATATGTACAGTGAAGAGCGTACAGCTCGAAAAAAAGCGGAAGATGAAAATGTCCGACTCATCAAAGTTCACACCGAAGAAAGGCACGCAGCAGCACTTCAGGGAGTAGAGGACGCACAGCCATCCGGTGTAGAAAAATTTCTGAGTGGATTGCAGAATTTACCAGCTCCGATCGTAGAACAATTTGCTCCAATCATCGGAAGGATTGCCGGGATGTTATTACCTCCGGAGAATGCCAATGTGGTAGGGAGTAGTGTTAATGGCCAGCTCGATGAAGGACAAACTCAGTTGATCAATTGGATCAACGGAATGCCTGAATTGACTCAACGTAATTTTCTATCGATCCTTTCGATCCTTAACACTTACGACGAGCAAAAGTTGAATGTTACACTTACCCAAATGATCAACTTTTTAAATAAGGGAACTACAATTCAATCAAACGTCAATGTTGGAATGTATGGAAACTAAAGTATCGATCCGGGTGGACGCAAGTAAAGTGGACTACCTGAATCAACTTAGTAAAATGAATCCGGAGACGCTGAAAATACTTTCTGACTTCAGCAAGCGACCTGGAATAGAAACGAAGTTGAAAGAGAAACAAGGTTTTTTAAAAATGTTTATATGAATGCATTAATTCCAATGAACGGCCTGGGGTGTCCTGAGTGTGGCGGCAAGTGCAGCATGAACGGCCTGGGAGCGGTAGCGGATTACGATAAGATTACAGTTGGTGGTGCGACCTATACGGCAAATCAATTGATAGGCAAAACCGTGGTTGCTAAAAAGGAAACCAAACTGTACAGCAATCCGAAGGGTGCCGGAACCGTTTTGGGTACCGTTAAGACAGGACAACCGTTCGGTATAGTGTATTCTTATCTACGTCCAGAGCAAACCGATGGCCGTACCTGGTTAATGTTTGACAATGGAAAGACTTCATTTTTTGTGCCTAACGAAGCCGTTGCGTCCACAGGACTCAAAGAGCAAGGAACGAAAACAGTGACGCAAGAAGTAAAGGAAGAAGAAGCGAAAAAGGAACGTGAAGAGGATCCGCTATCATACTACATTAAAAAATTCGGAGTACCTGCCATACTGATTATCGGAGCGATCGTGATTCTCAATACAGCAGCCAGGGAGGGAGTTAAATCGGTACTTAATAAAAAGTCTTCATCAAAATCAACTACGTAAACAATTAAATTTTAAAATTCATGGCAAACAAAGAAACACCGGCGAAGAAAGCCAAAAATGCAGAGTACGACTCTTCACTTGTATGTACCAGCATTCAACGTATCGCTCACGACAATGAAGAAGTTGTCCTGGAAAATGCGGACGTAAGAGTAACGTTCCAATACAAAAATTCAGTTCTACACGATCAGTACGTGAAGGGTGAATCTTACGATTTAGAATACTAGATCGTGGCTGACTTTACCATCGCATACAAAAAATATATTCAACCCAACGAGGGTGGATATGCCCTGGTCATAGGTGACAAGGGAGGGGAAACGTATGCAGGTATAGCCAGGAACTTTTTTCCAAATTGGTCGGGATGGACTTTCATTGATTTCACAAAACGTACCAACGGTACCGGGGTGATAAAATGGAACACAAAATTTCCGAGTATCCAAGGTCAAGTGGATCAATTCTACTTGGATTGGTGGAACTCGATGCGGCTCAATGAACTTAAAAGCCAGGAAATTGCAAACCTGCTTTTTGACTACAGTGTGCATTCGGGTGCCAATGCGGTGAAAGCAATTCAAACCATTGTGAAGGTACCAGCGGACGGCGGTATGGGACCAAAAACCATCGCAGCTATCAACGCGGGGGATACCGCAAAAATTCACGATGCATTGAAAGCGCAACGTGCTGCATTCCTGGAGGTGCTTTTAAAAAAACCAGATCAAGAACAGTTCCGGGAAAATTGGTTAGGTCGCGTTGCAAATTTCCCTACCATGGTAACACCGGTTAGCCTGGGAATCGTGGGGATCCTGGTGATGGCAGGTATCGGATTTTTAATTTACAAAAACAGTGGAAGCTTAACTACTTGAATTATGATCGCAGCATTTTTTGCAAAATTCGGTTTACCAGCATTCGTCCTACTCTTTGGGGTTACGATCGGTATTGGTGTACAGCAAAAAGTTTTAGGTCACAAACCCACAGCTCCACCCGAAATTGATTACGCCAGGATACAGAAAATGATCACCAACATTCCACAGCCGACAGTAAGTGTTCAACCTTTTGCCGTGGATAAATTTAAAAACCTCAAGACGTTCACCTATTCGCCAGCGTTTACCGGATCCATTAGTGTGGCCGGGGTGGATAGCGCATCGATCAGAAGGTACATTGAAGAAGCTGTAACGAAGGCAATTGAAAAGCAGCTACCACTAGAAACAAAACGACGAAGAAGATGAAATCAAAAACAGTGTACATCGTATTGGGTATCGCGGCCGTTGGTGGTGCGGTATGGTATTTTAAATTTCGTAAAGGGGAAACAGTGGATCCATCGATGACAATTCAGGACGGACCAGGAACGCAAACCCGGGGGGGCAATGTGTTACCTCTTTCACCAACCAAAAGTATTGTGGCTACACTTCCGGCAAGCTTACTAGAAAAAACTTCCGGTAATACGGGGATCGTAGCTCCGATGTTAAGTACATCACAACCACCTGTGAAAATAGCGCAAGCTCCACCGGTGCAGGCTCCAGCTCCACTTTCACCTTTACCTACTCGTAGCGTTCAGGAAATTACTTCAAAGTCGATGTCTCCAGCTCAAAGGGCAGTGGAGATCCGCAAGCTCCAAGATTATCACATGAGTTTACGAGGCCTGGGAAATGCATTTATTTTAAACTAAAAATTTTCTTTCAATGGCACAGCCAAAAACTTACACAATTGAACAGGGTGACAGCCTAAGCTTAATAAGCAAAAAACTTTACGGGGATTTCTCACAGACTAAAACGATTTGTGAAATGAACCAAATTGCGGACTGTGATAAAATACTTCCTGGTCAAAAAATAATTGTTCCGGATGTGCCTGAAAAAAATACATCGGACGCTCAGGTGATTTCTACCTCCAGCTTCAGCTCCAGCAATATCAAAACGCAGATTGGCAAGTGGTTTCCCTGGATCCTGGTACTAGGCGCAGCGGTATTGCTAACACACGAAGCAAGGAAGGAAAGGAAGAAGTCGGCAGCTCCAGCAAAAAAACCCGCAGCAGCTCCAGCTAAAAAGTTAAGCGGAGTAAAAAGAAAATTGAGTAAAGACGTTGAAGCGGAGAACAACAGGGTAAAAGATAATATCCGTGAAAACATTCGCCGACTAGAAATAACTGTGAAGCAAAAACATTGGCCAGCGGGCTACATCGAAAATGAAAAACGGGCACTGGCTGCATACAAAAAATTGCTGAACGATAGAACTTTGAACGGTGGTGATGGCGGTAGTCAAACGAAGGAAGAAAAAATTGAATTCTGGAAAAAACAATTTTCTCCAAGAACAAAAAAATGGCGTGCCGGTGCGATGCGTGATTTGAAATCAGGCAAGCTTGACAATTTCATCACCGACAAATCCGAAAGAATCGAAGCACTTAAACGGTTAAAATAAAATGGATGACAAGACAAAAAAATTACTCACCTGGTCAGCCGTTATTGGTGCCGGCGTATTGATCTGGTACCTCACCACAAAAAAGAAATCCGGATTGAGTGGAGAAATCGAAACTAGGGAGCTGGAGCTATTTGCTATTAATGATGGAGATCTCTACAGACAACGAGTTCAACCGATCATTAAAAACCTGAAGAAAAAAATCAAGTCAGGCAAGTACGATGCTAAACTCGCTTTGAAGGCCTGGCAGTATGCAGCCGACGACGCTGCAAAAAAATACGTGAAGGAGTACGGAAGTCCTGGAGATAAAATGTTTTCCGTGCAGGACCGCAAGGATGTTGCAAAAAAACTGCAGGAGTATTACCAGGAAGAAATTGATTACGAAGGTTAAATTGTATCAATGAAGGCCACAGCAGAAAAATATATTCGTTACTACAACCGGTTAAACGGAAAGCCTGTTTCCATTGCGACTTTAAAAGAGTTTCATAGCCAGGTTGCGTCCGCTATTGCTAAGCCGGAAGTGAATGGATATAAAGCGGATCTGCAAAGCATCTACAAAAGATTAACCGATGGCATTGCCAAAGCTGGTAAGGAACCCATCATCCGGATCCACCTGGTACCGATCGATCCTGAAAGGAAAACAGGACATTGTGTAAGGGTAGCAGCGCAGGGTAACAAACCAAAAGTCCGGACCATTACCAGGGAGGTTGTAAAAGTAAAAGAAGTTAGACCGAAAAATTTAATTGCTGAGGAAGTGGATATCACTAAGATCCACACCGACACAAAGCGATTTCAAAATAGGCAGGATGCGTTTAGTGAAGCGTCCGCGCAAAGCGTAGCGGAAAACTACGATCCAAATAAATTTGATCCGATTGTCGTTTGGCAGGATCCCAAGCTTAAGAAAATTTTTGTCCTCAGTGGCCACAGCCGATACGAGGGAATGAAAAGGCGGAAAGCAAAAACAATTTCCGTCCGTTACTTCAAAGGATCCGAAGTTGAAGCAATCCGGTTTGCGAAAGTAGAAGCAAACAGAGCAGCTACACAGGAAACTTTAATTGAGGACCTGGCAGCTTACAAATTGATGCGGGATGGTGATGAAAAACGCAACATAAAAAAGCTGAACAAAACGGAACTTCAGAAAATTTTCAAAGGCAAGGTTCAAAAGCTCGATGCGTATTCTCATTTAAATCCACGTGGATTATTTGTCAATGCATTAAGCCAGGCAACCACTAGTAATTATCCCTACCTGGAGCGCAATGCGCAGTGGATAGGTCAACTCAGAAAAGAACATCCGGTGATCAGTACAACTGGTGAAGATAATATTTTCCATTTTTTCTATTCGGACAAAACCGGCAAACATCTAAAGCTTACCAAGGATGAATTTTTCAAAACAGCAAAAAGAAAAATTCATCAACTAGGAAAAGGCGAAGGCGTGTTGTTTCCCGAATGTGGTACGGATGGTTGTAAAAGCTTTGTGGATAAAGAGCTGGATCCTTCCAAGGGTGATGCCTATAAACGACTCCGCGAAATCGGCGATACCTTAAGCTCCATTGAAGAAAAATTAAAGAGCAAGGATCCAAAGGTCCGTGTATCCACACAGGGCGAACGTGACTACCTGGTAAAAGAGTTGGGGCCCCGACTGGTTAGTGAAAAAGAAAAAATACTCCGTGATTTGAATCTCATGGATAGAAGCCAGGCCAATTTATTCGGCTACCATCATCACGACAAACAAAAAAAATCGTTGGGCAAGATGAAGTTGAACAAACTTCAGAAGGCACAGCTCCAGGATTCTATCAAAGCTGGATCCACACCAAAAATTAATAAGCGGGTAAAGAAAGGATCCGAAAAAAAGGGCTGGACCGATACCCCGTTATTCAAACAAGAGCTGGAAAGTCGTCAAACTTCCATGTTCGGACTAGGTTTCATTACAGCCGATAAGAGGCCTCAAAAAATGGGTGACACTTTCACCTTGCCGGGTGTGATTGGATCAATCCTGGGCAATTTGCAGCGGTACAAGTTAGAAATCGTCATTGCGGGCGAAACTCACTCCGGAAAATCGGAGCTGGGCAAACAAATCGCGGATGCTTTTATTTCGATCGGAGACGAGGTGTGCTGGATCGATTGGGAACAAGGTGGTTTGCGTAGCGACCACACCTACGAGTCAATAGAACGCAACGTGAAGCCTGAGAACCGGAAAAAATTGCACGTGAGTTCCGATGTTCCGAAAAACCTGGAAGCTGTTAAAGCGCTTGGGAAAAAATTCCGCGTTGTTGTTATCGATTCTGGATCCTCTCTGAAGTTGGTTACTAATAGCTGGATCGATGAATTACGCGAGGAATATCCGGAAACAGTCTGGATCCCGCTCATGCAACAAAATGAAAAGGGCGGTACCAAGGGTGGTACTTCAGCAGAATTCGACAGTCCGGTGGTGATTAAAACGTATCGTCCAGACGAAAACGACTATACAAAAAATTACGCCTATGTTTTTAAGAACCGGGGCAACAAGACAGGGCAATATTATTTGATTGCTAGTAAAAAAATCGGAGTGCTTAAACAGAATCCAAAATGAAGCGACAAACTATCACCGACGTAGCGGCTACCACACGCAATGGAGAAACGATTTACATGGAGGTAGATCCGAAGACCGACTTTAATTCCTTCAACGGGTTTAGTGGTTTCGGCGCGCCTGTAACACAAGCATCTTTTACAGCAACCACCTCCAACATCACCAGCGTAGTGAACGCAGCCTCGGCAGCAGTCCCAAATAAACCGGTTAATTACCAAAGTGATTTTAGTAAAACGGCCAATGTGGTAGCGACCGGTGCGGGTACCGTTGCGGCCGTTGCAGCCGTTGTTCCAGTGATCGGATGGGTAGTGGCGGCCGTGGCCGGTGTAGTGGCTGCAGCAGCAGCGATCCTGGGAAAAATATTTCAGAATTCGAAGGCTAAAAGATACCAGGCCGAACGTCAAGAGTTCGAGTTGGCCAATGCGCAATTGAAATTTGAAAATCAGGAATTGGAAGTCGAGTATGTGAAGGCTCACACGGCAATCTCTGATTTAAAAAACGCAGTTGCTTCACTGGATGGCATAGGAAATTTAGCGGGATCCACCGATTACGCATTGGGGGAACTTGGAATTTGTTGGTCTAAGTGCAAGGATGAAAAAAATGCATTGGCATCCGCGAAGGGAGAATTTGAAGTGTTGACTAAAGAGCAGGACAATAAAACAAAAATCCTGGGATCTCTCCTGGACGAATACAACAAGCTCATTAAAAGTTTATTGGAGCTGAAGGATAGCAAGGCGACCAAAGATTATATGTGGTACATCCTGGGCGGATCCGTGTTGTTAATTGGCGCATACGTTGCGTACGAGAACAGAACGAAAATTAAAAAAGAACTTTCTAAATAAATTTTTTAAAACCATGCAAAATATAACACTCGGATTGGGCGATGTAGTCGTTCCAGCAACATCAACTCCCTCGCCAAGCGTATGGGACAAAATCAATACGGTTATCACCAAGGTAGCGCAGCCAGCAGCGAACGTCTACACGCAGATAAAGACGAACCAGGCAGCAAATCAGTCGGGTGCAGTTACGCCATCCCCTAGCGTGTTTCCGACAAGCGTCACACAGCCAGCTCCGGAAGTGCAACCCGTTGACAACACAAAAAAATATTTAATGATCGGTGGCGCTGTGCTAGTGGCCGGGGTACTGATTTATGTTGTCACCAAAAAGAAGGGAAAGAAATAATGCTATCCCTGGGCCTAGGTTTAACTCCAGCTCAATGCCAGCAAGCTTTTCAGGCTGGAGATATGGCGTACTTCAGTGCATCCGGATGCGCTGAGGCCAAAGAGAATGACCATTTGATCGCAACGAAGAAAAGCGAACTCAGCACCAAAACAATGATGATCATTGGCGGTGGGGTTTTATTAACCGGAATTATTTTATATGTAACTCTTAAATCAAAGTGATATGAACAAAACTGTTATTGGCGTAGGTGTAGTTGCAGCCGGGGGTTTAGCATGGTACCTATACAACAAAAATAAGGAAGCATCAGCGGCATCGTTGCAACCTCAGCAATATGCACCTACTCCTAGTGCGGTACTTCCTTCTGGCACTACAGCTCCAGCTCCAACGTATACAGCTCCAGTATCGACGGCCGTATCACAGGTCAAGCAAAGGATCTGGAAGGATAACGGGGGGAATATTTTTGAGCTAACCAACGATATGCAAAAGTGGGGTTACGTCATTAAAGTCAATGGAGCGGTTCATGGTAAGTGGAATCAAATGCTAGACATGGCTTTGGGACCGGATGGACTGGTGATTGGTGCGGATAACAATGGATCCGTTTTCCAATGGAAAAACAATCAGTGGAACTATGTGATTAAGGATAATAAATCACAAGCGAAAGAGTATATGGCCAAGCTGGGTGTAAATCTAGCGCTGAATGGATTGCGTGGCCTCAATGGATTTGCTGGCAGTGCTTACCTGTTGACATAAAAACAAACAATTTCGTTTCGTTCAAGTTTTTCTACTAAACAAGGTGATATCATAATGGTTAACGGGTGATGCAAATATATTCAAAATTGTCAGTTGAATTTAATCACCTTTATGCGCGTAATGGCTAATCCAAGTCCTGTAACTCTGTTATTTCTCTATACCATTCAGCAAAGGGAGAATCGGGGAAGAGGTGCGCCGTCTCGTAGGCCATTACCGAAACTACGTTGGCTACATTATGCCAATTTGTATCAGAATTTGCCTTGGCCGCCTTTTTAAAGCCTACTAGGCCGTTTCCTAGGATATAATTAAACCCTTCAAGATCAAACCAACTAAGATTTGCATTGATTCCTGACTCACTAAGACGTTGAAGTATTGCACCGACTTCTTCTAATTCGAATACCTTCATAAATAGATAACGCGATAATCTACGAGTAGTTCACTTTAGTAGACAATCATTTAAGCGAAAAGCAACATAAAAAAAACCTATCATTTTCCGATAGGTTTAACTGGTAACGGCAATTTATGTAGGCAGAATAACAATTAATAAACTATCCGAAAAACAACGGGGATGTAACGGCAACAGAATAGCCATTAAATATTTTAGATAGATGATGCTTTATGTCCAACGTTTTCTTTACCGATGCTCTGATAAAAAGATTTGCTAACTCAAGGTGAAAAAAATATTTTGCTTCGCTTTCGTTTATCGGCTGAACCTTATAAAGTATTAGGTGATTGAATACTATGGATTCTGCTATGTCTTTGCTCACTCCATCACGGTTGTAGTAAACTAGCATATTGTTTTCGGCTTCGCGTAATCGAACTTCAAAGGCCTTGCAGTTATTACTTCCTTTGATTGAATTAAATTGAGCCGTTAACCCTTCAATAAAATAAACAATTGGGTTAATGTTGCCGCACAATTCGTACAGGGCATTAATTCTATTCATAATAGAATTTTTCGTTTCTTCAGATATGATAATAGGCATTAGGTAATGGATTAGATGATATACAACAAACTATTTGTTATCCGTATTACACTAATCAGCCCACGTTGGAAAGGTCTGATTAAATAGCCGTACCGCTGTTAGGTTGATCTATTAATTTAGGTATGGGGTATTATTACCCCGAAGTGCTTCATAAAGTATCAAAATCGCAAAGGCGGTCGGAATTTCATGCATTACCTGGGAGAAATAGAAGGGAGGCGTGGCCTGTATGTTATCTATCATGACCACGTGGAATTGGAGGCTTACCTTAAGCTTTTATTTGATCGCGCTTGAATCTTTTGGTATGCCGTCTGTTGTATTGCGCAGGGATGAAGCATCTTATTGAGAGCATTCAGTTTTTGTAATATCTTCCTTCACACTTGACCAAGATCCCGACGTAAGTTCCTGGAGAAGCACAACAGCTTTCAATCCACGGTCCTCTTTAGAAGCCCTCATAAAATATTCTTTCCCTGGAGTGATATCCACTTCGATCGCGTCTGCGTTGTTCGGATTTTTTTGTGTCCACCCGACTGTAAAGGTATGCTTGCCGGACCGTACAAA
>WUUC01210779.1_pt1 | contig 13131 bp, 11 predicted proteins | sample 6278441 | NCBI WGS metagenome assembly WUUC01 (sample SAMN13675441, study PRJNA597444) | soil metagenome | isolation source: soil | place: USA: Washington | collected 2017-10 | reverse complement strand
TGGTGATCTCGGCCGTCGCCTCGAGCCAACGCTGGCGCTGGCCGGCCGCGCTGTAGAGGCGGGCGTTGTCGATGGCGACGCCGGCCGCCGCGGCGAGCGCGATCAGGATCTGCTGGTCCGACTCGGTGAACTCGTCGGCCCCCTGCTTCTCAGCCAGGTAGATGTTGCCGAACACCTGGTCCCGCACCCGCACGGGCACACCGAGGAAGCTCCGCATCACCGGATGGTTGGGCGGGAACCCGTACGACTGCTCGTGTTGGCCGATGTCGGGCATGCGCACCGGGCGGGGGTCCTTGATGAGCAGTCCCAGCACGCCGCGGCCGGTGGGCAGCTGCCCGATGCGCCGATGTTCGGCGTCGCTGATACCGTGCGTGATGAACTGGCTGAGCAGGCCGTCGCGTCCGATCACGCCGAGCGCGCCGTAGCGGGCGTCCACCAGCCGACAGGCCGCCACCACGATCCGCTCCAGCGTGGCGCTCAACTCCAGGTCGCTGCCGATTCCCACGACCGCCTCCAGCAGCGCCGACAACCTCTCCCGGCTGGCCATCACCTCCGAGACCCGGTCCAACAGCTCCTGCAGCAGCTCGTCCAGCCGCACGCGCGACAACGGCGGGATGGCAAGGCCCTGGCCGGTGAGCGCCTCATCGGCGGGCGGAATTGCGGCTTCGCGGCGGTCATCGCCAGTATCGTCCGGCACTCCCCGATGCTAGCCCGAGCACCGGTCTCGGCCGCCAGGTCCGGGTCGGTGTCCCAGGACGGAGACCGACGCCCGCAGGAAGGGGGTGGGCGGCAGGGACGCGATCAGGCGGAGTTCGTCGCCCGGGCTCGTGTCCTCGTCGAGGAAGCGGAGCACCCGGTCGACCGGGTTGGCGGCGAAGAGCCGGGCGAAGGCCCGCTCGAGCTGCGCCGGGTCCCGGTCCAGCACCTGGAGCAGTACAGCGTCGAGGAGGCGGTGACGGCGCCGTGGCGGCGGGATGGCGAACGGGTGGCCGTGTCGGACCAGCGATGCGGCAATGGCGGCGCTGTCGCGCTGGATGCGCTGGTAGGCGTATCCGGTGCTGGCCTTGACCAGCCCTGCCCGGGCCCCGATGGCGAGTGTCCGCCGACCGCGGCGGATACCTGGACGCGTGCGGAGTGGTATCACCGCGGACTCCGTCCGCAGGAGACGGTAGTTGTCGCATTGCACGACGTCGCGCAGGTATGCGGCCAGGCCGGCCCGTCGGGCCGATGACGAGGGCGGGAGCGCATGGCGGGGAACGAACTGGGTCAGTTCGACCAGCGCCCGGTACGGGTCGTCCGGGACCACGTAGACGAAGCGGGCCCCGTCGAGGCGGACCCGGTCGGTGGCCAACGCCCGGAAGTCGAGCAGTGTGGCTGTGCCGGGGTCAAAGGTGGGTTCGTCGCAGAGCACCTCCCAGCCCGTGAACGCCATCCGCGCGTCCGTGGCGGGGGCGGCCGGGGGTCTGGTCACGCTGTCGAACGCCCACCGGCTTCGCAGGACGTGTCCGTCCACGACGGTCTCGGCCGCGTACGGGCCGTCGCGGACAGCCTCGACCCGCCCGGGCCGGATCTCGAACCCTGGGCAGCGTTGCACCATCCCACGTACCACGTCGATGAGGTCGCACCGCCGTACCACGTGATAGCGGTAGGAACGCAGGGGAATGATCCGGGTCGTGCCGGCCGCGTGGATGCGTACGCGGTCATAGCTGTGCGACACCGCCTCGTCGAGCAGCCCCGGCCTGTGGGACCAGAATCCCCAGCGAGCGGCCATGGGCCTGGCGGCGACGTCGTCGACCACCAGGACGCGACGGTCGCGCCAGCCGCTGCGGGCGAGCCGCGCCGCCAGCGACAGACCGCTCAACCCGCCGCCCGAGATGACGGCGTCGAACTCGGGGGCCCTTGTCATGGGAGTGTGGGCGCGCGGCGACCGGGAAGCGTGCACACGCTCGCGACGGCCACTGCCGCCCGTCGCCAGGTCGGCACGGTCGCCCGCCGGGTGAACACGTCGTGGTCGGCCCGCTCCACCTCCGCGAGAATCCCACCGTAGAGCCGGTACGCGGCGCGTATGCAGGCCTGCGACCGCGGCGCCAGCATCACGATGCCGGGCGCGGCGCGGGCATAGTGGTCCCGCGCCCGGTCGACCTCGTATGCGATCAGGCGTCTGATCGGCTCCGTGGCCACCCCGGCGCGCAACTCGTCCGGAGTGACCCCGAACTCGGCCAGATCCTTCTGGGGAAGGTAGATCCGACCGCGGTCAGCGTCCTCGGCGACGTCGCGGATGAAGTTCGTGAGCTGGAACGCCAGGCCGAGCTGTCGGGCCGGTTCCCGGGCCAAAGTGACATCACGGGCGCCCAGGATCGGCAGCATCATCGTGCCGATCACGGCCGCGGATCCCTCCATGTAGTCCAGCAGATCGTCGTAGTCGTCGTACGCGCCGCGGAACAGATCCATCTCCATCGACCGGAGAAACGCGGCGAAGTCGGCGAGGTCGAGATCGAAGGTCAAGATCGTGTGAACCACCGCGGGGAGTACAGGATCATCAGTGGGCGCACCGGCGGCGGCCGCCTCGAAGAGGGCCCGCCACCGCGACAGCCGCTCAGCGCGCCCGACCGTCTCCGACGGGCCGTCGAGAATCTCGTCCGTATACCGGGTGAAACCGTACAGCGCGTGCACATGCCGGCGCTTCCACGCCGGTAGCAGCCGCGTCGCCAGATAGTAGGTCCGACCGTACGAGCGGTGAATGGACCGGCAGTACTCGTACGAGGCGGTGAGCCCTGCGGTGTCCGTGTCATCCATCGTCGACGCTCCCCTGTACGGATGGTCAGGGTCCACCATGCCGTGCCCCGTACCGGCATCAGCAGAGGCGAAGGTCGCCGCCGGGCCAGGACAACGTGGGCCGTCCGCCACGGTCGAGGACCGACCGGACGGCGCCACACTCATCCGACCTTCTCGAGCGCCCGGTCGTTGAGGAGCACCGACGTGAGTGAGCGACGGGGCGAGGGCGCGCCCGGCGGGCCGTACCCGAACCGCAGAACCACCTGAGCCATCCGGCCCGTGGCGCTGATGGTGAGCAGTTCGCGCAGCTTCGGAATCTCGATGGGCTGCGTCATGAGCGTGCTGGCCAACCCTCGGATCGAGGCGGTCAGAAGCGTGCGCTCCAACGACTGTCCCGTGCGGACCCACTGCTCGGGACCGTCGCCGCGGCTGTAGAGCAGGGCGATCGTCGGCTCGGACTCGTACTCCGCGGCCACCCGGCGGGGAACAGGTTTGACCAGACCGAAGTCGCGCAGGGGGACCACCTCGAGGGCGCTCCACGGCCCGAACGTCTCAAGTGGCACGCCATCGACCCGCGCCGCCGCGTTGCCGGTCCAGTCGGCCAGTTCGACGTAGTAGTCCGGATCACGGCGGTGCAGGTGCTCCGCGGCCCGGACCACACCCAGCGCCGCGTCGCGCAGTGGCGGGTCAGCGACGACGAGGTCGCCACCCTCGGCCGCCGCGGCCACGCACAGGTCCGACAGGACCTCGGGTGGCACGGGCGTGGCCTCGAACGGGCGGCGGTTGGTGTGCCGGCGCGGGATCGCGTCGGCGAGCAGACGCACCGTTTCCGACACCGCCACCGCCGGCCCCGCGCCCACCCGAGCCACGAGGTCCGCCTCCCCGGCGTCCGGGAGCAGGTGCACCATCGGCATACGACCGCCTGCCAGCATGGCCACGCGAAGGTTGAACAGCGCCGCGCCGACGCTGATCAACAACTCCCGACCTCGCGGGTCGACGACCTCCAGCCGCCGGGTCGGGTCGGCGTACACCTCGATGTCCCGCTCGGTCACCCGGAAGAGCCAGGGCTGCGTGTTGTAGACCGAAGGCGCCGCGACGGCGGCCCTCAGCCACGCCCGCACCTGAGGCACGATTGTGCCGTCGGGGCGGAGGAGTCGAGGTTCGATGCGCATGTTGGCCTCCCTGCCGAACGGATCCCTCCACGCTGACGCGACGCCGAGGAACACGACAGGGGCGTAACGCCCTCCGCCGTAGGTCCTTGGTCACGGCGGCGGTGCAGCGTGGCCGGGCCACCGACGCAGGGCCGGCCGGGAAGGGGCCAAGGACTCTGTCGCCAACCGACCACCCGAGGTGCAATCAGAGCAGCGAAACTGACCAGAGGAGTCCGACCATGGCGACCACGACGCACGGCGGCCTGTTGGCCACGCTGACATGGAACCTGCAGCCGCTGCTCAACAGCCCGATCCGCATCGAAGAGAGCGCCAACGGGTGCGCGTTCGTGGTGCGAGCCGAGGTGCCGGGCGTCGAGCCAAGGGACATCTCCGTCATGGTCGCCGACGGCGAGTTGACGATCGAGGTCGACCGCCCGGAGCGGCACCCGGACTGCCGCCTGTCCGAGTTCCGGTACGGACGCTTGACGCGGACGGTGCGCCTGCCGAGGCTGGCCAGGCCGGACCAGGTCACCGCGGTGTGCGGCGCCGGCATCCTCGAGATCACGGTCGGGCTGGATGCGCCCAGTCCGGTCGGCCGCACCGTCCGGGTTGTGGCCGGCGACGATGTCATGCCTCCGGAGGCCGTCGTGCCCACCGTGCACCGAGCGTCCCGGGGCCGTGGGCCGGGCGCCTCCACCGGTGGACGCCGGCCAACGAGAGCCAGACGGTGACTGGAGGTGGACCATGCCGACGCAGCCGATGAGGCCGGTGATGGTAGGTGTGGACGGATCGGAAGCCGCCCTCGCCGCGTTGGAACTCGCCGCCGAGGAGGCGACTGCGCGGGTCGCACCACTGGTGGTCGTCCAGGTGCTGCTCAAGGATGTGAGGCACGACGGGGAACAAGCCGGGGATCAGGTGCGGCATGCACACCGACAACTGGATGCCGCCGTCGAAAGGACTCGTGCGGAGCACCCCATGCTGTCGGCCAGCGGCGTCCTCGCCACCGGCGAGCCCGGCAGCGCACTGGTGAGTGAATCGGCCGGGGCATGTCTGCTCGTCCTGGGACACCGCGGTGGCCGGGTCGGGGCACGCCGCGCTGACTCCGTCACCGGCCAGGTCATTGGTCAGGCCCAGGTCCCAGTCCTGATCCACCGTCCAGTCGACGCTCCCACGCCGGTGCCGACGAGGCCGGTCGTTGTCGGCGTCGCCGATCCGTCCGCCTCGGACAGTCTCCTGGAGTTCGCATTCGAGGAGGCCGCGTTGCGCGGGACCCCGCTGATGGCGATGCACGTGTGCCCATCCGTTCACGGGAGTGACGCCTACGGGTTCGGCCATGCGCGGCCCGAGGCCGAGGACCCGCTGGCGGCGGCCGTGGCGCTCTGGGCCGACAAGTATCCAGAGGTGCCGGTGCGGCGTCTGCTCCGCCACGGCGTCGACGTCGTGGTGGCGATCACGGCCGTGTCACACTCGGCTCAACTGGTGGTCGTCGGGGTGCCTCGATGTCACCGGTCGACCGGACCGACCAGCGGAGCACTCGCTCATCGGGCCGGCTGTCCGGTGGCCGTGGTGCCGTTGCCGTGACCTCGCCGCGCCTCGGGCGGCCGACACCTAACCTGGTTCGCGGAGAACGCGCAGGTACGGGTCGGGCTCACCGGACACGGCGGAGAGTCGTAGTTTTACGTCGACCGCGATGACGCCGTCAGGCCCGGCCAGCACAGGATTCAGGTCGAGCTCGGCCACCTCGGGAATGTCTTCGGCGAGCCGGCCCAGCCGCAGCAGCAGGTCTTCGAGCGCGGCCGTGTTCACGACCGGACCTCCCCGAAAGCCGGTCAGCAGCCGCGCGGCGCGAAGCGACCGCCACATGTCGCCCGCGTCCAGATCGGTCACGGGCAGGAGCCGGAAGGCGCGGTCGCCGAGGACGTCGGTGTACACACCGCCCAGGCCGAGCATGACCAGTGAGCCGAAGAGCGGGTCGTGCACGATCCCGGCGACCAGTTCCAGTCCCGGCGCCGCCATCGGTTGGACGACGACGGCCGGTGTGGTCACGCCGGTCGCGTCGGCGATGGCCCGGTAGGCGGCGCCCACCGCCTCGGCGTCGGACAGACCGAGCCGGACGGCGCCGACGTCGCTCTTGTGGACCAGACGTTCGTCGGCCGCCTTGACCACGACCGGGTAGCCCAGTTCGTCCGCGACCCGGACGGCCTCGGCCGCGTCGGCCGCGACCCGGGTCGCGACGACGGGGACGCCGTAGCGGGCGAGCAGCTCGTGGGCCACCGCGGGCGGCTGCCAACCCGCGGGTGAGTCAGCCACGATCCGCCTGGCCGCCGACGCGTCCACACCGGACAACGACGGCCGGGATCCCAGGGGCTGGCGCAGCCACGCGGCGTACCGGGCGGCGTGGCCGAGGGCCCGTACCGCCTCCTCCGGAAGCTGGTAGACGGGGATGCGGCGCGGCCCGAGAGCGGCCGGGATGTCGCCGGCACCGACCACGACGGCCACGATCGGCACGTCGGTCACCTCTTCGGCCGCAGTGGCAAGAGCGGCCACGGCCGCGGACACGTCGTTGGTACGGGTGGCCACGAACGTCGCGACGAGCGCGTCGACCTCGCCCGACCCGGCCAGAGCCTTGACCGTGGCGGCCAACGCCTCCGGGCCGGCCTCGGCCCCGAGGTCGACCGGGTTGCCGACGGCCGCCGCCGACGGGGCACCGGCCATCACCTGGCTCCGCACCGACGAGGACAGCTCGGGTACGGTCAGGCCCGCGGCCTCGGCGGCGTCGGCGGCGAGGATGTTCAGCCCGCCGGCGTTCCCGATCACCGCGAGCCGGTTCCCGGCCGGCCGTGGTTGGTCGACCAGCACCCGGGCGGCATCCAGCAACTCCCCCAGCGTGTCGGTGCGGATGACGCCGGCCTGCGCGAAGAGCGTGTCGACCGTGGTGTCCGAGGTCGCCGCCGCCGCCGTGTGCGACAGGCCCGCCCGCTGCCCGCTGGATGACCGTCCACTCTTGACGGCCAGGACCGGCTTGCGGCGGGTCAGGGCCCGGGCCACCCAGGCGAACCGCCGCGGGTTGCCGAACGATTCCAGGTACAGGGCCACCGCACGGGTCGCCGGGTCGTCGTACCAGTAGGCGAGCAGGTCGTTGCCGCTGACATCGGCCTTGTTGCCGAGGGACACGAAGGTGGAGATGCCCAGGCCGGCGCGGGCGGCGTGCTCCAGAATCGCCACGCCCACCGCGCCCGACTGGGAGGCGACTGCCAGGCCACCCGGGGGTGGTATGGACGGCGCGAACGTGGCGGTGAGCCGGATCGCGGGATCGGTGTTGATCACACCGAGGCAGTTCGGCCCGGCCACGCGAACGCCATGGGCGCGGGCCAGGCGCACCATCGCCGCCTGCGCCGCCGCGCCATCGACGCCGGCCTCGCCCAGCCCGGACGTGAGGACCACCGCGGCCCTCACCCCCGACGCCGCGCAATCGGCCATCGCCACCGGAACAGCGGCCGCCGGCACGGCGACCACGACGAGGTCCACATTCACACCGATCGCCGCGACGGACGGATACGCACGCACTCCGGCGACCTCGGTCGCGTTCGGGTTGACCGGATACACGGGTCCGGTGAAGCCCCCGGCCACGAGGGCGCGGAGCACCTCGTGCCCGATCCCGCCGGGTCGGCGGCCGGCGCCGATGACCGCCACCGACCCCGGGGCGAGCATGGGACGCAACGACTGGTGCTCCGCCGTCCGGTCCCTGGCGCCGACGGCGTCCAGCGCCGCGTCGCCGGGCAGGGTCGGCACCCGAACCCGCACGACCCCGTGGTCCGGACCATACGAACGATGAATACCGGGTGCCAGGCCCCCGCTGACCCGGAGCATCCGGGTGTTGGCCGAGAGCACATCGCCCACCAGCTCCGCGATGCCGGCGCGTCGGGCGCCCGCGGCGAGGTGTTCCAGCACCAGCGTGCCGATTCCCTCACCCTGCCGGGCGTCGTCGACGAGAACGGCGAACTCCGCCGTGTCCGTGCCGATCCGCTCGTACGACGCCACCGCCACCACGGTGGCATCGTGCTCCGCGAGCAGCGCGATGTGGTCGGCGTCGGCCGGCCGGACCAGTCGACGGACCTCGTCGTCCCAGGCCGCCCCGGCGCCGAAGAAGCGCAGATACCTGCTCTCGGGCGATGCCCGTGCGTACAGAGCTCGGATCGCTGCCTGATCATCGGGTCGCACCGGCCGAACCCGCACGATGCGCCCATCCATCGTCAGGGCGTCCAGCCCTCCACCGTCGATCGCCGGATCTCCGGTCATCACGCCGCCTCCTTCGCACCAACGGTGGTCATGCCCCGCCCGCCGACGCGACTCAGTTCGGCCATCGCACCGATCACGGTTCGGTCACCTCAACGACCTGCTCCGTGGGGAGTCGGGGCGTGTGCGGTGGGCCGGCATGGTCGGGGTCGGCGATCCCCAACCGCAGCGCCAGGTACGGGTGACCGATGCCACCCAGGAGCCGGCGCAGTTCCCGCCGGGTGCGGGTGACCTCCACCACCGCGGACAGCGGCAGCACGCTGAGGTCCATGTCGGTGGCGGCCAGCCAGCCCGCGCTCAGCGCCTCCCCGGCGCGTAGCCAGCTCATCGCGGTGTCGTCGTCGCCGTACAGGATGGCGTACACGGCCGCGCCATCGTGTCCGGCGCCCACGGTCAGCGAACCGGCGACGCCGAAGTCGCGGCCGGGCACGGTCGTCTGTGGCGGGTCGGCGGGGATGACCTCACTCGGCACGCCCGTGCCGTGGGTCCGCCGCCCGCCGGCCCAGTACTCGAGCTCGGCCCGCCACCGCGGGTCGTGGGCCTCCGCGGCCTGCGCCTGGGCCGCCGCGGCGGCCAGGTCGATGACATGGTCGCGGTCCAGTACGTGAAGCCTCGCCCCCGCCGCGTGCACCGCCTGGCCCACCCGGGCCACCGCGCCGGACGGCACCGGCTGGTCGGACACCGGCCGGCGGTCGGTGCGCCGCACGCTCATCGACCGCAGTTGCCGCGTCGCGGCAGGCTCGACGCCGACCTGGTCCTTCAGCGCGATGCGGGCCAGCAGGTCGGGTTCGGTCGGGTCGGGAAGGCGCGCCACGTCCACGGTCCAGCCCTCCGCGGCCAGGGCGGCAACGGCGTGGTGCAGGGCCGCGCCGCAGCTGAGCAGCAGCAGCCGCCCCTGTGGGTCGGTCTCGGACAACTGGCGTGACCGGTCGGCGTACAGCTGCAGAGTCTCGCCGGACCGCCACCGCCATGGCTGGGTGTTGTGGATCGAGGGCGCGTAACCCGCCGCCCGGGCCGCCACGGCGAGCACGGAGGTAATCAGCGTCATGCCCATAGACTCCCGCTGCGGCGGCGGGACAGCCCAGGGGCCAACCTCCATCCAGGTCGGGACCTTCGGCCCGGCGGCCCGGGACTGCTCTGGTGTACAAATGGTGCATGATTCGAGTGTTCCTGCTCGACGACCACGAGGTCGTGCGCCGCGGGCTGGCCGAGATGCTACAGCACGAAGGCGACATCGAGGTGATCGGTGAGTCCGGCTCGGCCGTGGAGGCTGCCCGCCGCATCCCCGCCCTGCGTCCGGACGTGGCGATCCTCGACGCCCGCCTGCCCGACGGCAACGGAATCGACGTCTGCCGGGATGTGCGCGCCGTCGACCCGTCCATCAAGGGGCTGATCCTCACCTCCTACGAGGACGACGAGGCCCTCTTCGCCGCCATCATGGCCGGTGCCGCCGGATACGTGCTCAAACAGGTCCGCGGCACCGACCTGCTCGACGCCGTGCGCCGCGTCGCCGCCGGACAGTCACTGCTCGACCCGGCCGTCACCGCCCGGGTCCTGGAGCGCATCCGCCACGGCGTGGACGAGCCCCGCGAACTCCAACAGCTCACCGAGCAGGAACGGCGCATCCTGGAATACGTGGCCGAAGGTCTGACCAACCGCGAGATCGCGGGAAAGATGTTCCTCGCCGAGAAGACCGTGAAGAACTACGTCTCCAGCGTCCTGGCCAAGCTCGGCCTGGAACGGCGCACCCAGGCCGCCGTACTCGCCACCAAGCTCCTCGGCCAGCGCTGACCGGCCGCTCAGGGCCTTGGGACGCCACAACCAACCCGGATGCGAAGAAGGCCCCGCCGGTGGGTCGGCGCGATGTTCAGACGGCCTGCGGCTGCGGGTGGTACAGCCTGATCCGTTCGATGCGGTCGCCGGACAGTCGCATCAGCCACAGCACGCCCGGCGGGCAGTGTTGCGGATCCCACGCCGGGTTGAGCAGGTCGCACTCCACGATGGTCACGCGTTGTCCGGCGGTGACCGCGACCGGCCGCTGACGCACCCCGGCCAGCAGATCGCTCTCCATGATGTGCACGAGCAGCTCGTGCCCGTGTTCCCGCTGGCCCTGCGGGCCGATCAGCTGCAGGTCAGGCACCGCCAGCGCAGTCAGCGCCCGGCGGAGGTCGCCGCGCGGCGCGGAAGCCAGCAGGTCCTCGGCGTCGCGGCGACGCCTGGCGGCCAGTGCGCGTGAATCGGGCCAGCCGCCGGACGGTGGGGCCAGGAGCCGCTGTGTCAGCCGGCGTCGCGCCTCATGGAGCCGGCTGCGAACGGTACCGACGGGCACCTCACACGCCGCCGCTATCTGCTCGTACGAGCGCGCCTCGGTGAAGTGGCGCAACAGCAGGGGAACCTGCAACGGTTCCGGCAGGGACTCCAGCGCCGACCACACCCAGTCGCGCAGGGCGTGTTCCTCGACCGTCTGCTCCGGACCACCCGCGACCGCCGCGAGCACGTCGGGGTCGCCGACCCCCGTCTCACGGCCGCGTTGACGCAGCCGCGCCCGGCACCCGTTGCGCGTCACCGCCCGCAACCACGCACCGGCCGCCGCCGGATCCCGCAGATCACCGATGCGCCGCAACGCCACCAGCATCGCGTCCTGCACCGCGTCCTCGGCGTCGGGACCCCACCCGAGCACGCTGATCGCCACCGCCCGCATCCCGGCCCGGTGCCGCTCCAGCAGCAACCCGAGGGCGGCCGGCTCGCCGCCGCGGGCCGCCATCACCAGGGCGCTGTCGTCGGGTCGACCATCCACGCCAAAATCCTCAGCCCGGATCTCGAACTTTCCCACCGCTTCCGGCATCGGGTAACCGACACGCCCGCGACACGCGGGCCGGAGCGATCGGAGGAACCGATGCGGATGGACGTGGACGGCGTCAGTCTCTACTTCGACGTCGATGGCGCGCAATTGGCGGTGAACGGCCCCACACTGGTTGAACGGCCGACCATCGTGGCCCTGCACGGCGGCCCCGGCTTCGATCAGGGCTACCTGCGGCCCGGGCTCGGCCCGCTCAGCGCCCACGCCCAGGTGATCTTCATCGACCTGCGCGGGCAGGGCCGCTCAGGGCGCGCCCCGGTGCCCAGCTGCACCCTGGAACGGATGGCCGACGACGTGGCCGAGTTCTGCGACCGGCTCGGCATCGCCGAGCCGGTGGTGTTCGGCCACTCCGCCGGCGGTTTCGTCGCCCTGCACCTCGCGCTGCGCCACCCCGGAACGGCGCGTGCCCTGATGCTGTGCAACACCAGCGCCACGCTGCAGCCGCTCGTCGACGACGACCCGCCGCCCAGCCTGACCGAACGCACCTCGCCCGAGGCCGCCGCTCTCGCGGCCCGCATGTTCGGCGGGGACGTCTCCGCGGAGACCATGCGGGCCTTCGAGGAGCAGGTCGCACCCGCATACGCCGGACCAGGGCACCTCGACGTTCCCGGCCGGCTGTTCCCGCTCAGCAGCTTCACCGCCGAGGTCGCGCAGCACTTCTTCCGCGTCCTCGCCCCCGGCTACGACCTGCGGCCGCGCCTACCGCGGATCGGCGTGCCCACATTGGTCGCCGCCGGCCGTTACGACTGGGTATGCCCGCCGGCCGCCAGCCGCGTCCTGACCGCTGGCATCCCGGACGCGGAGCTGGTCGAGTTCAGCGAATCCGGGCACTTCCCCTTCACCGAGGAACCGACGGCGTTCCAGGCCACGGTCGCCTCGTTCCTCACCCAGCTCGGCGCATTCAGCCCAGCCGGCAGAACGCTGCGATAGAGGCGCTCCGTCCACGTGCGTTGTCGAGAGGGATGTATCGAGACCAACCCGGCTCCGCCGAGTACGGCGAAGTCGAGCCACAGGGGGAAGGTCGCGGGGGTCGGTGGTGTTCGTGGGGGCCGAAGGTCCCGAACGAGTCAGGACGGCCGGCACTGGGCCAGCGATGCCGGTGAACGGTCCACTGGACGTGACAACAGGACAGGAGAAACGAGGATCGCCATGACCATCCTGCAGCACCGGCCCGAGGTCGCGAACACCGTCCGACCTGAGGCCACCGCCACCACCACCCCGGGTCCGAAGGCCACGACACCAGCGGTGCGCTACGCCTTCGCAGGACTCCGCATCGCCCTCGGCTGGATCTTCCTGTGGGCCTTCATCGACAAGCTGTTCGGCCTCGGCTTCGCTACCCCCGACAAGAACGCCTGGATCAACGGTGGCAACCCCACCAAGGGCTTCCTCGCCAACGGCGCCACCGGACCGTTCACCGACTTCTACCACAGCATCGCCGGCGCCACCTGGGCCAACTGGCTGTTCATGCTCGGCCTGGCCGGCATCGGCATCGCCCTCATCACCGGCGTCGGGATCCGCCTCGCCGCCACCGCCGGCGCGCTCCTGCTCGTCATGATGTGGACCGTCGTCCTCCCACCCGAGAACAACCCCTTCATGGACGACCACCTCATCTACGCCGGCCTGCTGATCGCCCTCGCACTGACCAACGCCGGCGACACCCTCGGCCTCGGCCGGATCTGGGGACGCACCCCACTCGTCCAGAAGGTCCCGTTCCTCAAGTAGCAACCCCACGTCGGAGGCCGCGGCACCCGCCGCGGCCTTCAGCCCGCCACAAGCCGGTCCCCGCATCCCCCTCACCAGCACAACACTGCTGATCCCCGGGAACACCTCAGGACGGGATCCCCCTGATGGTGGAAGCCGCGAGCCAGCAGTTCGTCGTGACCTGGTGAGCGGGCGCGGCGGGCCGGCGACGTTTCGTTCGCGGCCACATCGCCGGCGCGCACGTGCACCGCGCGGGTCGGTGGGTCGGCCCTGCATAAAGCAAGCTGGCTGCCTGCGGCCCTGAGACGGGCGGAGGCGTGGGTGGCGAGGGGAACCTGTAGCCCGGGG
>WUUC01126070.1_pt1 | contig 13131 bp, 8 predicted proteins | sample 6278441 | NCBI WGS metagenome assembly WUUC01 (sample SAMN13675441, study PRJNA597444) | soil metagenome | isolation source: soil | place: USA: Washington | collected 2017-10 | reverse complement strand
TGACCTGAACGGGGAAAACAGCCTCGACTTCATTCCCGACCTCGTACAGCAGGGAGCAGCGAAAATTCTCGTGCTGACGGGGATGCGCGGTGAGGAATACCGCATGCGCGCGATGATGCAGGGCGCGAGCGGAGTCGTGCGCAAGGAAGAGCCGGCGGAAACAATCTTGCAGGCAATCGAGCGTGTCCATTACGGGGAGATATGGTTTGATCGCGCGGGCACGGCCAACGTGCTAACGAAATTGACGGCGAAGAAAGCCACCCGCGTTGACGCGCAGAGGATTTCGTCGCTGACCGTACGCGAGCGCGAAGTGATCGCCGCGATGGTTGAGGAGCGATCGGCGCATAACAAGACCATCGCCGAGCGACTGCATATCAGCGATCACACGCTGCGCAATCACTTGAGCTCGATCTACAGCAAGCTCGGACTCGAGAACCGTATGGAGCTTTATCTCTATGCGAAAGACCATGGACTCTGCAACGACGTCCCATAAACGGAAAACCAAATGAGTGCGTATTCGCATGTCGACAGCTTCAACGCTAGCAGAGTACTGACGGAAGCAGGAGCTTTATCCGCGGAAAAAGAGAAGCTTTTTCTTATTTCGATATCGGGCTTGGCAAGTATCGTCGGCCCGAAGGTTTTGCTGGAGCAGGAAGAAAACACGCCTGCTTCACAAAAGGGTGGCTCGCCTTACGAATAAGAAGCCGTTTGGCCAGCAAGTCACCCATATCGAGTATCGACAGGGATACCGCATCGCCACCAAAATCCTAAACTCAAAACTCTCCAAGCCTGCCGAGTTGGTTGAGTCAAACGAGCTCCGTAGCGATATCAACCTGCGTTTGGTACTGGGTCGCGTTGCAAGCCGGGATGTTGCGTTTTTCGAGATCGAACGCCAGCGCGCGTTGCCTTGGACCCTTAGCAAAAACTAGTCTTCCCGCCGCAACTGCGGAAAGAGAATCACATCCCGAATGCTCGGGCTGTCGGTAAACAACATCGCCAGCCGATCGATTCCAATCCCCGCGCCCGCAGTGGGTGGTAATCCATGCTCGAGGGCACGGATGTAGTCAGCGTCGTAGTGCATCGCCTCTTCGTTACCCCCTTGTTTTTGTTTTGCCTGTTCCACGAATCGGGTCGCTTGGTCTTCGGGATCGTTTAATTCTGAAAAACCATTCGCTATTTCGCGCCCGCCGATGTAAAGCTCGAAGCGCTCCGTTATTTCCGGATTCTTGTCACTACGCCTCGCTAGCGGAGACGCTTCCGCCGGATAGTCGACGATAAAAGTTGGCTGCACCAGATGCTCTTCGACAATTCCTTCGAACAGGGCAAGCTGCAAGCTGCCGATCCCGCCAGTGGGCTGATATTCGACTTGGCGTTCGCTGAGCGCCTGCGTCAGAAACTGACGGTCGCCGAGCTTTTCATCGTTGAATTCAGCGCTGAATTCTTGAATAGCCTGCGCGATGCTTAACCGGGGAAACGGCTGCGCCAGATTGATTTCCGTTCCCTGATAAGTCACTGCCGTTTTTCCCAATGTATTCATCGCCACATCGCGCAGCATCGCCTCGATGAAATCCATCAGGTAGCGGTAGTCCTGATACGCACAATAGAACTCAAGCATCGTGAATTCCGGATTGTGGCGAGTCGAGATACCTTCGTTGCGAAAGCTGCGATTGATCTCGAAAACTTTTTCGAAACCTCCAATGACAAGTCTCTTGAGATAAAGCTCAGGAGCGATGCGCAGATACAAATCGGTGTCGAGCGCATTGTGATGCGTGACGAAAGGCTTCGCTGCAGCGCCACCCGGAATCGGGTGCATCATCGGCGTTTCCACTTCGACATAACCGTCGCGCACGAGAAACTCGCGCAGCGACTGGATCATTCTGGAGCGAATCGAAAATATATTTCTCGTTTCTTCGTTGGTAATGAGGTCGAGGTATCGCTGGCGGTATTTCGCTTCCTGGTCAGCGAGTCCGTGGAATTTTTCGGGAAGAGGGCGCACCGCTTTCGTCAGCAAGCGAAGCTCTTTCACGCGAACGCTGAGCTCGCCTGTCTTGGTCTTGAACAGTGTCCCTCGCGCGCCGACGATATCGCCAAGGTCCCAGGACTTGAATCGCTCGTGCGTTTCAGCGCCACAGTCCGCATCGGATACGTAGAGCTGAATCCGCCCGCTCATGTCCTGCAACGTTACGAAGCTAAGCTTGCCCATGACCCGCTTTAACATCATGCGGCCCGCGACGCTCACCTCGATGGTTTGAGACTCCAGGTCATCTCTGCTGAGCCGGCCAAACTCTTCGTGCAGCGATCCCGCAAGATGCCCGCGACGAAAATCATTGGGAAACGCGATCCCGCAGCCCCGCAAGGCGTTTAGCTTGGCGCGGCGTTCGGCGATGATGTCGTTGGCGTCACTCACTCGTAAGAACGCGGAATGTGATCAACCTGATCGCAGGTGAGGAGCTTCTCTTGGAATCAACAGCGGATTATTCGCATCGCTAAGAATCACATCGGCTCTAAACACCTTGCTTTAAGCTCGCTTCGACAAATTGATCGAGATCGCCGTCCAGCACCCCCTGCGTGTTTCCGACTTCGACGTTCGTTCGCAGATCCTTAATGCGCGATTGATCGAGAACGTACGAGCGGATTTGATGGCCCCAGCCGATGTCGGTCTTCGCATCTTCCACGGCCTGCCTTTCTTCGTTGCGCTTTCGTAATTCCAATTCATACAGCCTTGACTTCAGCATCGCCATCGCTTCCGCCCGGTTGCGGTGCTGAGAGCGATCGTTTTGGCATTGCACGACGATTCCGCTGGGAAGATGAGTAATGCGGACCGCGGAGTCAGTCTTGTTCACGTGCTGCCCGCCAGCGCCCGACGCGCGGAATGTATCGACGCGCAAGTCTGCCGGATTGATTTCTACCTGTATCGTCTCGTCGACTTCTGGATAGACGAATACGCTGGCAAACGAGGTGTGGCGGCGCGCATTGGCATCGAAGGGTGACTTGCGCACGAGGCGATGGACTCCCGTCTCGGTGCGAAGCCGTCCATACGCGTAGTCGCCGGCGATTTTGAGCGACGCGCTTTTTGTCCCCGCCACTTCTCCCGGAGATTCTTCGAGTACTTCGACCTTGTAGTCGTGACGTTCGGAGTAGCGGATATACATGCGCGTCAGCATCGCCGCCCAGTCCTGCGCCTCGGTGCCGCCCGAGCCCGCCTGAATGTCGATGAAGCAGGAATTGACGTCGAGCGGATTGGAGAACATTCGCTGAAATTCCATCGCTTCGACGCTTTTCTGAAGCTTGTCGACATCTTTTTCTATCGCAATCAGCGTTTCATCGTCGCGCTCTTCTCGCGCCATTGCAAAAAGTTCGGCGGAGTCCTCCAGCTCCTGCGTAAGCTCGCTCAAGCCGGAGACAACTTTTTCCAGCGATTTGCGTTCGCGCCCGATTTCCTGTGCGCGTTTCGGATCGCTCCAGACGTCGGGATCTTCGGAAAGCTTGACGACTTCGTTTAAGCGCTCTTTCTTCGCTTCGAAGTCAAAGATACCTCCGTAGTTCCGCGGCCCGCGATCGCAGATCTTCGAGCGTGTTGGCGATGGTATTGAGTTGTTCTGCTTGCATCGAAATATCCTTTGCAAAAACGGGAATTCTAGCCTACGCCTGCGCCAATGGTTCTGGCTCGCGCCACGATTCCAGAATGAGCTGCAGCCCGTACTCGCTCATTTCGAGCCGATACGCGGTCTCGATTTCAGTCGGCAGCGGCGCATCGTGCGAGAAAAGCATTGCGCTCAAGCTGCGGCCATTTTTTCCCAGTCTGAGCTTCAGATGCCTGTCCCCCACCACTCGCTGACTTTCGACCTGGAATCGATCGCAGAAGAGCGGCGCCGGGAAACCCTGACCCCAGACCTGCGAGTCGATTGCCACCGCGAGCTCGTGCGTTAATTCGTGCGGCGCCAACTCACCATCGGTCTCGATCACTCGCTCCAGATCCGCCGAGGTTAGCAGCGATCGCAGCGTTTCTTCGAATGCACGCGCGAATCGAGGAAGCTCATCGATTGCGATGCTAAGCCCCGCGGCCGCAGCATGCCCGCCAAACTTGAGCACCAAGCCAGGATAGCGCTTGGCGATGAGATCGAGAGCGTCGCGAAGGTGCAGAGCCGAGACCGAGCGGCCCGAACCTTTGAGCTCACCGCTCGCACCTTGCGCGAAGGCGATGACCGGACGGTTGAATCTTTCGCGGATCCTGGATGCAAGAATTCCAATGACGCCTTGATGCCAGCGGGGATCGAAAACGCACACGCCGAAGCTATCATCCGGGGGGACTTCTTCCAGCGAGACGAGCGCCTGCTCGTGCATTTCCGCCTCGATTTCGCGCCGCTCGCGGTTGAGCGCGTCAAGCTGCGCAGCAAGGGCGACGGCGCGCTCTTCGTCATCGGTGATCAGACACTCGATGCCAACCGACATATCGGTGAGCCGGCCGGCGGCATTCAAGCGAGGACCCAGACAAAAGCCGAGGTCATAGGTCGATGCTTTTGTGGCGTCTCGCCCTGACGCAGCAAAGAGCGCGGCGATTCCGGCGCAGCATTTTTTCGCTCGAATCCGGTGCAAGCCGCCGGCGACAAGAATGCGATTGTTGTAGTCCAGCCGAACGACGTCGGCGACGGTGCCGAGCGCCACAAGATCCAGAAGTTGTGCAAGATTTGGTTCGCGAGGCTTCCCGGACGGCAAGACGGAAGCATCAGCAGCGAACGCACCGCGGGCCCGCAGCTCGGCGCGCAGCGCGAGCATCACATAGAACGCCACACCGACTCCCGCTAGATTCTTGCTGGGAAATTCGCATCCCGGCTGATTCGGGTTGACGATGCATTCACAATCGGGCAGCGCATCGGCAGCAAGGTGGTGGTCGGTGATCAGCGTCGCAATCCCCAGACGTTTTGCCTCGCGTACACCATCGATGCTGGCAATTCCGTTGTCGACGGTGATGAGAAAGTCGGGACTGCGTTGCGCCGCCAGGCGAACGATCTCCGGGGTGAGGCCGTAACCGTATTCGAAACGATTGGGGACGAGATAATCGATGTGCGCACCGAAAGCTCGCATTGCGCGGACACAAACCGCGCACGCAGTCGCGCCGTCGGCGTCGTAGTCCGCAACGATGATGAAACGCTTCTTACCTACTATTCCATCGGCAAGGGTATGCGCCATCGCGCGCGCATTCTTGAGCGAATCAGGCGAAAGGAGATGCCGCAGCGCCGACTCGAGGTGCTGAGCGCTTTCGACTTTACGCGCAGCGTAGATTCGCGCGAGAGGGGGCAGAACCCCGTGATCAACAAGCGCGCGGTAGGCGCTTTGCGAAAACTGGCGGCAGCTGAATTTTTTCAATCGCGAGAATCTATCGAAGTGTCAGCTTCGCTGCAAAAATTTCTTTGAAGAAAGCCGCCATAAATACTACACTTGAACAGGCGCTCGATGCAGCGCGATCAGCCGAAACAAGAATACATCGCGGCTAGAGGAGGATTATGAAGCGAGTTTTCGTTGTCGCTTTGTTGTTTGTCGTTGCGGCAGCTGTCGCGGTCACGCCGCCTGAAAGCCCTCCCGTAAATTCCCCTTCACCGCCCAAACATCCGGTCTACAACGAAGACGGTTACCACGCACTTGCCGCCGGCATGAGCGAGTCGGAAAAGGCCGGCCGCGACATCTGGTTCAAGGCGACCGCGGGGAACGACCGGTTTCATACGTACGTTTTCCAACAGCGAATCGGCGTGTTGATCGACTGGTTCCGCGTCCTGAACTCCGAGGAGCGCGATCAGCGGTTTCAAACGTGGGGGCTCATCAACGACCCGTCGTGCTGCAAACCGGGCTCGCCCGACTGTCCGGCGAAGAGTCTTGACGAGACTTTCGGGCTCGACTGGTGTCCGGGAGACGAAACGTTGCTCCAGTTCGTCGGCAAGAACGGGTATCGCGACCCGGCGTGCGATCTCAAGGACCGCTCTGAGCCGCAGGAGTCGCACTACGTTCCCAACGATTTGCGCGAATCGCCTTGCTATCTCGCATTCGGCACGTCGACCGGTGCAATGGGGTTTCGCAAGTTTCCCAATCCGCGCTTCGATGAGAAACGCTGGTGCGAGTTGAACGGCGGTCTTGATACGTGGAAGGGATACAACAGAAAGCTCACGGACCGCGACGATATTTCGGATAAGCGCGTGTCGCATCTTTCCGATGGTTCGGTCGAGCCGCCGTTCCTGATCGGAATGTCGTGCGGCGCCTGCCATATCGCTTTTGACCCGCTCAATCCCCCGAAAGACACGGCCAAGCCGGAATGGGAAAACTTGAAGGGCGCGATCGGCAATCAATACATCCGCATTTCGGAAATCATGGTGTCCGGGATGCCGAGCGACAGCCTCGAGTGGCAGGTTTTCTCGCATGCTCGGCCGGGGACCTCCGATACCTCGGCGGTACCGACCGACCAAGTCAACAACCCGGGGACGATCAACGCGATTCACAATTTCAAACATCGGCCCGTCTTCGATAACGAATCGGTCGTCAAGTGGCGCTTCACGAAGTCATGCGACGCGAACGACAAGGAAAACTGCTGGTGCGATCCGTCGAAGCCCGGCAAGTGCTGGAAGAAAAGCCTCGAGAAGGAAGCGGTGCATCACATTCTAAAGGACGGGGGCGACTCAACCGGGGTACACGAAGCTGTTCAGCGCGTCTACAACAACATCGGCTCGTGTTCCGAACAGTGCTGGCTCAATCACCTGACCGATCTGCGCGTACTCGACCCGAATCAGCGAAACTTCGGGCAGACGCCGTTCAATGTTGGACAGTGCCGCCGCGATTGCCCGAATTTCCGTGCGATCGAAGACCGGCTTTCCGATATCGTCAATTTCCTGCTTTCGAAGGAGACCGACGCGACCGATCTTTTCGTCGCTCGCCGGAACGCGAAAGGAGGCGACTACACTCAGGCTCAGTTCAAGGACGACCTGGAAAAGGAGTATGGCGAAGGCGCGCTCGCGAGAGGGCGGGCGATCTTCGGCGAGAAATGCGCAAGCTGCCATTCTTCGCAATCGCCGCCTTCGTTCAAGGACCACGATTTTCACGCGGTGTCGGACAAAACGGGGCTGCGGCAGGATTTCTTGAGCAACGACAAATCGATTCCGGTTTCTGAAGTCGGCACATTCCACTGCCGCGCGCTGCATTCAAACCATATGAAAGGGCACGTTTGGGAGGAGTTCGCGTCCGAGACGTATCGCGAAAAGCCTAAGGTCGCCGCGGTCAAGGAAGACACGAGCGGCGGGAGAGGTTATTACCGCAACATCTCGCTCGTCAGCTTGTGGGCGCACGCACCTTTCATGCACAACAATGCGCTCGGCCCCGAAATATGCGGCACACCCAGCGCGAAGGAAAACGACCTGTATCGCCCCTCGTACGTCGACGACAAGCAGAATCTGCTCGCAGATGACAAGCAGGCGGCGTGCTGGCCGTACGATCCGAGCATCGAGGGACGGTACAAGCTGTTCAAGCAGTCGATGCACGAGCTTTTGAATCCCAAGGAGCGCGTGCCGAAAATCACCAAGCTTGATCAGGACATCGTTATCGATCTTGGCCCGAAGATCTGGGACGCGAAAAACGAAGCGGAAAAGCGGATGTTCGGTTTCGAGCTCAAGGTGCCGAAAGGAACGAATTCCGGGCTGCTCGGAAACTTCCAGCACAAGCCGTTCGTCGTCGACCTCTGGCAGGCCAGGACAAAGACGGGAGAGATGGAGAAGCGACTCGTTGCCAAGTTTGGTCCGGAAAAGGGAAAAGAGTACGCGGCAAAGATGAGGGAGCTAGCCGATCGAATGGTCGCCAACCCGGAGAAGCTCGTCGATCACGTGCGCGAGCGACCCTGGGTTACCGGTGAGGTCTATGTCTCGTGCACCGCGGACGTAGAGAACGCGGGACATAGGTTTGGCGAGGAACTCTCCGACGCCGACAAGAAGGCGCTGACGGCGTTTCTCGCGACGTTATGAAGATCGAATCGCGCAAATCGTTTTTATCTCGCCGTCATGCCGGACTTGACCCGGCATTCAGGAGTGGGTTTTCCTGGATTCCGGCGTCCGCGGGAATGACTACTCCGGTCGGCACAATGAAAACACTTTTCGCGCTTGTTTTCGCTGCTGTCGCAATGGGTGGATGCGACTGGATAAGTTGGAAGTTCGGCTCCAAGCCGGACATCAAGTTTCTCCAGTATCAGGCGAACTACGCGACCAAGCCGGACTTCGCCGAAGTCGAATATACGCATCCTCTGACACCTGCGGAGTTGGCAAAGATCGATGTCGATTATCTGAAGTCGCTCGATCAGGAACAGATCGATCAGATCTACGCGAGATTGACCGCGGGGCCGATTCCCGATGGCGCGTTCGATGGCGATCTCTTCTTCCCCGCGGGAATGAGCGGCGACACGCGGATTGCCGAGATCATCGGCGGTTGGAAGGGCTTCCTGGCAGACCTCAAGGCGGACAAGCTCGAGTTTCTCGGGCGCAACCTGTGGAAGGGAAAAGTTTTTTATCGCGACGAGAGAGTGCTGCGCAACCGCATCGACGATCTCATGATCCTCGAGCCGCTCATCGGCGGAAAGCCTTCGGAGCGGCAGATGATCAAGGTCAACGGAAAAGATGCGTGGCTGCTCTTTCCAGCGAGGCTCTACTGCGGACAAAGCTTGCTCGATTCCCGCCGCGAATCGATCATCATCGATTACGCGTTCAGCGACGAAATCAAAGGCTACAGCGAAGAGCCGGATTTTCTGGCGGGACGGCGCGGACTCAAGATCAGAGACGAAATACGAATGATCCGTCCCGGCTTTTATCTCGGGCGCGCGTACGCCGATCGCGCGTTTCTGCTCAATTTCACATTGACCAACGACGAAATCGAAAAGCGAGACGGCGACGCTTTCGTAAAGACCGGGAAAGCCCCACAGGATTGCTGGACCGGAACGCAGGTGACCGCGATGCGATGAAGAGCGACGCTTGAGCGACCTTTTTATCAGTTATGCCAGCGCGGATCGTGAGAAGGCGAGGTTGATCGCACGCGTCTTCGAGGAGCGCGGTCACTCGGTGTGGTGGGACCGCACGATTCCCCCCGGAAGAGAATTCGACGAAGTCATCCAGGAAGCGATCGAACGGGCTAAGTGCGCGATCGTTTTGTGGTCGAAGACTTCGGTCAAGTCAAAGTGGGTCAAGACCGAAGCGTCGGAAGCCGAGGCGCGCGACGTTCTCGTTCCCGCGCGAATCGACGAAACCGCGCTGCCGCTCGAATTCAAGCGTATCCAGACCGCCGATCTTTCCAGCTGGGAAGGGAAGCTCGATCACCCTGAGCTTCTTAACGTCGTCGCTTCTGTTGAGCAACTTCTACGCGGCGAAGGGCCGCCGCCCCATGCGCTTCCCGCTCGGCATACTCGTCGTGCCGTGCGGTCGTGGCTCGCGCCGCTGCTCGGCGCGCTGCTTGTCAGCGTTGCGGGCTGGTTTGCGTATCGCTACGCGACCTCTGAGAAGCACGAGGCGAAGAATGTTGCCGCATCACTAAACAGCACCGAGAAGGGGAGTGTGGGCAATCCTCCTGTAACACTTATCGAGCGTACCAGGAGTGAGCCGGCGCTCGTCGAGCCGGCAACTTCGCCAACTGCAAGCGCGCAGAGTGAAAGGCGCGGCGTCCAAGCAGGGGTTTCGCAAACCGACTCCGGGAAAGGACATCAGCGGATCAACCTCCTGGCGCGCGAAAACGGGGGCCAGATACTCGTAGCAACGAGCGACTCATGGGCCAAGATGATCGATGGCGATGATACGCAGTGGGACTACATCCATAACGGCGAAGGTGTTTTTGCTTTCAAAGACGAAAAGCCCGCGACCTTCGATATGTTTACGGTGATGATCAGGGAAACCAGCGACGGCAACCTGAACGAGTTCGAGCTTCTTTCGGGAAACGATACGCCGCTCGGACGCTTCGATTCGATCGGAAAATTCAAGACCCAGAACCGCAAGCTTTTCAAAACTCCGTTCCAAGAATTCGCTTTTCCCTCGGTTCGGGCGAAGTATCTGAAAGTGCGGGCGTTATCGAATCATCGTGGACAGCCCGCTTTGATTCAAGGGTACGAGTTCGAGCTTCTTGGGAATTTCGAATGAATGAAATGGATCCTGCCCGTTCTTGCGCTCGCGGCCGCATCGTGTGAAATGAACGAGGCGACGCGGCAGGAAACGAAATCCCAGCCCGTTAGCTCGTTCTACCAGAAGGCGCATTGGATCGTGAATCCGAATTCTCCGGGGGAGAATCTGCCGCGCCAAGGGAGATCACTCTTCGATTACCTCGTTGCCGACGGCGTTCCGTTTCCTTTTTCCCGCCTCATCGAGCGCATCAAGCAGCACGCCGCAGGCGTCAAGGTGACGCTGATTCCGCTCGGCCGTTCGCTGCAGCGGAGCGCATCCGCGCCGGACTTCTTCGCCTTTCCTCGTTTCATTGTTGCGGTCGACGGCGATCATGCGCGATCGCAACGGTCGCTCAAGGATCGGTTGTTCCTGGGGTACAACGAAAAATCCGCAGTGATCGAAGTGATCAGCTACAACGAGATCGCCGGCCGATTCGAATTCCAGGTGGTGAAGGATTATCGGGAAGGTGGCACGCCGCGCCTTGTCTACGCTAACCGCGCGGTGTGCGTTTCGTGCCATCAGAATGCAGGGCCGATCTTCTCGCGCCCGCTGTGGGACGAGACCAATGCGAATTCGCTGATCGCGGCGAACCTCGCGCAAGCGCGGCGCGACTTCCATGGCGCTTCTCCCGAATCGGGAGTGGACACACCGAACGAAATCGACGATGCGACCGACCGCGCGAATCTTTTTTCACTCTATCAGCTGCTGTGGCGGGACGGCTGCGAGGACGATGTATGCCGCGGCGACTTGCTGCTCGACCTGTTGCGATATCGTCTCGCCGGAAAGTTGGACGCGGAAAAGTGGGCAAAGAAATGGAGCGAACGCTGGCCAGACGGCATCGCACTTTCCAATCCCGACATTCCGAATCGCGATCCTTTAATCGCAGGGAAGCGGAATGATGTCGCCGCCGACGATGAAGCGCTCCAGTTGCGCCCGCCGCTCCAAGTGTGGGACGCGCGTTCGGACGCCGCACGAAGCCTCGCCGGGTTTTCGGAGTTTATGGCTGACGGTGACGTCGTACGTTTCGATGAATGGCTTTTGCAGGAAGACACGCAAACGAAGCAGTATGAGAGTAAGTGCGGTTTGTCGCGCAGCGGGGATGCGCTTGCATTCGACTGCAATGGCGCTTTTTCAATGTCGGGACGCATGCGAACACAGAATGACGAAGCTGCTAAGGGGACAGTGGATCGGCTGGCATTGAACGGCGATGAGATCCGTGACCTGAAAATTGCAGGCGGGCACTTCGATCAGTTGCGATTGCGGCGCGGCGACCTCTCAGCGCGACTCGGTGACAATGCGATCGAGCAACTGCAGCTTGATCCGCAGCACTGTGCAGGTGACTGTCCAGGCGAGGTAGTCGGCATTGCAGTCATCACGGTTCGTGAAGATCTCTCGCTCATTGCGCCAGCTATCTCGCGGCTGCTCGGGGAAGGAACTCTGTCAGGTACGTTCCACCCGTCTCGCATCATTCGCGAGCTGATAAAAGCGCCGCCGGAATCTCCACGCGATTTGCCTCCAGCGAGGCTCGACCCACCGGGGTCGATTGCAGCTTTCAAGGATCCCGGGCTGCAAGCGCTTCAGCGGACGTGCGGCAATTGTCATCACAGCAACGATCGCTTCCCGCCGAACTTTCTGACCGGCGACGCCGCCGCCGTCGAACGAAAAATCGCGCATTGCGCGGAACGCATGTACGTCCGGCTTGCGGTGAACGATGTGCCGCCAGCGAATCGCGCAAAGACGCCGATGCCTCCCGCGGGCGCGCAGGAAGGACTGTACCCTCGAGAGCTCAGCGCGCTCCGCGATTACGTCGGTGGAGTGCTCAAGTCGCAGCGTGGCGCGGTGCCATCGCTGGATGAGCTGCTGCGCGGCGGCTACGAGAATCTTCGCGAGTGCCTGCCTTCATGACCGGCATTCAGAAAACCGGAACGCACGTTCTGATTCCGCGCAAATGGGTGACGATCGCGGTCGCAATCGTCGTCGTGCTCGCACTTGTCATCCTGTATTTCGCATGGCAATTCCTGCGCGACGAGCCCGTTGCCTACGACAACATCGAAGACCATTTCAAGTACGGCTCCACCGGCGGCGAACGCGTGATGGGTTTTCCGTATTGGATATGGGTCGCGATGCCGCACGTCTGCTCGCTTCCCGGCGGTTACGCATCTCTCGGAATGATTTTCGAGAACGACGCAGACGGCAAACCGAAGGACCTGCCGATAGGAGTGTCTAGCCGCAGGCACATGGGACTGGATCGCGTGTTCCTCAACTGCGCGGTGTGCCACACCAGCACGTTGCGTTCCGCACCCGATGCTAAGCCGCAAATTATCTCCGGCATGCCGGCGAACACATTCGATCTCATGGCGTTTGAGAAATTCTTCTTCTCGTGCGGCAAGAGCGAGAAATTTACTCCCGAACGAATCATTCCGGTGATCCAGTCGCTCGGCGGCGATCTCAATTTCGTCGAGCGCAAGCTCATCTATCCATTCGCGATTTATCTGACGCAGGACCGCGTGCGTCTGCTCGAAGGACGCTTCCGGTTCATCTGGGACCAGCCCCACTGGGGACCGGGGAGGGTCGACACTTTCAACTCCGCGAAAGCGATTTTCAACTACGACTGGGACAAGACGCCGAAAAAGGAGTTGATCGGCGCGGTCGATTTCCCATCGGTCTGGAACCAGAAGCCGCGCAAAGGGATGCAGCTCCATTGGGACGGCAACAACACGCGCGTCGAGGAACGCAACTTGAGCGCGTCGTTTGGAACCGGCGCCAATCCGCCGACGATCGATCACGAAGCGATCGGCCGCATCGAAGACTGGCTGCTCGACTTCAAGCCGCCGCGCTATCCGAAGGAAAAAATCAATTCCGCGCTCGCGCAAAAAGGTGTCGCTGTTTACGATCGATATTGCGCCGCTTGCCACGGTGCCAACGGACACGATTTCGGTGGAGAACTCGTCGGACGCGTTGTTCC
>WUUC01088781.1_pt1 | contig 13136 bp, 29 predicted proteins | sample 6278441 | NCBI WGS metagenome assembly WUUC01 (sample SAMN13675441, study PRJNA597444) | soil metagenome | isolation source: soil | place: USA: Washington | collected 2017-10 | reverse complement strand
TCTCGGCTGAGTGCAGTCGGCAGCTTGGCGAGCTGAACACGGAGACTCGTAAGGCGATCGACCAGGCGACGGCGAAGATCATGCGAGAGTTTGACGGGCTCTACAACACGTTGATGACTGGCAACAAGCAGGGGCGCTCGAAGGACGGACTCGACCTGCGGACGGCGATCGGGCGCCACGTGAAGGGGGAGAACCCGTTCTCGCCTTAGCACAGATGTACATGATTGCGCGAAGTTCTGGCATATTGTCGTGAGCAACATCTCTACAAGGAGACCCCACCAACGATGACCACCGATACCCAGGCGAAGGGAAAGCCGGCGAACAAGCCCGCCAAGAAGGCCCCCGCCGCCCGCAAGTCCGCTGCCGAGCGGACCCCTCTCCGCCGTGACCCTGTCACGACGGAGCCCGTCGAGCCCACCGTCGCCGCTCCCGCCCAGAACGGCGACGCCAGCTCGAACGGTCACCAGCCCTACAACGATGGCAGCGCGACCCGTACCCGAGCCCGACTCGACACGGTCGCCGTGCGGGCGTACCTCGAACACATCAGCAAGCCGGCGAACGGCCCCCGCGGCAAGCGGACCCGCGAGTACATCGAGGGGAAGATTCCGCAGCTCGAAGAGACGCTCGCGGCCGAAGACCTCGACGTGATTCAGAGGCTCAAGGACACGCAGCTTCTCAAGGACCTGCAAGCCGGCTTGCGGGAACTCGACCGGCAGGCGGACACGGAGTCGATCGAGCGCGAGTTTGTTTCGGTCGCTCGCCGGTACGCCGACCGCGAGAACATCATGTGGACCACGTGGCGAGCGATGAACGTGCCCGCCGAGGTGCTCAAGCGGGCCGGCATCGCCGAGACCCGCGCCAAGCGCGGCTAGCCTGCTCGCTCACGGGGGCACCCCCTGATCCCCCTCGGGGGTGTAGCGGACTGGTTTACGGCCCAGATACCGCAAACGGGGTGCCCCCGTTCCGCGCCCCGGGGCAGCGGGGAGGGGCGGACTCGAACCGCCCTCCGGACGGGTCATGTAGCCCGCCCGTGCACCTGCCTCCCCCCTCGGCTAGCGGAGTCGTTCCACGTAGGCCGCGAGGCTGCGAAGCTCGTCCTCGTCGAGCTGAGCCGCCGCGATCGCACGCAAGAGAACGCCGGCCGCCGGCTGCCGCCGCTGTAGGTAGTCCTGCGTTTCAGCATCGAGCCGTCCGGCGAGCGCCATCATCACGTCGACGTCGACGTGCATCGCGTCGCAAATGGCCTGCACGATGTCGTCGGGCTGCGTCCGCTTATCGCGCTCGATGTCAGACAGGTAGCTAGCGGAGATCCCCGCCGCCCGAGCGATGGCACGCAGCGAGTAGCCCTTGCGCTGACGGACCGCTCGAAGCTCAGACCCGAGACTCATCGAGCGGTCCGTCCCGCCTTCCGTCGATCGGGACGGGCGAGAGCGAGCGTCTCTCGCGCCTCCGCGAGCGCCTCGGTGTCAACCGTGCCCGTGCCGCTCTCGACCGCATCGATCAGCTTCCCCAGCGACTCGACAAGGGCGTTGCGCTCGTGTCGCATGACGTCCCGCAGGTAGCGCACCGTCATGTAGGCAAGCTCGACGCGGGGTCGATTGAACGAGCGGATTTGCCTCGCCGGAAGTAGCTCAGCGCCGAGCGTCGCTATAAGGCGAGCGGCGACACGATCAGCGTTCGCGATCCCCTCATCCCGGAGAATCGCTGTGAGCGCGTCGAGGTAGACCCGAGTAGGGGTGCGTTTGGACATGGATTCGCCGACTTTCCACTCGTGAGCAGGGGTTGCCCGCCTAGTAGTACCTCGGGATTCGACGTTGAACCGGAGCGTCCGGCGCCTTGATCCCGACGCCTGCCCACATGGCGCCGGCCACGGTGTCGCCGTAGGGCTCGCGGTCACGATGCGGGCGCCACTGGTCCGCTGGCACGACGCCCGGCTCGACGAGATCGAGCCCGTCAAAGAACCGAACGACTTCGGCGTGTGAGCGCATCGTGAACGTGTACTGAGCCGTCTCGGGCACGGCGTCGCTGAGCGCCTTCATCTCCGCGGCGGCGATGTCGCTCGGGAGGTGTGAGAGCACGAGGGCGCTCCCCGGTACGAGCTGCTCAGTGATCCGAGTCACGAGGTCGTAGGGCTCTCGGCTGTCGGGCACGTGATGCAAGATCGCCGCCAGGATGACCGCTACCGGTTGACCGAGGTCGATGTATTCGGTTGCCTCGGCTATGACCCCATCGATCTGGTACAGGTCGCCGTCGATGTAGGCGGTTCGGTCGGTGTCCGCTTGCAGCACATGTGCATGAGCGAGGACGGTTTCGTCGTGGTCGACGTAGACCACGTGGGCGTCGGGCGCCGTCAGATGCGCCGTCTCATGGATCATCGGCCGCATCGGGATACCCGTCCCGATGTCGAGAATCTGCGTGATCCTCTCCCGCCCGGGATCGTGGTTGACCAACATCTCAACGGCTCGATGCTGAAAGGCGCGGTTGGCTGTCACGGCTCGACGTGCTTCGTCGAGCCCGCCAATAGCGCCTACCTGTAGCTCGGCCGCGTGGCGGTCGGCTTCAAAGTTGGTGTCGCCGCCAAGCAGATAGTCGTAGACACGCGCACTGTGCGGACTGCCCTCGTCGATGTTGACGGGTTCCCTGTCGTTCCTAGGCATAAGAGCTTCCCCCGCTCTCCGTCTGTTTTGGGGCACTGGCAGCGAGGGACTGTAACCGCTGACGAGGGGTGCCGGGCGGCCCGAAACGGGCGGGCGGACAGGCGCTCCGAGACCGCCCGGCGAGTGAGCACCGTATCACGCTCCGCGGTCAAGTGGTGGCATTTCCTCGACGACCTCGTGCGTGGTCGGACCGAGCCCCTCGGCAGCGAGTCGCCGGTTGACCTGCGCTCGGTGGGCAGGGAAGCCCCGCTGAGTGCCGATGTACCCGCACACGCAGCGGACGTGCAGCAAACCCACGTGCAGCGTTTCGAGCCAGGGCTTCGGCCCTCGCACGGTGCACCCCTCGTAGGGGCAGAGACCGATCATCGAGTCCATCGAGGGGGATCCTCTCTCGGGGGTACACGAAAGGCGGGCGAGGTGCGGGGACGCATCCGCACCTCGCCCGCAAGCTTCGGGTCTACGAGCTGAACGGGCGTAGCTCGATCGCTCGAAGCGTGATCGCTCTCGTGCTGTCATCCTCACGCACGAGTAGTTGCGTGCGGTCGGCTGCCACGACAGCGGTCGTCGGGTCGATGTTGCCGTCAGCGGCCGCCGCGGTCAATGCCTCGATCGCCTGATTCAGCGTGAGCCAGCGTCGGGCGCTCACGGGATCTCGTCCATGTGCTCCGGACAGAGAGCGGCGGCCGCCGCACCGATCAGCATCCCAACCTCTTCGGGTCGTTCCTGTAGCACAGGATCGAGCGCCGCCTGAACGGCCATGCCGGTGAACGTGACGCCGTTGTCGAAGTCCTCACAAACCTGGTAACCGATCTCGATCAGCCTCGGATCGGGCACGTCGAGAAAGGCGCCCTCGGCGAGAAGCCACGCCGTGAACGCCTCCTCGGCGATGGCGTCGTCGTCGACAACGGGCTCGGCGTCGGTCGTGATCGGGTCGGAACTATCGTCGTCCGCTCCGCTCGTGGTCGCGTCGGTCGAGCACGCAGCGGCGAGGATCAGTGCAATCGCTCCGCCGACCACGAGCCGCCGCAGGGGGCTAGCCATGGTGTCCTGTCCTTCGTGTGGGTTGATGAGTCGCCGTCGAGCAGGTTAGATGTCCGGCGGCAAGACAGGACACTACAACGTCTTGTAGGAGATGTCTACAACCTTCGGTACTAGACATCCTGGATCGGTCGCTGTAGGGTCGCCCCTGTAGTCGAACAGAAAGAGGACACGCACTAATGGCACGCACAAAGAAGACCAATGCGGACAAGCTGCGAACCATGGTCGATGGCGATCGCCTCGGCGCAACGGCGGCCCTCGAAATTCTGCAAGACGAATGGCAGGACGACATCCGGCAGCGTGCCGAAGCAATGGAAGCGGTCGCCGACGCGGTCGACGCAGCGATTGACGCCATCGAGACCTACCAAGATGCCGAAGGTCGCGATGAGAAGTCCGACGCTCGCGACGAGGGGCTGTCTTCCCTCGAAACGTTGCTGCAAGCGATCGACGAACTCGACGAAGCGCCCGACCTTCCCGACCTCAGCGAGACCCCCTTCAATGAGCAGGTGAACTAATGGCGGGGTCCAAAGACATCCGGGTTGGCGATGCCGTCTTGGTGGACGGTAAGCACCGAGGAAGGATCGAGCGCGTCACCGTAGTCGAGGTGCGCCACGACCTCGACCAGCACCTAGAAATTGCTCACGTCAGCCGCGTCGACAAGGTGGACGGGGGGTCGTGATCCTCGCCGAACTTGAGAGCGCAGATGTCGCCACCATCTGGCAAGCGATCTGCGCCGCTGCGGCCTTCTCGATCACGGTCGTCACGGTCACCATCTACCGCTATAGCAGAAAGCAGCAAGAACACTATTGGGCAGAACGGCGCCGCACCCAAGAGATCGAGGCACGCCAGACCGAACGCGAGTGGCACGACAAGATGCTCGCCGTAGATCTGTCCCCGACACCGAAGGAAGGGGAGTCGGCCGATGCCGGCGACGCCACTCTCTGACCATCTCGCCGACGTGCTCGTGTCGACCGTGGCGGCACCCCTCGCCGAGATCGACCAGGAAGCCGGCCACGAGGCTCGTAGGCGCCTCCGAGCGCGAGCCCGCACGCTCGCCCGCGAGCTGACCGGCGAGGACCGCTCAGTCGCTCAGAGCACCGCTGAGCGGATCATGACAGTCGCCTGGCGGGGCCGCCACGCTTCGTGGAACTGGTGGGAGACCGAGCTAGGCCAGGTGATCGCTCGGGCGCTCGAAGGCTCGACGTATGGCCGGGCGGAGGTGACTCGGAGCGAGGCAGCCTCGATGCTCGGGATCAGCGTCTCTCGGATCGACCAGCTCACCCGAGCGGGGCGCCTTGAGAAGCTCGGGACGGGGGTCGTCCGCGCCTCGATCCTGCGGCTCGTGGTCGACGAGCGTCGTCAGATGTACCGGAAGGCGAAGGGACTGTGAACGGCTATCGACTCTTCGGTCTAACCGAGGCGTACCGTAAGGCGCTTCGTCACGTCGAGCGCCCCGACCTCGCCGATCAGATCACCGAAGTAAGGGTGAACTGGGGGCTATGTCCGACGCATGGTCCGTTCACTGACGGGCTCATCATCCGTCGATACGGCGACGGCCCTGATCCCGTGCCGCCCGACCCGAACGACCCTGACACGCCCGCCTATGGAACGGCAGCCAGCATGATCTACAACATCATTCGGAAGCTACTCAACGAACCACCGCTCGACGACATCACGCCCGACGAAGCCAAGCACAAGCATTGCCTGAACTGAGGCACATTGATGAGTGGCAAGTCCAGCGAACACACGATGCGCTATTACGAGTTTCCAGACGACCGCTCGGATACCGTCTTCGATGAAACAGACGAAACATTTGGGCCGATCATGGCAGCAATCAGCGAAGGGAACTTCGCTGATGCCGCGAGCCTGCTCACGGAGCTAGACCAACAAGAAATAAGCCCGCCACCAGGGGCGACCGCGCAACGTTTGGCATGAGGTGGTTTCCTCTATCGTGCGTCTGTGCCCCAGTGCACACGAGCGAGGCGAATCACCCTATGTTGGACGTACTCGACCCTTTCGGTTCGGGTAGGCGGCCGCCCCTGGTCGCGGGCTCACATCCGGTCTAGCAGTTCCCTGCGCCATCCCAGTACACGTCTTGCCGGGCATAGGCGGGAGCGTCGTCGTCGACTGCCGTCAGGTGGATTCCGTCGGCGCCGAGGTAGGTCGGGTTGATCGCCGTGACCGTGTTCCAGTCCATAAGGACACGCGTCCGATTGGCGGGCGGCTCAAAGATCCCGCCGGGCGCCATGAGGTCGACCATGTAGCCGCGTGCCTCGTTCAGCTCGGTTGCCCACGCCGCCGGGAAGCCGGCCCCGTGGCGAGGAAGCACGACCACGATGCACGAGCCCTCGGGCGTGGCTCGCAGTAGGTCGTACCAATTGGCGATGTCGTAGAGCGTCCATCCGCCATCCGCGGGATCAGCATCGTTGGGACCGAGGGCGATCACGGTCACGTCGGGCGGATCGGCGGCGACGCTCGCGGCGTAGGGCCCCTCGACGTCGTCAACCTCCCACCCCGCGCCGGCGATCTTCTGCGTGTCGATCGAGGGGCTCCCCGACCAGCCGCCAGCACCGCTGTACGCCTGCTCGGTGATGCTGTCGCCGAGGACGTCGATGGAGTCGAGCGGACCGGGGGGATTGGCGCCGGCAGGGATGCACGCGCCCGCGACCGCGAGGACGACAGCGAGCACCCCGAACGTAGGGCGCCTCATCGGTCGTCGAGCCAAACGATTCGGGTCTTGCCGTTATGCCCATGGATCGCCTCGACGGATTCGACGCCGCGGTCGTGCCAGACAACCGACGTCGGCCACGCTGTCCGCCATTGGAGCACGACGACGCCGCTAGAGAATTCGACGCCCTCGGCGACTACGCCCGTGCCCGAGATCCCGGTTTCGTCCTCGATGCGGTGAAGCTCGAAGCGCCTCACGCTGCGAGCGACGCGGACTCTCGATTGCCGACACGGGTAGCGGCAAGCGCCTTGAGGAGCGAACCGACGGCAGCGAGAAGACCGATCGTCAAGACGTCGGTCCCGAACAGATCGTTAGCGGTGGCGTTCTCTATCACGATCCAAGCACTAAGCCATGCCTGAAAGAACGTCACGATGACTCGTTCTGCGGTGTCTTTAAGCCAGGTCATTAAGAGCTTCCCTTTCCGGTTCCAGCGTCTTGTGCCTTGAATCGGTCGCCGAGAATCGCTCGCAGTTCTGTCACTTTGGCTTCGGTCAACTCGATAGCTGTAACGGTGTCGTCTGTAGGAGCACGACCAGCGTCCTCGTGTAGTCGAGCAACTTCTTTCATCATGGCCAGCTCGCGCACAGTGGCATCTAGCTCGGATTGCATGTGAGCTGTCATGTTGGAATTGACCAACACATGAATAATGTCAAGCTTGCGGCTCGTTGCCACCATGTACAGAAAGAGGCTGAGAGCTGCGGCGCCTACGGCCACCATGACAATGACAGCGGTGATCACTCGCACTCCTCTACGGCGTTCTGCCTGCGATCTATGGCAGGTTCAAGTAACGCCGTCTGCTCGTTTATGATCTCAACTTGACGAAGTACGCCCGCCTCGTCTTCTACGGCGAGAGCTGAAAGCCCTCTAGCCGTGGCTTGGTCGATGCGGTCGCCAATCGTGTTGACCTCGGCTGAGATATCAAATCGGCAGTCTTGAGCTTCTCGTAAGTTTCGGTTCTCAATCACGAGCACAAGCATCGTGATTGAAAGCGAGAGAGCAGCAACACACACGAAGAAACCAGCAATGATGCGACCTACCGAGATAACGTCACCCCGCGTCACGTGGATGGGGTTAGGAGAGGGAGTCATCGATCCTCCGACGCAGCTCGGCTATCTCCCGCTCTTGAGCCGCCATCCGGCCCGCCATCCCGGCTTTATCCGACTCGCACCGATTCACCTGTCCAGTCAACGCGAGTACATGTTGTTCGGCAGCAAACACCCGAGTGCGTAGCTCGGCGTTGTCCGCTTGATATGTGGACGTAGCCAGCTCTAATGCCTTAATTCCGATCTGGCCTCGCGACGACCACGCGCCAGCGATGATGCTCGCCACGGTGGTAGCAACGCCGATGACCGCAACAATTACGAGTGGATCCACTCGGCTCGTTTAGGCGATCGTCGGAATGTCATCGAGCACAGTCTGAGGAATTCGGATAGCGCCGACAGGCTGCCCCGCCAGGGCACGCAATCCCTTGACGTACTCGTGGCTATGCCCGGCACCGCGAACCAGCTCGACCTTGACGGCAAAGTTCGTGAAGTAGACAGGGTCAAAGCCAGTGGCGCCTTCCTTCACTGCTAGGACCCATTCGGGGTTGGAGTAGACGACGCGCTTAACAACCTTCTCTAGATCGGCTTCTGTGGCCATGGCGAACCAGTCCTTTGGCTTCGGCTTTGGAGCGGGCACCGGAGCTGACGTCTTGCCGATCCACTGGGCGACGCGCTGCCGCATGAGATCGCCAGACCATGGGGTCGGATCGAAGAAATCGATCTTGCGACCCTTCGGCGTTGCGTACTCCGCGTGCCGGCAGACGTAGCGGGCGTCACGGCTACCGCCCGGACCTTCGAGGATCGCAGCGAGAATGCGGGCGCTGATCTCGTGGCGGGCGGTCGGCTGTCGGCTCGTGCCGACGTGCTCGACTTCGAGCCCGCCGGAATTGCTATTGCCGGAGACACCGAGCCACGAGCCCTTGCCGCCGTGGTTGCATCTGCCGGCAGCGATCACATAGGCGATGTCGCGTCCGTCGGGCTCTCGGGACTGCAAGACCTGGCATAGCGGCCCTGGCACGTCTGAGCGACCGTAGATGCATACGGCGAGGCTCGGCGTGGTGCCTCGCCCCGAACCGGCCGTGTGGTGCCACAGAGCCGCCCTAGGCGTGTAGGTGGATGCGCCTCGGGTCTGCCAGCCGGCGACCTCGACGACTCGAACGCCCTTCGCCCGGATGCGCTTCGCTAGCCCGGTGTCACGAGGCATCGGCCGCGTTCCATTCGACCAGCTCGACACGGCGCCGCTCGACTGCCTCGGCGTCGTCCCACACGTCGGCGAACATCACGAGGGCGTCGAGCTGCTCGCCGTCATCGGTGTTGTGGGCGACGTCGTCAAACGGGAGGCTGCAACCGTCGAGGTCGTCGGGGTCGCTCATGACGCAGGGACCGTGATCGCGTCGTAGATCTCGATCGTCAGGGGGAAGGGTCCGCGGTAGTTGGCGTCGCTGTCGATGGCGCTTAGCTGCCCGCGGTGCATCCCGGGATCGAGATGGTCAAGCTCGTTGTCAGACCATTCGATGACGACGTTTGGGGCGACGGCGGCGCCGTCGATGCCAGTCGTCTTGACGTACTCGGCTTCTCGGCCAGGCGTGCCAATAGCAAGCGTCAGGACAGCGGTCGACAGGTCGACGACGTCGTCGGCAGCATCGAGCCATGTCAGGGCGTGAGTCGGTCGCTCGTGCCCTTTCGTGTACGCCAAACGGGGGGTCGCGTCAGTCATGCGGTCTCCCTGTAGGTCAGATCGGCGGGCTCGCGGTAATCACCGATTGCGGGCTCTCGGTACGTCCCGCCGCTTGGCTCTGTGCCGAAATCGACCAGCGACGGCATGGCGATCGCCAAGGCGATCGTCGCTGGGGTGACAGTGGCGCCAGCCGTGATGACGACGGGCGGAAGTGCGACGGTCGCGGCGAGCGCCGTAGGCCCAGCGGAGACACCCACAGAGGGAGCCGACACGCTCGCCGCGACCGTGATCGTTGCGGGGGTCACTGCGTCGCCGCCGTGGCCTGCCGGCTCGGGGACCGACGCCAGAGCGGAGATGACCGCAGGCGTGGCTACAACGCCCCCCGAGGCGCTCGGGGCACCGACACCCACCGAGGCAGCGACAGCCGTAGGTGTGACCGCTGCGTCGCCCGAGAGGCTCGGCGTGGGCACGGTGCCGATGCCAGCGATCGCCGCCGGCTGGGCGGTAGCTCCGCCCGCCGCTTCGAGCGCCGGCAGGGCAGCGGTGCCGGCGACCGTGCTCGGGCCGGCTCCCGTGCTTGTGGCAGGGCGAGGGAGTGCGGCAGTACCGGCAATCGTGCTCGGGCCGGCTCCCGTGCTTATGGCAGGGAGCGGTACAGCAGTCGTGCCAGCAACGGTGCTCGGACCCGCTCCCGTACTCGTGCCCGCCCGCGGGAGCGCGGCCACGCCCGCGAGCGTGCTCGGGCCCGCGCTCGTGCTCGTAGCCGGGCGAGGGACAGCGGCCGTAAGGCTGATCGCTGCCGGCGTCGCCGTGCCGTCGGTGCCCGCGCCGATACTCGGGCCAGTCGTCGTCACAATCGAGCCGGTCCCGACCGTTGACGTCAGGTCACGATTGTTGGCGGTCGCGTCTTCGATGGCCGTGGCCGAGTCAGCCATCGGCCAGACAGCCCACGCGCCCGACTTGACGGCGGTCGTGGACTGAAACTCAGCGAGCATCTCGGTTGGCGTGAGCGTGACGCCATGCCACACACGATCGTGAGCAACCGAGCCGTCGAGTCGGTAGGCGCCGTCCGAACCATCAGCGCCCGGGCGAGCGCCGATGTAGTGGTTCTGGTACTGGTAGGCGCCGCTGTAGCTACCGGTTGTCTGCGTGAGAGACCCCGCGCCCTCTAGAGCGAAGTAAATCTCTACATTGTCGGGAATGTCGTCAACAATCGTGGTGATACCGAGAAACCACCAGTCGCCGACACTGACGGTCGGACCAGCGCCGCCCCACACATCAGGAAAGGCGCCTTGCGCCTCGAAGATGATGAGCTGACCAGTGTCGACCAACGTCGGTTGGAAGCCGCCGCCGCCAACGCTGTTGCCCGCCAGGTAGCGAACAATCGTGAACTCTTGGCCGCGCAGCCCGTCAATGCGTGTCCAGCCGCACCACGAGAACGAGGACGGCGCCCCTACCGTGTTCCGAACAAGAAAGGCGTTCGGATTGAGGGCGACAGCCATGCGGCGCTAGGGCGTGTAGTCGATGGTCGCGATACCGCCGGCCGCCCAGTTGATGGCAAACGTGCCATTGCTCGACGACACGGCCGAGACGAAGTCCGCCAGTAGTACGAGCTGATCAGTCGCAGCACTGCCAACGTTGGTCCGCAGGACCGCGGCCATAGCACCCGAGATCGTGGTCGACGCAACCGAGATGTCGGTTGCATCAAAGGTGAGCACACCTGATGCCAGCGTGATCTCAGTACCAGTGAGCGCTACGCCACCGGCCGCCCAGTTGGTACCGGTGACCTCGTTCGCTGAAAGGTCGTTCCAAAAGTCCATCGTGTCAAAGTTCGGCGTTGCCGAATCCGACACGAGCGTGATCAGGTTGTCTTCGGCTTCGAGCGATTCGCCCGCCGTGTCGATAAAAAACTTCTCAAGGGTTAGCCCGAAAAACCCAGATGCGGTAATGGCCATTGCTAGTTGCCTTCCACTTGAGCGCTCGCCTGAACGGGCTCGGGCTCAGCCGTTGCGTCAATCTCGTCAAGCGAGACCATGCGATGACCCGAGCGGTGCTTTTCGCGAGCGAGCCGAAGACGTTCCTTTGCGTGACGCAAGTCGGCGGGGTCTACTTCCTCACTTCCCTTAAGGGTTATGAGCTTCTCTTCGAGCGTGGCGACAAGCAGTCGCGCTCGCAGATCATCGGCGTTTGCCATTGGCCAGACTCCCTTTCCCCAGCCGAAGTGTGACGGTCTTCGGGCTGACGATTCCGTGTAGTTGCTCGTTGGTCTCAACCTGCGTAACGGTCCCCGAGTCGTCGACTGTGACCTTTGCCCGCTCACCGGTAGGCAAGATCACGCTGCGCTCTCGTTTGCGATGACGCAGAAAGCCAAAGTTGCGAGCAATGAAAAGACCGGAGCTGCGACGCTCGACAGTCATCGTGAGTCCCACTTGACGCGGAACTCTTCAAGAGTCACGTCGACCGGGAAACCTGAAACCTGCCGCACGCGAACCTCGACGTACTGACCAACCGCGAGCGAGATCGACCTGACACCCGAGAAGGCTGTCGTAAGTCCACCCGACGACCTCAACGCTTCAATTTGCGCCACGTTGTAGCCAGTGGTGCCGTCAACTAGAAAGTTCAGAAGTAGAGGAATGTCCTCTAGGTTGATCGCCTGCCAGTTGATGCACGCCTCTACGGAATAGCGGCCAGCCGTGTTTATCGTCATGCGTGACGTGTTAGTCACGGTGCTGTGAATCGCGTCAGTGTCGTAGTTCTCGCTATTAGCTGTGAGCAACGTCAACGTGTTGTTCGTGATCGTCTGCGCTACCGACGCAAAAACAGAGCACTGCGGCGGATCGGCGAGAGCTTCGAGATCGTCACGGATGACGTCACCCCAGGCAGCGGGAGCAACTGCGCCCGTCGAGGGGTTGTGAACCGTATTGGGATCGACGTACATCAGGCGAGGGCCGCCGCAAGCTGCGTCTCGGTAACGCCCGCCTTGAACTGCCGCCCGGCCGCTTCAAGTGCTTGTTTCGCTTCCTCGACGACTTCTCGGGTGCGCTGTAGCTCGGCGATTTCGGCATCCGTGAAAAGCGGGTACCGAGGATTACGGCGGCGAGCAGCGTTGCCGATGCGAACCTCAGTCGCGGCTTGCGACTGGCGGAGTCGGATGATGTCCGCTTGCGCTCGGGCGATCTCCCGACGATTGGCGTCCCATGCCATCTGCACTGCGCCCTCGAAGCTGCTCAGCTCGTCAGCCGACATGCCCGCTAGGCGGTCGACTCCATCGAGCTGGGCGTCGGTGAGAGCCGTCAGCCGACAGAGCGCGGCCGTGTAATCGTCATCGTTCATAGAGCCTCCGGCGAGTGCTAGAGTCGGCGGCGCACGCGGAACCACACATGGCCGCGGCCATTCATCAGATGTGGATAAGCGCCGGTCAGCGGGACGCCGCTCAAATCGTCAGGGTTGGCAACCTGGCCGGAGTCGGGGGGTTCGTGCGCCCGCCCGGCTCACCCCCAGACGGTCGTTACGCCCCACTCGCTAACGCCCCAGATCCAAACCATGATGTCGTCAGCATTGGATGTTGAGGCGCTCGTGTACCAGGACTCGTCAGACGACATCTCGTTACGGATGCCTTCGATGATCAAGTCGTTCACGATCGGGTCACCAATGCGGTTGGGGTGTAGCTGCACGGTGACTCGATCGGAAATGCGCAGGTCGGTCACGAGGGCCGGCAGGTCTGTCTGCCTGCCTCCGGTGCCGAGCGAGAGATGACGTATGCGGGACTGAGGCTCGCCGTAGCGGGACGTGAGCCATGCGCCGGCAGAGCGAGCGGCGGACGCGGTAGGCGCCTCAGTGGCGATGGACCGGGACTGCGAGCCGTAGCGGCTCCGACTGTCCTCGTCGATGACCGTCTCAGTGCCGCCCTGCCATGACACGTCAACCGTATTAATGACGGTCTCGATGCCATTCGGTTCGGGAGCGATGTCGTCGCGGTAGTGGTAGCCACT
>WUUC01197223.1_pt1 | contig 13138 bp, 7 predicted proteins | sample 6278441 | NCBI WGS metagenome assembly WUUC01 (sample SAMN13675441, study PRJNA597444) | soil metagenome | isolation source: soil | place: USA: Washington | collected 2017-10 | reverse complement strand
TGACGACTATTGGACGGTCGTCAATAATGCGCATCTGGACAAGCCCGTAGGGCAGCTGCTGCGAGCGGCCATCTCGGGCCGCAGCATCGAATGGGGCATGCCGGACGCCACGCGGCCCCTGATGGGGCTGTCGCTGCACCTGGATCGGTGGCTCTTTGGGCTCTCGCCCATGGGTTATCACGTCCATTCGGTCTGCCTGTACGCGGCGGTCTGTGTCGCCGTGTTCTCGTTGGCGTTTGCGGTGCTGCGTCGCTTCTCGTCGGCGCTGGCGGCGGGCCTGCTATTTGCCGTCTCGCCGCTGCACGCGGAGGTCGTGGCTGCGGTGAGCTACCGTGAGGACCTGCTGTCGGCGCTCGGTCTGTTCGGCGCCGCGGCGTTGGTGTTCTGGCCGTCGGCGCGCCCGGCGCCCTGGCGAGCCTACGCCTGTGCCGGTCTCTGGCTGTACGCCTTGCTAGGCAAGGAGAGCGGCCTGATCGGGCCGCTGCTGGTGGCGGCGCTCGCGCTGATCCGGCGTCCCTCGCGCGGGGTCCTCGCGGCGCGGCCGCCCGTCTGGCTGCTCGGGGCGGCCGTGGCGCTGGTCTGGTGCAACTGGCGCTTCGGCGTCTCCGTGCTCGGCGAGCAAATCCCGCTGGCGGAGTATGGGTCGTGGTCGGAAAAGCTGCTGCGGACCGCCCGTTTCGAGCTCTGGAGCGGCCTGCATTCGCTGGTCCCGATCTGGGCTCGGCCCGAGCATGAGGCTTTGCCCGAGCCGCACTGGGGCTGGCTGCTCGCCTGTGTCGCGCTCGTGCCTCTGGCGCTCGCCCTGCTCCGGCGCAGAGCGCTGCGGGTGCTGTCCGGCGCCCTGGGCGTGGCCCTGCTCTCGCCGTTCTTGACCTCTCCGATATTCGGGCCCGTGAACGAGACGGCGGACCGCTACTGGTTTGTCGGCAGTCTCTCCGGCGCACTGCTCGTGGGAGCGGGCGTGTCGGCGCTCGGGCGCCGTTACCCAGCGCTCGGGCTGAGCGCGCTGGTGCTGCTCGTCGCCGTGGGCATGCTCGGGAGTCGCGCTGCCGGCGCGGTCTGGGGCTCCGAAGTGAGCCTGTGGACCGCCGCCGTGGAAGCCGCGCCACGCTCCGGCCGCGCCTGGACCTCCATGTCGCGGGTGCACCGCATGGCGGAGCAGGAGCAGCTGGCGGAGCGTGCGGTCCAGAGAGCCCTGGAGTTGCGCCCCGATTACCTGCCCGGTCAGGTCGCGCGCGTGCTCAATCAGCTCTGGGCCGGCAAGCTCGAGGAGGCGCGCGCGGGCCTGGTGCTGATCAACGCTCAGACCCGTTTGCAGCGCGACGCCGTGCGCGTCGCCGCGCGCTGCGCCGCGCGTGAGAGCGCTGCCGAGGCCAGCGCCTGTGCTCGGCGCAGCGTGCCCGCTGGGCTGGTGCTCGGGGATCCGGAGCGCGCCCGAGTCACTACGGAACGGCTGCTGGGGCTGGACGCAAAGCCCTGAGCGCGCCGGGAGTGCCCGTGAGCCCCGGAGAGGGCCTCGGCACGGGGTCTGCGAATCACGAGGTCGAGCCCGGCAGCTCAGTAACGATGGCTCCAGAGCAGATCGAACGCGCCGCCCGAGGTGCCGAGCTCGGTGCGCAGCGACCAGCGTCGGGTGAAGCGGTAGTCGAGCGTGCCGGTCAGATCGTTGGTCGACTCTTCGGGGTTGCTCGCGGACGCGGGTCGAAAGTTGCCCTGGAAGGACAGCTTGTCGCTCAGCCGCACGCTGGCGCTGTAGCGCGCCCGGTCGTCGTCGGCGGTGGTGCTGACGCTGACGGCGACATTGCCGAGTGACTCCCTCAGGAACTGGTTGATCCCCAGCGCGAAGGTCTGGCCGATCGCCGCTGCCTCGGACCCGGATCCGTCGCCGAGCTCGGCACTCTGCGTATCGCTGGTCCCGCCCGTGATCAGGTACAGGCGCTCCACGTCATTCAGCCCACGATCGTCACGCGTCGTGACGTTGGCCTGGTTGGCTCGACCGGTCACGTCCACATACAGGCTGGTGCCGTCCGGGGCACGCCAGCTCGCGGTGAGATCCACCCTGGGATTGCCGGGCTCCTCCGGCATCAGCTCGACCACGCCGCGATCGATGCTGAAGCTCTGATCGAACAGGGTGATGCGCCCGCCTGGGCGCGCTTCGATCGTACCCGACGGCCGCAGCTCGTGCTGATACTCGAGGCGCGGTTGGCCCGCCAGCGGCACGTCCAGATCGGCCCGCTGCAAGCGCACCGCATTCCCGAAATCAAACACGATCTTCCAGAGCAGCGCATCGCCGGGGGCGGGGGTGGCCTCCTCGACGATCTGTAACACGTGCAGATCCGGGTTGGGCTCCAGGGCTATCAGCTGGCGCCCCGAGGAGGCAGGCAGCTTGATGCGGAAGGAGGGGAGCTTGATCTCGAGGAACATATGGTCCGTGCGGCGCTCCAGCCGTGCCCGTGCCTCCCCGCGTGCGTTGCCTCGCAACGACCCGTTCAGGCTGAGCGGGACCTCGTTCAAGCTCAGATTCGCCTCGCCGTTGACCACTCGAAAACCCCGGAGCCAGAGCTCGGCGTCTCCGCTCAGATTGGGCGTGCGGGAGCGCGAGTTGGCGCTGACGGGGTCGATCTGCAGCACGGTGTAGTCCGGCGTGCTGCGCGCGCGCAGCGTGCCCGTGAGCTCGCGCACCTCCAGCCCCAGGGCATCCAGATGTGCCGTTCCATTCTTCAGCTGGCCCGTGCCGTCGATACCCAGGTACGCCTCGGAGGCGGATCTCGGCCGTAACGTGAACTTCAGATCAGCATCCATTTCCCCGCCGAGGCGGCTCAGGATGCCGCTGACGAAAGGTGAGAGGCTGGCGGCGGAGAAGTCACGGGCGACCACCGTGCCGAGCAGGGTGGAATCGCTCTGGCTCGACTGGAGCGAGGCGCCCTCCAGCTCCGCTTGCAGATAACGGTCCCGCGAGCCGATGTGGAGCCGGGCCCGTGTACCCTCCGCCTGGCTCTCGAACGTCAGACGCCCGTTGCCCAGCTCGTGCCCGTTGGCGGATAGATCGCGGATGATCAACTGGGCCCGTTGGCGCGGGTCTGCGCCGCTCAGCGCGATATCGACGCTGCCGTAGAGCCGCGCCTGGATCTGCTGGCGAGCAGCGGCGGGCCAGAGCTCGAGGGGCAGGCCGTTTAACATCGCAGCCGCTCTGAGCTCGCTCGTGGCCCAGCTGGGCGCCTGCAGCAGCGGGTTCGGGACCTTGCCTTCGAGGCGCGCGGTGACCAGGCGGGTGCCGGAGTGCGTGACGTCCACGTGTCCCAACAACTGGCCCGTCAGCGGTGCATATTGCAGGACGCTGGTCAGGTCGACGGCACGCGTGTCGGCGGCGAAGCCACCCAGCACCTGCCGCGCCTGGGCGGTCAGTGTCAGCGTGGGCCGAGCAACGCTGCCCTCCATCCGGAGCATGGCCTCGACATTGCCCGAAAGACCTCGCACGCCCAGGAGCGGTGGTAACAGAGCGAGCGGACGCGGGTGAAGCCGCACGAGCGCCTCGATCGGTGTCTGCATGAGTTGCAGCAGGAGCGCGCCGGGATCGGCCAGGAACGCGAGCAGATCGAGATCGAGCGAGCTCTCGGCCGTCAGCAGCTCCCCGTGTTGGTCCGTGACGATGGCGGTGGCCGCGGCATGGCCGCTCTGTCCGTCGATGCTCGCGTTGGTGTGTAGCGCGTAGCCCGTGTAGGCGGTGAGCGTCTCCGTGCTGCCCACCCGCGAAGCCAGGCTGAAGCTCAGCTCTTCGGTGCCCGACTGGAGCAATAAGCTCGGCAGAGCGTCGGGATCGTTGCGCTGAATCTGGAGGGTAGCGTTCAGGTGCCCGTCGAGGTCCTTCACCCGGCTGCCCTGGGCCAGCAAGAGCCCGACCGGCCACAACGGTACCCGCGCCAGGAGCGCCGAGCCCTGGAACGTCGCCCGCCGCCAGGAGTCGCCGTCCAGCGCCGGACCCGCGAGCTCTCCCGCAAGCTGGCCACTCAGGCGCCCGAGTGGTGACTCCACGCCCTCCAGCTGTACGGAGAGCTGGCGGTCGTGCAGCTCCGCGCTCAGATCCACGGAACCCAGCGCCACCCCGCGGACGCTGGCGCGTTTTACCGTGATCGCCAGCTTGCCTTGCGGCGTCGCCGAGTCCGTCACGAGCTCGCCGTGACCGCTGACCAAACCCTGGAACGGCTCGGAGACTCCGACGCTGCGCGCCAGCAGCCCGCTGTCGAGCTCTCTGGCGTCCAGCTCCAACGCCACGCCTCCAGGTTGGACTCGGACCCAGCCCGTGAGCGTGCCCACCTTGCCAGAGAGCCGGAGCTGTTCCACCCGGAGCACGCCAGCGGCAGGCGACCAGCGGCTGATCCGCGCCTGGAGGGCCAGATCACTCGCGGCCAGGCGCAGCTCCAGCTGCTCCAACTCCGTGCCGTGCTCCAGCCTCAACAGCCCCCGCACGCTGCTCTGCTTGCCGGTCGCCGAGGCCAATTCGGCGGCGAAGCGCGTGTATCGCCAGGGGCCGCGAGCGGAGAGCTGCGCGCTGTCGAAAGACATCGGCCCGAGCCGCACACCTTTGGCCGAGACCGAGGCGTCGATCGCCATGCTGCCCAGCTCCGTGGTGCTTCCCTGGAAGCTGCCCTTGACCCGCGCCTCGGAGAGCCCGATCTGGCCCGCTACCAGCTCCGATACGTCGCCGTCCAGGCTGCCGCGCAGCTGGCCTTGCGAGATGCGCGCCTGAATGCCCAGATCGGCTCGCCCCCGGACCTGACCGAGCTCCGGCCAGCTCTGCAGCTGGACCTGGGTCAGGCGCGCCCTGAGCTCGATCTCGCCCGTCGGCGTGCGCAGCCACTCCGCGTCCACGTGGCCTCGCGCATCGCCGAGTCGCAGCTCGGCCCTGGTTTGCGAGGCCTCGACGCGCAGCGCCAGCTCGGCGCTGGGCAAGCGCAGCTCCAGGATTTGCGTGGGATCGGTCTGAAGCTCGATGCTTGCCAGCACGCCCGTCGCCGTCTCGGTCAACAGAAGATCACCGCGGGCCTCCATGGCGGTCGCTGGCAGATCGGGTGAGAAGAGCCGCGCGTCGAGCGCGTGCCCGGTCAGCTCCAGGTGCGCGTTGCGCGGCGCCGCCAGGCTCGCGTTGCCCGTTAGCTCCAGCGAGCTGCCCAGCGCGTCGAGTCGACCCGTCAACAGCAGCGCGTGCACGGGCCCGCGTGCGCGGAGCCGCGCCGCCACCGGGGCCGTTACCGGCCAATCCGGCACGCGCCGCCGCAGGTCTTCGGGGCGGGCGTTGGGGATATCGAGGCGCAGGTCGAGCACGCCGCGCGCGAGCTCCGCGGACGCGTCGAGCTCCGTGCCATCGGCAAAGCCGTGGAAGGCACCCGCGACGAAGTCCCGCTGCACCTGCAGCGAGCCCGTTCCGTTCAGCGCCAGGTCGTCGTTCTGCACCAGGCGCACGCCGAAGCGCTGGACCGATAGCGTGGTGTCTGCGCCGGCCACCTCGACCTCGCCTCGCACGCGCTGTAGGCGCGCCGCGACATGGCCGAAGCTCGGGTGATCGAGGGACATGTCCACCTGACCCAGCTCGACCGCGGAGAACGCATACGCGCGCGGTGGGCTGGGCTCGCGCGGGCTCGTGCTCCTGGCCTTGGACAACGCAGTGAGCAGCGTCCATTCCCCGCTCGCGGGGTCGGTGCGCAGGACCACGCGCGAGCGGTCCACTCGCACGTGATCGACGCGCAGCGGCCCGCCGTCGCCGTCGATCAGGCTCTGGATCAGACCGAGCGGACGAAAGCGCAGCTTCACGCCTTCGAGGAGCAGCACCGCCTGGCCCTGCTCGTCCAGCACCTCGATGCTCGCGATGGCGGCGTGGCTCAGCCCCACGTGCTCCAGGCCTTTGAGCTCGATGCGCCCGCGCAGGCTGCCCGCCAGCGAACGATTCAGCGCGGCGCCGAAGGCCGAGCGCATCGCGGGCACGTTGGCGTGCAGGACGAGCCCGAGCGCGGCGGAGCACACGAACACCAGTGCCCACGCGAAGGCTCGTCCGAGCGCCAGCCAGGGGTGCCGAGTGATGCTCACTAGAAGGCTTGTCCCACGGCCAGGTGGAGCGTCAATGGCGCCCCGAACAGGTACGGCGGCGAGCCTTCCGGTTCCTCTCTGCCGAGAGCTTCCAGGATCCGAAATCCCAGATCTAGCCGCACGGGACCCACCGGGGTGGGGTAGCGCAGTCCGACACCTGGAGCGAGGTGTGGGGCGTCGAATCCATATTCGGCGCGTCCCGAGCGTACGTCGCTGCTGTCGAGGAACAGCACCGCTCCGAGCGGATCGACGAAACGCATCGGGAAACGTAGCTCGACGGACGCCTCCCACAAGGTGAGCCCCCCGATCGGGCGCAGACAGCGCGGGTCGGGGTTGCCCTCGCTCACGCTTCCGCAACGGACGCCGGGATCGGTGGACAGGGCCAGCGGAGCGTGGCGCCCAACCCCCTGGAAGGCATAGCCTCGATTCGAAAAAGGTCCTCCGGAGAAGAAGCCCCGAAACAGCAGCCTCTGCTGATCATCGAAGGAAGTGGCGTCGACGGGCCCGGCGCCTGAGCCATAGTTGCGCGGAAATAACAGCCCGGTCGCGACCCGCACCGCGAGCGTCAGCTGCCGCTTGGTCGCGTACAGGCGCGCCTCCGGGCGGACCCGCAGGTCGGAGACGCTGCCGCCGAGCACCGGCAAGGCCACTTGCAACGAATTGGAGAGCAACAGCCCGTTCTTGGGATCGAGCGGATCATCGCGCAGGTCGAGGCGCACGACGAGCTCGGGATAGGCAATGAAGAGATCATTGATCGCTCGCCTCTGCACCACCGGGCTGAGCTCCCCGACGGACAGGCCACGGTAGTCCAGGGGCAAGGCGGCCTGCCAGTTCAACGCGGGAGTGATGAAGAGCTGATGCGAGAAGAACGGGCGTTCCAGGCCCGCTCGCGTGCCGATCTCCAGAAAGCCGAGCATGGGCTCGTCGGGCTGCGTATCGGCGTACAGCAGGGGACGCACCCGGAGCGAGGCGCTGAGCAGACCCTGGGTACGGCCCTCGAGAAATGACGGTTGGACGAAGCGCCCCTGCAGCTCCCCCTCCAGCATGGCTCGATTGGGCGCGGCCAGGTCGGGGAAGTTGCTCATCCGGGTCGGGAAGAGCACGACGCCGGGTCGCGCTTCGACCGACAGATGGCGGAGCCCTCCCAGAAAATTGCGATGCTCCCAGCTCGCCGTCAGGCTGCCCGAGAGCTGCAGCGCATCCAGCCGCGCGCCCCCACCCAGGCGGACGGTGCGCGGCGCGGTCTCCTGAATCCGGAAGGTCAGGGGTACACGCCGGGTCGCCGGATCGTGCTTGTCCGCCTCGACGTTGACCGATGCGAACACACCCAGATGAACCAGGGCTCGGCGCGCGTCCTCGAGCGCCGCGGCCGAGTATTCGTCCCCCGCCTCGATCAGCAGACTGGCTCGCACCTTGTCCTCGGGGATGCTCCGCAAGCCCACGATGCTGATCGGGCCGAACGTCGCCTTGGGTCCCGCCGCGATCACGAAGCGCACGCGGGCCTCGTGGCGCGACAGGTCGACGTCCACGCGCCCGCTGACGCTGGCGAAGGCGTAGCCACGATCGGCGAGAATCCGCGCCATATCGCTCTTGGCTCGTTCGTACTCGTCCTCGTCCAGGATCTGGCCCGGTCGTGGGCTGGCCGTGATCACCTCGGCCACGGTAGCGGGGTCGTCGAGGGTCTCCAGTCCGCTGAGCTGGACGGCGAGTGGACCCAGCAGCGAGTTGCCGATGCGCACGGGAGGTCCCTCGTCGACCAGGATCGCGACGCGAACCGCGTGGGGACCGGTCCAGATCACCCGGGCTCCCATGACCTTGGCCTCATGGTAGCCGCGGGCTCGATAAAAGCGCTCGACTCGCTCCAGATCTCGCTCGAGCAGAGCCTGATCGAGGACCTCGTAGTCGTGCACGACCCCGCGCAGGAACAGGAACCTCCGCGATTCCTGGGTGGCCAGACCCTCGCGCAGCGCGTCCACGTCCACGGACTCGGCGCCGTGCACCGAGAGCTCCTCGATGATGGGCCCGCTACGCGCCAGCTCCTGCCTGGGAAAGCAGCCAACACCCCCCGTCGCCCAGACGGCCAGCACGGCGTGAGCCAGGCACGCCGTCAGCCGTTTGGGCTGCCTCATGAGCGGCTGCCGCGAGCGACGGAAGTCAGGCGACGGCGCTTGCGGGTGGACCGAGCTCTCTCCCCATCACACTCGATCGGTCAGGCTTCGGGTCGGCGCGCGGCGCTCAAGGACGCATGCCCGGCAGCGTCGCGAGCTCCGCCGGCTCCTCGTGGTACTCGATGTCGTCGTAGGTCAATACGCCCATGATCGGGTCGGACTCGGTGCCGCTGGTCGCGCGCGTGAACGCGGTCGAGTAGTTTCCCGTGACGGTCACCTTGGCGCCGGGACCGGGCAGCGGGGAAGGGATCTTGACGCCCCAGAAGTTGTCCATCGGCCGCTCCGCGTCTGTCTTCTTCGAGCGGCGCAGCTTCTTGTACGTGTTCACCGCGTCATACAGCTGCGCGTAGTTGGAGGCCCAACCCAGCACCTTGATCGCGTCCTTGTCGGTCGCGTCCTTGCTGTCCGCGAGCCAGAACGTCGGGATCGGCGCCTCACAGCCCTCGGGATCTTCCTTACCCGTCGCGTGCACTGCGCATTTGGGGGCGTCCGCGAGGTTGGTCTTCGTGATGTAACCGGTGATCTTGAGGTCCCGCCCGGCGACGTCATTGTGGTGGACGCGGCTCCTCAGATGATAGCTCGCTCCCCAGACGGTGTACGCCTCTCCTTCCTTGATCGGATTCTTCGGCACGTCGGGCACGGCAGGCAGGTTTGCCTTGACCCCGGCGGGGGGCACCACCGGTTGATAGGGCTCTCCGGCATCCCCGCACCCCAGCAGGGCCGAGCCCGCGAGTAGGGCCGTGGCCAGAGAGACGGCTGCCGTGGACCTGGCAGGCAGCGGGTGGCGCATCGCTCGAGGTTCCTTCATAGGTCACTACGGCTATCACGCGCGGCGGTCCGGCCGCAAGCGCAGGCTCGCGCCTCAGGGCGTTGTCGGGCACGTCCTGCGACTTCCGACCGCGGCGCGGCGCGGATCGGGCCCGTGTCGGCCCCGGCGCCATTTTGACAAGCGTTCTTCGCGGCTTAGACTCTCGGTCATGCCGCGTACCATCATCGTGGGTGACGTCCATGGGTGCGTTGCCGAGCTGGGACGGCTGCTGGAAGGCCTGGCGCCCGGCGCCGATGACCAGGTGTTGTTCGTCGGGGATCTGGTGGCGCGAGGGCCCGATAGTCGTGGTGTGTTGGCGTTGTATCGCGACGTGCGGGGTCGATCCGTGCTCGGCAACCATGAATGGCGGCTGCTCGCGGCGCATCGAGCGCGCCGGGCGGGACAAAAGCGGCAACGCCTCTCGTCGCCGCACTACGCGCTGCTACAACAGCTCGGCGAAGAGGACTGGGCGCTCTTGAGTGAGCTGCCGCTCACGCTCGCCGTCCCCGAGCACGGCCTGTATATCGTGCATGCCGGCATAGCACCGGAGTTGGCGCTGGCCGCGCAGGATCCCTGGACGCTCCTGCACGTGCGCTCGATCGACCCCGAGGGGCGCGCCAGCGCGCGGCACGAATTCGAGCCGTGGGCGGCGCGATACCACATCGGTCCACATGTGGTTTTTGGGCATAATTCGCGGCTGGGGCTGCAATTGCAGCCCCTGGCCACGGGCCTGGATACGGGCTGCGTGTACGGCGGCCAGCTGAGCGCGCTGGTGCTCGAGCGCGGGGAGCAGGTCCCCCGGGATGCCGAGCAGCGGCGCCAACACGTGCACGTGGTCCCGGCGGCGCGCGCCTACTACGCCGGGCGGGTGCGTAGCAGTTGACCCGCCGCGTCAGGTGGCGATCCTGGCGGCGCGCAGGCCACGCAGGGCATGCACGACGGCTCGCAGCCGAGCCTGGCTGCCGGGCGAGTCCGACGTGGTCGCCTGCAAAACGCCGGCTCGTTCGAGCTGCTCCAGGTGCACGAGCAGGTCATGCGCCGCCTCGCGCATCGCCTGCGCCGTCTGAGGGGCAGGAGCCGGCCTGTCCTGGCGTCGGAAGCTCACATGCGCGCCGTAGAGCGCCTGTTCGAGGCGTCCCAGGTGCTCCAGCGCGTCGAGCCGAACCGCGCTGATCTCGCCGGCGGCAGCCCTCGCCGACAGGAGATGCTCGTACAGCACTCGATCCGTCTGCGAACGGAACAAAAGCCCATTCAGATAGCGCCGGGCCTGTCGCTCCAGCTCGGGCTCGACGAGCACTCCGACCGCCCTGAACACGGCCGCGGCGAGCTGCAGCTCCTGATGGCGCGCGGCGCGCTCCTCCGGGTCCTGCCAGGCCCGCGCCAGCTGTTTCAGGTCCGCTGGCGATAAAGCGCCGGTTCCCTGTCGAACGTGGAGCGCGCGCTGCCGGCGATCCAGGCGCGTCAGACTGCTCTGGACGGCCTGCGCCAGTCGCTCTCGGTACTGCCGCTCGCCGCCGAGGGTCGCCAGCGCCAACAGGTCCAGCTCCCAGGCGCCAGGCTCGGCGGGCGCCGGCCCTGGCTGCTTCTCTCGCTCTGGCTCTTGCAGGGCGGTGGCGACGAGCTGTTTCAGCGTGGTGAGGCCGGCGGGCAGCGGCACGGGTTGTTCGAGCGGCACGCCGGCTTCCAGCAGGGTGGCGAGCAGCGCCATCTCGCCGAGTCGTTCAGGCGGTGTGGCGTCCGCCAGGGGCTGCCGATCCGACGCGGAGGCGGGCCGCGTATCGGCAGGGCCCTCGAGCGCAGGCGCGCTCTGGCTCGAGAAGAGCGACGCCAGCGCGTCCGCTCTGGGCTGCCGCTGATCCAGGCCCGTCTGCCCCAAAGCCTGCACACGCAACTTCCCGTCGACCCGTGTCGCGTCGGGCTCGCTCCAACGCTCGACCGCGCTCGAAAGTCGCGCGATCGCCTGATCGAGCTCGGCGCGAGTGGCCCCGGAAGCGGGCGCGCGCCAGTCGCGTGGGAGCTGGGGGGAGCCCGGGGTCGCGGCTGGGCCGGGGGCGGGTTCGCGGAACGTCACTCCGGCCAGGGCCGCGATGACGAGCAGCACCCCCCAATGGATCTTGTCTTCGGCGGTCAATCGAGCTCCGGTAGCCTGGTCGTGATCGGGACCCGAGCTGCATCGGGTCGCGTGACTCAGCAACGCTCATTTCCGCGCGATGATGAGCCCGAGCGCGGGCGCGCCTGCCCGATGTGGACGAGGATGGGAAAGTGGATGCCGAGGTAGTAGCCTAGCCTGGCGTGTCCAAGCCGTTGCGTGTTCCGCTGCAAGGCCTTGCTCCGGGGCTGCGTGAGTTGCAGGGTCCCGTGGCCCGTTACGTGAGCCGGGTCCACCGCCTGCGGGTGGGGGATCAGCTGACCTTCTTTGATCCCGACCTGGGCCTGGAGGCGGAGGCATGCCTGGTCGATGCCGGTCAGCCCGGGTTGTATTGCGAGCTGGGGCAGGTCCGGGTGAGCGGCTACAGCGCCCATCCTATTCGGCTGATCCAGGGGCTCGCCAAGGGGGCCAGGCCGGACGTGACGATCCGCGACGCGACCGCGCTCGGAGTAGAGAGCATCCTGTTCGTCGAGACCGAGCGCGCGGTGGTGCATGTCTCCGACGAGCGGGCGGCGTCGCGCCTGGAGCGATGGAAGCGCATCGCGACCGAGGCCGCGCGCCAATCGGGCCGGGGTAATCTTCCGCCGATCCAGGGCCCGGTGTCCGTCGATCGTGCGCTCGCCGAGGCCGGTGCTCCGCGGCGCCTGCTGCTCGCCGCGCGCGGTCGTCCCATCTTCGAGCCGCTCGCGGACTGGCGCGCCGGAGAGCCCGTGAGCTTGCTGGTGGGCCCGGAAGGTGGGTTCAGCGCCGCGGAGGCGCGGCAGGCCGAGGCCGCTGGCTTCCTGCCCGTCTCGCTCGGGTCCACGACGTTACGCACCGAGCTCGCCGGCGTGGCGGCGCTCGGCGCGCTCGTGGCGTTGAGCGCGGCGCGCGGTATAGGGTAAAGGGACGAGATGCAGAACCCCCAGCGCGTGCGCATCCTCGTCGCCAAGCCCGGTCTGGACGGGCACGATCGCGGCGCCAAGATCGTGGCACGCGCGCTGCGCGACGCAGGTTTCGAGGTCATCTACACCGGCCTGCACCAGACCCCGGACATGATCGCCAACGCCGCGCTGCAGGAGGACGTGGACGCCGTGGGCCTGTCCATCATGAGCGGCGCTCACCTGACCCTGTTTCCGGCGGTCGTGGCCGCGCTCCAGGCGGCGGGGGCCGGCGACGTGCCGGTGTTCGGCGGCGGCATCATTCCGCAGGACGACGTGCCGCAGCTCGAGGCGCTCGGGGTGACCAAGGTCTTCTTCCCGGGCGCCCGGATCGACGAAATCGTCGACTGGGTGCGTCAGAACGTGAAGCCTCGCCGGCTGGGCTGAGCCTCCCACTTCTTCCCCCCACTTCCTCCCCCGCGCGGGTCGCGGGGGAGCCCCGTGGGAAGCCCAGTGGTGCTGCCGGGGACCTACAGGACCCCCGGCTGACTTGGGTGCGTCGGCATGTCGCGCACTGTAAGTGCTAGGACTATCAATAGTTTTCGTCTTGGAGACGAAGCGTTGACAGGTCAGCGCCGGCCCCGTATCCTGCACGCATTGAGTGGGAGAAAGTGGATCACTATGGAATATAGTGTCGCGATCTCCCAAACGAGAAAAATGGCGTGTTTCGCGGGCAGTTCACTCACAGCGTCGACGATAAAGGCCGAGTCAGCCTGCCGTCGCGCTTTAGGGACGTGCTCGTCGCCGACGGCGACAGTCGCTTCGTGCTCACGCCGGATCCCGGCTACGCGTGCCTGCACCTGTATCCGTTCCGACGCTGGGAAGAATACGAGCGAAAGATTTCCGATTTGCCGAGCCATGATCGACGTATCGTGCGCTTTCGGCGGCTCTACGTGTCGGTCGCGCAAGAAGGCGAGCTCGACAAAGTGGGCCGGGTTCGCCTGCCTCCGGAGTTCCGCGAGCGCATCCGGCTGGATAAAGACGCTGTCTTTGCCGGCATGGGCAAAATAAT
>WUUC01166060.1_pt1 | contig 13139 bp, 11 predicted proteins | sample 6278441 | NCBI WGS metagenome assembly WUUC01 (sample SAMN13675441, study PRJNA597444) | soil metagenome | isolation source: soil | place: USA: Washington | collected 2017-10 | reverse complement strand
CAGCTGAGGTGCCAACTATGTCGCGAGACACCTGCCAACTATGTCGTGGAACCAGACACTGTCCCCGCTAGGAGGTAAAACGGCCCACGGAGATCTCTCCGGGGCCGTTTTGATTAGCTTTGGAACACTTTTGGGAACATTGCCTCTACTTTCCAGCCCGAGGCAAGCCGTTATCGGCGGTACATGAGCTTCTCCTCACCTCACGTCCAGTCAGGACGTAAGCCGATGGGTGTTCGAATGCGTCAGATGTGTCGGTCGGAAGTGCGAGGATTGCGGCGCGTGGCGGGCAAGGCCGCAGCTCACCCCTTGATATTAGGAGCGGCGCCCGGCCAGGCAGGGGCAGAGACAAGGTATGCCGATCTTCGACGACGTGCTGTCCTGGGCGCGTGAACGTCCGTGGTGGCAGCAGAAGCTGCTCACGCAACTTGCGACCGGTGGCGGCGACATCGCCGAGGAGTGCAAAGCTGTCGCCGAGCAATTGCTCGTCGGCGTGCCGACCGCAGCGCCTGGTGGCTGGTTGGGAGCTTCGGGCATCCCGCCGATACTTCGGGTGACGCGGTCACCACTTCTGGGATCCACGACTTCAGAACGTGAATACGTTGGTTGAAGGTCAGACCTTAACCTTCGCTCCTGCTGGCGACATGCTCCAAGAACGAGAGGTATCGACTGTTGCGCCCGCGAACCTGGTCGTAAAGAAACGGTGCCACGTCACGACCGCAGCCGGCTTGATATCGGTAGAAGCTCATGACCGCCCGCAGCCGTAGCTGCACCGTGCTCTCACCCACAACCGGCTCAGCGACCAGCGACCGAATCGTCGGGTCGAACTCATTGTTACGAACAGCGGCGAGGAGATTCCCGAAGTCTCGAATGGAGACCGCATCCCATTGCTTCGTGTGCCTTTCAAGTTAGGTCCACCACTGCGCCAGCCCGCGGGCGTACGCCATGGATCGTGTTCGGTGAAACACACTCTGCCGCCCGAACTCAAGATAGCTCTCAGCCGGTTCGATCACCTCGAAGGAATCCGAAACCACGGTCCAGGTAGTGATGCCGCCGTCGATCACCCGTTGTGTTCTTGCCATCGAAATACCTCCTGAGGGCCGGAAACCTAACTCCCAAGTTGGACACGCGGGGTGAACGCTGTCGATGACAGTGCTGCAGAGGCTACGGATACGAGTGCCGCTAACGCGGCGTACTGTGCTTCATCGATTCGTCGAATGACATGGGCGGCAGCGCTCGTCAGCTACGGATAACACGTATCGATGCGGCCAGCTTCTAGGAGCAGGCCAAGGCCGGCACCGTCGACGTCACAATTTTTGGAGACGATGGTGAGGCCACGAACTCCGCTGGCCAGCACGGCGTCAATGAGAACCCAGGGGATGCCGGCAAGGCCGAAGCCTCCGACAGCCAAGCTCGAGTTCTCGGGTAATGTCGGCAACTGCATCTGCTGCTGACACGACGAGCTTGTTCGGTCGCAGAGCGTCTTCCTACGTGTCGGTATCGGTTTCCCCAGGGGTGCTGTCGTCATGCACGAATGATGAGGCTGTGCTTGGCTTCCCAGCCGAGCGTCACCTGGTCTCCCGGATTGCGAGGCTCCTCGCCGTCGTACAGCAGAGCGGTGGTGCGGCCGAGTCCCTCGGATTTGACGACCACACTTCGACTGTTGCCCAGGAAGGTCGACTCAACAATGACGCCGGTGTCGACTCGCTGGATCTCCGAGCGGGGTGGGTGCGATTCGGGACGCCACACCCAGACCCGTTCGGGCCGTACAGCAACCATGAGATCGTCCTTTGGCCCAAGTTGGGCATGGCCGGGCTCGGCGGTGAACCTAACTCCGTTGGCAGTGGCGACAACGGCGGTGTCGGCACCGATTCGGTCCTCGATGGTGACCGGCCACAGGTTGACCTCACCAACGAAGTTGGCAACAAATGAGTCGCACGGGCGCGTGTAAATCTCCTCAGGGGTGCCGACCTGTTTGATCTCACCGTGATTCATCACTACGACGCGGTCGGACATGGTGAAGGCCTCCTCTTGGTCATGTGTGACGTAGAGGGTGGTGATGCCGGTCTCCCGTTGAACACGCCGGATCTCGTGTCCGAGCTGCTGACGCAACCGGCGGTCGAGAGCGCCCAGCGGCTCATCGAGCAGGAGGACTTTTGGGACGGCGGAGATCGCTCGCCCGACCGCGACGCGCTGTTGTTGGCCGCCGCTGAGCTGATCGGGCCGCCGTCCGGCCAATGCGGTCAGTTCGGTGAGCTTGAGTACCTCGGCGACACGATTGGCGGCTTCTCCGGCCGGAGTTTTGCGGACGGTCAGCGGGAACCGGACGTTCTCTTCGGCGGTCAGGTGCGGGAACAGCGCATAATTCTGAAAGACTAGACCGATTTCGCGCTTCTGCGGAGGGATGTGGGTGACGTCGCGGCCAGCGATGCTGATCGACCCCGAGGTCGGGTCAACCAGACCGGCCAGGATGTGCAGGATGGAGCTCTTACCCGAACCGCTGGGGCCGAGCAAGGTGACGAATTCCCCGGCGCGGACATCGAGCGAAACCCGTTCCAGCGCCGACACCCCGGCGTATTCATGGTGCAGTTGCCGAATCTTGATGTACGCCTCATCAGTGACGGCGTCGACTGACCCGGGCTGCGTTTCGGTGATCATGGTGACCTTTTCAGACGGTGGGGGCTTTAGGTGATGACGTGGTACGGCGGCGGCCGCGCACGGAACGCAAGACCAAGAAGGCGCCTCCCAGCACGAGCACCAGGAGCATGAGCATCGTGCCGATGGCCGCGATCACCGGGCTGGACCCGCTCTTGAGGGAGGAGTAGAAGTTGACCGGCAGAGTCTTGGCGAAACTGGTCTGGAATAGTGCGACGACTGCTTCGTCCCAGGAGCTGATGAAGGCCAGCAGGGCGGCGCCGGTGATGGCGGGAACCACGGTAGGTACAACGACTTTACGCAGTGCGTAGAGCCGGCTCGCACCCATGGTCCAGGCTGCCTTCTCTAAACTGGGGTCGACGTTGTTCATCGCGGCGACGACCACCAAGTAGGTGAACGGCAGGGCGAGAACGGTTTCGACCAGCACCAGACCCCACCAGGTGCCTAGGGCGCCGATGCGGTTCTGGACGTCGAATGTGCCGATCGCCAGCAGGATCACCGGAACAATGACCGGCAGGTAGATGACGCTGACCAGTGTTGACTGCAAGCGGGGCCGGTGGTTGAGGGTACGTGCCCAACGGGCCATAAAGATTGCGAGCACGACGCACAGCACCGCGACGGCGAGGCCGGTAGTGATGCTCTTCTGCAGGGCCGTTGTCCAGGTGGGGTTGGTCAGCGCGACGTGGTACCAGTCGAGGGTGAAGCCTTTCGGCGGCCACGCAATGGTGGCGTCCACACCCCAGGACAGCGGGAAGACGAAGGCGATGGGAACGAACAGGAAGACCACGACAAGAATGGTCACAACCCACAGGGCGACCTTTGTCGGACCGAGTGGCATTGCCTGATCGCGCGATGTTCCCTTTGCGCCGGTGAGCACCACTCCTGATCCCGCGGTCAGTCCGGTCATTCGTCCGGCCGCCGCGAACCCGAGGCAGGATGCGACCAGGAGTAGAACACCGAAGGCGCTGGCCGGCCCCCACCGGTAGTTCTGCACTTGGGTAGCGATGTAGGTGGAGATGGTGACGTCCTGAGGACCGCCCAATATGGCTGGCGTGAGAAAGAATCCGGTCGCAATGATGAAATTCAACAGCAGTGCCCCGACGAGCGAGCCGCGGATCAGCGGGATATAGACCGAGCAGAACGCCCGCCATGGGGAGCAGCCTAGCGATTTTGCGGCGCTACTAAGGTTGGGGTCGACTCCGCTCATCGCGGCGAACAACACCAAAATCATATAGGGCAGAAGATAGTTCACCATTCCGATGACGGTTCCGGTGGAATTGAACAGCAGATCTTGGCGGCCCACCCCTAGCGTCTCAAGGGCACCGTTGACGGGACCGTTGGAGGACAGGAGCTCAAGAAAAGCGAACAGGCGTACCAGGATCGACACCCAGAAGGGCAGTAACACAAGCATGAAGAGCGCGGTGGAGGTCGAGCGACGCAGACGCGACATCAGATATGCGCACGGGAACGCGAAAACGAAGGTTATCAGCGTTGAGACGGCGGCGGTGACAATCGTGTTGACCAGCACATCGCGCAGGAGTGAGTCGGTGAACAGACTCGCGTAATTATCCAACGTAAAACCGGTGACCCGATAGGACAGCGCACCGTCGGTGTTGAGGCTGCGCAGGCCGATGCTCGCCAGCGGCCAAATGAAGAAGACGCCGTAGAGCGCAGAAATGACGGTCAACAGCGCGATGGTCCCCACGGACCAGCGCGCCAGGAACGGCTTGCCCGCGACCTGCGCGTCGGGCGGGCCGGTCGTCAGAGGTGCCATGGAGGGACCAAGTTCGACCTCCCGAACCGATTGGCTAACAGATTTCACAGTCTCCCCTTGACGACGGCGGAATAAAAGATACAGTTTGATCGGTTTTAATCAAACTGGCTCAAAGGAGCAGCTGTGTCAAGAGTGAACTTCAAGCAAGCGGCGGCCATCGCGACCGCGACCCTGTGTGCAGCAGCCCTGGCCGGCTGCGGAAATTCGCAAGCTCCTCAACAGACGTCGGGAGACTTCGACCCAGCGGTCTTCCCGACCGCGACATTCCAGGGCCTGACGGGCGAGTTGACCTGGTATGACTCGTCGGGCGGCCTGACCGCCGACGGCAAGAACGAGACGGTATTCAAAGACTTCACCTCGCTGACCGGTCTACCGGTTCAGGCCGAGTACACCGACGGCACGTCGACGAAGTTCCGCGCTGCCGCCGAGGCCGGCAATGTGCCGTGGAACCTTATCGAGTTCGGCACCGGCGGGGAGTACTACCAGGCCGCGAACGCGGGGCTGCTGGCCGACATCGACACCTCCGTGGTCCCGGTCGACAAGATGGATCCGTCGGCGGTGGCGAAGAGCGGCCTCAGGGTGGAAGACAACGGCGCCATCCTGGTGTGGAACACGAAGGCGCTCGCCGGCAAGAAGCCCACGTCGAGCTCTGATCTGTTCAACATCAGAGACTTCCCCGGGAAACGCTGCCTGTACAAGTACCCGGTTAGTGGAGGAAGTTTAGAGTCGGCACTGCTGGCCGACGGCGTGCCTGCCGACAAGATCTACCCTCTTGACGTCAATCGCGCACTGGCCAAACTGAATACCATCAAGTCCAACATCGTGTGGTGGGACTCCGGGGCAACGGTCATTCAACTGCTCAACAACGGCGAATGCTCCATGGGGTTGGTGTGGTCCGGCCGCGTGTACGACGCCATCGTTCAGCAGAAGTTGCCGTTGGACTTCACCTGGAACGGCGCGCTGAAGACCGCGGCGTATTTCGCGGTGCCGAAGAATGCCCCAAACCCCAAGGTCGGCATGGCGGCGCTGGCGATGTGGATCCTCGACAAGCAGGGGCAGATCGACTTCGTCAACAAGACGACCTACACGACCGCCATTAAGGACCTGTCGGCCTCGGACTACGACCCGGCCGTCCAGCCCTACGTGGTCTCGCCAGAGAACACCAAGAACACGGTTGCCGAGGATCCTCAGTACTACGCCGAGAACCTCGATGCCGTATCGGACGCATTGGCAAAATTCCAAGCACAGTCATGAGCGAAGCGGAGACCAAGGAGCCCATGTACACCGTCATCACCCGGCCCGACGATCACTACGACATCGCCATCGTCGGCGGCGGATTCGCGGGAGCATTCGCCGCGCGCCGCCTGACCGACGCGGGGTTGCGGGTGGTGATCGTCGAGGCACGGGATCGCTTGTCTGGTCGAATGTGGACCCAGCCAGACTTCTTCGACGGAAGGGCCGTCGAGTGGGGCGGGGCATTCATGCTTGACCGAGATAGCTATCCGCTGGCCTGGGCTGAAATCGACAAATTCGGACTCGAATTAGACTGGGGCTCAACTGAACCCACCGAACTGATCTGGCTGTCAGGGGGTGAACGCCGGACCGGCGTCATGCCGGTGCCGCTCGATGAACTGGCTTCGCTCGAGCGACTGGTGCTGCGAATCAATGAGCTTGCCGCGCAGATCGACCTGAACAGACCCATCCACGAGCAGGACGTCGCCGCCCTCGATGTGCCGTGGCCCGGGCTCCTCAAAGACGTCGACCTCGGCCCGCACACCCGCGAGCTGATGCGCGCCCACATCGTCACCCTTAGCGGCGACGCCTGGGAGATCCCTTCGGCGCTTCCACTGCTTCACACGATCGCCAGGTCCGGTTCGGTCAGTGCGGCAACGTTCTTCGCCGCACCGTACAACACGCCGATGGCTCGAACGCTCGGTCCGCAGCTCGCCGAGGGCACTGCGGCACTTCATCAGGCGATCATGTCAGAGGTGGACGCGGACGTGCTGCTGGGCACCATGGTGACCGCCGTCGAAGTCGGCGATGACCACGCAACGGTGCGCACAACGGCCGGGGTTATTCGGGCGGATGCGGTCATTTGCGCGCTGGCCATCGGTGCGTTTTCCGGTATCGAATTCACGCCGCCACTCTCGCCGGAACTGCAGCACCTCACCGAGCAGGGAGTAACGGGGCAGGCGGAGAAAGCCACGGTCTTTGTCAGCAACTGTCCGCAACCGTTCTACGGTCACGGAATTCCGCCCGAGGGCGGTTTCGCAACCGCGTCGACGACATATCACGAAGGTGATCGGGCCACAGTAATCGGGTTCACGTCGGAACCCCATGTGATCGACCTCAATGACGTCGATGCGGTACAGGTCGCGCTGCAGCATTACGTTCCGGGCATCGTTGTCGACGCCGTCGCGTGGTACGACTGGACCGGAGACGCCCTGTCGCGCGGGACGTGGACGTATTTACGTCCTGGTCAGACCGCCATCCGCCCGGCGGCGCGCCGTCCCGGCACCCGGATCGCCTTCGCCGGATCGGATTTCGATCCGCGGCTCGGTGTCGAAGGTGCTTTGTACACCGCTGGCCTGGCCGCCGACGAAGCCCTGGCCATGCTGGATCACTGACCAGCCCGGCGCCGCGGTTTAGCATGTGGCAGTCGGGCGGTCGAACCGGACAGCCCGGGCGACGCGAAGGTTGGTTTGACGCTGATGGCGATACCGCAGACGTCGGACATCTTGCGCGACGTTATCTTTTCGCCTTTCGAGTACGGCGGACGCACGAAGGCGGTCTTCGACCGGCTCCGAAACGCGGTGGCACTCGATGTGTTCAAAGACGGCGAACAATTGCCCCCGGAGACGGACCTGGCGGCGCAGCTGGGTGTATCGCCGGTGACGCTCAGGGAGGCCCTGGGCCTGCTACGCCAGGCGGGGCTGGTGGAGACCAAGCGGGGACGAACCGGCGGCAGCTTCGTCCGACGCTCGGCGTATGAGCCCGTCGCTCATGGCCTCTCGCGCCTGCAGGAACTGTCGCCCGTCGACCTGCGCGACATGTCGGACTGGCGGATTTCGGTCGCCGAGGCGTCGGCGGGCTTGGCCGCTGAACGCGCGTCCGACGACGAAGTCGATGGCATCGCTTCGCATGTCGCGGCGTTCACCGCCGCTGCCGACGCGATGTCGGCGCGTCGAGCCGAGGGACGTCTGTTCATCGCGTTGGCGACCGCGTCGCAGTCCGTGCGTCACACGCGCGCAGCAGTTGCACTGGTGATCGATTACGGCCCGATGTTGTCGGTGGTGTATCAGAAGCAAGCCATTCGCAACGCGGTGGCGCGCCACCACCAGGCATTGGTCGACGCGATCCGCGACGGCCGCCGTGACGACGCGACCGCAGCAGTTCGCGCGGCGGGACTGCAGGTAACTCACGAACTCGCCAGACAGGCGGCGGTGTCGAGTGTTGGGATAGGCGGATGAGCGACCGGCGCACCGCACCCGATCGCGGTGTCGTCAGGTTCGCCCAGAGCGTGGCCAACCGCATCCACGACGTAGTGGGAGCGCTGCGAACCGTGGAGGCTGACGCGCCGGACCCGAAAACGGACAGCGCGACTGACTTCGGCTACTTCGTCGTTGCGACGCGTCGAATGCTCGAGCAACGTGGGGGCAACGACGTTCTCGCCGGCGCAGGTTACGCCGCTTGCTACGCCGGCACCGACGGCGTGCCCGCGATGGTGTGGTGGGTCAACGGCGGCGAAACCGTGACTGAACGCTCGCACAGCGTCGATCCCGACTCGGAGAGCTTCTATGACTACGCCGCGCTTCGCTGGTTCAAACTCGCCCTCGAAAGTCGTCGCCCGACACTTTCGGGCCCGTTCATCGACACCTGGGGATCCGACGACTACACCGTCACCGTGTCGCTGCCGGTAGTCGGCACCGATGCCATCGCCCGCGGTGTGCTCGCCGCCGACGTCGACGTCCGGCGTTTCATCGACAGCCTGACCAACGATCTTCGGAGCATCGAGACCCCCGTTGCCCTGGTGAACGAGGTCGACCGAGTGGTGGTGTCCACCGTCCCCGTGTTAAGCACCGGGTTGCCGCTGAGGCCGCGCGGGGGCCATGGCGACTTCGATGCGCATCCCGGAATCCGCACGCCGGTGGCGGGGTACGGCTGGTCGGTGGTGGATCTGTCGGACTAAACCAGTCCGCGCCGTCCGTAATCGCCGTGGACGAATGGTGTTGAGCAACAGAACGTTTGACGTCGGGCGACGCGCTGCGACAGGCCAACGCTTCCGCCGGGGCAAGAAAGCATCACGCAAACGGGAGTGCATCTTGTGTTAAAAACAACTCGACTATATGATTTGATTTACCGCAGAACGGGCTCCGTTTCCACGGGCGACGGTGGTCGGCACTAGACGGAAGATCAGTAGGAGGTGTGATGGGTGCGAGGACCCCAGTCGTGATCGTGGTCGGAGGTGGAGTGCTGGGGCTGTCTACCGCGCTGGCCCTGCTCGATCGAGGGGTCGGCGACATTCGAGTCATCGAACGCAACCACCCCGGCGAAGGATCGTCGGGGCGATCGGTGGGGATGGTCGAAACCCAGTACTTGACCAGCGCTGACATCGAAGCCCGGGTGTACGGCCGCCGTTACTACGAGGACTTGGCTGCACAGCACGGGCTCCACTTCTCGGCTTGCGGCTATCTGAGGTTGGGGTCGTCGGCTGCGGATATCGACACCTTTGAGGCCAGCCGGGCCACACAGGCTCAGTTCGGCGTCGTTGACGCAGAGGTACTCACCGCCGACGAGATCGCACGCCGCTGGCCGCAGATCGTCACATCGGACCGGCTCGGCGGACTGTTCGGACCCTCCGACGGCCACATCGACGGCTACGAGTACTGCACGTTGGCCGCGCGACTGATCAGAGAGAGGGGCGGCTCTGTCACCTCCAAGACAGAGCTGCTCACTGCCGATCGCACCGGACGCGGTCAGTGGCGGCTAGGCACGACCCAAGGCGCCATCGAAGCCGACGTGGTGGTGAACGCCGGTGGTCCCTGGGCGGCTCAAGTCGGCGAAATCCTCGGTGCCCCAGTCGCGTTGCATCCCCAACTGCACGGGGCGGTGACCATCGACTTACTCGAGCCGATGAATCCGCTCTTGCCGTTTGTCATGGACTACGTGCCCGACTCGGGTACCGACGGTGTCTATTTCCGCTCGGAACGGTCCCTCCAGCTCATCGCCGGGCTGCACACCGACGAGGGTGTTCACGAACCGGTGTCGCCCGATCTGCCCCTACGCCGCGTCGACGACGACGAGGTCGAGCGAGTATCGATCCTGATGGCCCAACGGCTACACAACGTCGACGACCTTGCTGTCAGCGGCAGCTGGCAGGGCATCTACCCGATGAGCCCCGACCACCGACCGGTCGTCGGATGTCACCCCGACGTACCCACGGTGGTGTGCGCGTTGGGCGCTGGAGGGTCGGGCATTCAACTTGCCCCTGCAGTCGGGCTGCTGGCTGCGGAAGCGGTGGTGGGCGCCGACCCGACGTTCCCGTGGTCTTCCTCCTGGGCACCAAACCGGTTCGCGTCCGAGTCAACCGTCAACCACGCTGTGTGAAAGGACCATCATGGCCGCGACACTCAACTACGGAAGTACATCGCTAGCAGAAGATCTCGACCGGGAGTTCGAAAACGCACTGCACCAAGCACGTTCGACCGTGCAGGAGCCCCTGCCCCACATCATCGACGGCGCCGAGCGAGCCGAGGGCGAGGTGTTCGACCGCCATGATCCCGCCGAGCCGGAGAGAGTTGTCTCGCGGGCCCATGCCGCAACCGGCTCGGTCATCGACGACGCGATCGCCGCAGCACGTGCCGCGGCACGCGCTTGGCGATCGCGGCCCTTCGCGCAACGAATTGAACTGCTGCGCAACGCCAAATCGCGGTTCAGCGATTGCGTCGTGGATATTGCCGCGGCGATCTCTGCTGAGACCGGCAAGACCCGCATCGAAGCGTTGGCTGAAGCTCAAGAGGCAGTCGACCTCATCGAGCACTACTGCGCCCAGATGGAGGCACACGCCGGATTTGTGACACCGCTAACGCCCACTGCCAACGATGTCACCGAGGATGTGCTGCGTCCCTATGGTGTGTTTGCCGTGCTCGCACCGTTCAACTTCCCAGTTGCGCTTGCGGTCAACATGACGGCCGCCGCCCTGGTCACAGGAAACGCCGTGGTCCTCAAGCCGTCGGACAAAACACCTCGATCCACCGCTATCGCTGCCCGGTTGCTTGGCGCGGATCTGCCGAAAGGCGTACTGAACGTCGTGCAGGGCGGCGCCGAGGCGGGACAGGCGCTGGCGCAATCCTCGGTCGACGGCGTGGCCTTCACCGGATCCGCCCTAGTGGGATGGGACATCGTCCGCTCCCTGTCCGCCGGCGCCTACGGCAGGCCTGTGCTCGCGGAGATGGGCGGCAGCAACCCGGCGATCGTGATGGACAGTGCCGATCTCGATGACGCAGTCGAAGGGATTGTGCGTTCGGCCTACGGATTCTCGGGGCAGAAATGCAGCGCTACGCGGAGGGTACTGGCTCACCGTGAAATCCACGATGACCTGGTGCAGAAACTCACCGAGCGCATCGCCCGCTTGGCGGTCGGCGACCCCTGCGATCCCAAGACCTTTGTTGGCCCGGTGATCGACGAGTCCATTGCCGGCCGCGTGCAGGCCGCGTTGGAGACGGCACGCGCGGACGGTGCGACGGTCATCAGCCCGCAGATCGACCAGCGGGCTGGGCATTTCGTTGCTCCTACCGTGATCACCGGATTGCCGCGCGGGCACCGACTCACCCGCGACGAACTGTTCGCCCCCGTGGTGACTGTCACGGCGATCGACGGGATCGACGACGCGCTCGAAGAGGCCAACGCGGTCGATTACGGACTGTCGGCGGGGATCTTCAGCGCGATTGACAGCGAGATTGACAAATTCATCGACGAGATTCAGGCGGGGGTCGTCTACGTCAACCGACGTGAGGGGGCCACCACGGGCGCATGGCCGGGACTGCAGTCGTTCTGCGGATGGAAGGCCAGCGGTTCGGCTGGCAAAGGCGGGTTGGGTCCGTGGTACCTGCCGGGCTTCATGCGTGAACAGAGCCGCACCGTCAGCCGTTCAACAGAGCAGTCACGAGGCAATGGGAACAGCTGAGGATCTCTATACCCGTGCGACAGCCGTGATGCCGGGGGGTAACACTCGCTCCACACTATTCGTCGCGCCGCACCCGCCCTACGCTGTGTCAGGTTCGGGCGCCATCGTGGTCGACGACAATGGGCACCAGACCATCGACTGCAACAATAACTACACCGCGCTGATTCACGGTCACGCGGACGCCGAGATACTCGACGCAGTTCGCAAGACCTCATCCATGGGAACGGCGTTTGGGCTGCCCACCGCGTACGAGGTCGAGATGGCCGAATTGCTCAGTGCGCGAATCGGGTTGCCGCGGTGGAGATTTTGCAACTCGGGCACCGAAGCGGTCATGATGCTGATCAGGGCGGCCCGTGCCTACACTGGACGCGATCTCATCGTCCGTTTCGACGGCAGTTACCACGGCACTTATGACGGCGTTGTCGCCAATGATGCCCCGGGCGTTCCGACCAGCACCGTCGAGGCATCGCTGATCCTGCCGCAGAACGACTCCTCGGCACTGGAGTCGGTGATGCGACAGAACGGCCGCCGCGTGGCCGCGGTGCTAATGGACCTGATGCCCAACCGGGCTGGGTTGCGCCCGATATCAGCCGAATTCGCGGCGCTGGCACAGCGGCTGGCCGCGGAGAACGGCGCGCTGCTCGCGATCGATGAGGTCATCACATTCCGCCTCGCAGAAGGCGGCCTGCATACGCGCTACGGATTGATACCCGACCTCATCTCGTTGGGCAAGGTGATAGGAGGCGGATTTCCGGTAGGTGCTGTCGGAGGCCGCGCTGCGGTACTCGAAACCTTCAGCCCGCTCGGCGAGGGGCCGGTGACGTGGGGAGGGACGTTCAGCGCCAACCCTGTCACCATGGCAGCGGGTCTAGTTGCGTTGCGCCGATTCACCACGTCGGAGATCGCCCGCCTTAACGCTGCGGGTGATGTAATGCGTCGCGTCTTGCAGGACGGTGGGTTGCTCGTCAATGGGAGCGGTTCGCTGCTGCGATTGGTGACGGATGACAGCGCCCACACCTGGTGGCGGCTCTACCAGGCAGGAGTTCTGGCCGGCAGCAACGGCTTGTTGGCACTTTCCACGGCGATGTCCGACGAACACCTCGATGCCATTACCGAGCGCATCGTCGCAGCCTTGGCCGCCCGGGTTCGCGCGCGGTGATGAAGCCACTTACGGTGTGTTCGGGTCGGCCACAGTGTCAACCATTGCCTGGCACCGCATGAAGCTGCATTTACCGCCAGATGGGCGTGCCGCCGTCCAAGGCCAGTTCGGGGTCGACCTGCGCCATGTCCGGTGCCGTGCTGGTTCCAAAGTTCGGCTACGCCGATCGCAACTAAAGATGCTCCGCCAAGGATCTGTTTGATACTCGTCTCCGTCGGGTCCGGTTGATGGCACCTTAGCGGGACGACGACCTATCGATTCCTGCGCGCGGTTAATTCAGTTGAGTGACGTCATCGGTCTTGGTGTACGCGACTCCTCGCTCGTCAAGAAACGTACTTGGCTGTGGACTCGATTAGCACCTTGGCACT
>WUUC01230584.1_pt1 | contig 13142 bp, 10 predicted proteins | sample 6278441 | NCBI WGS metagenome assembly WUUC01 (sample SAMN13675441, study PRJNA597444) | soil metagenome | isolation source: soil | place: USA: Washington | collected 2017-10 | reverse complement strand
TGCGCTGCGTTGACTGCCACGTCGGCGGCGGCGCGGAGTGGTACGTGCGCTCGAAATTTTCCGGCGTCCGGCAACTCTACAAAGTCGCGTTCAATAAGTATTCGAGACCCATCGAAACGCCCGTCCACAACATGCGCCCGGCGAATGAGACGTGCGCGCATTGCCACTGGCCGGAAAAGTTCTACGGCGACCAGTTGAGAGTGTTCAATCGTTATACCTATGACGAAGGAAACACTCTGCGGCAGACGCGCATGCTCGTTAAAGTCGGCGGCGGGAGTCCGAAGGCTGGTCGTGTCTCCGGCATCCACTGGCACATGAACGTAGCGAATGAAATTACCTTTGTGGCGACGGACAGGCAGCGTCAGGTCATCCCCTGGATTCAGGTTAAAGATCAGCAGGGGAACGTCACCGAGTATGTGGACAGAAACAGGCCGCTCACGCCTGAGCAAATTGCCGCCGCGCCGAAGCGGCGAATGGACTGCATTGATTGTCACAATCGCCCCGCGCACATCTATGTGCCGCCCGATGCGGCGGTGGACGAAGCCCTCGCGGCCGGCAAACTGGACGCGACGCTCCCCTACCTCAAGCGGCAGGCCGTGGAAGTGCTGAATAAACCTTACGCCTCAAACGACGAGGCGTTGAACGCCATCGCCGCCAGCCTGGACGGGTTTTACCGCTCCAACTACGGCGACGTGTATGCGCGCCAAAGCGATTCCGTCAAGGGGGCGATCAGCGAAGTGCAGCGCATTTACCAGACCTACTTCTTCCCCGAAATGAAGACGGACTGGCAAACCCATCCGAACAATATCGGCCACTTTTATTCGCAAGGCTGCTTCCGTTGCCACGACGGCGAGCATCAGAGCAAGGCGGGCAAGATCATCAGCAACGATTGCAACACCTGCCACACGATCCTCGACCAGAGCGCCTCGCTCACCTCCGCCGCCGGGCCAGCCCAAACCTTCCGCCACCCGGTGGCCCTCGGCGACCTCGCGGCCTCGCAATGCGTTCTCTGCCACAAAGCCACGGGCGCGTTCCGCCACCCCCTCAACCTCGGCGACATCTCCCAGTTCAAATGCGTGGATTGTCATTCCGGGAAGGACTGGGCGAGAAGCGGCAAACAATAGTCAGGTATCTTCAAATCACGCCTCCCGCCCCTATCGCCCAAACCGGCGTGGCGCGATAACATTAGCCGATGTAGATAACGTGGTTATACCGCGAGCCGCAGCCTAACTCTCCAGATTAACGTGTGAGGCTGCGGCTCGCGGTATAATCAGTAATTAGAGTGCTATCTATATGGGAGATTTACAATGCCTTATGAAATAACATTTGAAAACTTGCCCGCAGGCTATGCTGTCTCATCTGGAAGAGAAGGTGAACAAGTACCGCTAGCTATCAGGGAATTTACATCATCGGAAGACGGTGATTTGTTTATAAATCGTCTTGAAGGCATCCCGTCTGAAATAATTAGAATGCTGCCTTCTAAGAGCAGAATTAAAAGCTCTATAGTTGATCACATGTTAGTGATTATTCGGCAGGACAAAACAGCCACCGTCTATGTCAATGAAATATTTTTTCTAGCAGAAATAATAAATAAGGGAAGAGATGTGGAAGCTGGTCAACCAATCTATGCCGATGACATTGCTGACATTCGCAAACTTAGTTTCAAAGACAAAAACTTAAAAGACATTATCATTCCGCCTGATGCTGGAATCCTTTTCTTGTTTTCCGAAGGTTGGCGTAAGGGACTTTATTACGACTTTAAGCCATTGGTCGGTAAAAATCCTGAACTCAGAGATTATGATTTAGAAATGTTGTGCGGGCAATTTTCTGCTTATTTAGGATTTCAACATCTCTTCAAAGTTTCCGAAGATGAATGGAACACTCTCATAGCTCAACAATGGTTCCCCTTTATATCGTTGAAAAAAAGAACGATTGAAGAAATTGTGAATTATGCAAGAAATAAGTGGGATATAGATGCTCTTACTGAAAAAATAGCAAATGAAGTGGCCGGAATGATTCCAGCCCTGTTGAACAAATGGGAAAAGAATAAATTATTTGAGTTACACTTCGCTCTGTTTAAGCAAGCGGCAGAAAGATTCTTGGAAAAGGATTATATTAGTGCTACTGCCATTTTATACCCTCGTATCGAAGGATTGATGAGGACATATCATTTGGCTTCAAATAAAACCGCTAAGCCCACTCAAAAGAATCTTGTAGCTTCAGTGGTTCAAGCTAAAGCCCCAGAGAGGCACGATCACAGTTTGCTCCTACCCAATAATTTTCGGCGTTACTTGGAAGAAGTATATTTTGCTAACTTCGACCCAAACGACCCTAAGGTTTTATCTAGGCATACAGTGTCTCATGGTGTTGCTCCTGCTGAGAACTTTTCATTGAAGGGATCTATTATCGGCTTGCTAATTCTCGACCAACTATCATTTTACATCGGTTCGCAAGAGGAATCTTGATGGATGTCAGATTCAAATTACAAAAACATTCTTTCCTCTATTGCACTATCTGATGGTCATAATACAAGCAACAGAGTTCGGTGTACGATGCTCAACGCCCGAGGAGCCGAGAAGAGAAGACAGGGTCAGGGTCGAGAATGAGTTTGTGACAAGCAATCGCTAGAGTCCTTCTCTCTAATGTAATGTGTGACCTCTTATGTGATGTATAGCAGTACAACAGGATGGAGAGTTTGCTATGTCAGGCAATAAGAATTTAGTTGAGATAGACTCGGAGAAGTTGGGTGGAACGCCTGTGTTCTATGGCACTCGCGTGCCTATTCAAAACTTGTTCGATTGCCTGGAGGGAAGCGAGTCGCTGGAAGAGTTTCTCGACCAATTCCCGACCGTCACGCGCGAGCAGGCTTTAGCCGTTTTGGAAGAATCGAAAGCGAGATTGCTGACCGGCTATGAAAGTGCTGCTTGACGAGTGCGTCACGCGCTATCTGAAACGCGATTTCACCGGGCATGAAGTTCTCACGGTTGAGGAAGCCGGATTTAGGGGCCTGAAGAATGGCCGTTTGTTGCAGGCTGCCTCCGGCCAGTACGAAGTGCTGGTGATGGTAGATCAGAATCTTCAATATCAGCAGAACCTGAAAACCTCTCGCCATCGTTATACTCAAAGCTAACAGAAGTACATACCCTGTGCTAAAGCCCTTAATGCCGCAGGTGCTTGATGCTCTTGAGGTGATAAAGCCCGGCGAGATCATCATCGTGATGTGACGGGGAACGGTATCTGACAAACGCATGCAGCGGGTGCGCAACCTGAACGGTCTGGTTATCTGCAAAGTTGCTGCGCACCGCTGGTTGCGGCCGTTCAAGCTGATCATAAAAATTCAGAGGGGCGGATGAAAGTCTGAGACTTTCATCCGCCCCTCTTCGTTCCATCACATCACTCGACTTATTTATCAGCCGTCAACGCGCCATTCTTCTCTTCAAGTGCTGCCTGTGCGGCGGCGAGGCGCGCGACGGGGACGCGGAAGGGGGAACAACTGACGTAGTCGAGGCCGATCTCGTGGCAGAAGGCGATGGAGCGCGCCTCGCCGCCGTGCTCACCGCAGATACCGACCTTGAGGCCAGGTTTAACGCTGCGCCCGCGCTCGGCGCCGATGCGCACCAACTCGCCGACGCCCTCGCGGTCGAGCACCTGAAACGGATCGTCGGGCATGATCTTCGTCTCCACATATTTCGAGAGGAAGCGTCCCGCGTCGTCGCGCGAAAGACCGTAGGTGGTCTGGGTCAGATCGTTCGTGCCGAAGGAGAAGAAGTCGGCGTGCTCAGCGATCTTGCCTGCCGTCAGCGCGGCGCGCGGCAGTTCGATCATCGTGCCGACCGTGTACTCGATAGTGATCCCGTGTTCACCCATAACGCCTCGCGCCACCTCTTCGATGAGGAGTCTCTGCGCTCGCAGTTCCTCGAAGGTCGAGACGAGCGGCACCATAATCTCCGGCCTAACCTCCGTGCCCTCGCCCTGCAAGCGGGCGGCGGCCTCAAAGACGGCGCGCACCTGCATGCGCGTCACCTCCGGGAACGCCATTCCCAGACGGCAACCTCGATGGCCGAGCATCGGGTTCGTCTCGTGCAGGCGTTCGACTTGATGAAGCAGCCCGCGCCGCTCGTTGATCACGTCAAGCAATTTGTCCATCTCTTTGAGGCTCGGCGCACGTTGCAGCGACAACTTCAATTCGGACAACTCGCCGAGCAGTTCTTCGCGGTTCGGTAAGAATTCGTGGAGCGGCGGGTCGAGCAAGCGGATGGTGACGGGCAGCCCCGCCATCTCTTTGAAGATGCCTGTGAAGTCGTTGCGCTGGAGCGGCAGCAACTTGTCGAGTGCACGCTCGCGCGCACCCGTGCCTTCCGAAAGGATCATTTCGCGCATCGCGGCCAGCCGCTCTTCGCCGAAGAACATGTGCTCGGTGCGACAGAGGCCGATGCCCTCCGCGCCGAAGTCGCGCGCGACTTTTGCATCCGCAGGCGTGTCGGCGTTGGCGCGCACGCGCAGGCGGCGGAAGCCGTCAGCCCATTCCATCAACTCGTGGAAATCCGCGCCGAGCACGGGCTGGATGGTCGGCACACGCCCGATGAAGACGCGCCCGGTGGAGCCGTCAACCGTCACCCACTCGCCCTTCGTGAGGGTCGTGCCGTTGACGTTGCACTGCTGCTGGCCGTAATCGATGTTGAGCGCGCCCGCGCCGCAGACGCAGGACTTGCCCATGCCGCGCGCGACCACGGCCGCGTGGCTCGTCATGCCGCCGCGCGCCGTGACGATGGCCTGAGCGGCGACCATGCCGTGAAAGTCGTCGGGGCTGGTTTCCTGACGAATCAGGACTACCTGCTCACCCCCTTCGGCCAACTCTTCGGCCTCGTCCGGGTCGAAGACGACGCGACCCTGCGCCGCGCCCGGACTGGCCGGTAAACCTTGCGCGAACACCGTCGTCTCGGCCTGCGGGTCAACGGTCGGGTGCAGCAGTTGATCGAGTTGTTCGGGCGTGACACGCCGGACGGCGGTCGCGCGGTCGATCAATCCTTCGTGCACCATGTCCACCGCGATGCGCACCGCCGCCGCGCCCGTGCGCTTGCCGGTGCGCGTTTGCAGCATCCAGAGTTTGCCGCGCTCGATGGTGAACTCCACGTCCTGCATGTCGCCGTAGTGTCGCTCCAGCAGTTGCGTGATCTGGTCGAACTGTTTGTAAACCTCCGGCAGATCGTCTTGCAGATGACTGATCGGGTTCGGCGTGCGCGTGCCCGCGACCACGTCCTCGCCCTGCGCGTTCAACAGGTATTCGCCGTAGAGCACATGCTCGCCGGTCGAAGGGTTGCGCGTGAAGGCGACGCCCGTCCCGCTCCCCGCGCCCATATTGCCGAAGACCATCGCCTGCACGTTGACCGCCGTGCCGAGGTCGTCGCTGATGCGATTGACGCGGCGGTAATCCACCGCGCGGCGTCCGGTCCAGGAGTTGAAGACGGCGGCGATAGCGACTCGCAGTTGTTCATAAGGGTCTTCGGGGATGGCCGTGCCGCGCTGCTCTGCGAGGATGATCTGCTTCTCTGCCGAGATGACCTCGCGCAGTTGTTCGGGTTGCAGGTCGGTGTCGCGCCCGCCCGCCGTTTGCGCTTTGAAGCGTTCCATCACGCGCTCGAACTTCTCATGCGCCACGCCCATCACGATCTCTCCGAAGAGCGAAGTGAAGCGGCGGTAGGCGTCGAGCGCGAAACGCAGGTCGCCCGTCTGCACAGCGAGACCCTGCACGGTCTCTTCGTTCAGGCCGAGGTTGAGCACCGTGTCCATCATGCCCGGCATCGAGAAGGGCGCGCCGGAGCGCACCGAGGCGAGCAGCGGATTGGCCGGATCGCCGAAACGCTTTCCCGTCTTCTCTTCGATCTGTCGTAAGCCCTCGACGACCTGCTCCCACAGCCCTGCGGGCAACTGTTTGTCGTTCGCATAAAAGGCGTTGCACGCTTCGGTCGTAACGATGAGTCCGGGAGGCACAGGCAGTCCGGCGCGCGTCATCTCACAGAGTCCGGCGCCTTTGCCGCCCAGGAGAGACTTGTTGCGGCCGTCGCCCTCTTCAAACAGATAGACCCACTTGCGTTCGTGATTTTGAGACATGTATTTATCCTTCCCAGTGTCAACTTGAGATTCTCGTTCTTCTCGCTCAGCAAGCCACGCTTCGCCCTTCGCCGGCCTTGCCGGATGTGGACTTGGTTTCGTGCCGGACAAACGTGGCGGGTTTTAGCGGGCGCGCCACGAGCACGGGGCAGGGCGCTTGCCTGAGCACGCGATCCACGTTTGAACCGAAGAGCGCGCTCATACCGTGTTCCGCGCCGTGCGCGCCCATGCAGATGAGGTCGAACTCTTGCTCTCCCGCGTATGAAAGTATTTCGCGATAAGGTTTACCCCACCGCACCGAAAGCTTGACGGCACGGGAGCCCGGCGAGCCAAACTCCGCTGACATCGCCCCCTGCAACCTGCGCGCGGCCTTCTGGTAAATGCCCTCCATGCCCGATGGAAGCCACGCCACCTCCGGCGCATCGTCCGCCGGCTTCGCCAGCACATGTAATAGGTGCAACTCGGCTTCGTACACTTTTGCCAGCGAAAGCCCGCGGCGTAGCGCGAGTTCGGAATCATCCGAGAAGTCGTAAGCGACGAGCACTTTTCGGAGATTGATCTCACACGCCGTCTCGTCTACCCATTCGCGTTCCCGCGGGTGTGTGACGAGGACGGGGCAGGGCGCGGTGCGGCAGAGAGCCTCTGCGGTCGAGCCGAGAAGCGCTGCGGCGCGCGGCCGGCGCCGGGAACGGATGACGATCAGCTCGATTCCGTTCTCGGCCGCCACCTTCGAGATCGTTTCCGACGGGTGAGCGCCTTCAACAACCATCGCCTTCCATTCGACCCCGACGAACCCGCCCGCTTGTTCGTTGATCATGGCTTCCAACGCCGACCGGATTTGCCGGGTAGAAGACTGTGCGCGAGGGTCGTTTACCGCCGCGCTTTCAACGCAATGGCAGATATACAATTCGGCCTTGTAAGTGCGAGCGAGCGCCAGCCCGTAACGCAACGACTCGGCCGAGCCGTGCGACATGTCAACCGGGCATAAGATTCGTTTGATGTGAGACATCTTTATGACACTTCAGCCGTAAGGGTCGGCAGCCTCCTGACGCCGGACAAGTGCAATGAGCGTGCCGCGTACGATCATTAGAGTTGTGTGGAGATTAAGGAAGATAGCAGCGAAATTTTGCCGCGTGGATGGGGATAATTACTCAATGAACCGTTGTTGACATTCAAGATTTGGAGGGATGTTCAAGCGGTGTTGTCAGCCGCGCTCCCCGACAGATAAAGAGGTCTTCTCCCTATCCCTCGCCGATGCCTGTGATGCTGTCGAAGCGTATGCGGAACACGACGGGCGAAGGCGAGGCCGCGTCTTCGGCGATGCGAGATTCTACGGGTGTGAGTTGCGGAAAGAGCGAGAGCAGACAATTCAGCGCGCTCGCGCGTTCCTCATGTTCCGTGATCTCTTCATATCTTCCGTAGGCGATGACACTCTTCCAATTGCACATGTCTTTGATGTCGTCTACCTGCACACAGACGCGCCGGTTCTCGCGCATCGCCGTGAGTTTGCGACCCGGCAGCGAGTGGCTGAGAATAGAGCGGTCTTCGAAGACGTAGTTAATCGGCACGACGTAAGGTTCACCGCCGGCGACGACGCAACCGAGCCGGGCGATCCGTTTGCCGCGCAGCAGCGACAACGATTCCTCTTCGCTCATTCTGCTGATCATCAGATCACCTCACATGGTATGCCGCCCGTAGAGTGCTTCCGGGTGGACGCGGTACACGGCGACGTTGCCGGAACGCTTCCATGCGCCGACCCTGGTTTCATTGAGGGCGGGTGTCAACGTCGGATTGCGCGCGGTGATGAGTTGCATCGCGCGTTCCATCTCTACGTCGCCCGTGATTCGTTCCGCGCGCCCCACGACCATGACACTGCGCCAGCGTTGCGCGTCCGCGACTTCTTCAACCTGAAAGCAGACTTCGTGATTCGCCGCCATGAACTCGGTCTTCGTCCCTTCGGTCGTGAAGAAATAGAGAGACTCCGAATCGAACGCGTAGTGCATGGGGACGACGTAAGGGTGGTTGTCGCGCGAGCAGCCCATGTGGCCGTAACCACCGCGCAGCAGGAGGGCGAGTATTTCGCCTCGCGACATCTCTTTAACTTCCAACATCTCTACTCCTCCAGCCTTGTAAATCTGTCACGGGCATCAACTAAAGAAAAACGCGGAGACTCAGTTACGAGTGTTGCGCCCGGAAGTATCTTTCACGCATGCGCTTTACCCAGCCCCAGAATCGCCCTTGCCTGACGCTTGTTTCGTCGCCCCAGAGATTCTTGTGGAAGTAGATCGAGTCCCTCCCGCCCTCGTCAACGACCAGCATCATTTCATGCTCATACACGGCGTCCGCCGGGCGGCCTTCCAGTTCCGCGACGAGATTACCGGCGGCAACCTCGGCCTGCCTGACGGCCATGTGCCCCATCTTCGGCCCGGAGAAGTAAACCGCGTCGCCCACGGCGTACATCCGCTCGGTGTCGCACACGCGCATCGTCTGATCGACGCGGACATAGCCGTGTTGGTTCGTGAGGCCGATGTCTGCCAGCGCGCTCGCGCCCTCGAACGGTGGGACGAGCATCAACAGATCGTATTCGAGTTTCAGCCCGTCGTCCGACAACAGGTGTTCGGCGGTTATCTTCCTGATGGGAAAATCCGACAAAATTTTGATGCCGTGCGCCTCGAGCGCGGGGCGCAGGGCGCGTGCGAGGTCTGTCGAGCCGGGGTGAGCGCCCGCCGGATGCTCTGGAGCTATCACGGTGATCCGCGCCTCCTCTCCACGCTCTGCAAGCAAGCGCGACAAGGCGAAGGCTGTTTCGTAGACGGGCACGTCGAGACGCGCGCCGGGACAGGAACCGATGCAGGCGTGTCCCCCATGAAAATTGTGCAGAGCCTCTTTGAAACGGAGCGCCGCCGCCACTCCCAGCAGATGGTGCGCGTGCTCGAAAAAGCCTGGAACCTCCTCTGTCGCGAGACGCCGCCCCAAAGCGTAAATCAGGTAGTCGTATTCGAGTTCGCCCGCCACATCGCCTCCGGCGAGCGTCACCTTATGCGCTGCGGGGTCTACGCGCACGACTTCGGCTTGTATGAAGCGCACGCGACGGTCGAGCATCGCTTCGCGCAAATCGTAGGAGATGTCCTCCGCCTCGCACTTGCCGAAGGCGAGCCTAACGAGCGCCGGGTAAAAGGTGAAGCGGCTGCTGCGCGAGACGAGCGTGATCTTATGTTCCGGCGCGAGTGTTTCCGCCAGCCGCTCGGCTGCGACCACGCCGCCGAAACCTCCTCCGAGGATGAGCACGTTTGCCATAACAATTACCAAGCCACCAGCTATCAGCCGTTAGCACTCAGCTTTTTAAGCCTTAAGTTAATGCCTGTTTTTAGCTGACGGCTGATGGCTAACCACTGACAGCTTTTTTGCAGCGCACGATCTCGACGGAACATTTTGCGTGCGACGCGACCGCCTGTGAAACGGAGCCGAGCAGCATGCGCTCCCACGAACGGTAGCCGTGCGAGCCGACGACGATGAGGTCTGCGCCCCACGATTCAGCCTCCTCGACTATCGTGCGCTTAGGCGACCCCTTGAGCACCTGCGTCGAGACCAGCGGGTTGCCGTTTTGGCCGCTCCCCAGTTTCGCGGCGGCCAGCTTGACCGCCTCTTCGGCTTGCCGGCGACATATCTTTTCCGCCTCTTCAAAATAGCTGCTCGCCAAAAGCTGCGGGTCTGCAATGAGCGGCGCGGGCGTCTCGACGATTGAAACGACTCGCACCTGCGTGTCCGCCGGCCACGGCCTGCGCGCAACCTCTTCAATTGCCGCCTCGCTACACGGCGAGCCGTCGGTTGCCAGTAGTATCTTCATCGCTTTTATCTCCGTCGAAAAGTAATCCCAAAGTGTATGGAGCGTTGCCAGTGAACTTTTGCGCCCGACGACCTCAACACCTGTCCGATGTCTATTGGCCGCTGGGCACTGGCGCGTTCGGCAACGCTCGCCCGCTGTAAATGCACGATCCGTGCCAACACAAATTCCGGTTTTTCGTGCTGATTTGCCCGGGCTTTCGGTGGGGCATTGGGTAGTTTTACGCGGCCGGGCGGGCTATACGCGGACAATTCCCCAGCGGCGCGTTTATTAGCCTTCGGTGTTGCGGAGAAGTTCGGCGAGCGTCTTGAGGAGTTTCTCAGCCGTATATGGCTTCGGCAGGAAGATGTGGACGCCGACGCTCGCCGCCTCTGCGGCCTTGTCGGTCGCGCCCAGCCCGCTGGCGGCGATGATCTTCACCTGCGGGTTCATCTTGCGGAGCGCGCGGATGGCGGCCGGGCCGTCCATGAAGGGCATCATCATGTCGGTGATGACGGCGGCTATTTCGTCGCGGTGCTGGGCGTAGAGCGCGACCGCCTCCGTTCCGTCGCTCGCCAGCAGCACGCAATAGTTGAATGTCTCTAGCGTGCCCTTCGTGATCTGGCGAATTGATTCTTCATCATCCACGACGAGGATCAGTTCACCGCGACCGGTAGGCAGATCGAGCCGCTTGCGCTCTACGCGTTCGGCGACTTCCGACTCGATGGCCGGGAGATAGACGGTGAACTGCGACCCTTTGCGCGGCTCGCTGTAGACGTTGACGAAACCATTGTGACTGCGGACGATGGTCAACGCGGTTGAGAGCCCGAGGCCGGTTCCCTTGCCGATCTCTTTAGTCGTGAAGAACGGCTCGAAGATACGCCCGACGACTTCGGGCGGCATCCCCTCGCCCGTGTCCGCGACGGAGATCATGACGAACCTGCCGGGCTTCGCCTCGATATGCATGCGCGCGAAGTTGTCGTCGAGCGTGACGTTCTCGGCACGCACGAAAAGCTCTCCGCCTCCGGGCATCGCGTCGCGCGCATTGACGCAGAGGTTCATCAACACCTGATGAACCTGCGTGGCGTCGGCCGAGATCGTCCACAGTTCCGAGGACACGTCGAACTTGATCTCGATGGATTTCGGGAGCGTGTCCTTGAGAATCTTAACGACTTCTTTGACGAGGTGTTTCGGCTGGAGGGTAACGCGCTCGCCTTCGACGCCCCGCGCGAACGAGAGAACTTGCCTGACCATATCCGCCCCGCGTTCGGCATTCGCCTGAAGTATTTCGAGCCACTGGTGCGCCGCGTCGTCTTCCACTTTGTACTGGAGCATCTGCACGGCCATCAGAATGGGCGAGAGGATGTTGTTGAGGTCGTGCGCGATGCCACCGGCGAGCGTGCCGATGGACTCCATGCGCTGCGCGCGCAGGAGTTGTGATTCGACCTTCTTGCGTTCCGTCACATCGGTATTGATGATGAGGATCGAACGCGGCTCACCGTCGTCGTCTTTGAGCAGCGTCCAGCGGCTCTCGACCGTGATCTCGTCTCCGCGCTTCGTCCGCTGGCTCAACTCGCCCGCCCATTCGCCACGCTCCATGACGGCCACCCGACCACGCTCGAACGCGGCGGCGTTCGCCTCGTTCAGGAGTTGGAGTTCGCTCGCCGTGCGCCCCACGGCTTCCTCCCCCGTCCAGCCGTAGATGCGCTCCGCGCCCTGATTCCAGTAGAGGATTTTGTTATCGCTTATTTTACGCACGACGATGGCATCCTGCGCTTTGTCGAGCAGGGCGGCCTGCTCGCGGATGCGCTCCTCGCCGCGCTTGCGCTCGGTGATGTCATAGCGGATGGCGATGTACTGGTAGGGCTTGCCCTCAGAGTTGAGAAAGGGAACGATGGTCGTGTCAACCCAGTAGATCGAATTGTCTTTGGCGAGGTTGCGCAGCTCTCCGCGCCAGACGTGCCCGGAGGCGATGGTCGTCCAGAGATCGCGGATAAACTCCTTCGAGTGGTAGCCCGAATTGATGATGCGATGATCCTGTCCCAGCAGTTCTTCGCGCGAGTACTTTGAGATTTGGCAGAACTTGTCGTTGACGTAGTTGATGACGCCCCGCTGATCGGTGATGGCGACGATGGCCGATTCGTCCAGAGCGAACTTCAAATCGGCGAATTCTTTGAGCGACTGTTTGAGTGCCTCTTCGGCATCCAGGCGTCGCGGGGGCGTGTTCATCAACTCGTGCGAAACAGTGTCGCTCATCTCGAATTTAATCTTTCAACTTGCGGTCTGTGGAGTCGGCTATTCGGTGAGCCTTGCGCTTTCAATCTTCTTCAGGCGGTAGCGCAACTGGTCGCGCGAGATGCCCAGAAGTTCTGCGGCGTGCGTCTGGTGGCCGCCGCTGCGCTCGACGGCCTGACGCACGAGCGAGTCTTCCAACTCTTCGAGCGAGAGTCCTTCGGGCGGGAGCGTAAAGGCGTTGCCTGAGGCGTTGACGCTGTCGGCGAAAGAGGCGCGGGCTGTAGTTGCCTCGCGCACGGCGCTTCCGGTCAGGTCGCGCGGCAAATACTCCGTCGTGACGAGATCGCTGTCTTCCAGTATGAGCGCGCGCTCGATGACGTTTCGCAGCTCGCGGACGTTGCCGGGCCACGCGTAGGCGAGGAATATTTCCCGCACGTCGGGCGCGAGGCTACGAATCTTCCGCTTGAGCCGCAGCCGCTCGCCGAAAGTGTTAATGAAGTGTTCGGCGAGCAGGATGATGTCCTCGCTCCGTTCACATAGCGGGGGGATGTCGATCTGGATGACGGAGAGGCGGTAGTAGAGGTCTATACGGAAGCGTCCCGCTTCGCCTTCCGCCTTCAGGTCGCGGTTCGAGGCGGCGACGACGCGCACGTCTAGAGCTATGTCTTTCAAGCCGCCCACGCGGCGGAAACTTCCCTCTTCGAGAATTCGCAAGAGCTTCGCCTGTAACCCCAGTTCGAGTTCACCGATCTCGTCTAAAAAGAGCGTGCCGCCCTCGGCCTGCTCGAACAATCCTTCCTTGCGCGCCTTCGCGTCGGTGAACGCGCCCTTCTCGTAGCCGAACAGTTCCGACTCGATAAGTGTTGAGGGAATGGCGGCGCAGTTGATGGCGATGAAAGGGGCGTCGGCGCGGCGCGAGCCGTAATGGATGGCCTTCGCCACGAGGTCTTTGCCCGTGCCCGACGCGCCCTGC
>WUUC01063463.1_pt1 | contig 13142 bp, 5 predicted proteins | sample 6278441 | NCBI WGS metagenome assembly WUUC01 (sample SAMN13675441, study PRJNA597444) | soil metagenome | isolation source: soil | place: USA: Washington | collected 2017-10 | reverse complement strand
CGAGTGAGAAGAGCGACTTCAATATCTCTCTTGCCAATAACCACACTCTCAGCCCTGTTATGAAGAACGGAGCGGTCGACCGGTCTAACGTCAGCGTGAACCTGGGCACAGAGCTCTTCCGTGGCTTTAAGATCCGTTCAACCACTCAAATTGTATACACCAAGAACGACCTGACGCCCGGCCTCGGTGCCGCAGGATGGTATAGCTACGGTAAAGGAAATTCACTCGGTGACGTTGGTGGGGTATTCAGCTTCCTCAACACCTCACCGTTCTTCGACCTGACACGCAGAATGCCCGACGGAAATTACCCTGGCTACGTTGAAGCCGGTGGTTTCCTCAGCGTTAACGCGCAGAACCCTTATTACCGCACTCAGTATGCAAGCCAGATCGACAACAAGGTCGACGTGGTGCAGAACTTCAATGCAAACTACATTGTAAACAAGTTCCTCCAGCTCGACGCTACGTACGGTTTGAACTATCGTACAGAAAACTCAAGGTGGACATACCTGAACCAGACAGAGAACACCAACTCAATTGCATATGACAACTGGGTAGGTCTTTTCGCACCTGACCTGAATGGTGAAATTTCCAACTGGCAATACACCAACACATTCCAGAACTTCCTGACCAATGCATATTTCCGGACCGACTTCCAGGATGACTTCGGTATGAGCATCCCGATCCAGACAAGCACGCAGGTTGGCTTTGACTATCGTAAGAAGAAATACACTGAATACGATACTTACGGACTTGGAATGCCCTTAGCTCCTCCTTTCAATATGAATGCGACGGCAGCTCAGTTTGTTGCTACGGGTACAGTTGCCCAGCCTTATGGAGACTACATTGAGGAGTTCGTTACTTATGGCTACCTGATAAATCAGAAAGTTGACTTCGGCGACTTTGGTGGTATTACCGCCGGTTTCCGCAGTGACTGGTCTTCTGCGTTCGGTGGTGGTTCGAAGCCCTTCACATTCCCCCATTTCGACGGTCACATCAACCTCGGAACATTCTGGAAAGACGGCGCCCTCGGAACAACGTTCCCTTATCTGAAACTGCGCGCTGCGTACGGCGAAGCTGGTATCCAGCCGAACCCTTACGACAGGTATCCGATCCTTACGCCTTCTCCGATTGGCCAAAATTCCGGCTATAGTGTTCCTCAGGTGTCAAACAATCCTAACCTGAATGTGGAGGTAACGAAAGAGACCGAAATTGGTACCGACCTTACACTGAATGCGCTGAAATCCGGCAGCTGGCTGAATACAGTCAACTTGTCGTTCACTTATTGGATGCGCAAGAGCGAAGACGTGATCTTCCGCGTATCGCAGGCTCCTTCGACTGGTATAGTTGAATTGCTTGACAACGCGATCACCATGTCGTCGAAAGGATGGCAGCTCTCTTTGAACCTTCCGCTCCTGAACTCTTCAAACCTGAAGTGGGACCTGACAACCAACTGGGGTTCCCAGCTTTCCAAGATCGATGACATCGCCGGTGGTAATGAGATCATCCTCACATCTGGTGCAGGCGATGCTTCATTGGTGTTGACACCCGGCCAGATCATCGGCCAGGTCTATGGCTACAAGGCCCTCACCAGTGCTGATGCTGTTCGTACCGATGGAACACCTTATATCGCCGACGAGGCAAACAAGCAATTCTATGAAATTGTTGACGGCCGCCTGGTGGATAAGAGGACTTACCAGATCCAGTTTGCCGACGAAAAGACGCTGCTTGGTCATCCGAACCCTAAGTTCAACGCATCGTTCATCAACAACGTAACCTTCAGAGATTTCGCAACATTATCATTCCAGTTCGACTGGGTAAAAGGTGCACACCTTTACAACCAGACTAAGGAGTGGATGTACCGCGACGGTATCCATGGCGACTACGACGGTGTCGTGACCATCGATGGAAGGACCGGTGCATTCCCTGCATACTGGGCAAGCGCTTACTATGGTCTTTTCGGCAGCTTGAACGGTGCCGGTAACCTTGCAACCAAGGATTTCTACTATGAAGATGCTTCATTCGTAAGGCTCAGAAACGTGTCGTTGTCATTCGACCTGGCCCGCGTAATGAAAGTAAATACGTTGAAGAAACTCCAGATTGTTTTCACCGGACGGAACCTGATGACATTCACCAAGTACACCGGTATGGATCCTGAGGTCAGCTCAGGTACTGTGAACTCAGCCTTCGACCGTGGTGTGGATCATAACACACTGCCCAACACGAAGTCGTATCAGGTTGGTGTTAACATTGGATTCTGATTTTTCAAACTTATTAAACGAATCATCATGAATAAAAATAGATTAATTCAAGGGACCCTGCTCACAGCAATGGTGTTTGGTACACTGGGTTGCAAAGACCAGCTGGATGTGGGTAACCCGAATGCACCAACACTGGCTGCAAACGTGAACACTGAAACCGGCCTGTTTCAACTGGCAATGAGCGGTGTGTATGTCAATGGTTTCCTTAACGGCGACGGATGGCTTGGTAACAGCTATTTCTCGTTGCCGATGGGTTACAACGAATTGATGGCCGATAACGTAGGAGCCTCGGCTTCGAACAACCAGGTGACAACCGTTGGACAGCCTGACTACATCCTGTATCCGAACACTACTAAAAAGTTTAATACATCGCCGGCTATAGGTATCCTCCGTACTTACAATACACGTGCGTCAACTGGTGCGGCCAACAACGCCATTCATTACCAGTGGCTCAACATGTATGCTATGAACAACGCCTGCAATCTTGTCCTTTCTGCTATCGACGGGATCCCATTCCGCGGCGATGCGGCTAGCAAGGCGGCAACGGTTCGTGCATGGTCGTACTTTTGGAAGGGATTTGCTTACGCCTCGATCGGTACCAAGTACTTCTCCGGTCTGATCGTAAACGAATACGGCGAAACAAGCAGCACTTATGTGACTCACGACGCTATGATCGCCGAGTCGGATAAATTTTTGTTGATGGCATCGCAGGAACTGGACAAGGTAACGTCGGTCGGAGATTACGAGGAAGCGCTCAGCGCGATGATCCCGGACCAAAACGAAACCGACAGAGGCGACGGCATCTCTATCGCAGAGTGGAAACGCCAGATCAACTCGATGATGGCACGAAACCTGTTATTGAACAAGCTTGCACCGTTCGTTAACGGAAGCACAGCGAGTGCGATCACAGGCTCTTCAATGAGCGGTACCATGTCTGCAGCCGATTGGCAGAAAGTAGCAGACCTGACAGCCGATGGCGTTGGTCTTGGTGAAGACGACCATATCTTCACAGGCAGAACAGTCGGCGCTAACGACTTCTTTACCGCTACCGGTGGAACTGTCGCGTCGCTGGCTGCTACAGCTGCCGCAACGGCTACCTTCAAGGTAAGTGAGCGCCTGTTACAGAACTTTAAGCCTGGTGACAAACGCTTTACTAACAACTTCACAGCGGTAACCCCCTACAATAACGACTACATCTACTCCACACGTTACACAATGATCAGCGGTGGAAAAGGTGAAGACGGTGTTTGGGTGTATGCCGACAGAAGTGTAGGAGCATATGAGCTGATCATCGCCAACTCTTTCGAAGAGTCAGCCCTCATGCGTGCCGAAGCGCTTATCCGTCTCAACCAGATCGATGAGGGTCTCGCTCTCGTCGATGATGTTCGTGACTTCATGGGCGCAGGCGTGGCCGCAGTTAGCGGTACCGGCCTAAACCAGGTTGCCGCACTGCAGGAAGTTGTAATGGAAAGAAGAGCAGCCATGGCGTTCAGAGGCATCACTTTCTATGACAACAGAAGATGGGGATGGACATATGACGTGTCTAAAGGCGGCGGTGCCTATAATCAGGTCATTGTCGACGGTGGTACACCAGTTACCGGCGTGCTCATCAACTACAACTTCATGGACTACTGGGATGTGCCGGCTGCCGAAGCAGTCCTCAACCCGGACGACGGAAGCGTAGGAACCAGGAATACGAACTTCTAGTCAATAGAAATAGAACAATAAAAAGGGCCGCGGAAGCGGCCCTTTTTTGTTAATACCCCCTTTATATGGGGTACCATTTTTTAAGGGCTGTTTCCATGCCGCCCGGCAATACTCCAGTAAGTCGATCAATTAAAAGATTAATAATTAGAATTTAAAGCGCCATTCTGCGAGGAGGAGCGGTTTATTTTTGATGTTAACAAATTATTAATTGGGGGATTTTTATACATCTTTTTATGCCCTAATTTGCGGTATTAAACCTATTCTTTCATTTAACTCTAAACCTATGAAGAAGTCTCTACTTCTATGCTTCTCATTCATCCTCGCCATCACCGTCGGTTGGGCGCAGGAACGTGAGGTGTCAGGTAAAGTGACGTCATCGGAAGATGGCTCAGCTCTACCCGGCGTGAACGTGGTGCAAAAGGGCACCACAAATGGTACCGTTACCGACGCTAGCGGTAACTACAGGATGACTGTCACCGACGGCGGCAGCACCCTCGTTTTCTCCTTTATCGGCCTAAAAACTCAGGAGATCGACCTGGGAAGCCGGGCTGTAATTGACGTCAAAATGGAATTGGATGTCACTCAGTTGAGTGAGGTCGTAATTACCACAGCGGGCGGTCTTCAATCCAGGCAACGGGAACTCGGGTCGGCCATTGCCGTAGTCAGTCCTGCGATGCTCACGGCCGGAAAGGCTGTCAACGTTGCGGCGGGCCTACAAGGCAAAATTGCCGGCTTCCAGATCAATGCCACCAGCAGCGGTGTCAATCCTGAATATCGCTTGATCCTCAGGGGACAGCGCTCCATGACGGGTAACAACCAGGCTCTGATCGTTCTTGACAATGTCATCGTGCCTAACTCTGTGTTAAGCGCGATCAACATGAACGACATCGAGTCGATGAGCGTCCTCCAGGGCGCCGGCGCTGCTGCGATCTACGGTTCGCAGGCATCTAACGGGGCCGTGATTATCACTACCAAAAGAGGAAAGGCTGGCGCTGTTGAGATCGGATTCTCGCACAACGTACAAGCTCAGCAGGTTGCGTTCCTTCCCAAGATCCAGGAACAGTATGGGTCAGGTGGTTCTGCTTACGGAATCAATCCGGATGGTACTCCTGCGTTCAACTACCTCGAAAACCAGTCTTACGGTCCTGCCTTCGACGGCTCGATCCGTCCGCTGGGTCCCAAGCTCGAGGATGGCTCTCAATTGTATACGACGTATGATTACAAGCCGGGCCACTCGGACTTTTGGCAGATCGGCTACACGAATCAGACAGATTTTTCAGTGTCGTCAGGCGATGAGAAATCATCAATCTATATGTCAGGTCAATATGTGACAGTTGTCGGGACTACGCCTGGTGACAAGTTCACACGTGCCAACGTCAGGGTCAACGGTTACCGTAAAATCGGTGAAAAGGTGGCTGTTAGCTTCACAACATCCCTCGCACCGAACAAGTACGACATCAGCTCGGCAACGGGTAGCATCTATACTAACATGTTGAACATGCCGTCACACGTGGATATCACGCAATTCAAGGACTGGAGAAACAACAAGTTTGCTAACCCGAACGGTTTCTATAACCCCTGGTATCTGAACCCTTATTTCACGGCCGACAACAACAGGCAGGTGGACAAGAACATGTACATCACGGGTAATATGGAATTGAAATACACACCGATAGAAGGTCTTGACCTTGTAGCGCGTCAAGGTATTTCGACCAGGAACTTTACACAAAAAGCAACCGGTGGAGCATTCAGGTACTCGGACTATGCAAAGAATACGGATCAAAGCTCAAAGACCGATATCCCTGCCTACGTCGGCGAAACTGCCAACACCCACACTCAGCTTGTAACCGACCTGTATGCTCAATATGGAAAGACGTTCAACGATAACATAAACCTCAATCTGGTTGTAGGCACGCAGTTGATCCAAAATACAGCCAGGTACTTTACTACAGGTATTGGCGGTCTTATTGTCGACGGCCTTTATAACCTCAGCAACGGAACGGGCAATCCCTCGTACTCCGAAGCGGACTATCAGACGCGCCTCCTTGGTGCGTACGCAAAGTTCACCGGCGGGTTCAGGGACTATCTCTTCTTAACTGTAACAGGACGCAATGACTCTGACTCGAGGCTGAACGCGGACAACCGCTCATTCTTCTATCCTTCGGCAGAGGCATCTTTTGTTGTCAGCGAGGCACTCCCTGGCGTTAAAAGCGGTGGACTGATCAGCTTCCTGAAACTAAGAGGAAACGTTTCTAAAGCAGGTCAGGTAAATCTCGGAGGCCTTACCGGGTTCCCCGGCAGCTTCTCCGACTTCGGTGCGTATTACACACTGCCGACATTCAGCAGTAATGTCAGCTACAGCGCCGCCAACGGATTCCCCTATGGCAGCCTTGCAGGTTATTCATTGGACAACACACTTGTCAACAAAGACCTCAAGCCGGAATTTACATACCAGTATGAAATCGGTGCCGACATCAATTTCTGGAACGATAACATTACTACACAAGTAACGTACTTCCATAGCCGTACTGACAACCAGACGATCCGCACGACCCTGTCGAACAGCACAGGCTTCCTGTACTTGCTGACAAACGTAGGAGAGACAGAATCGCAGGGTGTCGAATTGACAGCACACATTACCCCTTACAAGACAGCTAACTTCTCTGTAACGATCGGCGGTAACTATACCTATAACAAGAACATCGTCAATTCGATCTCCGAGCAATTGCCGCTGTTAAGCTTGCAAACCTCGGGTAGCGCTGTTTCTGCAGCCGTGGAAAATCAGTCTTTTCCCGTCATCATGGGACTTGACTACCAACGCGACCCCGACGGAAGAGTGATCGTCGATAGGCAAAGCGGTCTTCCTTCAGTGACGAGCAGCAACATTATCCTTGGTAATGCAACACCCAAGGACAGACTTGGAATGGATGCGATTGTGACCTACAAGAATTTCCGTTTCTCGATCCTGTTCGAATATCGCGGAGGTTACAAAGTGTTCAATGGTATCGGTCCCGAAATGGACTGGTCAGGAACAGGCTATCGCACAGCTCAATACGGACGGTCTTCATTCATCTTCCCGAATTCGGTTTATATGGCCGACGACGGACAGTATGTTGAAAATACTTCTGTGTCCATTGCGAATGGTAACGGTAACAACGGATTCTGGTCGGATGGTATCAACCGTGGTACTACTTCCAACTATGTTACTTCGGGTAACTTCGTTAAGCTCCGTGAAATCTCCTTGTCATACGACCTTCCTCCCATCTTCGGCAAAGTCCTGAAAGGTGCGAACATAAGTCTGCAAGGCAGGAACCTCTTCCTGTGGATGGCGAAAGACAACTACTATACTGATCCGGAGTATAGCACAGCCGGTTCAACCGGTAACGGAACGGGATTGAATGACATCGGTCAGACTCCGCCCAGCCGTTACTTTGGCGGTACACTGTCTGTCAGACTTTGATTTGTGAAGAAGGATTTTAGAAAACAAAAAACGGAACAATGAAAAAGATCTCAATAGTAATAATAGCCGTCATGACCCTGTTCATGACGTCCTGCGACGATTTTCTGGATATTAACCAGAACGTGAATAAACCGACCACTGTGTCGGCGAACCTCGTATTACCTCAAGCTTTGGCCGCAACAGCTCTCGTATTGAATGCCTACAATACTTATGGCAGCCAAATCGGTGGCTACGCAGCAAATGCCGGTGGTTACGGAGGTTTTAATGAAACGGTATCCTACGCATACACGCCGAACAACTATGCCAACCTCTGGCCTGTAACCTATGATAACCTGGAAGACTACCAGTATATCCTCGACCAGACAGCGGAAGACGAAGCCAACATTTATTTCAACGCTGTCGCGCGGATCATGAAAGCGTACAACTTTCAGTTGCTGGTAGATGCCTACGATAAAGTGCCCTACACCGAAGCGCTTCAGGGTGCCGATATCCTTACCCCTGCCTATGACGATGGCGCTACCATTTACGCATCACTTGCAAGCGAGCTGGACGCAGCCATGGCAGCAATCAACCAGGGAAATGCTGCAGCTGTAGCACCTAACCCTGTCGATGACTACGATATCGTGTTCGGCGGAGATATGGACTTATGGATGCAGCTTGCCAATACTATCAAGCTTCGTCTCATGGTACGCGGAAAAGATAAAGTGACGTTTGCCAATGGCGGCTTCGACCCGTTGGGTTTCCTCACGGAAGACGCATTGATCAATCCCGGATACGCCAGGGACAACAATAGACAGAACCCGATGTGGAATAACTGGGGATTTGCCTACACCGGAAGCGCCGGAAACAAAGCATGGATCCCGACCACATTCATTATGACCTTTTATAACAATATCAGGTTGAGTGATCCTGGAAGAGGAGCTGCTACGTACTATCAATTTCCAGCGACTGGCACAAACCAGCTCGGTTTCGAAAGCACCGGTATCCCGAAGAGCCCCGACGGCAGCTTCTGGTATCCTGGTACAAACCGTGTAGGCACATCAGCCGGTAAAGAAACCGGCGTCCTGAAAGGACCTGATGCTGGAATGGCAATGTTTACCGCTGCAGAAAGTTATTTTCTGCAGGCTGAAGCTGCCGTAGTCGGCATTCCGACCGGTGGACTCCCTGCCAAGGAAGCGTTTGAAGAAGGTATCAGAGCATCGTTCAGATACATCTATACCCTGCCCGACGGAACCGTGGACGGATCGCCTGAGGATGACGCCGATGATTATATCGCGTCAAACAACACCTACCTCACTCAATTCGATCTTGCTGCGTCGGACGAACAGCGTATCGAAGCGATCATTACCCAGAAGTATATCGCATTGAATATGGTCAATAGCCACGAGGGCTGGAACGAATATCGCAGAACTGGATATCCGAAGATCAACGGACTTTCAGCTACCGGTACGTTCGCTTCAAGCGCGTCGCAAAGCTCACGCCCCGACCGGCTTCCGGCCAGGATACTGTATCCCACTTCGGAGATCCAGTACAACCCCGAAAACGTGCCTCAGGGTATCAATGCGTTCAACACAACAATTTTTTGGGCCAAATAACAACAGAGATCTATGAAGACGAACATACTTATAAAAGCCCTTTGCGTTCTGGCGTGTGGTTTCGGACTCACGTCGTGTCTTGAAGGCGACCAGATGAACACTCCGCCCGGTGGTTCTCCAGCTCTTGTGGAGATCAGCTACGTAGCTCCCGGAGGAACGTTGTTCAACACCGGTCTGCGATATTTCGGTGCTCAGGCACTGCTTTTATCGCCGGCCGATGAGACGGACACGATCACATTCGCGGTCACAATCCAGGGCAACGTTGAACAAGACGTTAATATTACCCTGGAGATCGACCCTAATGCGTTGCTCGACAACTTCGCGGTCGATAAAGTGAATTATACACTGATGCCGACGGACCAGTACCAGATCCTGAACACAACGGCAACGATCCCGCAGGGACAGACCTTTGCCGAATTCAAGATCGTGTTCTTCCCGTCGAAAATGAATTTCGCGTCAAGCACCATACTTCCGATCACAGCAACCAACGATGCTGGATTGGTGACAAGCTCGAACCATGGCAAATTCTATCCCCATCTTATCGGTAATGCTATAGCTGGCTTGTACACATGGCAGTTCATCAGGTATAGCAACCCTGCTGGGACCGGCAGCCCGGATGGAACTTCTTTTTCGGGAGAGACCGCCGTTTTTGCGCCTGTAGATCCTACCACGATCAATGTGCCCACAGGATATTACGACCGCGCGAACTATATTGTCACATTCGAAGACGACGGTAACGGTAACCTTTCGAATTTCAAAGCGGTACTCGATCCGGTGTGGCTCGCTGCAAACTGGGATCCTGCAGGTATCGCGGTAGCTACCGGCCCGACCATCACCGTAAGCCCTGACTATACAACGTTTACAATCAAGTATACGACGGGGACGAGGAATGTGACGGATGTCTATGTCAAGCAATAACGAGGTACTAATCTTTTAACACGTTAAATTATGATACAACGAATAGTAAGTTGTTTATTTATACTGCTGGGATGCGCGCCTCTGATCATCTCTTGTAATGATGAAGACGAGCCGGAGATTGATACCTTCAGTGCTCTCGTCGATGTCACAGACTCTTCAATTCCCGACTCGAAGTATTCGGTGTTGGTACTCTACTCCACCGATGGAGGCACAACCTTCGTAGAACATCCTCTGCTTAAAAAAGGTGATACCTACAAAGTGAAGGCCGTCGACCGGACCGACCACGGCGATGTCGATCTAATCTCGGGTAACTGTTATGCTGTTGATTGGTCTGCATCGAATCCGGCACCAAACGGCGATCCAAAGTCCGATGTTGCAGAATTCGTTATGGGCCCCGACAATGCTCTCAATGCGAAAATCACTAACCTGTACGTGCCATTCAATGCGGCATCCTGGGCAGGCGATTGGGACGGCACTGAAGACGGTGCCTGCTGTAGCTCAGTGGATGCGAACACCCTGACGCAGGACACCACCAATCCGAATAAATATATAATGGATAATTTCTGGGGCGACCATGTCGATGCCTACATCATCTTCTCGCCATCGACTGGTTTGGGCGACCAGGTAGTTACCCTGCCTGAACAGACAACGAGCGAAGATGGCGTTGCTTCCGGATCAGGTACTTATGATCAGTGCGCAGGTACATTCACGATCGCTACCAAATATGTGATCGGCGGAGGTACTTATGAGTTTGACTATATTTTCCACCGCCAATAAGGCGTGAAAATAAGTTGTTAGGTTAAGTTTAGCTTAAAACCGGCCTTCACGGGCCGGTTTTTTGTTTTTCACTTGTTCCTTATTCGCTCTTCAACGAATTGACAGGGTTCTTGATCGCCGCCTTCACCGATTGATAGCTTACCGTAAGCCAGGAGATACCCAGCGCCAGCGCGCCCGCGATGAGGAACGTGCCCACGCCGATGTTTGTCCTGAACGCGAAGCCACTCAGCCAGTTGTCCATCATGTACCAGCTCAACGGAACCGCTAGTACGAAAGCGATGAGAATAAGCTTTGTAAATTCCCTGGTCAGCAGGAGAATGACACTCGATACCGAAGCGCCCATCACCTTGCGGATGCCGATCTCTTTTGTTCTGAGGTTGGCAGTGTAAGCCGCCAGCCCGAAGAGTCCCACGCAAGCAATGGCAATCGCCAGTGTCGAAAATACCCTGAAGAGGGTACCTGCCCTTTGTTCTGCTTCGTAGGCTGCGATCAGGTTGTCTTCCAGGAATTGATATTTGAATGGCATCTCGGCTGCCTCGCCGAGTTCGCGGGTCGCGCCGATCATCTCTTTCCATTTCACCTCAATCTCCTTTAGTATGGCAGTATAGTTCTCTGAATTCAAGCGGGCATACACATACTGTGTGAAAGTCTGTGGACTCTCGTTGCTCTGGATCGTCAACGGTGTGATCTTGTCACGCAGCGACTGGAAGTTGAAGTCTTTGATCACACCGATGATCGTAAAGACAACTGTCTGGTTTCCTTGCTCGGTGCGGATAACATGACTCAATTTCTGCCCGACCGGGTCTTCACCAAGCCCCATTGTTTTCACAGCTGTTTCATTCAGAATGATCGACAGTGAGTCGTTTGTCTCTTTGGAGTAACCATGGCCCTTCACGAACTCGAACCCAACGGTATTAGCGAAATCGTCGTCGATGAACATGGTCTTTGTGGTGAGTATTTCGGACGAGCCCTCCGGCTGGAACTGTGCGCCGAACATATCGCCTTCGTCACCCAGCTTTGAAGAAGTAGCCGCGGACGATTGTACACCCGGGATCTTTTCAATTTCATCCTTGAAGGTCTGGAACCTGTCGCGAAGCTGGAACGCACGTTCAACAACCAACAGCTGCTCTTTGTTGTACCCCAGCTCCTTCTTTTGCATGAAAGCCATTTGATCGGAAACCACCAGGGTCCCAACCATCAGCACGATCGAAATCCAGAACTGGAATACCACAAGGCCGTTGCGAAGCCACGTCCCCTTCGCGTTGCTGGTAAAGTTGCCCTTCATGACTGTGACAGGATTGAATGCAGAAAGGATAAACGCCGGATAGCTTCCTGCCATAATGCCTACGATGAATGCAAGTCCCAGGAGCCCGGATACGATCAAGGGATTGAAGGTCAGAGTTAGATGTTTATGGGCCAGGTTGTTGAATGCGGGGAGCGATAGCTCTACGATGATCAACGACAGCGCCGTAGCGATGAAGCTAATGATCAGCGACTCGGTGAGGAACTGATACACGAGCTGCGACTTCGCCGATCCCATCGTCTTGCGAACACCCACTTCGCGCGCACGCTCGGCAGACCTTGCTGTCGCCAGGTTCATGAAGTTGATACACGCGATCAGCACGATCAGCGCGGCCACCGCAATCAGGAAGTACACCTGGTTGAGGCTTCCACCCACGGGCTTCAGTTTATACTCGATGTTGGTCGGGTCGAGATGGATGGAGGTAAGAGGCTGCAGGAAGTAACGATATCCGTTGCCTTCCTTCTTATAGTCGGCCCATGATTTTCCGAGGTCGCGTTCGATCTGTGCGGCGGCATACGTGTCGACCATCTTAGGGAACTTCGATTCCAGCGATTTTGCGTTCGCGCCAGGACTTAGCAAGAGATAGGTATGAACCGAGAATGATGTAAAGTTTTGCTGTTGTAGTCGTGGATTGTCCTCTCCCCAATGGACAAGGAAGTCGTAGTCGAAGTGACTATTCTCCGGAACGTTCTCAGAGACGCCTGTTACCGACCATTCCTGGCCAAACATCTGAAACGTTTTGCCGATAGGGTCCTCGTCTCCAAAGTATCGCTTTGCAGTTTCTTCGGTGATCACAAGGTCCGTGGGCTTCGCAAGTACGTTATCGGGGTCCCCTTTCAGGAGCTTGATGCTAAACACATTAAAGAAGGTTTTTTCGGCCCCGAGAATGTTCTGTTCTTCAAACTGCGTGAGCTCGCCTTTCTTGTTGGTGTGATTGACGATCACGTTGTTGGCCGGGCCCTGGATGCGAACAACTTGTTCTACTTCCGGAAAATCTTTCGGGATCACGGTGCCGAAGGAGTGTGGCACCACCGCATAGTTGGTGCTGTGATTCGGATAGATCCGCTCGAGGGTAAACTTGTGTATCCGGTCGGCCTTCTCATGAAACTTATCATAAGAAAACT
>WUUC01188838.1_pt1 | contig 13143 bp, 3 predicted proteins | sample 6278441 | NCBI WGS metagenome assembly WUUC01 (sample SAMN13675441, study PRJNA597444) | soil metagenome | isolation source: soil | place: USA: Washington | collected 2017-10 | reverse complement strand
TCCTGCCGTTCAAAGGCCACAGCCACTACAGCGCCGACCATGAGGACGCACGCCAGAGCGTCAACGCTTGGATCCGCACACCCGGCAACTTCGATGCGGTCATCGACATGGAAGCAGCCGTCCGCGATCCGGCGCAGCCCGACGCGCTACTACCGGCATACGATTCGGGAGACCACCTGCACCTCAACCCCAGCGGCTACCAGCGGTTGGCCGAGGCGGTCGATCTCGAGCGGTTCTCGCCCTGAGGGCTGCCTGACTACTGCAAGAGCAAGCCGTGGGCGGATCCGCGTGGTCACCTGCTGCGTGGTGTACGCACCGTGAAGGCCGTGGGCCGCAGACCGCGTTCCCGGTGAGCGCCGCCTAACGGCGCGACGAGAGCGAGTGGCTCAGACGCGCGCTGCGGCTCGCCGTACTGCCCGCGCTCGATGAGGGCCGGCCTGCGGGTCCGCTCGAGCGGGAGCGGTACAACTGGGTTCGGCCGAGAGGAAGAGCAGGGGTACGACAATCCGAGCAAGGGGCGAAAAGAAAATAAAACTGCGCATGCTGGGTCGCTCGGATGTTGAGTAGGTGTGAAAGGTGGGCGTGTTTCGCGAACTGAGCCTCAGGCCGTCCGGCATATCGCCCGCGCAGCCCTGATCGGTGCCGCATTGCTGGTGAGCGCGTGCGAGGACTCATCTCGTTCGTCCGAACAGGTAAGTTCGCCCGCAGCCGTCGCACCCAGCCCCTCCCTGACTTTTGCTGCGGACCGCAAATACCTGTACGCGCTCGAGCTCCATACCCTAGTGCAATACGGGGCGGATTCGGAGCTCTCGCTGACCTTGCAGGGCACCATGGAGGTCCAGCGCGAGGCCGGCAAGCCTGGCTCGTTGACTCTGGCCGCGGCCCTGCCCGACGTACGCGTTTCCCAGCCACAGCCCGGTGCGGAGCAGCAGCTAGCGGCGCTCGCTGCGGAGCTACGCCAAGGCTTCGCGATCGCGCTGGATGCAGGCAAGATCACGGAAGTGCGTTCGGTCGGGAGCGTGTCGACTTTCGCTGCCAACATCATGCGCACGCTAGCGGCCGGCTTCGAGCTGCCCGCTCCCCCCGCCCCGGAGCAAGCATCGTGGACCGCCGATACCTCGGATGCGGCAGGGCGGTACGTGGTGGAGCTGACTAGACTCGCCGATGCCGGCCGCTATCGTAAGCGCAAGCTGCACTACGCCGAAACGCAGTTGCGTGCGGCTGACGCTACTGGTTTCGGCCTGACTCTGCTACCGCGCATCCTCGCATCAGCGGGCGAGCTGGAGGTGCGCCAGAACGTCCTACAAAGCTACCGCTACGAAGAGAAGCTCGAGAGCGAACTGGGGCGGGACGCGCGCGTCGGGGCCCAGAACGGCTTCAGCCTGAAGCTGCTCGAGTCGCGGCCGGCGGCCGCTCCGACGCCGCGCGCCATGAAATCTCTCGCCAGTGCCGAGCCGCACGTCGTAAAGGTCGACCGGAATGCCTTGGACGCCGCCAAGATCGGCGGGCTGAGCTTCGACGAGGTGCTTGCCAAGCTCAGGCGCGACGCGACCAGCCCCGAGCCTCTCCTTCCTAGTCGCGCATCTCAGCCAGCACCGGGTACTCCCGATCGTGCCGACGACCGACGCTTGCTGGAGCACAACAAGGCGTTCAGTGCCTTGGCCGCCCTGTTGCGGACGCAACCGGAGCTCGTGCCACGCGCCGTGGCCGTGATTCGCAGCGGGCGTCCTCCCAGCAACCTCGTCTTGGACGCACTGGCAGCGGCCGACACCGAACCGGGCAACGCTGCCCTAATTGCGCTCGCCGAGGATCCGCAACTCGCGCCAGAGCTGAGCTCAGCGGCGGGTCAGGCGCTGACGCGAATCGAGACTCCCACCGCCCGGACCCTAGAAGCACTGCTGAGGTTGCTGCGCCTGCCCCGGCACTCGTTGACGGCCGTCTACGGGCTTGGCACTCAAGCTCGGCACCTGCAGGGGCAAGGCGAAACCGGGTTGGCGCGACGCGCTGGGTTGGCGCTACTCGAGCACTTGGCGAGCGCCGCCACGGACGAGGCCCGCATCCACGCCTTGCGCGGCATCGCCAACAGCGGGCTCGACGAGTGCCTACCGGCCGTCGAAGCCCTGCTCACGAGCAGGTCGGAGCTGGTGCGCGCCGCGGCGGTCGAGGCGCTGCGTCTCATGCGAGACCCGCGGGTCGACGGTCTCATTGCGAAAAGGCTCTCCGAAGAGAAGCACGGTTTCGCATTGCGCGCGGCCTTGTCCGCAACCAAGGCGCGACGGCCGAGTAGCGAGCTCAATGCAGCCGTCGTCGCGCTGGCCACCAAGCCCGGCGATGACCGCAGCCGCCACGCCGCTTTGGCCGTGCTGGTGCGGTGGCTGCCCGAGTTACCCAGCATACGCGAGGTCTTGCTGCGTATCGCCGAAAGCGACTCCGCCGAGGCGATACGCGAGACAGCACGTTCGGCGCTTTAGCATTCTCGTTCCCGTGTTTTACGAGTCCATCTCGTGTCAGGAAAACCATGACTCGCTCGCATTTTCTCGCCTGCCCCCGGTCGATATTGGGTGCTTTCGCGCTGCTGATCAGCGCCTGCGGCTCTGATCCGAGTCCGAGTGAGCATGGCCTCGGACAGACTCAGCAGGCGCTCAGCTCCCCCTCCCGAGCCGACGTACTCGGTTTCGAAGCGCAAACTGCCTGGAGCTCGCCGAGCGCAAGCCTCACACTGAACGCGGCGCACACCCAGGGCAGCCGCTCACTCGAAGTCACTAGCAGCGGGTGGAGCGAAATCGTTAGCGCTGCGCTGAGCTCAATCGCAGCTGAGCCGGTGCGCAGCATCTCGTACGACGTCAGAGTACCCGCGGAGCCGGCCAACACCTGGTGGTTCGGTGAGACACAGCTTTACGTCACGCTTCCCAGTCAGGGCATCTACAACCGCTACCTGGGGCGCTTCGATTTGGCTGGGGCGCCGGCGGGCCGCTTCACCACCGTCACCTATGCGGTGCCCGACGAGGTCGCCCAGAAGCTGGCGGCCAGCTACAGCGATCTGCGCTTCTCGATTGTGCTCAACACACCTTCCGGCAGCAAGAGTCACCTGCTCGACAATCTACGGATCAACGGCAACTCCGGCGGAAGCTCGAGCTTGGCGGATTGTCCGGATTTCTTGCGCGTGCTCTCCAACGGCGACGTGGTTGCCGAGCTCACCACTGCCAGCCAGCGCTCCGTCGTCGAGCTCGTGGTGCGAAGGAACCACGTCGAAACCGTTAGCCTCATCACCTCGAGCGAGGTGCAGCTCGAGAACGGCCGGTACACCTATTCGGCGACGCTGCCCCGCAGCAGCCATCAGGTGGGTGACGCCGTCTCGGTGCGTTTCAGATCCCGCGCTTTGGGCAGCGCGGCGGACCTGTTCAGTCCTGGTCCCGACGGTTCGAAGTTCAGCGGCACGCTCAGCTACGACCCGAGCCACGCTTGCATGCCCGTGTCGGACCTCGATGGCGATGGTGCCAGAGACAGCGTCGACGGTTGCCCGAATGACCCCGACAAGAAGGCGCTGGGAGCTTGCGGTTGTGGTTACTCGGATAGCACCGACGCCGATTCGGACTCGGTTCTCGACTGTTTGGACAAGTGTCCGACAGACCCCAAAAGGTCGGAGCCGGGCGATTGCGGCTGCGCGGGTGCTTACGCCGCGGCCGGCACTGCGTGTACGGACGGCCCGTGTCCTGGCAAGAGCGTGTGCGACGGCCAGGGCAAGTGCGGCAATCCGTTGAGCTGCGTCATTCCGGGCACGGTCGGCTTGCCGCAGGTGAGTCGTATCGACGACAGCATCTTCTGGCTCCAGCCGAACACGATCGTGAACTGGCAGCAGTCGGGGAACATGGCGCCGGTGGGCTACTCACGCGTCGGAATCGACGACGCCCAAGAAGTCACCACGCTGGCAGCTCAAATCAAGAAGTACTACGGCTCGAGCGCCTGCGTGTGGACCAGCGGCACGGTCACTGCTCCTGGGATCATCTCCGCCGTGCCGCGCAACGGCGCCGCGCAACGTCCGATCTGGGACCAGTCGGCGCAGCCGCCGAACCTCGACAACGCCTACTTGCCGTTCGCTCCGGGCCAGCCGCCTGCCGGAGTCACGAGCGGCTGCGTGGCGCTCGGTCCCGATGGCCTGTTGCGCGTCGAGAGCTGCAGCAAGAGTTGCGCGATGGTCTACGAGCGCTCCGCGCTCAGCCTCGTCTCCAAGGTCAACCCCGCGGACTTCAGAGTCGGCTGTGGCGACTTTCCAGGCATCGTTTGCGACCCGCTGGACGGCTACGATAAGGATGCAGAGGCCGATTGTGTGCCCGAGTCTACTCTGCCCGCTCCCGGCTCCCCGGCAGCGGACGCCGAGGCACAGCGCATCGACGCTTGTAACGCCTGCCAGCAGCAGGGCCCCAACGTCGACTGCAGCAGCCAATGCCAGGGCATGGCGGGGCCACCGCTAACGGGCAGGGTCTGCGACACCGACCGCTCTCCACAGGTTTGTCGTGTCACCGTGCCGGGGCTGCCGCTTGCCGCGCCCAATCCCGCGCGCGACACCTGCAGCACGCACTCCGAGTGCACCGTTGCCGGGCAGGTCTGCGGCGTTTATGCGTACGTCGCGCCCGCTAACGGTCAGAGCGAAGTGCCCGACTACTGGCAAACGGCTGCGGCCTGTACGCCCGCAGGTATCGACGCGCCGCCTGGCACCGGGCCTCGTTGCCGAACCGTGCGCGTCTGCGGTGTCCCCGACGCTTCGTGCGATACCAACCTGGTTCCGGCTGGTGGCGAGCCCTGCCCGGGATGCGCGTGCCGTGAGCCCAAGTTGTGCGTGATGCCGAACCCGGTCGGCAACGCCGACCCGACGCAGCAGCCGCAAACCAAGCTCGGTTCGGAGCAGTTCGAACCGGCGGGCACCTTCCAGACCGTGCCCGAGCCGCCACCATCGCGCTTCCCCGAAGACGAGCCGCCGGCCAACCCGACCCCGGACAATCATCCTTGGTGCAAATTCGCACCGCTACCGCCGCCCGCGCAGCTCGCAGAAACCGACAAGCACGGCGAAGCAGGCAACGGCAGCTTCGTGCAGCTGACCTTCGACCCGAACCTCGACCTCAGCTACGAGCTCGAGCCGCTGGCGCAAGGCGACCTCGACTTTACTCTGCGAGCGGCGGCTTCGTTCTCTGCGTCCGCCAGCTTCGATCTCAAAGGTAAAAAGGGCTCCTTCGACATCGTCAACGCCGAGATCGGCGCGCTCGCCGAGCGCTGCCGGCTGCAAACCCAGGCCAAGTTGGATCTGTTCGGGATCGACTTCATCCCGCTCATCAGCGATCCCGACCTGAGCCAACTCCGTCGCCAGCTACCGGCCGACGCTACGCGCTGCGAAAGCGCCATCCAGGCCTTTCAAGAAATCGCGAGCCGCGCCAAGAAGGCCATGCGCGACGCTCAAGAGCTCCTAACGCAGTACCACGACGCGCTGGCTCGCGGTGAGTGCTTCAACACGACCGCCATCTGCAGCGATCTGATGCAGAAAGCTCCACCCGGTTTTCCGAAGATCGTCTGTGATGCCAACGTTCGGTTCGAAGACATCGTCAATACGTTCAACTGGTACTACGAGCGGCAGATCGCAGGTCGCCTACCGCTGCCGGACGCGCTGAAACGACCGGGGCTGCTGTTCGACATCGAGAATGCACGCGCGCCCGATCTGCGCCTGCCCAATCCGCGCTTCGATGCGTCTCTACCGGCGATCCCCGCCCTGCCCGATCTCGCCGTCTCCGCTTTGCCCGATCTCGAAGGTGCTCAGGTCGCGCTCGCCAAGCTCGCCCCGCGTCAGGGCGTCAACGTCAGCGGAACGGGTTGCACTGGCGACAAGGTGAAGACGGAACGGCAAACGCTGATGACCGTCAACTTCGCGCTCGGCCCCGTACCCATGCTGCTGGAAGTGGAAGGCGTCGTGAAGTACGGCGTCAACTACGACGTCGACTTCGCCTTCGAGCCTCAGAACCTGCTCACCTCCAGCAGCGCTCGGGCCAAAGTGGCAGAGGTCAAGGCCGTGGCCGAGCCGTGTGCCAGCGCGGGCGTGGGGCTATTCGTCGGCGCTGGCTTCTCCATGGGAGGCTTCAAGGCCGCCGCCGGCGTGGAGGGCATGGTGAACTTGGCAACGATCAGCATGCCAGCGCACGCCGCGGCGTCGATTCAGGCGGCGCGCGAGCAGGTGAGCGTGCTCGATCCGCTCGAGCAGCTGCCCGGGCAGGACGCAACTGGGCCTGTTCGCTACGTTGCCAACGGCGTGCGCGGTCTGTGGGACGGCAAAGTCTTCCCGCTCTATCGCCAGAAGGTCTACTTGGGCTACGACTACGGTGCGCGCGTCGAAGCTACCGAGATCTTGAAAGGCAAGCTGTCCGCCACGGTAGCCGTCAAATTCTTTTGGTTCAAAAAGAAGTGGCGCACCACGCTGGTCAACTTTGGCAACGAGGATCATGGCTTCAAACGCACCCTGATCCACGGGGACGGCGAGTTCGACGTGGCGACCGGCCCCTTTCCTTGGACGACGCTCGACATGCCGGACGCGTTCGTGAGGTTCCGACCGGTCACGTTCATGCCGCCGGACTTCTTCGGCAGGCGCTTTTCGGATCTGCACGAAGCGCTTCGCGACTACCAAGAAGGCGACTTCGCTTGGCCGACCATTAATTTGCCGACGCTGAGTCGGCTGGGCCTCGACCTACCGGATCTCGGACAGCTCTCGATTCCCAACGCGCAGCTGCCCGAGCTCGCCAGCGTGCTCGGCCTGTCGCTGGACCAGCTACGACTCCGCTTCGAAGAGAAACAGATCCAGTTCTCGAACCTGAGCTTTGCGGACTTCGCGACGGTGGGTTTCGACTTGGTCGACTTCCAAGGCTGGCAGGTGCCCGACCAGCATTTGCTGGCGCTCGATTTGGACCTTTCCCAAATGGTGAAGCTCGGCTTCGACCTCTCCAAGCTCGACTCGCAAAAGCTGAACCTGGCTCTACCGAGCGTGACTTGCGACCGCGACCTCGACTTACGCCGCGTAGGCGACTTCTTCTTCGACAACTATTGTCCGTCCAGCGCGCCACCGACGGCGCTCAACGAGCTGGTTACCATGCCCGACTACAACCAGCTCGGTGGGATCACGCTGCAGCGCGACATCGTCGCCAAGTTCAGCGGCCGCATCGAGAAGCAGTCATTGAAGGTGCTGATTGAATCCGGTAATTTCGATGACTACGGCGACGCGGTCTTGGGCTCACAAAGCATTAGGGTGAGTAGCTCTTCAACGTGCCAGGTCAGCATCGGCCAAGCCAATGGTGCGGACGTAGCGGCGCTCACCACAGTCACGTTCGCTCCGAATGAAGACGAGACCACTGTCTCGTTCAAGTTGCGCGCCACCGACACGTGCGGCGTGAACGTCGGCTGGACCGGCCTCAAGGTGCGTTACCAAACCACCAATTGATCGCCCTTCTCGTTCGACTTTGACTACTGCGAAACCCAATCGAGGATGATATGCATCGCCATCTAAGGAACGTGCTTCAGTGTTGTGCGCTCGCGCTGAGCCTGAACGCCGCTGGCTGTGGTTCGCGCGTGGAGTCGAATGAAGCGGTCGGCCACGGCGCCCAGGCCCTCACGGCGCCGTCGGTGTTGGGCTTCGAGGAGGCTGCGGACTGGTCGGCCGCAGGTCTCACGCTCGCTGCGGCGAGCGAGCACTCCGAAGGCAGCCAGTCTCTGTCAGTTCCGGCGCAATCGTACACGGTGGTGGCGAGCAGGGACCTGGAGATTGGAGCGGTTTCCCACGCGCAGGTCCTGCTGGACATTCACTTACCGACTCCGCAGCAGAACCCGCATTGGTACGGCACGCTGGAGCTCGCGCTCAGCGCACCTTCGGTTGGGCTTTACAATGCCTACCAAGGGCAAGTGAGCCTTCAGTCGTTGCCGCTCGGGTCTTGGGCGACCGCCAGCTTCACGCTCACCGCCGACACGGTCGCTCGGCTGGCGCAAGGCGCCCAGGATCTCTCGGTCCGCGTAATTCTCAACGTACCGTCCGGCAATGGCGCCTATCTACTCGACAATCTACGCTTGGGTGGGGCAAGCGGGGGTACTCCCGGAACTCCGGACCCTGGTAGCGGCAGCGCCGGGCTCAAGTTGCCGCATGGCTACGGGCCTGGGGATCTTGCGCTCCTGGCAGGCGGAACGCTGCGACTCGCGGACCGCGTTCGGGTCGCGTCGAGCGTCGACGGCAGCACGACCATCGCCAACGTCGGCTCCGGCAGCACCGAGCTCGGCGTCGAGAGTCACACGGATACGGTGCTCAGCCTGCCCGGCGTGCAGATTTCCGAAGCCGGGGTGGTTGCGGGTGAGCTGCGCCACGTGGGGGCAGTTACCCCGCAGAGCACGGCGTCCATCGCCAAGGACGTTCCGCTCACGACCTTACCGACCCGGCCGTTCAGCGTCGACGTGCCGGCCGCCCCGGCGGGTTCCCACTCAGGCGTCAGCGTCGAGCCTGACGGCTTGTACGGCCCGCTCGCTCCGGGTGCCTACCCTTACCTCCGCGTCTCTTCGCGCGCGTCGCTCACGCTGACCTCGGGCAGCTATTCGTTCGACGAGCTGGCGCTCGAGCCTGAATCTCGCATCCTGTTCGACGACGCTGCTGGACCCATCTACGTTCGCGTCCTACGTTCCCTGACGCTGCGCGGTGAGCTCGGTGCAGTTGGAGCGCCGGATCCTCGGCTATTGTGGTTGTTCGATGGGGAGGGCTCCGTGCCCGTCGAAGCTCCGCTGCGCGGCTCGCTATTTGCGCCGCGGGCCAGCGTCAAGCTCGCTACACTCCACGGCTCGGCTCCTGAGCATCGCGGCGCCGTGCTGGCGCGCGACATTCAGGTCGATCCGGACGTTCGCTTCGTGCACGTCGGCTTTCGCTGGCTCAGCACGCAGGTGCAGGTCACCCCTCAGAGTGCCTGCTTGGGCCAGCCCGTCACCGTCAGTGTGACTACGAACGCAGCGCCCGGCACCGTCCAGCATTACATCGACGGCGTGCCAGGCGCGAGCCGCTTGCTGCAGTTCGACGGCTTGCCGGGGCCGCGAATGGTGGTCGTATCGACGACGCGAGCAGGCATTTCTGAGACCGAGCAGGTGCGGCTGGAGGTGCGGGACTGCGGCTCGGCCGCCGCCTTACCGGTGATCGCATCGAGCACCACGCTCCAAGGTCCCGAGCAGGTTCGGTTCGTCGTCAGCAATCCGGATGTCTTCGGTGCGGGCGCGACCTACTATTGGCAGTTCGGCGACGGCACGACCGACCGCTCGAGCACGCCGACCGTGGTGCACGACTACCTCGCCTCGCTCTCGAACAGCGAGCCACTCGCAAACTTCACCGTTTCCGTGACGGTACTACGCGAGGACGGCACTGCCGCCACCGCGAGCTCGACGATCGGCCTCTGGAATCAATACGCCGCGAACCGCTTGCGGGGCCGCCTACAACCACCAACCAGCGCGAGCGTCACGCTCGACAACGCGACTGCGCAGTTTTCGGTCGAAGCTCTGGTGTCCAATCTGGAGCAGGACGGCGTGCGGTTCACCCACCGGCGCGTCGAGCTCCAGCCCTGCGCGACGAGTGTTTCTTCGCTACGCGTCATCGATGACGCCATCGATTTCAGCGTGGCGGCACGGCAAGCGGCGTCCCTTGCTGTTTCCTTCCCGGTGAGCGCCGCAACCGCGACGTATTGCAGCCTGGCGATCCATCTCCAGGGCAGCGGAGCAAACAACCTGCCGGCCTGGGCTTCCGCTCACGTGCCGCTGCCTGGCCGAGACGTGAAGTACGCGGTCGAGGGCACTGCGCTGACCGCGCTGCTTCAGCGGGCCGTGAGTGAGGGCTGGGTGACGGATGCGAGCGTGGTCACGGAGGAGGACCTGCAGCGCTTCGTCGTCGAGGGCCGGATCTCCGAGAGCGAGCTGGCGGAAGCCGCCGACAACGCGGTCGCCGGAACACCACTGCCGGAGGAAACGGCGGACCCTCCCGTGGCCGGCGAGGAGTGCACGCGCGGCGCTACCGCCCCTCCCGGATACGCCTGCCTTCCCAGTGCGAATTGGATCAAGAAGGACACCGCGCAGCTGCTCAATGCCAAGAAAGGCGACGTGATTCTGAGTCGAAACCTGGGGCTCGTCGGCGAGCTACTCGCCCAAACCGACGCACGGCAACAGTTCGATCACACCGGCATCATGATCGAGGACTACACCGAACTGCGTCACTCGATCGCCGTCGACAAGCGTTTCTATAACTTCCCCAATGGCGTCTTCGGAAGACCAACCGATGGTTTCGACGAGGTCGTGCTCAAGTACGCCTGGCCCGGTACCATCTCTCAGAGCGTCCAGTCGGCGTTCACCACTGTAAACAACTTCAATCAGTGGGATCCGGATCCCGACATGGGGGAACTGGGGGAGAGGAAGTTCTATTCCGTCATCACGTTCGTCATGAAGCCCGTACCGCAAGCGAGTAGCGCGCCACTCGTCTATCCCCAGGTCGTGAAGCCCCCGCCCGGTTACGACGACTATGTCATGAACGACGGTCGCACCGTCCGACAGGCATTGCACGCCGCCGCCGACGCGGCGAAAGAGATCAACGGACACTATCGCTTCTTCGCCTACACCGACGGCAGTATCGTGCAGGACCCGACGAAGGTCGCACCGTCACCTCTGCGTTCGTGGGCAGCAGGCAAGGACACCGTCCCCACGACTTGTTCCGCTTTCATCTGGGAGGCCATGAAGCGAGCCAACATCACGACGCTGAACCAGTACACTGGTCCTGCCGCATGCGCCGACCCGCAGCAACCGTTCGAACAGCTTCGTGACTGCGAACCGGTCGACCCCGCGACGCCCGACGGCATGTTCTTCTACAGCGCGGAGAAGCGCAAACGGGGCGCCAACCACTTGTACAAGGCCGTCTACAACACGGGCGCGAGCGAAATGGGCGACGTTGCCTGGATCGTTGCGTTGGGGACCGATGTCTTCGACGACGTGGCGAGCCAAATCACCAACTGCTTTGCGAGCGACTGGTGCAGTGAGGCCGCAAAGGACTCCCATCGCTGGTCCGAGCCCGGCGTTGGCCGCACGGTGAGTCCGAGCGACATCGCGTTGTGGGACACGCCAGCGCAGGGCGGCGTGCTCGGCCACGTCGAACCGCTCGTCTACCGGGGGAGCAGGTTCGAGCCCCAATACGTCTGGCAGCCCGTCGGCGCGATCGGCACTGGTCAGGTAAGGGTCGAGGTGTACGACTTCGAGGGCAACGTCGTCCAAGGCGCGCAGGTCACCGCCGGTCCGGCTGCTGGGGTGACGGACGCACTCGGCCGGGCCACCTTCACGCTCTCGACAGAGCCTCACGCGGTGCGGGCGTTCGCGTTCGTCGATAGCGTCGGCGTGGAAGGCTACGCCACCGTCACGCCGCTGGCTGGTCAAACGGTTACGCAAACGATTCGTCTACCGCAGCCCGAGCCGGAAGACCGATTGGTCACGGTCATTTCGACTCATCGAGTGGTCGACGACGACTGGACGTTTGACGAAATTTTGACCGAAGCTCGGACCCACACGCTTCGGGTCGGACCTGATCTTCCTAGTGAAACGGTGAGATTTTCGACCTGCAATGACGAGGTCAGGGTCGAAGTCGAGCTCGAAGCGACATACCAGGCTGGCGACGTCAAGGTGAGCGCCACTCAAGAGCTCTTCGAGGGTGTCACCTGCGGAACCGACGACCAAGATGGCGACACCGGCGAGCCAATCGATGAAGTCACGGTGACCAACCGGAGCACCGGCACGTTGCGTAGCTACGTCGAGAACAGCCAGGAGTACAGCGACGGTACGACCGACCGCGCTACGCTCAATCTCTTGATTTTCGTCGATCCTTTCTACGACCAACCGCGGGACCTACACCGGGTGGATATCAACGGAACGCTACATTTGGTGGACGACGATTTTTTCGACGAAACGAAGACCGTCCCGATTTCGCACTCCGTCGTATTGCACGCGAACCAGCGCCTGGCGTCTTGGACCTACGATGCTTGCGTCGGCGGCGAGGTCGTCGGGGAGGTGACCGCCACGTTCACGCTCACCCAGGCGGGGACCATCGACGTGCACAGGCATTACCATCTGTATGAGGGTATTTCCTGCGGCACTAGAGAAGGCGAGAACGGCCAAACTGCCGACTTCGCCTTGGCTGTCGGCGACAGCCATTTGGATACCGTGGAGCTCGACAACAACGGTGACGACGAAGCTAATTTCAACCTCACCTACCAGCATCGACGCATCGAGTGAGCGCTGGCCGGTGGGGGGGCGGGAGTCGAGCTCGGCTACTTCCTGATCTTGCAGGTAGTAAACTCGGTACCGCTCATCGAGGAGAGCACGAACGCGCGGGTGGCCGGGCCTTGAAGCGTCCAGCGATCGAAGGTGCCGTCGTTCTTGGTGCAGCCGGAGCACTTGTTGCCGTACCAGTACAACGGCGTGGCCGAAAAGCCGCAATTCGTTCGCCCGGTGCCGTAGTTGCACGTGCCGAGCTTGCCATCACCCATGAAGCCCAGGCTGATGCAGGTTTGCCCTGCAGCAATGCCCTCGACGGCGGTCAACTCGTCGAAGGGGTGACCGTCGTCGGTACCGCGGATCGCCCAGATCTTGCAGACGCTCTCGTTGAGCAGCAGCACCGAGCTCATGGTGTATCCGATCGCCGCTTTGCCACGCGTGCGCCCCTTGTGCTCGCCCGCGACTTCCGTGCACAGCTCGGCGGACAGCGCCATGTCGCAGTAGGCGCGCTGCCAGGCGCCCGTCGTGCCGATCCAGTACACGCCGTCCTTGGATGTCGGGTACGAGTTCTTCTGCGCCGCGCAGCTCACGAGCGCTGGTACACACTGACTTGCGACGCAGTTCTGGCCCATCGCGCAGCTAGTGCTGGGACACGTGGGATTGCCGGTAGCCGCGCCAGCTTCGCCCCCGGCACCGCCGCTGCTATCGCCGGACGCTCCCGCGCTAGGCGGCTCGCCGGCCGCGCCCGCTTCGGAGGGCGCGCCACCCCGGCCACCGCTTGAGCCCCCCGTCGTGCTCGAGCCAGCGGTGGCATCCGCCTCCCCTCCAGCACCCGCTCCCGCGACGTCG
>WUUC01166916.1_pt1 | contig 13146 bp, 11 predicted proteins | sample 6278441 | NCBI WGS metagenome assembly WUUC01 (sample SAMN13675441, study PRJNA597444) | soil metagenome | isolation source: soil | place: USA: Washington | collected 2017-10 | reverse complement strand
TTTGAAGGGCGGATCCTCAGCCATCCTTTCGGAGGCACCGCGGAGCACATCGGCCCCGAGGAACTCATGCATCGGCTCCTGGCCAGCGGCCGACGCTATATCGTGAAGCCCGAGAATGGCGCCTGCGGAGAGGACGTGTTCCTGCTGGAGCAGCGCGGCGGTCAGTTGCTCCACCGGCGAGGCCGGGAGGCTACGCCGTTCGATTTAGGCACTCTACTGCGTGAATCTGGGAACGATCCAGAGGCCCGGATGACCTTGATCGAGGAGCGATTGGAGCAGGGCCCCTTCTGGCAGCGGCTATTTCCAGATAGCACCAACACCATCCGGGTGTTGACCCTATGGGCACCCGGCGAGCCGGCTCCCTTCATTGCCCGCGCGGTCCAGCGCATCGGCAGGGCCGACACAATACCCACCGACGACTGGTCAGGCGGCGGGATTTCGGTCTCGATCGATCTGGCCAGCGGCACGTTGGGACAGGGGCGGCTTCATCCCTTCAAGAGCAAACAATCAACCGAAAAATCTGTCACCCGCCATCCCGACACCGGAACCGAGATTACTGGCACGGTCCTGCCCGGTTGGGACCGAATCCAGGACACGGTGCTACGCGCCGCCGCGAGTCTACCATTCAATCGGATGGCAGGCTGGGACGTGCTGGTAACCTCCGATGGAGAGCCGGTCATCATCGGGGCCAACGGCGACAGCGACATCAACCTGCTTCAGGTACATGGCGGCCTTCTCGCCGACCCGAGGGTCCGCCGGTTTTATCAGCAGCTGGGAGCGCTTGGCCGGCATTGAGCAATCTCGGCGGCCGTTCATCGCGGTCCCTCAATCAGGTAAAGACCGATGATGGTGCCGCCCTCGCCGCTGTGTTAGAGTTCTCCGCCATCGGTTTCGGCATCTCCGGTCCGATAACAGTGCTCAGAGGAGTCACCCTTGGCGGAACGTCGAGAGGGACAATCCGGGCTCAACCCCACCCTTCTGCTGGTTGGCTTGCTGGCCCTCGCCGTGGCCCTCCGCTTCTGGCAGCTCGGTCACTGGAATTTCCAGGCGACCGAAATCTTCACCTGGCGAGACTCCCAGACCCCACAGTTCGGCAATCCCCGACCACTGGGATACCTCCTCACCTATTACCTGGTAGGACCGTTCCTGCCGCTGGACGAGTTCGGGGTCAGACTCTTACCGGCGGTCTTCGGCGTGCTTGCCGTACCCGGGTTGTACCTCGTCAGCCGGCGCCTGGTCGGGGCCCGAGCCGCGTTCATTGCGGCACTCCTTCTGGCGGTCAACCCGTTGCACATCCTGTACTCCCAGCTCGCCCGTTACTGGTCCCTGGTATTCCTGCTTTCGGCCATCTACCCATACGCCATTTATGTGGGCATTCGCGAGCGCAGCCGCCCGGCGCTGGCACTTGGGTTTGTGACTTGCGTTTTGGCGGTGTTGGCTCACCCCGTATCGGCTCTCCCGCTCGGGGGCCTGGCGATGTGGGTCCTGCTGGTGCATCTCCGCCCCGCCGATCTCGCCCGGATGTGGAGGAACGCGTGGAGTAACCAGAGCGTCCGCTGGTGGGCCGTGGTCGTGGGGATTGTGTTCGTGCTCGTCCTGGCGCGGCTCGTCTTCCTCCTTCAAGGCTGGGTTTCAGCGCACGACAACACCCCGGGCCGCGGGCAATTCCTGGGTCGCGCTCCGGACGAGCCAGGATTGAAGCAGATCGTCTTCCTGTCGAATTATGCCGAGAGCCTCATGTTTCCGCTGGTCATCACCGGCGTGGCAGGCATTTACCTACTCTGGAAGGAGCGCGACCGTCAGCTTGCGCTACTGTTGGCCTGCGTGGGCGCTTTCCCGTTGATATTCATTGCCCTTCTTTCTCTTCGAACGATCGTATCTACGTATTACGTTCTCCCTACGGCACCGGTGTTCTTCATCGGGGCAGGAGTCTTTCTCGACCAGTTGTTTCGCGTCGATTGGAAGATGGCGCCTCGGTGGATCGCACCCGCCACGCTGGGGGTCCTCATCATCATCGCTGGTGTGCCGACGGTCATTTCCGACTACCGCGATGGACGGCGTTACGATTTTCGGGGGGCGGCGCGCTGGCTCGAGCAACACATTACGCCAGAAGATGTCGTCTTCTCCGATCAACACATGGTACTGGCGCACTACCTGCCGGGAAGCAAGGTGCAGCGTCTTCGTCACGACACCGCACCCCTCGTGGAAGCGGTACAGGCCCACCGATCAGGAACTTCCGGAGCACTCTGGATCGTCGCGCCGGCCGCCTCGCACGCGTTTCGCACCAACCTGAAGCGCGGTGGCTTGATCCATTGGATGTATGATACTTGCCAGCTCCGCCACAGCGTTGGAGTGGGACGGTTGGACCTCAGACAGAACTATCTCCAGATCTATCGCTGTCCGCCGCCGGCTGCCGGTGCGTTGCCCCAAGCAGCCACCACCCCCTAGGACCTTGGCTGACTCTTGATGGATCAAGGCTTCGACAATCCCTTTTGGATCAACAGCTCCCCATAGAGGGCCATCCACCGATCGGCCATCGCCCTAAGGGTATAGTGAGCGGCGACATGGTCACGTCCCCTCAGCCCCATTTGCTGGCGTTGCTCGAGGGATAGCGTCATGAGGTGCTGCATCGCCTGAGATAGGCCACTCGAATCCCTGGCCGGTACCAAGAATCCGCTCTTCCCTGCCTCCACCAGCTCTGATACACCCCCAACCTGTGTGGCGACCACCGGCCGGGCGGCGGCTAGAGCCTCCATCACTACATTGGGCATGCCCTCCCAGGCGGAAGACAGGACAAACCCGTCGGCAGCGGCAAGTAGTGACGCAATGTCATGCCGGACGCCCAGAAACGTCACCTGCGAAGCAATTCCAAGCTGCCGGGTCTGCTGCTGCAGTTCATCGAGTAGCGGCCCACGCCCAGCGATCAACAAACGAGCCGGAGCCTTTGCGAGGGGCTGAAAGGCCTGCAGCAGCGTAGGGTAGTCCTTTTGTGGCAGCAACCGCCCGATTGCCAACCAGACGAACTCGGTTGGTGCAAGCCCGAGCTCGTTTCGAAGCCGAACGCGTTCCTCCTTCGGAGCCGTGAGTGCTGCAATATCGACCCCATTGGGAATGACTCTCAGTTTCTCACGTGGAAGCAACCCTCGTTCCCCAAGAGAGTGAGCGACCTGCTGCGAATTAGTTGTGCAGCAATGGTCCATCCAGTTGGTTAACCGCATCAGCCAGTCGCGCGAAACACCGCCATTGCGTTCACTGCGAATGGACGTGACAATAAGAGGTACGCCTGCCCACTTGCCTGCTAACCGGCCCAAGAGGTTGGCGTGGTACATGAAGCTGGTAAGCAGGTGCGGGTTCCAATTCTGCAGCAGGGTGACCAATCGCTGAAAGCCCTGCCAATCCGCTCGACCTCGTTTCATGTCCAGGCTGACGATAGGCAAGCCCTCGGCCACCGCCTGGCTCCCCATCTCCCCAAGCGTGGTCATTGAGACAAGGCGCACTTCGTACTGGTGGGCGAGGAGTGCGTGTGCCAGGTAAAGAATCTGCCGATCCGCCCCGCCCAGGCCTAAACTGGTGGAGAGAAGCAGAATTCTTGGTTGTACCTGCGAGCTCATGATAGATTTTTGATCGCCGAGAAAGCCCAGGAGATAAGCCGGTGCTTGACCTGTCCCAGCTCATTCAGAAAAGCTCGCGCCTTACGAAGAAATGGATGAGGAAAGTAATCGCACCGACTCATCTGATTGCAAAGCTGTCAAAAGTGATACCCGTCAGCGATCGCCGGTACGTCACCTGGCGATATTTTTTGACGTTTGGGCGTCCCCTCGACCTTTCCCATCCCCTGACCTTTACCGCCAAACTGCAATGGCTCAAGCTGTACGGCCGGCCGGAGCAATATGCTCCGTTAGCAGATAAATGCGCGGTATACGATTACGTTCGGGCCCGGATCGGGAACGCGCACCTTAATAGATTGCTGGGCGTGTACCGTCAAACCTCCGAGATTCCCTGGGCCGACCTGCCGGAAAGCTTTGTGCTCAAGGCCACCCATGCCAGCGGGTGGAACCTGATCGTCTCTGCAAAAGCACGAATGGACCGCGCTAAGGCTATGCAGACCTGTCAGCAGTGGTTAGAGACCAGTTACTCGGCCCGCAGTCGCGAGCCCGTGTATAAGGATATTCCGCCTCGCATCATCTGCGTGGAATATCTGGGCGACCCCGATACTGAACTATTCGACTACAAACTGTACTGCTTTAACGGGCGAGTGCGCCTGATCCATGTGGATACCCAGCGCTTTACCGGCCATCAACGGACTTTCTACACCCCGGATTGGCAGCGCCTGCCTTTTGCTTATACCTACCCGGTCAGAAGCGACGGCGTGCAGCGGCCCGCTGCGCTGGAGGAGATGATCTCCCTGGCCGAGCGGCTAGCCGAGTCCATTCCCTTTGTCCGGGTAGATTTCTTTTACATTCGCGGCCAGGTCATCTTTGGCGAGCTGACCTTTTTCCCCGACAGCGGTTTTGGTGCTTTCACCCCACCTGAATGGGATGCCATCATCGGATCTTATTTGGAGCTACCCCGCTCGTAGCACGTCCAGCCGGCCATAGATCAGACCACAAATCGCTCAGGCGTTCTCGATCAGACGGAGATAGTGGTCGACCACCGCGTCGCTGGTGAAGGGAGCCAGTGCCTCCAAAGGAACTCTGCTCGCGGGTCGCTCGAGGGCGTCGATCATGGCGTCTGCCAGGGCGGGCACGTTGCCCACCGGTACCAGAGCGCCGAGACGGCCCTCCTGTAAGATCTCTCGGGGACCGCTCGGACAGTCGGTGGACACCACCCGGGTTCCGGCCGCGAGTGCCTCTATGAGAACCGTGGGAAGACCCTCCCATGCGGAGGACAGCACAAACAGCGCCGAGGCGGCCATGAAGGCCATGGCGTTTCCCCGAAACCCGGGAAGCGCCACGTCGTCAGCCACGCCGAGCTCGGCTGCCAGAGCAGTCAAGGCGGGCCGGTCTTCTCCTTCTCCCAGGATGATCAGGCGACCGGCGCGCCGGCGCCGGACCTCGGCGAAGGCCCGGATCAGGGTCGGGAAGTCCTTCTGCCGGGTCAGGCGCCCGACGCCGAGGATGACAGGTGGCTGCCCGGGGGCATACCAGTGATGGTCTGGTGCCTGGGTTGCTGCCGCAAGCACCCCCGCGTTGATCACCGGGTTATAGACCACTTCCACCAAGTCGCGGGGCAATCCCGACGCGCGGGCGAGATCATCAGCGGCGCCGCGAGAAACCGCAACCACGCTGGCGGCCCAGGGGTAGAAGGTGCGCAGCAGGTAGGGCCAGAGCTTGATTGACAGACGGCTCTGCCGGGTGGGCCTGGACTCGGAGAGGGTAGTATGCACCGTCACCACGACTGGGGTGGCCCGCCCAGCCAGCCTGGCGGCCCAGAGGGCGATGAGGTTCGCGTAGTTCATTGACGAGATCAGGACTCTGGGTCGCTCGCGCCGGAGATAGCCGGCGAGCGGGCCCAGACTCCGGAGCACCCTAGGAGCGTGGAGATCCACCACCCGGACCGATGGGGGCACCTGGTCGAGGAGGTCCCCTTCGGCGGCCGCGAGAACGAGGTCCACTCGAAGCCCACGCTCGGTGATGCCCTGCGCCAGGTTGATAATCACCCGCTCGGCGCCGCCGCCACGGAGAGAAGGGAGAAAGAAGGCTATGGGCCCTGGCCTGGACCGAGTCACTGCCAGTCGAACTCCTCACCCAACCACTGGAACAGCTCGCGGTTGTAGGGCTCGAAGTAGGTGGCCAGTCTGGTCCTCAGCTCGGGTGGCATGGTGCGGTCGTAGCCCCTCTGAAGAAAGGGCTTGTCCAGTTGGAGCCGGTGGGGCGGCAGTCCCAGAAAATCGTGCACTGCCGCGGTGGCGGCGACGGGATCGCGGAACAGCCGTTCGCTCTGCAGGACCAGCAGCTGTGACCGCGGGAAGTGCTGCATCCAACGGCGAAGCTGCTCGAGGTACAATCCCCGACGGGTATACGCATAACGATGATGGTTCCAGCTGTAGTAGCCGGGCTCGCTTCGGAGGCGCTCCTCCTCTCCGGCCAACCGCTCCGGCTCCTTCTCGATCGCCTCCGCAAAGGAGAGCGACTCGCGGCCGCCCCGGACCTCGTGCTGATAGTGCGAGAGGGCCCGGTCAACCGGATTCCTGAGCGCGGCAATGAGCTTGACCTGGGGTAAGAGCCGAGCGGCACGCTCGGGTACGAGCGGGTGGATCAGGTAATACGGCGTGGCATCCAGCGTCAGGGAGCGGCGCAACCGATGGGCGTACGGAAAATGTCCGCGGTACCACCTGAGGCCTCGGGCATAGTGAAAATCGAAATAATGGACCTCCTTGCGAAGCGACGGCAACATATCCGGGTGCTGAACGAGATAGCTGAAGAGCGAGGTGGTACCGCCCTTTTGGGTTCCGATGATCAGGACTGATGGCAGTCCTCTCAGTGATGCGGTCAGCTGGGTGTATTCAGCACGGAGCCGGCGCAGGGGCCACTTCACAGTCTGCAGAATCGTGCTCATATATCGCGTTCCGGCGAACCCACCATGCCCCGGCGGACTACTCGTTTGAAGCTGGATGGGATGTACGCGTAGGCGTACCGCCCCAGGGCGAACAGGTACATCCAGCTGGGGAGCCGCAGCTCCCGGACGATCTGAGCCTGGACTCGCGCCAGATCGCGCTGACGCTCCGCGTAGGTGAAGGAATGGTTGAACCAGCTGGCTCGATGGATGTGGTGCTCGCCCACCACCTCCGGAACGTTGGCAAAATGCCACCCCAGCTTAGCAACCCGGAGCCAGAAGCGCAGGTCGATCAAATTGTTGACGGCCGGGTAGCCACCCGCCCCCTGCCACGCCTGCCGGCGAAAGGTTGCCAGAGTGTGGACGATGGGGATGTACCGCGCCATGGCCGCGAGAATCGCAGCATGCCCGGTAGGCAGCGCACGGACAAACCGCTCGCCTCGGATTTCGTCGACCTGCACAAAAGAACCGCCCACTACCCCCACATCGGCATGGGCGTCGAGAAACGCCACTTGAAGGCGCAGGCGGTCGGGGTAGCTCCGGTCATCGAAATCCTGCCGGGCGATGTATTCACCATTGGCCTGAGCCACGGCGTAGTTGTACGCCGCTGCCGCGCCCAGGCGGCCGGGCGAGAACACCCGGATCCGCGGGTCGTGTCGGGCGGCCTCATGCAGCTTGTCGAGGCTCTGGTCGCTCGAGCCGTCGTCCACCAGAATGAATTCGAAATCCTCGAACGTCTGGGCGAGAATGCCGGGAATTGCCCGGTCGAAATAGGGTTCGCCGTTGTATACCGACGTCACCACGCTTACCCGCGGCATCATGTCCTGTCGCCCGGGTGGGCTCTGCCGAACCCCGGGGCAGCAGTGCGTCGAGCGAATATCGCGGGCCGCGCGGAGGGGACTGCCCGGCCGGCAAACGGCTGACGCTCCCCGGCCGCATGCCACTCGGGGGGCGCGTTCGCGAATCCCACCAGAGCGGCCAGGATAAACCAGGCGACCTTGCGATCCTCCCAGGTCAGCGGAAGCAGCGCCGTACCCAACGCTGCGAAGAGGACCAGCGCGAAGCGCCGCTCCATGGTGGGGAGGCGCAGCACCGCCAGGAACACTGCCACCAGCATCGTCGCAAAAAACACGAAGCCAACCATTCCCTGCTCCACCAGCACCGACAAATAGGAGTTATGCGCGACCTGGCTTCTTTGCATCAGCCACGGGTCGATCGCCCTCCTGAATCCGGTCGTGCCGTAGCCAACCACCGGCCTCCGGGTGAAGGCCTTGAGTCCCGCCCGCCAAAGCTTGAGGCGGCCTCCCATTCGGCCCTCCTCCACCTCGGACCCCGTGGTGGCGAGCCGCTGCACGATCTTGTCCGGGACATACGTCACCGCGAGTGCGCCGGACAGCGCCAGGATTCCGATAGCCGCCGCGAGCCGGCCAGGAGACAGCCTGGTCATGGTCAGGGGCACGATCGCCAGCGCGAGCACGGCGACCACCATGCCCCCACGCGAAGCTGTCAAGGCGACTGCCAGCAGGCCGAAAGGCAGGTACGCGCGGCACACCCAGCGCAGAAGGGGCTGACGGTAGGTCATACCAAGGTACCAGGCCATCGGAAGGGCCAGCGCGAGGGTCATCGCGAGGTCGTTGGGGTCTCCGGCCACAGAGAAGCGACGCAACGCTCCCGCTTCCCTCTGGTAGAGCATCAGGGTACCAAGGGCGGCGATGTAGGCACCGAGCACGTACGCCAGGAGAAGTCCGACCATTCTCCGTCTGGTGGGGGCCAGCTCCCAGATCATCCACACCATCAAGAGAAGCTGAACGAAGGTCCAGTACCTGTCCGGGATGGTCAGCCTAGTCGGGAAGAACAACAGTGCGCAGCCGGCCCAGATCACGAACAGCAGCGCCGCGACGTGGAACAGGTTCCAGCGCCGAACGCGGCCGGAGATTACCACCGCGAGCAGGGCAGCGCCGAACGCCAGCACGCCGGTAACCCGGCTGAGTAGAGAGACCCCCTCGCTGGCGACGATTCTCTCCCACGGCAACACGAAGACGAAGATCCACACGCAGACGTACGCTAATGAGATCATTCAAGGGTTCTCGATCAGGCGGAAGTATTGCGCAGGCGTGCGGGGCGCAGCTGCCCCAACAGGTACGTCCGAAGCGCGTTACCCATGCGGATCCCGTGCTCCCCGAGGGCGAGCCTGGGAGCCAGCCGCACCGCGGCGGCGGCGGCGCCCAGGGCGACCAGAACTCCGGTGGAGAGGCGCCCCAGCGGCGGCAGTCCCAGATGCCGAACCCCCGCTGCAGTCACGAGAGTAATGACACCGACGACCATTGCCAGCCCGAGCGCCGGCAGCTGCGCCTGCACGAATCGGAGCCAGGAGATCTGGCCGACACTCAAGCTGAGCTGCGCCATCAGGAGATAATTGATGAACAGAGCACCGAGGACCCCGAACGCCACCCCAGTCACCCCCCAGCGCTGGCCCACCAACGCAGCCAGAAATACCAACCCGGCATACAGCCATTGCCGCCAGGCCCGGCGGTAAACTCTGCCCGTAGCTCGGGCGAGAGACTCGCTCATGCGGCTGCTCATGCGAAACATCATCCCCAGCACCAGCACTTGAAAGGGCGGTACGAGGGCATCCCAGCGACTGCCAAACGCCACCCTCACAAGCTCCGGTGCCAGTAGCGCCGCCACCACTCCCAACGGAAGCGTCATCAGGCCCACGCAAGCAACCCCTTGCAGGTAGGCCGAGGCGAGGCGGCGGGGATCGTCCTGGACCCGTGACATCGTAGGAAAGAGCACCTTGTCGAGCACGTCCCCCAGGAGCCCTGTCGGCACCGACATCAACTGGTAGGCCCGGCTGTAGAAGCCCAGAGCCACGGCACCCAGCCAGCGTCCGACGACCAGATTGTCGGCTTGATTGGCCAGAATAATCCCCACGCGCCCGATGCTCTGCCCCACCCCATACTCCATAAGATCTTTGAAGCTGGACCAGGTCGGGCGGGAGCGCAGCATGGGAGGCGCAGCCCGGAGCACTATCGCCATCCGAATCGTGACCTGTGCCAGATGCGCCGCGACCAGCGCCCAGACACCCCAGCCGAGCGCAGCGAGCCCGATGCCGACCGCGCCGTAGCCGACCCCATAGGACAGTACGTCCCGGTTGGCCAGGAGCCGGAACCGCAACTCCCGGTACAGCAACCCGTCAGGAGTAGCCGATAGGCCAGCGATGGGGAAGACGAGCGATAGCCAGCGAACGACTGGAGCGAGCTGGTCCATGCGGAAGAACTGCGCGATGAGCGGAGCCGCCGACCAGATGATCGCGCCGACAAGGAGTCCTAATACAGTCGACGCCACGAAGGCCGTGCTGATATGGCGCGGCTCCAGGACGGGACGCTGCACCAGTGCCGGTCCCAAACCCAATTGCGAGAAGTTGACGGAGAAGGTGGTGACCACGAGGGCCGCCCCGACGAGACCGAAATCGGCCGGAGATAGCAGCCGGGTGAGGAACACCAGCACCGCGACTTTCAGCACGGCGATCGCCCCGTTACCCAAGGCGACCCAGGCCATGCTACCGATCGTGCGGTGCGTCAAGCTGGGACTATCCTTCACGTGGCTCCACTCGATCGGCGGGCGCTTCCGGCAACCTCATCCCCCTTTCGGCGATGTCCTACCGGCAGATGACCGCGGTGCACCGGGAATCTCCCGGAAGCAACGTGAGGCAGGTCACTCGACACCAGGAAACCTGGGACGAGCAGGATTTATGCCCCTAGGCGTTCATCTGGGCAGGCACTTGAGCCTGGAACCTGCGTGAGGCAATCTACACCACCGCTCGGAAGGGCACCCGGACGGTGGTCATTAAGCACGTTGGGACATCTCTGCCAGGCGTGAGCCTCACCTGTTGCCGAAGCGCCACAGCGAGGTCAACATCAGTTTGCATGATCAAGGCACGCTATCAGTGAAGCCAATGCCCTCGACCGGCGGCCGATCCATATCGGTTCAGGACGATGTAGTCATCAAGGTTCAGGGGCCCGAGGCCAGCCGGAGAGAGCGGCTCCGCACTCTGGCGGGCCAGGAGGTTGGCCGGCAGACTGGGCTGTTTGCCGTCCCCCGAATCGTCTCATTCGATGATTCCCGCGGAGAGATCGTGTTCGAGCGGTTGGAGATGACGGCGCTGCGGCCAGCCCTTTCCCTTCTAGGCCGAAGCAGGGAACTCGCGGAGCGGGCAGCAGGGGCGCTCGCGGCGATTCACGAGCACTTGAAATGGAGTGACGGCGCCACCCCAATCCGTGCGGACGACACCGGCATCGGTCCGGCAAGGGACCCGGTTCCCCTCCACGGCGATTTCGGGATGCGCAACATCTTCTACCTTCCTGGGTCCAATGGTCTTGCCGTTATCGACTGGGCCAACGCCCATTGGATTGGAGTCGAGGCAGATCTGGGGGCGCCGGAGATCGACATTAGCGTGTTCCTGATGAGCCTCTTCCACCGGCGCGTACTGGGCCCCTGGCCCATCTCCCGCCGGCATGAGCTGGCGCGCCGCTTCCTCGCGACGTACGCGTCGGCCTCGCCACATGGGCTCAACCTCGGAGCCCTGAGGGCAGTGGTGGCAGCGAACACCCCCCGGTTCAATCAGCAGGTGCGTCGGAGCAAAGGCGTGCTGCGCGCGCTGGGCTACCGTCACAGCATGATTGATCTGAGTTTCTTTCTCCGTCGCCTTTCCCATACGGGTTGACACCATGGAACAGCCGAGGGGCGCTCTGCCCTATACCGAACGCCACAAGGCCCGGGGCGTCGACTATGACGAGACCTTCTCGCCGGAGGTCAACCCATATCGCGCGATGGTCTGGCGACTGGAGCAACAGGTACTGAATGGGATCCTACGTGATCACCTCGGGTCCGGGAAGATTGCCCATCTGGACTTCGCTTGCGGCACGGGTCGCATCATGGGCCATCTCCTGCGGCACACGGCGTCGGCCACCGGAGTCGACGTCTCCACATCCATGATAGAAGTGGCCCGGAAGGTAGCACCGGGAGCAGAGCTGATCGAGGCCGATCTGACGCAGCAGGACGTTCTGGGCCAGCGACGCTTCGACCTGATTACGGCCTTTCGCTTCTTCCCCAATGCCGAGCCCGAGCTGCGCCAGTCGGTGTTCCGGGTGCTGGCCCGACACCTGGCCCCTCAGGGTGTGCTGGTCTTCAACAACCACAAGAACCGAAACAGTTTGCCTCGGCGTATCTCTCGACTGCTGGGCGGAGCAGGCACCAGAGGAACCATGACCCACGCCGAAGCTGAAGCACTGGTGGCTCAGGCCGCGCTGCGCATCGTGGAGATTATTCCGCTGGCAAGCTTGCCCGTCTCGGAGAAGCACCTGCTATTGCCCATCTCCCTGGTCGAGCCTCTCGAGCGATGGATGGCCGGGATGCCGCTGCTGACCGGGATCGCGCAGGACGTCATCTATGTTTGCGCTTTGTAGCCAGGGTTCCAGACCTCGGCCGATGAGCTGGGAGGTTTTTTCGATGTCGCTGCGAAAGTGACGCATCAGCTCGTGCTTCAACTCCGGGGGGAGAGGGGGAGCCTGGCGCAGGTTCCGGGTACGGAGCCGTCTGACCCAATTGGCGGCCCGCACCGGCAACCAGGGCTGGACCGCTGACCTGATGGCCCTACTGGTCAACAAGCCTTCCAGCAGCATGTTGGCCGGCATACCACCCACGTTGTGGGGCGTTTCGAAGTCAGGCACGAACCCGGGATCGACACCTACGAAACGATACACCTCTTGCATTACTGCAAGAGGATTTCGCTTAAGATCATCGAACAGGAAGACGTGTACCTGACTGCGGGGGAATGCATCGAAGTACCGTGACAGCTGCTCATGGTACCGACTGATCCGTATCCAGTGGGAGTCGGGGCGTGCCCAGGCGGACGCCAGAGTCAGGTCGCGCTCGGGGTCGAGGCGCTCGCCCCGCTGCCGCAGATACATGAGGTAGTTGGAGTAAGCCCGCTCGACCGGATTGCGAAGGCTGCAGATGATGCGAGCCGCAGGCAGCAGTGCCTGGATCCGTGCGGCCGCCTGAGGGCACTCCAGATACATCGTCGAGGCTTCGCCGATCGCCAGTGCATTGCCCGCTTCCGAGAACAGCCGCTCATATTCGCTCAACGACCTCACCGGGAAGCGGTGAAGCTTTGGGTCGCCCCAGAGAAGCTGCCCGGCATTGTCCAGGCCAAATGCGAAGTAGCTCGGGTCCTTCATCCGAGTCATGAATACTGCGGGGTGCTCTGCCAGGTACCAGTGCAGGGCCGTGGTGCCTGCTTTCGCGGCGCCGATGACGAGGAAGTTGGGAAGCATTTGAGTCAGAGAGTTCCTTTCTCCGCCGCAATATAGCCGCCGCGACTCGGGTTCCCAGACAAATCCGGCGAAGTCGATCTCGCTGCTGGAAGCCGTAATGAGTGGAATGGAGGCTTGGCCGAGCAGATTCAGGAGGGCTGGGAAAACACTCTCACATGGGTGGGAGAAACGTACACCCGCTGACCCTTACTGAGCGCCAGGGCGGCGAATCGGCCCCGGGGTATGTGCGCCTCGATCGTCCTGCCCCCCTCCA
>WUUC01065524.1_pt1 | contig 13146 bp, 11 predicted proteins | sample 6278441 | NCBI WGS metagenome assembly WUUC01 (sample SAMN13675441, study PRJNA597444) | soil metagenome | isolation source: soil | place: USA: Washington | collected 2017-10 | reverse complement strand
CTCGTGTACGCCTGGCGCAAGGGAGCCCTCGAATGGGAGAAGTGAAAGTCCTGCAAACGGGCGAGTCTGGCTACGCCACGACACGCTTCGAAGATCTGCTCGCTTGGGCGCGCAAGTACTCGCTCTTCCAGTACCCGTTCGCCACGGCGTGCTGCGGCATGGAGTTCTTTTCCGTCGCCTCATCGCGTTACGACATCGCGCGCTTTGGCGCCGAAGCGCCACGTTTCAGCCCACGTCAGGCTGACCTGCTCTGGGTCGTAGGCACGATCAGTCAGCGCCAGGCGCCCGTGTTGAAGCGAATCTACGAGCAGATGGCCGATCCGAAGTGGGTGATCGCCTTCGGCACGTGTGCCTCGTGCGGAGGGTTCTACGACAACTACACAACCGTTCCCGGAGTGGACAAGTTGATCCCCGTCGACATTTACATTCCTGGCTGTCCTCCACGCCCAGAAGCGGTGTTCGACGGTCTGATGCTTTTGCAGGACAAGATCTCGAACGGCAATCGCGAGCCGCAGGTCGTGCCGCCTCGCGAGCTCTCGAGCCTCACGCAACTTCGAAAGAAGGAGGACGCGAGCCAATGAGCAAGCGCGTCGTCGAACGCCTCCAGCAGCAGTTTTCCACCAGCATCACCGAGGTCAGCGACTTTCGTGGGGATGACAGCGTGACGGTGCCTGCGTCCGCATGGGTCGAAGTTGCACAGTTTCTCAAGTCCGATCCTGAGTGCGCGATGGATCACTTCACGGATCTCACCGCGGTCGATTATCCCGAACGCGAGCCAGAGCTTGCGCGCTTCGATGTCCTGCTCATGGTTCACTCGCTCGAGAAAAAGCAGCGCGTTCGCGTCAAGACCCGTGTCGCGGAAGGCGAGGCCCTGCCCACCCTGACGAAGGTGTGGGCTGGCGCCGATTGGGCCGAGCGCGAGGTCTGGGACATGTTCGGCATCAAGTTCACGGACCATCCTGATATGCGTCGCGTCCTGTTGTACGAAGAGTTCGTCGGTCATCCTCTTCGCAAGGACTACCCGATCGACAAAGTTCAGCCTCTGATCCCCTATCGTCAAATCGAGGGGCTCACGAAGCTGCCACCATTCGGTCAAGACGAAGGGCAGCCGTGGAGCCGCATTCAGTGGCAGGACCGTCTCCGTGGAGATGACCGTCAGGTGTCGCCCGCGATAGCAGTGCAACTAGGACAGAAGCGCGCGCTGAGCGATTCGACCGCGCTCGAGTCCCCGGACGCCAAGGAGTAAGCCATGGAGCCTGTCGAAGACGAGCTTTCGGAAGAGGGCGCGCTCGAGCTTCCGAGCGAACCGATGCGGCTCAACATGGGGCCCTCGCACCCTGCGATGCACGGCACCATCCGCATGGTCCTCGATCTGGACGGCGAGACCGTCACGGACTTGGACATTCAACCCGGTTACCTTCATCGCGGCTTCGAGAAGAGCTGCGAACGAGGCACGTGGGCGCAGGTTTTCCCGTACGCCGATCGCCTCAACTACGTCTCGCCGATGCTCAACAACAACGGCTACGCGTGGGCGGTCGAGAAGTTCTTGGGAATCAAAATCCCCGATCGGGGTGAGTACTACCGCGTGATCTTGGGCGAGCTCGCGCGCATTTGTGATCACATCACGTGCAACGGCGCGAGCGCGATGGAGCTCGGCGCGTTCACTCCGTTCCTATGGTTGCTGAAGCTGCGCGACTGGCTCTGGGACATCCTCGAGGAGGAGACCGGCGCGCGCATGACGCACAGCTTCGCGCGCATCGGCGGTATGGCCAAACCTCCGACGGAGAACCTCAAGCGCAACATCGAAGATCTGCTTCCGAAGTTCGAGCGCGCTCTGGACGAGTCGGAAAAGGTCTTGCTGCGCAACCGGATCTTCCTTGATCGCATGGAGAAGATCGGCATTCTGACCAAGTCGCGGGCGCTGGAGCTCGGGGTGACCGGCGTGATGCTGCGCTCGACGGGCATCGATTACGACGTGCGCAAGGCACATCCGTACAGCGTGTACGACCGCTTCGACTTCGAAGTCCCGGTCGGGCACGACGGCGACAACTACGATCGTTTCCTGTGCCGCTTCGAAGAGATGCGTCAGTCGATGAGCATCATCAAGCAAGCGTTGGCGCAGATCCCGAGCGACGGTCCTGTCAGCGTCGAAGACGTCCGCGTGATGCTGCCGGAGAAGCCAGAGGTTTACTCCACGATCGAGGGAACGATCGCGCACTTCAAGCTCGTCATGGAGGGCGTGAAGGTGCCCGCCGGCGAGATCTACAGCTTCAGCGAAGCGGGCAACGGCGAGCTCGGGTTCTTCCTTGTTTCCGATGGAAGCGGGACCCCGTATCGCGTCCGGTGCAGGCCGCCGTGCTGGTTCAATCTCAACGCTTCGCACGAGATGCTGCGAGGCTACATGGTGGCGGACATCATTCCGACGTTCGGCTCCGTAAACATGATTGGCGGCGAGTGCGATCGTTAGGCGCGCGCCGACACTTCGGCGCTGCTTTTCTCAACGCACCATTCGCGGCCATCGTCCCGCCACAGTCCAGAGACTTCAAGCAGGTTGCAGATGCCCACGTTCAAGCTTGACGGCCAAGACATTCCCTTCGAACCCGGCGATACGATCATTCGCGCCGCGTGGAGGGCAGGAGTGGAGATCCCCCACTACTGCTGGCACCCAGGCCTCAGCATCGCGGCCAACTGCCGGATGTGCCTCGTCGAAGTAAAGAGTGACCGGCCCGGGCCTCTCATGCCCATCGTCGCTTGGGACGAGGCGACGCAAAATTACATCCCGACGACGAAGCCGAAGCTGCTTCCCGGTTGCCAAACGCCCGCCGTTGACGGCCAGGAGGTTTTCGCGAAATCTCCTGAAGTGAAGCAGGCGCAGGGCGCTGTTCAGGAGTTCTTGCTGCTGAACCACCCAGTCGACTGTCCGATCTGTGATCAGGCTGGTGAGTGCAAGCTTCAGGATTATTACGAGGACCATCAGCACAAGCTCAAGCGCAAGCGCACCGAACCGGTCCACAAGGTCAAAGCCGAGCGGTTTGGCCCGACGATCGTCTATGACGGCGAGCGCTGCGTCATGTGCACGCGCTGCATTCGCTTTTGCGACGAGATCGTGGGCGACTCCGTTCTGGACATGCGCGAGCGGGGCAACCAGAACGAAATCACGCTCGCCCCCGGACGCACGCTCGATCACAAGTACACCTTGATGACCGAGCACGTATGCCCGGTGGGTGCCCTGACGAGCCGTGACTTCCGCTTCAAAGCGCGCGTCTGGTTTCTCAAGTCACAAGCCGGCGTTTGCACCGGCTGTGCGACTGGCTGCAATACCTTGGTCGACTTCGATCCGCGTCAGAATCAGGTGTATCGCCTCCGCCCCCGCGACAACGAGGCCGTCAACAAGTTCTGGATGTGTGACGACGGCATGATGACCTACAAGCGTTTTCACGAGGACCGCATCACGTTCGGTCGCGTGCGCGCGCCGTCGGGTCGTTTGACGGAGTGTGAGCCGTCCGACGCCCTGGTCGCAGCAGCGGAGGCGCTCAAAGACCTCGATGGTGCCCGGATCGCCGTCGTGCTGAGTGCCTATCACTCCAACGAAGACAACTTGGCCATGGTCAAGCTCGCGTCCGCACTAGGGGTCGCCAAGCTGTATCTGGCGGCGAATGCCGGTTGGGAAGGAGACAACATCCTCCGCCATCCGGACAACAATCCGAACCGCGCAGGTGCGCAGCTGGTCGCTGGGGCAACGCTACTGCCGACGTCGGAGCTGATTCGCGAGGCAACGGATGGGCGGGTGGATGCCGTCATCGCACTCGGGCCCGTGAGTGCCGAGACCGCGGACGAACTTCACGTCTTGGGTCGCCTGCGCTTGATTTCACTCACCAGCAACGAAGGTCCCCTCAACGCGCATGCGGGCATCGTGATTCCGGTCGCATCACACGCAGAAACGGCTGGCACCTTCGTGAACGCGAAGGGCATGGCCCAGCAATGGAAGCGCGCCATCTTCCCACCCGAAGGCGTCAAAGCGGCGTGGGAAGTCATCGCCGATCTCGCCAAGCAACTGCAGCGTGATCTCTCGCTCAACTCTCTCAAAGAGGTGCGGGCGCTCGTGCCTGCGCCTAAGTCGAACGCGGTGGAGGCGCAGGTCTGATGGACGCCGTCGCTTGGATCAGCACGATCCTAAAGATCGTCTTCGTCTTGATCATCATTCTGACGTTCGCACCGGTCCTCATTTGGGCGGAGCGCCGTCAGAGCGCGATGATTCAGGACCGGGTCGGTCCCACACGGGCAGGGTTCAAACTGTTCGGCAAGAACATCACGCTGCTCGGTTTGCTCCATCCGCTCGCTGACGCCTTGAAGTTCGTCTGGAAGGAAGATTTCATACCGCCGAAGGCGGACAAGCTCCTTCACTCCTTGGCGCCGATCATTGCGCTCGTTCCCGCGATCAGCGTCTTCGCGGTGATTCCGTTCGGTGGCTACCTGTCCCTGGAGCACGCGCTCGATGTCGTCCCAGTGGGGCAGTTCGTGCGTGAGGCCTTCGGCGACGGCGTGATTTCGCTGCAGGTCGCCAACATCAACGTTGGCATTCTGTACGTGTTCGCAATCGCGGGCACGGGAGTGGTCGGTGCGGCGATCGCGGGATATTCGTCGGACAACAAGTACGCCTTGCTTGGGGGCGTGCGCGCAGCGGGGCAAATGGTCAGCTACGAGGTCACGCTGGGCCTCGCGCTGGTTGGCTGCTTCATGGTTTACGACTCGCTGTTGCTGCAGGACATGATCGCCTGGCAACGCGTGCCTCGTTTTGGTGGCTTCAGCGCGTGGGGCATTCTCGTGCAGCCGCTCGCGTTCTTTTTGTTCTTCACCGCGGCGATTGCCGAGACCAAGCGCATCCCGTTCGATGTGCCCGAGGGTGAGAGCGAGCTCGCGGCCGGGTACTTCACCGAGTACTCGGGGATGAAGTTCGGCATGTTCTTCATGGGCGAGTTCGTCGAGGTGATCACGAGCTCCGCTCTGATCAGCGCACTGTTCCTCGGCGGCTACGACCTTCCCTTCCTCGAGGATTGGGGCTTCGACTTTTTCGGTCTCGTGGCACCGCTGCCGCACGTGGCGGTGGTCGCACTTCAGGTGGTCACGTTCATCGCGAAGCTCGTGATCCTGATCTGGCTCCAGCTCATGATTCGCTGGTCGTTGCCGCGCTTTCGGTACGATCAGATCATGCAGCTGTGCTGGAAGATCCTCTTGCCCGCGTCACTGTTCAATATCCTGATCACTGGCGTCGTGATCCTTCTGCTCGAAGGCAACGGTTGAATCATGGCCAAGCTCGTCAGCAAACCGAATCGCACGTTCGTGGAGCAAGCGTACATTCCCGAGATCGTCAAGGGCCTCGGAGTGACCATGCGTCACTTTTTCAAGAACACGTTCAGCAAGCGTGAAAACTCGGACATCGTCACGATTTCCTATCCAGAAGAGCGTCGGATCTATCCCGAGCGTTTTCGTGGCGTGCACCGTCTGACGCATCGCGCGGACGCTTCGCCACGCTGCGTTGCCTGCCTGTGCTGCAGCACGGCCTGCCCCGCGCAGTGCATCCATATCGAAGCGGCAGAGTACGAGCCGGGCGATCCCCGCTACGGCTATGAGCGATATCCAAAGGTGTTCGTGATCGACGAGTTGCGCTGCATCTTCTGCGGCTACTGCGTAGAAGCGTGCCCGTGTGATGCGATTCGCATGGATACGGGCATGCACGTGCCGGCTAGCACGCGCCGGGAGCATTTCATCTTCGACAAGGAGATGTTGATGTCGATCCCGGGGCAGGACGGCACGTTTTTGACGGCTAATCCGCGCCACGAGCCAGGCGATCCTACGCATCCTGGGCTCGATCGCGAACACGCACACTGATCGCGCCGATCGGCCGTTGCTGCGGTCACGATCATCTGCCGAGAGTTGGGAGCAGTAGTGTTAACCAACCAGGCAGGATAGAAGATCGCCGATGGCCTCAAAGAAGTTCGACTCGGCGTTTCCGACACGAGCTGTTCACGCCGGAGAGGCGCGTCGGCACCCTTTCGACTCGCTCACGCAGCCGATCGCGCAAACGGCGACGTACACGTTCGAAAACACCGCCGAGCTCGTCGCTTACATGGAAGGGCGCATCGAGCGGGACGAGTACGGCCGGTACGGCAATCCGTCCGTACGTGCGGTGGAGGCGAAGCTAGCCGAACTCGAAGGTGTCGACGACGCGGTCGCGTTTTCGAGCGGAATGGCTGCGGTCACGACCGCGATCCTGGCGTTGAGTAAATCCGGCTCGCACGTCGTGCTTTTTGCGGACTGCTACCGGCGAACACGACAGTTCGTGACGGGCTTTCTCGCCCGCTTCGGCGTGCAGCACACGCTCGTTCCGCCCGGCGACCTGCACGCCCTCGAGCGCGCCATCACGGAACATACACGCTTGGTGGTCAGTGAAATGCCCACCAATCCGTATCAGACATGTTTGGATCTCCAGCAACTTGCGAAGATCTGCAAGGGCACGCGCGCCAAGACGATGATCGATGCGACGTTCGCGACGCCGATCAATCTGCGCCCAGCGGAGCACGGCATCGACCTCGTCGTTCATAGCGCCACGAAATACCTGGCAGGGCACAACGACGTGCTGGCGGGAGCCGTTGCAGGCAGTTCATCTCTGACGAGCCTCGTTCGAGATTTGCGCCATGTGCTCGGCGCGGTGCTCGATCCGCACGCGGCATATCTGGTTCAGCGCGGCATGAAAACGCTCGGGTTGCGCGTGGCCCAGCAAAATCGCACGGCACAAGCTTTGGCCGAACTGCTCGATCAGCACGCAAAGGTGAAGCAGGTCTGGTACCCCGGCCTTGCTTCGCATCCAAATCACGAAATCGCGTGTCGCCTCATGTCGGGCTTTGGAGGGGTCGTCACGTTCGAACTCGCGGCAGATCTCGAACGCACCGGAGGCTTCGTGGATGCCTTGAAGATCCCCCGCATCGGGCCAAGTCTCGGCGGCGTCGAGTCGCTCGTCGAGCAGCCGGCACTCATGAGCTACTTCGAGCTGTCGACTGAAGAGCGGGAAGCCATCGGCATCAAGAACAGCTTGGTGCGCTACGCAGTCGGCGTGGAGGACACGAACGACATTCTGAACGACGTGCAACAAGCGCTCGCTACGCTTTGACGCGCCTGAGATCGCCGGGCCAGCGCTGGTCCGCCAGGGCTTAAACGCAAAAGCGCCGACCCGAAGGCCGTCGCTTCGAGGTGCCTGCCGACTACTTGCTGGGCTTTGCTGTACCGCCGCCACGATTCTGCCGCAGAAGAAGCAGGCGAGCTTCTTCCTGACCGGCGCCGGGCTCATCGCGCGAGGCAAGCAAGAGACCGCGCTCGCCCATCGCTCCAAGTGCCTCGGCAGCCAGACGGCGCTTTTCTGGCTCTTGGCCACGCAGCGCTTCGTAAAGCTTCGCGCGAATTTCACGTGCCGAGAGCCCTCCCGGCCCACTCCATCCCGACTTGAGTCGTGCCGTGACCTGCTGCCAGGGGTAGCTGAACGTGAACTGTCCGCTGCCGTTCTTGAGCTTCTCCGCGATCGCCAGGCGCCGGAAGATCTCGCCGTTCGCAAAGTGCTGCGCAGTGATCAAGTTGAAGAAATCGTTGTCGTCCGCCATCAGGACGTCTTGCAACACCTCCTGAAGTTCCCGATCGGCGCTCAGCTGCTTGTAGAGCTCGTCACCAGCTGCTGCGTTACCACCTAGAATCACGGCGAAGGCCGCTTCACGCTTTACTTCCGCATTGCGGAGCAAGTCGATCAGCAGCTGGTCGTTGGCTGGATCCGCGGCGTAACCAACGGCGAGTGCCGCGCTGCGTCGGACCTCGGCAGGGATGGAAGGCTGAAGCAGTTCCATCAGTTGGCCGCTAATCGCTTGCGCGTCGGCTTGCCAGAGTCCCTGTACGTAATAGGTGCGGGTCGCCTCATCGAGCGCGGGGTTCTTCGCCTTGGCTACGATGTCCGCCAACGCCTTTTGATCGGCAAGTTGACCGAGTACCGCGCCTGCGATCGCCCGCAGCTTGGCGGAATCGCCGCCGTCTTCGATGATCGCAGAAAGCGCCGGGATGGCGTCAGGCTTGCCGTAGCGTCCGAGAGCACGGATCGCGATCTCACGATTGCGCACGATCTCTTCGGTCACGACGCTGGGCTTGGAGAAGTCGACGTCCTTTGGCTTCTTGAGCATTGCCAGAATCTTCGAGTAACCGGGCTCGTACTTCAGGTCACCCAGCGCGTACGCGGCTGCTTCGACATCGTCGCTCTCGAGCTCTTTGAGAACGGCGGGGCCTGCGCCTTGCCAGCCAGACTTGCCGATGGCCTTGAGCAGGCTCGCCTTGCGGCCAGGATTCTCGTTGATGAGAGGCGTCAGCACTTCCCCAACTTCGGGCTGCGCGACGAGACCCAGAGCATCGAGTGCGTCGAGCGCGGTGGTGCGATCCTCCGCCTCGGCTTGCTTGAGCAGTGGTTCGACGGCGCGCGCGTCGCCGAGCTGCGCAAGTGCGAGGGCGGACGTCTGACGGATGTCCTCGTCTTCATGCTCCACGAAGGCTGCGAAGGTGTCCGCCACGCGCGGGTCGTGCATGGCCGCGAGCATCGACAACAACGAGCGCTTGAGGTCCACACTCTGCGCTTGGTTCACGAGCTTCGCGACGCCGGGTGCGCTGGTGGACCGGCTGATGGCGTCCAGAATGCTCTGGCGGAGGAAGGCTTTGCGACCCAACAGGTCGAATAGCGGCTGAGCGGCGCGCGGATCACCGGTGCGACCAAGACCGGCCGCAGCGGCGCGCACGACTTCCGTGTCCTCATCGTCGAGCAGCTTGATGAGCGGATCGACGACCTCGGGTGTTGCGGCCTCGGAGAGAGCCATGGCGACCAGGGTACGGATCGACTTGTCGGGACTCTTGAGCAGCTCGTCACTCGCGAGCTTCTGGGGTCCGACTACGTCTACGATCACCTTGGGATCGAAGGTTGGCTTGTTCTCGAGATCCTCGAGATTTTGCAAGTGACCCGCTGCGAACTCGGCCAGAATCTCTGGAACCGCCGCTTGCTCTTTGAGTACTGCCAGCGTCCAGACGACCTGCGCTTTGTCGCGTGAGTCGGTGGTCGGCAACACCTCGAGCAACTTCGGCTTCGCGGGGTCAGCCGCGGGAGAACCGATGTGCGCCAGGGCGCGAGCCGCAGCTCGACGCACGATCCCACCCTCACTGAGTGCCTCGATCATCAACGGTACGGAAGCCGTATCTTTGAACGCACCCAGGTTGAGCAAAATGCGCTCTTTGACATCCTCGTGCTTCGCCTGCCCGTAGGCGGCTCGCAACGCTTCGATCCTGGCGGCACCTTCGAGCTTGCCGGCCTCGGTCAACGCGTCCATACGTGTCTCGTACGATGCGCTGCTCTCGTAAGCCCAGTAGCCGAGCCCAAGTGCGCCACCTACGATCAAAATTCCCGCGATTCTCCCGAACGGAGAAGTGCGCCGGTTCATCTTACGAATCGTCTCGTCGTCCGTGCGACCGACGTCGGGAAGCGGCTCCTCATACGCGCTGAAGTCTTGCTGCTGCTGTTGCGCACGGCCGCTGTTGGCGTTGAAGGGGTCGTTGTCGTCGTAGTGGGGGTCCATACTGGGGCCGTTCATGAGGGTCCTCGCGAGTCGCGAAACTGGGTCGGGACGATAACCACGGTTGCGTGCATCGTTCAACGTCGGAATGGGCGCAACGTACGCCTATGCCCATACACGAAGATGGTTGCCATTCCAATGCTGTGCGCTGTCGGACACCCGGAACGTTCCGGGGTGTAGGCCGTCGCACCGTTCATGGAGCTCGTGTGCAATCGCCGACGACACCGACGAGGCCCGATCGGGTGAGATCCCAAAATCATTATTGACCTGGGCTACTTACGCGGGTTACAACGAAATTGTTAGCGGGGAGGAATCGATGACCAAATCCGAGCTCATCGACGCCGTCGCACGTCGGACGCAGATCACGAAGAGCCGTGCCGAGTTGGTCGTCAACTGCGTATTCGATTCGATGACCGCAGCGTTGGAGCGGGGCGAAGGCATCGAGATCCGGGGATTCGGAAGTTTTACGGTTCGTGAGTACAAGCCGTACAACGGGCGTAATCCCCGTACGGGACGTGCCGTACCCGTTCCCGAGAAACGTTTGCCCTTCTTCAAGGTTGGTAAAGAGCTGAAAGAGCTCGTCAACCAAGGACAGGGCACGATCGAGGTCGATGACGACGACGACGATCACGAGGACGACGAGGAAGAACAGGCCAGCGAGTAGCCGCTGGCGCCGTCTGCCTGTCTTCGCGTTCTACAAGGCGCTCGACATTCAGCCGGAGTAGGGACTTTGCTTGCGCTCGCGGCAGCTCTGGAGCGGCGTCTCGTTCTTTCTTGGCGCTTCGCTTCATCAGGTGCGCCTGGCTGATTGCAGCAAGAAGCTCGTCCTACAGCGAGATCAGCTTGACGAGCTGCGGAAATAACGGCTCGTCACGATCGAGTTTTGCGATCAAGGCATCAGCGGGTGTTTGACCCTTGGCGAGTAAAGCGCTCAACGGATCAAGGTAGATGCGCTCGTCCCGGCCTTCTTTGTCTAGGACCGAGAGTCGCATCAAACCGTCACGTGCGATCGAAAGCACTTCGAGAGCCCAGTCGAGCACTGGCTTGCCTTTGAGCTGGGCGGTCACGCCAAGCTCTCCGACGCTAGCGCGAATGGATTCCGCCTCAGCGGGGCTTATTCGAGAGGCGACGGAGCGCGCGCGCGTTCGTGCTTGTTCGTCGTAGAGCAGTCCCTTCCACAGGGCCGGTAGTGCACACACGAGCTCGCGTGGGAGGCTATCTGCGCCGCGCATTTCGATGGTGCGCTTGAGCCGCACTTCGGGAAACAGCGTGCCGAGGTGCGTGCGCCAATCGTCCATGGTGGCGGTGACGCCGCCGAAACCGTCACGCATGAACGCGCGGAACGTCTGGCCCGTGTTGTGAATCACCTTGCCGTCGCGCTTCACCATGAACATCGGGACGTCCAGCGCCCATTCGGTGTAGCGCTCGAAGGACATCTGCTCCTCGAATACGAAGGGAAGAAGTCCGGAGCGATCTGGATCGGTATTGAGCCAGACGCGTGCTCTGTGTGAGCGCTCCCCTGTGATGACGCCTTCGACCAGCGGGCTGTTGGCGAACATCGCCGTTACGATCGGGGCGAGCGCCATACCAATGCGGATCTGATCGATCGCGTCAGCCTCGGAACTGTAATCGAGGTTCGCCTGCACGGTGCAGGTCCGGCGCATCATGTCGAGGGCCATGCTGCCGCGCGTAGGCAAGTACTCGCGCATGACTCCGTAGCGAAGCTTGGGAACCCAACTAAGCTCGCTCTGCTTCGCGAAAGGCTGAAATCCGAGGCCCAGCCAAACCACGCCGAGCTCGCGTGAAACGTCGTTGAGCTCGGCCATGTGTTGGTCGAGCTCGAAGGCCGTGTCGTGAATGCTCGTGAAAGGAGCTCCCGAGAGCTCGAGCTGCCCGCCAGGTTCCAGCGTGATAGACGCGTCCCCACGGCGCAGGGCGATCACCGGGCCGCCTTCGACTTCGCGATCGGGAAACCAACCGTAGCGCTGACTCAATGCATCCAGAATCGCGGACACGCTTCGCGGACCTTCGTAGGGGATGGGGGCCCCGGAGTCGGTGAGTAAGCCAGGCTTTTCGGCCTCCGTGCCGACGAGGAACAGCTCCGACGGTTTGAAGGCGTCGAAGAAGACGGACGTCAGCTCGCCACGTGTGAGTGGCGGGTGGCTTTCTTGGTTGCTCAGGGCTGCCTCCATATTTGCGTGGGACGGAGGCAGACGCTCTACCGTTACGCGGGACGGGAGATAGCCGACCCACCGAGGTGGTACAACCTCGCGAGTGGTGGACAGAATCCCATGTGCCCGATAAGGAGAGTCCATGCTTGGTGAGCAGGGGGCTTTCAAGCCAATCAGTATGGTCGCGAGCCTTCTTACACGTGCGCTCTTGGTAACCGCGGGCCTGGGTATGGCTTCGTGTGTCGACCCCGTGGTGTCGTTGGCACCTGCGACGCACGCGTTTACGGCCAACGATTACGAGGACGTGTACGGCACGTGGACGCGTAGCTCGCAGCCTTTCGATTTCGGCAAGCTCAGCAACGTCCTGTTCGCGACGGCCACGTTCGAGTCCCGCGCGTTTCGTTGGGCCTATGTGGTGCGCTATGGGCAAGATTTCGGTCTGGCCACCGAGGCGCGCAATGCGATGTTGACAGCTTCGCTGTCGGACGCAGCGCAACATCACCGGTTCCTGGTGACGCTCGGTGGCTCGAAATTTCGCGAGCTCGATTTGACCCACGAGCGTGGCGCATGGCGCGTGCTCTTGCTCGACGACCGAGGCCGGCAAGTGCGGCCCCTCGAGATCGAGAAAATTCGCAAGCCGACTCCCTCCGAGCGCACGTATTTCCCGAGTCTGACGCCTCATCGGCTAGGATTTCGTGTCGTGTTCCCGGTCAAGCACGAAGACGGGTACCCGACCGTGCCCGCGGAAGCACGCTTCGTGACGCTACGCTTCACTGGCCCTGAGGGACAAGTGAACCTTCAGTGGGATTTTCGCCACGATTGATGCGCGCACGCGCCACCCGACGAAAGGCCGCCTGCGCAGATCGTCGTGGACCTGGTCAGCTTGATGGCCTGGTCAGCTTGATGGCCTGGTCAGCTTGACGGCCTGGTCAGCTTGACGATGGTGCGTTCTCCAACGTACTGTCCACGCCCCGCTACTTTTTAACAAGCGCACAAACCTAGGCACGTCATGAGCAATCCGAACGAGGCACCCGAGGTTCCCGCAGCTGCGGTCGAAGCCTCAAAGGGGCTGGCACCTGAAGGTGCGTACACGACCCAATCCGTTCTCCCCGAGACCGCCGATGCATCTCACGATGCGAGTGCACCCTCTGCTGACGCATCTGGCGAGCAGAACGGCGCACACGGTGACGAAGGCGAAGGCGAAGAGGGAACCGATTCCGGCGAAGAGGCGGCAGCCGGTGGCGCCGCCGACGTAACAGGCGAGGGGGGCGCGAAGAAGAAGCGCCGCCGACGTCGGCGCAAGAAGCCGGGTGGGCAAGCGGGCCAAGAAG
>WUUC01187210.1_pt1 | contig 13147 bp, 10 predicted proteins | sample 6278441 | NCBI WGS metagenome assembly WUUC01 (sample SAMN13675441, study PRJNA597444) | soil metagenome | isolation source: soil | place: USA: Washington | collected 2017-10 | reverse complement strand
TTGCGTGTAAACTCCCCGCATCGTCGCAAGGACTACATACTCAAGCGACCCCTGATGCTCAGACCGAATTCCCCCAGCCTCCTGCCCTGGCTGGCTCGTGCCGTTGCATGCGTGCTTTCCGCCGGAGTCTGGCTGTCCTGCGCCGAGGCGCAGGTGCCGAGCGCCGAGCAGATAGAAATGTTCGAGAACCTGCCCCCCGAGCAGCGCGACGCCATCCTGGAATCGCTGCGGCGGGGCGACTCGACGTCGGCAGCGGGCCGCAACCGCCCGGATCGGCAAATCGAGTTCCCGGAAAACGTGCGACGGCGGCGCGGCACTGCCGACGATGGTGTGCAGGACGAGGACCGCGACGGGATGCCGCAAGAACCCAGGCTGAAGGGTAACGACACGATCCTGCTGTCGCTCGAGATCCGTCAGCTCGAACGACGCGCTCCGGAACTGGAAGAGCGCGAGCGGCGCGACCGCGAGCAAAATCAGCGTCAGGGGACGCTGATGCAGCCGGCCATCCCGGGTCGATCGCCAGTTATGCCTGCTGCGACCTCCGGAGGCCCGCCCGAAGGCGGCGAACAGCGGCGCCTGGAACGCGCGAGCGAAGAACTGGATCGGCTCGAGGATTTTCGCCGGCGAGTGCTTCGCCGCAACCCGTACAAGCTGGACAAGTGGGGCATCCTCAACGTGCCCGAGCTCGGTCCAGTGCCGCTCGGCGGCTTGACAGTGAGCGAGGCAACGGAGCGGATCGCGGCGGAAGTGCGTCTGCAGGACTTCGTCGTGCGGGTCATGCGTCTGCCGCTCAAGGCTATCGGCACCGAGGCGCTCAAGCCCTACGGTTACGATCTGTTCGCCGGCATGCCTTCGACTTTTGCTCCTGCGACCGACGTGCCGGTGCCCTCGGAGTACGTCGTCGGCCCCGGCGACACGCTGGAAGTGCAGCTCATCGGCAACACCAAGGGCCGCTACTCGCTGGTGGTCGGGCGTGACGGCCGCGTCAATTTTCCGGAGCTCGGCCCGATCGCGGTCAGCGGTCGCCGCTTCGAGCAGATGCGCGACGACCTGGAAGCGCGCGTGCGCGAGCAGATGATCGGTACGCAAGCGAGCATCAGCATCGGTGAGCTGCGCTCGATCCGCGTGTTCGTGCTCGGCGATGCCGAAGTTCCGGGCTCATACACCGTCAGCGGTCTGTCGACCATCACCAATGCGCTGTTCGTCAGCGGCGGCGTCAAGACAATAGGCTCGTTGCGCAACATTCAGCTCAAGCGCGGCGGCCGCATCGTGACCACACTGGACCTTTACGATCTGCTGCTACGAGGCGACACCAGGGCGGACGAGCGTTTGCTGCCGGGCGATGTGATCTTCGTGCCGCCCATCGGGGCAACGGTCGGCATCGGCGGCGAAGTGCGCAGGCCGGCGATCTACGAGCTGAAGGACGAAACGACAGCAGCACAGCTGCTGCAACTTGCCGGCGGGCTCATGCCCGATGCCGACCCGACACTGGCGACGCTCGATCGCGTCAACGACCGGCGAGCGCGTATTACCGTCGACGTCGATTTGAGCGGCGCGGCCGGGCTGGCTCAGCAGCTGCGCGCGGGTGACACGCTGCGCGTACCGTTGATCCGGCCGGTTCTCGAGGATTCCGTGACGGTCCACGGCTACGTGCACCGTCCTGGCGAGAACCAGTACAAGCCCGGCATGCGCATCGCCGATTTGCTCCCGAGCCTCGACGAGCTCAAGCCGAATGCGGATCAGCGCTACCTCCTCGTCAGGCGGGAGGTGCCGCCCGATCGGCGCATCCGGATCTTCTCCGCCGATCTGGAACAGGCATTGGCAGCGCCCGGCTCGCCCGCCAATTTCGAGCTGGCGCCACGCGACCAGATCTACGTCTTCGATCTCGAGTCCGGCCGCGACCGCATCATCGAGCCTTTGATGCGCGAGCTGCGCATGCAGTCGCGGCTCGGCGAGCCGACCGCCGAGGTGAGCGTTGCGGGCCGTATCAAGGTGCCGGGCAAGTATCCGCTGGAGCCCGGCATGAAGGTGAGCGACCTGCTGCGCGCCGGCGGCAGCCTCGACGAAGCGGCGTACGGCGGGGTCGCCGAGCTGACCCGCTACGAAGTCGTCAATGGCGAGTCGCGCCAGGCTGGCTTGATCGAGATCGACCTGCGCCGCGCGCTGGCCGGGGACGCCGCCGCCGACGTCGCGTTGCAGCCCTTCGACTACCTCGTCATCAAAGAGGTGCCGCTGTGGGAGTCGCAGGAGGAAGTGGAGCTGCGCGGCGAAGTGAAATTTCCGGGGCGTTATCCGATCCACCGGGGCGAGACGCTGCGCTCGGTGCTCGAGCGTGCCGGCGGCTTGACCGACCTCGCATTCAGCGAGGGAGCGGTCTTCACACGCGAGGAGCTCAAGGTTCGCGAGAAGAAGCAACTCGAAACGCTCGCCTCGCGCATGGAATCGGACGTCGCACAGTTTTCCCTGATGACCGCGCAGGAGACCGGCAAGGACGCGAGTCAGGCACTGGCGGTCGGCAACTCGCTGCTGGCCAGCCTGCGTAACGCACAGCCGATCGGGCGACTGGTGATCGATCTCGAGCGCTCGATGAGCGCGCGTCCAGGAACCGAGCTGGACGTCGTGTTGAAGGATGGAGATCAGTTGCTCGTGCCGCGCGTCATGCAGGAGGTCACGGTATTGGGCGAGGTGCAGAGCGCGACGTCGCACCTGTTCCGCGCGGACATGCGGCGCGACGATTACGTGGCAATGAGCGGCGGGCTGACTCCGCGGGCGGATGACGACCGCATCTATGTCGTGCGCGCCGACGGCAGCGTCGTGACGCGTTCGGGCAATACGTGGTTCAGCGGCGGGGCAGAGGACATCCAGACCGGCGACACGATCGTCGTGCCGCTCGACACCGAAAGGATGCGCCCACTGCCGTTCTGGACTGCCGTCACGACCATCATCTACAACCTGGCGATCGCGGCTGCGGCGGTAAACTCCTTCTAACGTCGCGTCCTTGCGACGTTGACACCCGCCGGCACGGTCTCTAAACTCCCGTGCGTTCAACAGATGAACGCACACCTCATGGGGCACGAGAACACAACCGATCGGCAGCCCATGAGCGACGTGCACTACAAGCTCATGCGCTTGCTGGAGGCGCGGCCGGAGCTCAGCCAGCGCGACATCGCGCGCGAGCTGGGCATCAGCCTCGGCAAAACCAATTATTGTTTGCAGGCGCTGGTCCGGCGCGGTCTGGTCAAAGCCAACAATTTCACCAACAGCCAGAACAAGGCGGCCTACATGTACCTGCTCACGCCGCGCGGGATCGAGCGCAAGGCGACCCTGGCGCTGCGCTTCCTCAAGGAAAAGATGCGCGAGTACGAGGCGCTGCGCATCGAGATCGAGCAGATGAGCCGTGAGACCGGGCTGCACATCGAAGCGAGCATCGAGCAGCCGCCCGTGACGCGGTCGAAGGAACGCCAGTGAGCGCGAGCAGCGTCGAACTGTACGAGCCGGACGCCTTCGACATCCGCCAGCTGCTGCCGATCCTGCGCGCACACTGGCGGCTGATCGCGGCAAGCATCGTGCTCATGACCGCGCTTGCAGCGGCAGTGGCGTTCCTGAGTGCCCCGATCTATCGATCCTCGATCGTGCTGATCCCGACGAGCTCGGACGCCAGCGGGCTCGCTGGCGGGCTGGGCAGCGCGCTCGGTCAGTTCGGCGGTCTCGCAGCGCTCGCCGGGATCAACCTCGGCGCGGACGGAATGGCCACCGAGGAATCGCTGGCCGTGCTCAAGTCACGGCAGTTCACCGAAGCCTTCATCGCAGATCAGCAGCTGATGCCGATCCTGTTCGCGAAGTCGTGGGATGCGCAGAGCGGCAAGTGGAAGGAAGGCGAGCCGCCGCCGACCGCAGGCAAGGCATACAAGTATTTCGACCAGAAAGTGCGCAGCATCGACCGCGACAAGAAAACGCAGATAGTCACCGTGAACGTCGAGTGGCGCGATCGCGAGCGCGCCGCGCAGTGGGCCAACCGCCTGGTCGAGCGTCTCAATGCCGAAATGCGCGCGCGCGCCATTGCGCGCACCGACGCGTCGGTCGGCTATCTCGAGAAGGAGCTGGAATCGACCAGCACCGTTGCCACGCGCGAGGCCATCAACCGCCTGATCGAAACGCAGATCAAGCAACGGATGCTCGCGAACGTGACGCCGGAGTACGCCTTCCGCGTCGTGGATCGCGCCGTGCCCGCCGATCGCAACGATCCGATCCGACCGAAAAAGCTCGTGCTCCTGCTGGCGGGCCCGTTCGTCGGACTGATCCTCGGCATAGCGGCCGCGCTGCTGGCGTCCTGGGGCTGGCAGATGCATACGCCGCGCCCGCGCGCCGGTCAGGATTGAATTTCCAAGGGATCGAGGAGAGGTCACTGATGTTACGGTTTGCGCTGGTGGGCTGCGGTCGGATAGCCAAGAGGCATGCCGACTTGCTCGGCAACGCTCAGATCGCGCATGCGCAGCTGGTCGCCGTCTGCGACACCGTCCCGCGCAAGGCCGAGGCAATCGCGCGCCAGTTCGGCGTGCCGCACTTCCACGACATGCACGAGATGATGAAGAGCGTTGCGGCCGACGTGGTCGTGGTGCTGACCGAGAGCGGCAATCATGCGAAAGACGTCATCGCGCTCGCGCCTTACGGCCGCAACGTCATCGTCGAGAAACCGATGGCGCTCACGCTCGAGGATGCCGACGCCATGATTCGTGCGTGCGACCAGGCGGGAGTGCGCCTGTTCGTGGTCAAGCAGAATCGGTTCAACGTACCGGTCGTGAAGTTGCGTGAGTCGCTGGAGCAAGGCCGCTTCGGCCGGCTGGTGCTCGGCACCGTGCGCGTACGCTGGTGCCGTCCGCAGTCCTACTATGACCAGGACCCATGGCGCGGGACCTGGGCGCTCGACGGCGGTGTGCTCAGCAATCAGGCGAGTCACCACGTCGATCTGCTCGAGTGGATGATGGGCGAGGTCGATTCCGTGTTCGCGATGTCGACTACCGCGTTGGTCAACATCGAGGCCGAGGACACGGCTGTAGTGCTGTTGCGTTTCCGCAGCGGCGCGCTCGGTGTGATCGAAGCCACCACGGCTGCGCGCCCGAAGGACCTGGAAGGCTCCATCTCCATCCTCGGCGAGCGCGGCTCGGTCGAGATCGGCGGGTTCGCCGTCAACGAGATGAAGATCTGGAACTTCCTCGACTCGCAACCGGACGACGCGCAGGTCATGCAGCGGTATTCGGTCAATCCGCCGAACGTCTATGGCTTCGGTCACCAGGCGTACTACGAGCACGTCGTCGACTGCATCCGCAACGACAAGCAGCAGCTGGTCGACGGCCTGGAAGGCCGCAAGAGCCTCGAGCTCATCAGCGCCATCTACGAATCGGTCGAGACCGGGCGGGAAGTGCCGTTGCGCTTCCGTCCGCAGCGCTGCCGTCTCGGAGTACGCGCGTGAATGCACCGACGCTCAAGCGCGCGGCAGTGGTCAATGTGCAGGCCGGGCGCAACGTCACCATCATCGAGCCGTCGAACGTGTACGACTGCACGCTGGGCGACGACGTCTTCGTCGGTCCGTTCGTCGAGATCCAGAAGGGCGTCAGGATCGGCGCGCGCACCCGCGTGCAGTCGCATTCGTTCGTGTGCGAGCTGGTCGAGATCGGCGCCGACTGCGTGATCGCGCACGGCGTCATGTTCATCAACGACCTGTTCGCGAGCGGCGGACCGGCGCGCGGCCGCCGCGAGCTGTGGAAGAGCACGCGCATCGGGGCGCGAGTCTCGATCGGCTCGAACGCGACGATCCTGCCGGTGAGCATCTGCGACGATGCAGTCATCGGCGCGGGTGCAGTCGTGTCGCGCGACATCACCGAGCCCGGCATCTATGCCGGCAATCCGGCGCGGCTGCTGCGCCGCCTGAACCGTGTCCCAACGACCGAGAGCCACGATGGCCAGCACCAGTGAAATCGCAGTCCCGTTCGCGGATCTGCACGCCCAGTACCTGAGCATCAAGCAGGATGTCGACGCTGCGATAGCGGCCGTCATTCGCGGCTCCGCTTTCATCCGCGGACCGTTCGTCGAGACGTTCGAGCAGGAGTTCGCCGCGGCGGTCGATCGCAAGTACTGCGTTTCCTGCGCCAACGGCACCGATTCGCTCTACATCGCGATGCGGGCGCTCGGCGTGAAGCCGGGCGATGAAGTGATCGCGCCCGCGCACACCTGGATCGCCACGACCGAGACGATCACCCAGGCGGGTGGCAAGGTGGTGTTCTGCGACACCGATGACGCGACGTTTACGATCGATCCCGTGCACCTCGAGGCGAAGATCACGCCGCGCACGGTCGGCATCATTCCGGTACACCTGTACGGCCAGCCGGCCGACATGGATGCCGTCATGGCGATCGCGGCCAGGCACAAACTGTGGGTGCTGGAGGACTGTGCCCAGGCGCATCTTGCGAAGTACCAGGGGCGCAGCGTCGGCACGTTCGGCGCCGTGGCCTCGTTCTCGTTCTATCCGGGCAAGAACCTCGGCGCGATGGGCGATGCCGGCGCGCTGGTGACGAACGACGCCGCCCTCGCGCAGCGCATGGCCATGTTCGCGCGTCACGGCGGCCTCACCAAGGGCGACCACCAGATCGAAGGCATCAACAGCCGACTCGATGGTTTGCAGGCGGCCGTGCTCAGCGTGAAGTTGCGGCATCTGCGCGCCTGGACGCAGCGGCGGCAGCAAGTTGCGGCCGAGTACGACCGACTGCTGCGCGGCGTGCAAGGCTTGCAGCTGCCAGAGGTAGCCAGCGGACGTGAGCACGTTTATCACCTCTACGTGATCCGCCACGCGTTGCGCGACCAGTTGGCGCGCCACCTGGCACAGCGGCGCATCCAGACTGTCGTCAACTATCCGGTAGCTGTGCCGTTCCTGCCGGCCTATGGTCATCTCGGTCATGGCCCCGAGGACTTTCCGGTCGCACACCGCAATCAGTCGCGGGTGCTGTCGCTGCCGATGTTCGCCGAAATCACTCAGCAACAGATCGCGGCAGTCGCCGCAGCGATCGCCGCGTTCGCGGGCGAGGCGCGATGAAGCTGCAAGGTCGCAAGGTGCTCGTCACCGGTGCCGACGGCTTCATCGGCTCGCATCTCACCGAGCACCTGGTGAACGCCGGCGTCAGCGTGCGCGCCTTCGTGCTCTACAACAGCTTCAACTCGTGGGGCTGGCTCGATGAAGCCGACGCACGCGTCAAGCGCGAGATCGAGGTGTTCGCCGGCGATATCCGCGACCCGCACGGTGTGCGCGCGGCCATGCAGGGTTGCGACGTGGTGATGCATCTGGCGGCGCTGATCGCTATTCCATACTCGTATCACTCGCCCGACACCTATGTCGATACGAACGTGAAAGGGACCTTGAACGTCGTTCAGGCTGCCCGCGAGCTCGGCCTCGCACGCGTGGTGCACACTTCCACCAGCGAGGTCTACGGCACCGCGCGGTTCGTGCCGATTACCGAGGAGCATCCGCTGCAGGGTCAGTCGCCGTACTCTGCCAGCAAGATCGGCGCGGACCAGATCGCCGGGAGCTTCCATCTTTCCTTCCAGACGCCGGTCGCGATCATTCGGCCATTCAACACCTACGGTCCGCGACAGTCCGCGCGCGCGGTCATTCCGACGATCATCACGCAGATTGCCGCCGGTGCGCGCGAGCTCAGGCTCGGCGCGCTGCATCCGACTCGCGACTTCAGCTTCGTGCGCGACACGGTCCGTGGCTTCATCGCTGTTGCCGAATGCGACCAGGCGGTCGGTCAGGTCATCAACGTCGGCAGCAACTTCGAGGTTTCCATCGGCGACACTGCCCGCACCATCGCGTCGCTGATGGACCGCGACGTCGAAATCGCGACCGATCAGCAGCGTCTCAGGCCAGCGGACAGCGAGGTCGAGCGCCTGTGGGCGGACAACACGCGCGCACGCACGCTGGCCGGCTGGATGCCAGAATACGCGGGGCAGGAGGGTTTTCGTCGTGGGCTGTCGGAAACGATCCGCTGGTTCGCCGAGCCCAACAACCTGCGTCGCTACAAAGCCGGCGCATACAACATATGAGCGTGCTGTCGTGCCTGTCGTGAGCAGTGCGGTTGCCAACGGCCCTGCCGATCTGTCGTCCGGCGTGCTGGCGGCAGTGCGCGAAGTTCTCGGCGAGACGCGTGAGCCGCTCGCGCTGCACGAGCCGCAGTTCTCCGGCCGTGAGTGGCAGTACGTCAAGGATTGTCTCGACACCGGCTGGGTTTCTTCGGTCGGCTCGTACGTGGACCGGCTGGAGCGCGATCTCGCCGACTACACGGGGGCCACGCACGCGATCGCAACCGCGAACGGGACTGCAGCGCTACACATCTGCCTGCTGCTTGCAGGTGTGAAGAGCGGCGACGAAGTATTGCTGCCGAGCCTCACGTTCATAGCGACCGCGAATGCGGTGATGTACGCAAATGCGGTCCCGCACTTCGTCGACTGCGAGCCGACATCGCTCGGCGTCGATGCGGCGGCCCTCGATCGCTACCTCGGCGAGACCGCCCGCGTGGTCGACGGCGTGTGCGTGAACCACCGCAGCGGCGCTGCGATCCGCGCGCTGATTGTCATGCACGTCTTCGGGCATCCGGCGGACCTCGAAGCGCTGGTGCAAGTCGCGAGCAAATGGCACTTGGTGCTGATCGAGGATGCTGCCGAATCTCTCGGCTCGCGCTATCACGGGCGTCACACCGGCACATTCGGGCGGCTCGCCGCGCTCAGCTTCAACGGCAATAAAGTCGTGACCACCGGCGGCGGCGGTGCAGTGCTCACGTGCGATCCTCTCCTGGGGCGGCGCGCGAAGCACCTGACGACGACTGCGCGCGTAGCTCACCGCTGGAGCTTCCTGCACGATGAGGTGGGTTACAACTATCGCCTGCCCAACATCAACGCTGCACTGGGCTGCGCGCAACTGGAGCGCCTGCCGGAGATGCTCGCTAGCAAGCGACGGCTTGCTGCGCGCTACGAGGCTGCCTTCGCACGTGTCGCCGAGGTCGAGTTCCTGCGCGAACCAGCCGGCACGACCAGCAATTACTGGCTCAATGCGATCGTGCTGAAGCGCGAGCATGCCTCGCGGCGCGATGAACTGCTCGAGGTGCTCAATGCCGCCGGCTATGGCTCGCGGCCCGTGTGGACGCTGATGCATCGCCTGCCCATGTACCAGACGTGCCCGCGAATGGACGTGTCGGTCGCGCAGGAGATGGAGGCGCGCGTGATCAACCTGCCGTCGAGCGCCAAGCTGGGCGTATGAGCGCAGCTCCGCAACGCGTGTGCGTAGTGACCGGCAGCCGCGCCGAGTACGGCCTGCTGTACTGGGTGCTGCACGATCTCAAGGCGACGCACGACATCGAATTGCAGTTGCTAGTAACGGGCATGCACCTGGCGCCGGAGTTTGGGCTCACCGTGCGCGATATCGAGGCAGACGGTTTCGCGATCAGCCGGCGCGTGGAGATGCTGTTGTCGAGCGACACGCCGGGCGGCATTGCCAAGTCGATCGGCCTGGGAGTGATCGGAATGTCCGACGCCCTGGCAGAGCTTGCGCCGGACGTCGTGCTGCTGCCGGGTGACCGTTTCGAGATCCTGGCTGCCGCGCAGGCATGCCTGGTCCACCGGATTGCGGTCGCGCACCTCGCCGGCGGCGACACCAGCGAAGGCGCCTACGACGAGTCGATTCGGCACGCGATCACCAAGATGTCGCACGTGCACCTGGTTACCACTACGCAGGCCGCACAGCGCGTTCGTCAGCTCGGTGAAGATCCGCGCAGTATTCATGTCGTCGGCAGTCCTGGTCTGGATCATCTGCTTCGCGCGAAGCTCCTCGATCGTTCCGCGCTGGAGTCGGCGCTCGCCGCGCAGCTGGGAGAACGCAACCTGCTGGTGACGTTCCATCCGGTGACGTTGGAGCAAGATGACGGCGTGCAGCAGTGCGTCGAGCTGCTCGCTGCGCTCGAGCAGCTCGAGCCGAACGTGACGATCTGGTTCACGCAGCCCAATGCCGACAACAGCGGCCGCGCCATGAAAGCGTTGGTCGAACAGTGGATTGCGACCCGCCGCCGCAGCGCGCGGCTGTATTCATCGCTCGGCCAGCTCCGTTACCTCAGCCTGATGTCGCAAGTCGACGCGGTAGTGGGCAACTCCTCGAGCGGCTTGTACGAGGCCCCCTCGTTCGGCATCCCTACCGTGAATATCGGCAACCGCCAGCGTGGCCGCCTCGCTGCCGCTTCAGTCATCCACTGCGCGCCCGAGCGCAATGCAATTCAGGAGTCGATCGCGCGTGCGCTGACGCTCGACTGCACCGGTACCGTGAATCCTTACGGCGACGGCAATAGTGCCGCGCGGATCGTCGAGATCCTGAGGACGGTCAGGCGCTCGGACGATTTGCTGAAAAAGTCCTTCCACTCGCTGGAGGGCAGACCATGAGCCCGTGCGTGGTCGTGGCCGAAGCGGGCGTGAATCACAACGGCTCGCTGCAGCTCGCGCTCGAGCTGGTCGACGTGGCGGCGCAAGCCGGAGCCGACGTCGTGAAGTTCCAGACTTTCGACGCTGCGCGCCTGGTCACCGCAAGCGCTGCCAAGGCGGAGTATCAGGTCGCGAATACGCGCGATGCCGGCTCGCAACTGCAGATGCTGCGCCAGCTCGAGCTGTCGCACGATGCCCATCACGCCCTGGTCGCGCGGGCGAGTGAGCGCGGCATTCGTTTCATGTCGACCGCATTCGATGCCGAGAGCCTCGCGTTTCTGGCGACCCTCGACATGCCGGCTCTGAAGGTGCCTTCCGGCGACCTCACCTGTGCGCCGCTGTTGCTGCAGGCTGCTCGCCTGCGCAAGCCGTTGATCGTCTCGACCGGGATGGCGACGCTCGGCGAAGTCGAGCAGGCACTGGCCGTGCTGGCGTTCGGACTGGTGAGCGACGGCGAGCCACGCGCCAGCACCGATTTCGCGGAGGCTTACCGCAGTCGAGAAGGGCGTGACGCGCTCGAGCGGCACGTCACGCTTTTGCATTGCGTGACGCAGTATCCGGCCCCGGCCGAGTCGGTGAACCTGCGTGCCATGGATACCATGGCAGCGGCCTTCGGGCTGCCAGTCGGTTATTCCGATCACACGTTCGGCATCGAGGTGGCCATCGCCGCGGTAGCCCGCGGCGCCATCGTCATCGAAAAGCATTTCACGCTCGATCGCACGCTGCCGGGTCCCGATCACGCCGCGTCGCTCGAGCCCGGCGAGCTGCGCCAGCTGGTAGCCGCCATTCGCCAGGTCCAGGCTGCACTGGGCTCGCCGCTCAAGCAGCCGGCGCCGGTCGAGATCGCCAACCGTGCGATCGCTCGCCGCAGCATCGTCGCGGCGCGCCCGATCCGTGCGGGCGAGCGCTTCGCTACCGGGATGCTCGCTGCCAAGCGGCCGGGAACGGGGCTCTCACCCATGGCGTGGTGGGACCTGATCGGCAAGTCCGCCGGTCGCGACTATCAGACCGATGAGCTGATCGATCCATGAAAGCGCCGGCGCTGATCGTGGGAGCAGGAGGTCACGCGGCGGTGCTAGCCGACGCGTTGCTGAGCGCGGGCGTGTCGCTGCTCGGATTCACGGACCAGGATCGAGCGCGCCACGGCGCTCTGCTGTGCGGCTTGGCAGTGCTCGGCAGCGACGAGGACGTACTCAAGTCGTATCAGCGCGACACAGTCGTGCTCGTCAACGGCATTGGGACTGTCGGCGATCCGGGCCTGCGCACCCGGGTACAGCAGCGTCTGCAAGCGGACGGATGGCGCTTCTGCGGCGCGCGTCATGTGAGCGCCGTCGTATCGCCTTTCGCGCGCGTAGCTGACGATGCGCAGCTTCTGGCGGCATGCGTCATTCAGACGGGCGCGCAGATTGCAGAGGGTTGCATCATCAACACGGGCGCCGTCATCGAGCACGACGTTCGTCTGGGGCCGTGGGTGCACGTGGCGCCGCGCGCCTTGCTTTGTGGCGACGTGACCGTCGGGGCCCGCTCGCACATCGGCGCCGGCGCGGTCGTTCGCCAGGGACTAAAGCTCGGCGAGCAAACGGTGGTGGGTATTGGCGCGGCAGTCGTCAAGAGTTTCGCCGGCGGCGGCTGCCTGGTCGGCGTGCCGGCGCGAACAGTAGAGCGCAACGCATGAAAAGCTGGGAGCAGGTGCTGGTCAGAGCCGAAACGACGCTGCGTGAGGCGCTCGAGATCATCGACAGGGCCGGCTCGCAGATTGCGCTCGTGGTCGACGAGCAGCGCCGGCTGCTCGGCACCTTGAGCGACGGCGATGCGCGCCGCGGACTCTTGAAAGGACTGAGCCTGGCCGACAAGGTCGCAGCCGCGATGTATGCCACACCCACGTGCGCGCGGGCGGGTGACGATCGCAACTCGATACTGAGCACGATGCGACGGCTCGGGCTGCACCAGATTCCCGTGATCGATGCGCACGGCGTGGTAGTGGGTCTCGAACTGGTAGACGACTACCTGATCACAGCAGTGCGCGACAACTGGGTGATCGTGATGGCCGGCGGTATCGGCAGTCGCCTGGAGGATCTCACGCGCGATACACCGAAGCCGATGCTGAAAGTCGGTGCGCGCCCTCTGCTGGAAACGATCGTACGCAGTTACGCCGCGCAGGGTTTCCGCAAATTCTACTTCGCGGTGCACTACAAGGCAGAGCAGATCGAGGCGCATTTCGGTGACGGCAGCGCGCTCGGGATCGAGATCCAGTATCTGCGCGAGCAACAACGGTTGGGTACGGCAGGGGCATTGAGCCTGCTGCCGCAGTCGCCGACGCTGCCGATCGTGGTCACGAACGCCGACCTGCTCACCAAGGAAGACTACAGTCGCATGGTCGACCGGCACGTAGAGGCCCACGCGGACGCGACCATGGCCGTGCGTGAGTACGAGATGCAGGTGCCGTTCGGCGTCGTTCGCGAGCGCGAGGGAATCATCGAAGGCATCGAGGAGAAGCCGGTGCAGCGCTTCGTCGTCAGCGCGGGCATGTACGTGCTGTCGCCGCAGGCGTTGCGACTGGTTCCCCCGGGCAGCTTCTTCGACATGCCCTCACTGTTCGAAGCGATGGTGCGCGAGGGCATGCGCACCCGCTGTC
>WUUC01162076.1_pt1 | contig 13151 bp, 8 predicted proteins | sample 6278441 | NCBI WGS metagenome assembly WUUC01 (sample SAMN13675441, study PRJNA597444) | soil metagenome | isolation source: soil | place: USA: Washington | collected 2017-10 | reverse complement strand
TGGAGATCGCCTACGCCGTCCACGGCACCGGTCAGCTCGACGGCGCCGTCGCCTTCACCTGCGCGGAGATTCCCAGCCGCGGCGCCGGCGGCGGTTACCCCGCCGGCACCGGTTCCTGGTCGGCGACCCACGGCACCAACGTGATCGACGACCTCGAGGCCGGCCGGCAGACCCACGAGGAGACGCTGACCGGCGAGTCGCCGCCGGTGCCCTCGAACCTCGGCCGCCTGCACCTCGGCCGCGGTGACGTGATCCGCGTCGGCGGCGGTGGTGGTGGTGGCGTCGGCGACCCGATCCTGCGCGACCCCGAGCTGGTCGCCACCGACGTCGCCGACGAGTACGTGACCGCCGACAACGCCCGCGCCGCCTACGGCGTCGTGATCGGTGCCGACGGCGCCGTCGACGCGAAGGCGACCGAGGACCTGCGGGCCGAGATCCGTGCCGAGCGGATCGGCGCCGCGCCGGCGAGCCAACAGGGCCTGCCGGAGACGGCCGGGATCGCCGTCTCGATTGCCGCCGACGGCCACTGGCACTGCGCCTACTGCGACGGCGACCTCGGCGCGGGCGGCGAGGACTGGCGCCAGCGGGCGGTCAGCCGCGAGGCCTCGATCTCCGAGCGCCTCGCCGAGTCGGAGATGCACGTGCGGCTGCGCCAGGGTGCCGGGCCGGTGATGATCGCCGAGCACTACTGCCCGGATTGCGCCGGCCTGCTGCTCGCCGATCTTTACCCAGAGGGCTTCACCGCGCTCGACGTGCCGAAGCTGAAGCGGGCCGGCGCCGCGCTCGAGGTCTAGGCGTGAGCGCCACCGGCGTCGGCTACTCGGTTGCCGACCTGATCCGCAAGGGGCCCCTCTCGAGGCAGGGCCCCGAGCGGATCGCGCTGGTCTTCGGCGAGCGCCGGATCAGCTACGGGGAGCTCGACCAGCGCAGCGACCGGGTCGCGGCCGGGCTGGCCGAGGCCGGCTTCGCCAAGGGCGAGCGGGCGGCGATCCTCTCCTACAACTCGGTCGAGTTCGTCGAGATCTTCTTCGCCGTCGCCAAGCTCGGCGGCATCCTGGTCCCGGTCAACTACATGCTGCGCGCCGCCGAGGTCGACTACGCGCTGGCGGACTCCGGCGCCACCTGGCTGTTCGCCGACGAGCACGGGATCGAGGTCGCCGCCAGCGTCCTCGACGAGCGCCCGCAGGTGCGGGCGGTCGCGATCGGCGCCGACGGTGGCGGGAGGGGGATCGCCTACGAGGAGCTCGCCGCCTCGACCGGGCCGGCGCCGTCCCCCGACCTGGTCTCACCGGGCGACGTGCTGCTGCTCCAGTACACCTCCGGGACCACCGGCTTCCCCAAGGGCGCCACCCACACCCACGCCACCGTCCTCTTCAACGCGATGCACCAGGTCCCCGACTTCCAGCTCACCGAGGACGACGTCTACATCTGCGCGCCGGCCCTCTGCTGGGCGGCCGGTCTTCACAACATCGTGATGCCGCTGTGGTGGATCGGCGGCCGCGTCGTCCTGCAGCCGAGCGGCGGCTTCGACCCCGACGGCCTCTGCGAGACGATCGCCGCCGAGGGCGGCACGGTGATGATCGTGGTCGCCTCGGTGCTCTCGCGGCTGGTCGCCTCCGGCGCCCTCGAGCGCCACGACCTCTCGCGGCTGCGGCTGCTCGCGACCGGGGGCGAAGCGGTCTCCCTGCAGATGCTGGAATGCGTGCGCGGGGCGCTGCCGCGGACCGATGTCCTCCAGGTCTACGGCCAGTCGGAGTTCCCGACCCTGATGGCGCTGCTGAGCGCCGACCGGGCGCTCGAGAAGCCGGCCTCGACCGGCAAGGCGACCTCGCTCTGCGAGCTGCGCGTGGTCGACTCCGAGGGCGCCGAGCTGCCCCCACACGAGCACGGCGAGATCATCTGCCGCTCGCCGGCGACGATGATCGGCTACTGGGAGAAGCCCGAGCAGACCGCGGCGACGATCGTCGACGGCTGGCTCTGGACCGGCGACCGCGGCTACGCGGACGAGGACGGCTTCCTCTACATCGCCGGCCGCAGCAAGGAGATGTACATCAGCGGCGGCCTCAACGTCTACCCGGCCGAGATCGAGGTCGTGCTGGCCTCCCACCCCGAGGTCAGCGAAGCCGCCGTCCGCGGGGTCCCGCACGATTCCCTGGGCGAGGTCGGCTGCGCCTTCGTGGTCGGGGACGGGGTCGACCTCGAGCAGGTCGAGGCCTACTGCCGCGAGCGACTCGCGACCTACAAAGTGCCGCGGAGCTGGGTGGCGCGGGAGGAGCCGCTGCCGCGCACGGCCTCCGGCAAGCCGGAAAAGCACCGGCTCGAGATCCCCGCGGAGGCGGCCGGGGCGTGAAGGCCGGGATCTGGGAGGGCGGCGGCACGATCGCCTGCGGCGAGGTCGAGCAGCCGCGGCCGGGAGCGGGGGAGCTGCTGGTCGAGATCGCCTACTGCGGCGTCTGCGGCACCGACCTGCACATCCTCGACGGCAAGTTCGACGTCGGCCCGCCGCCGCAGGTGCTCGGCCACGAGGCCTCCGGAGTGGTCGTCGCCGGCGGTCCCGGCACCGACCCCGAGCTGATCGGCAGGGCGGTTGGCCTCAACCCGATCGGCCCCTGCGGCGTCTGCGCCTGGTGTCGCGCCGGGCACCCCACCCACTGCCGCAACCCGTACTACAGCGCCAGCGCCTACGCCGAGTACGCCCTCTACCGCCCCCAGCAGCTGTTCGCTCTGCCCGCCGGCGTCCCGCTGGCCGCCGCCGCCCTGCTCGAGCCCTGGGCGACGGCGCTGCGCGCGACCGAGGCGGCGCGGCTGCGGGCGGGGGAGAACGTGCTGGTGATCGGCGGCGGCTCGCTCGGCCTGCTGGTCGCCGCGGCCGCGCGCGCGCTCGGCGCCGCCACCGTCACCGTCTCCGAGCCGCGCCGCCGCAACCGCGAGCTCGCCCTCGCCCGCGGCGCCAGCGCCGCCGTCGATCCCGGCGAGCAGGACCTCGCCGCGCTTGCCGCCGCGACCGGTGAGCTGCGCGGGTTCGACGTCGCCTTCGAAGTCGCCGGCGTCACGGCGGCCCTGGAGGGGGCGCCGGCTCTGCTGCGACGCGGCGGCAGGCTGGTCGTGCTCGGCGTCTTCGGGGCCGAGGTCACCGTCCCGGTGGCGCCGACCCAGCTGACCGAGCGCGAGCTGACGATCCTCGGCTCCTTCGGCGGCGGCGGCAGCTTCGGCCGCGCCGCCGCGCTATTGCCGGCGCTCGACGCCGCCTCGCTGCTGACCGCGGTCGAGCCGCTGGAGGCGATCGCCGAGTTGTTCGGCCGGGTCCGCGCCGGCGCGGAGATCAAGGCGCTGATCCAGCCGGGCCGCGGCGAGGACGTCGGCGCCGAGCCCGCCTAGACCGGGCTGGCGGCGCCGATCGCGACGACGCCGTCGTCGTCGAGCCGGCCGATCTCGGCCGGGCTGAGGCCGAGGACCTCGGCGAGGATCTGCTCGGTGTGCTCGCCGAGGGCAGGGGCGCGGCGCACCGGCACCCGTCCCGCGGCCGAGAAGTCCAGCGGCGAGCCCGGCATCAGGTAGCTGCCGACGCCGGGATGCTCGACCGTCTCGAACATCGGGTTGGCGGGCGAGCAGCGCGGATCCTCCGTGGTCAGCTGGCGGAAGGTCTGGTACGGGCCCCAGGAGACACCGGTGGCGGCGAAGGCCTCGCGGATCGTCCCCAGGTCGCGGCTGGCGAACCAGGGCCGCAGCAGCGCCGCGATCAGGTCGCGGGCTTCGAAGCGGCCGCTCTCGGTGCTGAGGTCGTGGCCGGTGACGCGCTCGATCCCGGCGCACGCCTCGCCGATCCCGGTCACCTCCCGCAGCGCGCTCCACTGCCGCGCCGTCAGCGCCACCACCATCAGGCGGCGGCCGTCCCGGGTCTCGAAGTCGTGCCCGAAGGCGCCGTAGAGGTAGTTGCCGTCCTTCGGGTTGTCGCGGCCGCCGAGCGTCGCCTCGGCGATCCGGCCGAGGTTGCCGACCATCGCGAAGGCGACGTCGGAGAGCGAGAGCCGGACCTGCTGGCCCTCGCCGTCGCGGGCGCGGCTGCGCTCCGCCGCCAGCAGGCCGACCGCCGCCAGGGTCCCCATCGCCACGTCCCAGGCGGGGAGGACGCTGTTGAGCGGCTCGGCGAGGTTGCGCGGTCCGGTCGCCCAGGGGAAGCCGGTCGCCGGGTTGACGGTGTAGTCGACCTCGCTGGTGCCGTCGGGGTTGCCGGTCAGGGCGACCATGATCAGGTCGCGCCGGCGCTCGCGCAGGGACTCGTAGCCGAGCCAGCCGCGGGCCGGGAAGTTGGTCAGGAAGGTCCCGGCGTCGGCGCCCGGGGCGGCGATCAGCGCCAGCGCCAGCTCCCTGCCCTCGGGCCGGCGCAGGTCGAGCTCGATCGAGCGCTTGCCCTTGTTGAGACCGGCCCAGAAGAGGCTCTGGCCGTCGGCGGCCAGCGGCCAGCGGCCGTGGTCGAGGCCGCCGCCGATCTGGTCGAAGCGGATCACGTCGGCGCCGAGCTGGGCCAGCGTCATCCCGCCCAGGGGGGCGGCGACGAAGGCCGAGCCCTCGACCACCCGCAGACCCGCCAGCACCCCCTTGGAGTCCACCGGCGCCGCGGTCAGCTGGCCGGTTTGTAAACGGTGACGACGGCGGCGCCGCCGAGGCCGATGTTGTGCTGCAGCGCCACCTTGGCGCCGTCGACCTGGCGTTCGTCGGCTTCGCCGCGCAGCTGCCAGCTCAGTTCCGCGCACTGGGCGAGGCCGGTGGCGCCGAGCGGGTGGCCCTTGGAGATCAGCCCGCCGGAGGGGTTGATCACCGGGCCGTCGCCGCCGTAGGTGACGGCTTCGGCCTCGACCAGCTTCTGGCCTTCGCCCTCGCCGGCGAACCCCAGCGCCTCGTAGCTGATCAGCTCGTTGGTGCTGAAGCAGTCGTGCAGCTCGCAGACGTCGACGTCCTCAGGCGCGACTTCGGCCTCCTCGTAGGCCTGGCGGGCCGCCTCGCGGCTCATCTCCGAGCCGACGATCTTGATGCAGTCGGTGTCGACCGCGAAGGTCGAGGAGAGGTCGGTGACCATCGCCTGGCCGACGATCTCGATCGCCCGCTCCCAGAGGCCGTGCTCGTCGACGAAGCGCTCGGAGGCGACGATCGCGGCGGCGCTGCCGTCGCTGGTCGGCGAGCACTGCAGCTTGGTCAGCGGCTCGTGGATCATCCTCGCCGCCTTGATGTCGTCCAACGAGTACTCGTCCTGAAACTGGGCGTAGGGGTTGTTGACCGAGTGCTTGTGGTTCTTCCATGCGATCCAGGCGAAGTGCTCGGGGGTCGAGCCGTAGCGCTGCATGTGGTCGCGCCCCGCGTTGCCGAACATTTCCGGCGCGAAGGGGTGCCCTTCGGGTGAGCGCAGTTCGGCCATGCGGTCGGTGTGGCGGCCGAGCGGGTTGGCGCGGTCCTCGTAGCCGACGCCGAGCGAGCCGCGCTGCATCTTCTCGAAGCCGACCGCGAGCGCGCACTCGGCGAGCCCGCCCTTGACCGCCTCGCGGGCCATCAGCAGCGCCGAGGAGCCGGTCGAGCAGTTGTTGTTGACGTTGACGATCGGGATCCCGGAGAGGCCGAGGCCGTAGACGGCGCGCTGGCCCGCGGTCGAGTCCCCATAACAGTAACCCGCCGCCGCGCGCTCGATCTCCGAGTAGGCGACCCCGGCGTCCTCGAGAGCCTTGGAGCCCGCCTCCTCGACCCAGTCCGGGTAGTCGCCGGCCTTGCTGCCCGGCTTGTCGAACTTGGTCATGCCGACCCCGATGACGAAGGTGCGATTGCTCATTTTCCTCGGCTCTCTGTTCGGTTGTGGGCGCCCGCTAACCGCCGCAGGGCTTGCATCAGAGCCAAATTATAACAAGCTCCATCGCCGCTGCTTGTTTCGTGATATGTTGCCGCCCGCATTTGGGAAAGCAGGCGAAGTGCAGCCCTCACCGGCCGCATTCAAGGGTTAATGAAAGGGATCAGATGACGCGATTTTTTAGACTCGGCGGTGTGCTGACCTGTTTGGTCGCGGCACTGCTGGCCATCGGCCTCAGCGCCTGTGGAGGCTCGGACGACAGCACCAGCAGTTCGGGCGCGAGCACCGAAGCGGGCAGCACTGAAAGCACCGAAAGCAGCGGGGGCAGCTCCGACGCCTCGGTCGCGAAAGCCGAAAAATATCTCGAAGAAAACGGCAAAGGCGTGGGCGGTCCGCTTCCGAGCGAACCCGCCAAAGCCCCTCCCGGCAAAGACGTATGGATTCTCTCCTGCGCCGAGGCCGCGAGCGGATGCGCCGCGATCACCGCCAGCATCAAAGAAGCAGCCGAGGAAGTCGGCTGGAAAGCGACCGTCGTCGACGGCCAGGGCGACGTGACGAAATGGAACTCCGCGGTCGATCAGGCGAGGGTCGCCGGCGCCGATGCGTTGTTTGCCGTCTCCGTCGATTGCGCGCCGATCAAACAGGCTCTCGAACGAGCCAAAGCGTCGGGCATGATCACCGAGGGCGTCTCTGATTACGACTGCAGCGACCCGCTCGAGGGCGGCACCGAGCCTCTCTTCACCCACGTCTTCGAAGGGCCGTTCAAAGGCCCCGAAAGCTGGGCGAAACTCGGCGAAGCCGGCGGTGGCCTCCAGGCCGCCTGGGACATCGTCAACGTCGAGGGTGACAAGAAAGCGATCCAGTTCACCTCCGAGGACGTCGCCGTCACCCAGTACATCAGCAAAGGGTTCCAGGACAACTTCGATTGCCCGGAATGCGAAATCGTCGGTGAGGTCCCGTTCCAGCTGACCGAATTGGGCGCGACGCTGACCCAGAAAGCTCAGACGGCGATGCTGAAGTACCCGGACGCCAACATCATGGCCCCGCCGTATGACCCGGTCTCCGAAAACGTCGCCGCGGCGATCGTCAACTCGGGCAAAGTCGGCAGCATCACCAACACCGGCCTGCTGGCCGTCCCGCAGAACATCGAGCTGATCCGCTCGGGTCGCGGGCAGGAGATGTCAGTGGCCTGGGACTCGCGTTGGTTCGGTTGGGCCGCCGTCGATGACGTGATCCGCCTGTTCAACGAACAGGAGCCGGTCTACTCGGGCTGGGATCAGGGCATCGTCGACAAAGACAACCTCCCCGAAGGGGACGAATACGTAGCGCCCGTCGACTACATCTCCAACTACAAGAAGCTCTGGGGACTGGGTTAACGGTGAACTCGCCTACGGACACGGCTACCGCCCCCCAGGTGGCCCTCCGCGTGGGTGGCGTCGAGAAGTTCTTCGGCGCCACCCACGCCCTCCGGGGCGTCAGTCTGGACCTCAATCGCTTTGAGGTCCACGGCTTGGTCGGCGAGAACGGCTGCGGTAAGTCGACCCTGGTCAAGGTGATGTCGGGCGTGCATCAGGCCGACGCCGGCTGGATCGAGGGCAACGGCGAGAAACTCTCCGCCGAGGACGTCACCACCGCCGCCGCCCGGACGATGGGGGTCACCGTCGTCCACCAGGAGTCACCGATCTTCTCCTCGATGTCGGTCGAGGACAACCTCTCGCTGGGCCGCAAGTTTCCGACCCACCTCGGGCGCGTCGATCGCGGCGCCGTGCGCCGCCAGGCCGAAGAGGTGATCGAGCACTACGAAATCCCCGCCTCCCCGCGGACCCCGGCCAGCGAGCTCAACCCCGCGGTGCGGGCGATGCTCGCGATCGCCCGGGCCCTGCGCGACAGCGAACACAAAGAGCACGGCGTGCTGATCCTCGACGAGCCGACCGCCGGGCTCAGCGAGCTCGAAGTCGACGACCTGCTGCAGGCGGTGCAGCGCTACGCCACCGAAGGCCAGGCGGTGATGCTCGTCTCCCACCGGCTCGACGAGATCGTCGGCGCCTGCAAGCGGGTCACCGTGCTGCGGGACGGCTCGGTCGTGTCGACGCTCAAGGACGCGGAGATCGACCGCGGCAACATCGTCCGCCTGATGGTCGGGTCGGGCCTCGCGAAGGAGTACGAGGCCGACTCCTCACGAACGATGGCGAACCTCGACACGCCGGTCGCGATGGACTTCAAAGGGGTCAAGTCGAGCATCCTCCGCGGCGTCTCCCTGAGCGCCCACGAGGGCGAAATCGTCGGCCTCGCCGGCCAGCTCGGCGCCGGTTGCTCGGAGGCCCTGCGGGTTGCCTTCGGGGTTGCTCCGTTCAGCGCCGGAGAGGTGACCGTGGCCGGGCGCTCGCTCTCCCCGGGGCGGGGCGTCAAGGCGCAGGCGGACATCGTCGGCTACGTCCCCGCCGACCGTCCCGGCGAAGGGATGTTCGCCGGGCGTTCGGTGCGTGAGAACCTCGGCGCCGCCGACGGCAGCAAGTACTGGCGGGGCGGCATCTTCCGCCGCGGTCCCGAAACCCGCGACTCGGCGGAGTTGATCGAGAAGTACAGGATCAAGGCCGCCTCGCCGGCGACGCTGATGACCAGCCTCTCCGGCGGCAACCAGCAGAAGGTCGTGATGGCGCGGGTGATGCGCCGCCACCGCCAGCTGCTGCTGCTCGACGAGCCGAGCCAGGGCGTCGACGTCGGCGCCCGCGCCGACATCCACAAAAGCATCCGCGAAACGGCCGACGACGGCGCCGCCGTGGTCGTCGTCAGCTCCGACATGGAGGAGCTGGTGCGGCTCTGCGACCGGGTCGTGATCTTCGTCGACGGGCAGATCGCCGGCGAGCTCAGCAAGGAGAAGCTGGACCGCGAGACCTTGAGCAACCTGATCCACCAGGAAGTCCCCACCGGGATCCAACCGAGTCCAACCCCAAGCGGAGGAGAGGCATGAGCACCGCGACCCCCGAGAACCTGCAGGTGTCACCCGCTCCCCGGCCAGCCTCCGGGGCGGAGTCGCGGAGCCCCATGTACCTGCTCGGCCAGGCGGCCGAGCGCGGCGGCCTGGTCCTGCTGCTGCTGGCCGCGATCGTCGTCTTCAGCATCGCCGCGCCGGACACCTTCCCGACCACGGCCAACCTGCAGAGCATCCTGCAGTCCAACTCGGTCCTCGGCGTGATCGCGGTCGCCGCCGTGATCCCCTTCGTGGCGGGACAGTTCGACCTCTCGATCGCCGCCAACGCGGGCTTCGGCTCGATCGTCGCCGGCGCCCTGATGTCGCTCCACGGCTGGGCCCTGCTGCCGGCGATCGGCGTCGCGATCGCGCTCACCTCGACCGTCGGCCTGGCCAACGGGCTGGTCGTCGCCCGCCTCGGCGTCAACTCGATCATCACCACCCTCGGCACCGCCTCGATCCTCGCCGGGCTGATCCTCTGGATCAGCAAGGGCAACACCCTGGCGACCGGCATCTCGCCGAAGCTGCTCGAGTTCGGCTCCGGCAAATCGATCGGCATCCCGCACGTGTTCTTCGTGCTGGTGGCGATCGCTCTGCTCGCCGGCTACCTGCTGCGGCAGACCCCGTTCGGGCGCTCGCTCTACGCGATCGGCGACAACGACCGCGCCGCCAACCTGGTCGGCCTGCCGGTCGGGCGGTACACGATCACCGCCTTCGTGATCGGCGGCGCCCTGGCCGGTTGCGGCGGCGTCCTGCAGCTGGCCGCCGCCGGCTCCGCCGACACCCAGTTCGGCCCCAACCTCCTGCTGCCGGCGCTCAGCGCCGTCTTCCTCGGCGCCACCGCGATCCGGCCCGGCGACTACAACGTCACCGGGACCCTGATCGCGGTCGCCTTCAACGCGGTCTCGATCAGCGGCCTGCTGCTGGCGGGCGTCGCCAACTGGGTCCAGGCCGTCTACATCGGGGTCACCCTGGTCGTCGCCGTCGCCGTCTCGACCCTGCTGAGGAAGCGACGGACCGGGCAGTGAGGCCCGCGCTCCTACCCAGAACCCACTCCACCCGCCGCGCCACCCCCAAAGGAGAGTCATGAGCAACGGAAACGGTTCGAACGCGGCGCGGGCGTTCGTCGGCGTCGACGTCGGCGGCACCCACACCGACGTCCACGTCCACGTCGGCGGCGACGAAGCCCGCGGCAAGGCGCTGACCACCTACGACGACTTCAGCCGCGGGGTCCTCGACGCGCTCGAGGTCGCGGCGCAGACGCTGGGGATGTCCCTCGACGACCTGCTCTCGCGCACCGACCTGCTGGTCAACGCGACCACCGTCGTCACCAACGCGGTGGCGCAGCTGCGCGGCTCCAAGGTCGGGGTGCTGACCACCTCCGGCTTCGGTGACGAACTGCGCTTCGCCGGCGGGCCGCGGCTGCGGATCGCCGACGAGCACATGCAGACCAACGTCCCCGACCTCGTCGACCGTCGCGACATCGTCGAAATCGACGGGCGCATCGACTACGCCGGCAAGGAGCTGGTGCCGCTCGACACGGAGGCGGTGAAGGAGGCGGCGCGCTTCCTGGTCGAGGAGCGCGGGGTCAGCGCGATCGCGATCTGCTTCCTCTCCAGCTACCGCAACGACGCCCACGAGGCGGCGGCCGAGAAGATCGTCCGCGAGGCCTACCCGGACGTCTTCACCACCCCCTCCTACAGCGTCAGCGGCGTCCGTGGCGAGGCGGTGCGGTGGATGACCGCGGTCCTCAACTGCTTCGTCTTCGAGGACGCCGGCAACTTCCTCGACACCCTCTCGACCAAGCTCGGCGACTCCGGCCTGGCCGGCCGCGTCGCCTTCTTCCAGGGGCTCGGCGGCGGCATCTCCAAGGAGCGGGCGGCGCGGCTGCCGCTGGCTCTGCTCGGGGCCGGCCCCGCCGCCGGCGCCACCGGCGCCAACCAGCTGGCGCGGACGATGGACCACAGCCGCGTCCTCGTCGGCGACATGGGCGGCACCAGCTTCGACACCGGGCTGATCCACGACAACGTCGTCCACGTCGAGAAGTCGGTGCGGGTCGGCCGCTTCCGCACCGCGATGCCGCTGGTCGACGTGATCTCGGTCGGCGCCGGTGGCGGCAGCATCGCCTGGATCGGCGAGCGCGGGGTGCCGCAGGTCGGGCCTCGCAGCGCCGGCTCGACGCCGGGGCCGGCGGCCTACGGCAACGGCGGCACCGAGCCGACGGTGACCGACGCGATGGTCGCGATGGACCTGATCGACCCCGAGAACTACCTCGGCGGCCGGCTCGAGATCCGCAAGGACCTGGCGATCGCGGCGCTGCGCGAGAAGGTCGGCGACCAGCTCGGCTGGTCGGTCGAGGAGACCGCCGCGGCGGTCTACGAGCTCGTCGTCGCCAACATGGCCAATGCGGTGCGCGAGGTCAGCGTCGCCCACGGCTACGACCCCCGCGACTTCGTCTTCTACGCCTACGGCGGCACCCTGCCCTGGTTCGCGGCGGAGATCGCGCGGACGCTGAAGATCGAGCGGGTGCTGATACCCAACAACAGCTCGGTCTTCTGCGCCCGTGGCCTGCTGGCCTCCGACTTCGTCCTCCGCTACGACCAGACGATCCAGTCGGGGCTCGACTCCGCCGAGGCGCTGCAGCGCATCAACGACGTCTACGGGGAGATGGTCGAGACCGGGCGCGAGGAAATGCGGCGCGAGGGGTTCGCCGACGAGGCGATCGCGATCGACCGCACGATCGACATGCAGTTCGCCGGCCAGGTCCACGCCCTGCCGATCGCGATCGACGATCGCGAGATCGCCGCGGCCGACGTCCCCGAGCTGCAGGCCAAGTTCAACGAGACCTACGAGCGCACCTACGGCGCCGGCACCGCCTGGCCGGGGGCGATTCCCCAGGCCCTTAACGTCGCGGTGACGGTGAAGGGGCAGATGTCCTCGCACGCCCTGAGCGAGTCCCCGCTGGAGCCCAGCGGCGCCGAGCAGATGCGCAAGTCCCACCGCGAGGTCTACCTGCCCTCCAGTCACGAGCGGGTCTCGGTGCCGATCTACGACGAGGCCAGGTTCACCCCGGGCAGCTCGATCGAGGGCCCGTCGGTGATCGAGGCGGTCGACACCACTCTCTACGTGCCCGCGGGGACCACCGCCGAGCGGGACAAATATCTGAACGTGCTGCTGACGGTAGGAGGAAACGCCTGATGAAGACCCAAACCGCGGACCCGGTCTCGATCGAGATCCATCGCAAGGCACTGGAGAACATCACCAGCGAGATGGCGATCGCCCTCACCCGCACCTCGGGCTCGCCGGTCGTCTACGAGGTCCAGGACTTCGCCACCAGCCTGCTCGACGTCGACGGCGAGCAGCTGGCGATGTCGGCGACGGTGCTCTTCCACGCCGGCTCCTCGCTGCTGGGGACGCAGGCGATCATCGAGTCGCTCGACGGCGCTTCGCCGAGCGAAGGCGAGGGCTGGATCGTCAACGACACCTTCGAGGGCGGCGCCCAGCACCAGGGCGACGTCGCGATCATCATGCCGACCTTCTATGAGGGCGACCACGTCGGCTGGGCCTTCACCAACGTCCACGTGCTCGACATCGGCGGCATGGGGATCTCCGGCTTCGCCCCCGGCGCCAAGACGGTCTTCGACGAGGGGGTTCGCTTCCCGGCGACGAAGATCATGCACGGCGGCGAGCTCGACCCCGAGTGGGTCAAATACCTCAACGCCAACGTCCGCATCGCCGACCTCGTGATCAACGACCTGCGGGCGATGATCGCCGCCAACAACGTCGCCCAGAAGAAGCTGGTCGACCTGATCGACCGCTTCGGCTTCGAGGACTACCGGGAGTTCTGCGAGATCAACAAGACCCTGACCGAGGAAGCGTTCCGCTCCCGCATCGCCAAGCTCCCCGACGGCGTCTACGAGACCGCGGAGTGGGTCGAGTACGACGGCCAGCGCAAGGCCGAGCTGCTGGAGCTGCGCTGCCGGCTCGAGGTTCGCGAGACCGAGATCCACGTCTCCTTCACCGGCGTGCCGCAGACCACCGGCTTCGTCAACGCCGGCAAAGGCGTCGTCTACGGCGCCGTGATGTGCACGATCCTGACCACGCTCGGGTACGGCGACCTGCCCTTCAACGCTGGCATCTGGCGGCCGATAACGATCGACCTCGGCGAGCCCGGAACGATCGTCAACGCGGTCTCCCCGGCCGCCTGCACCAGCGGCCACGCCAACTGCGGCGTCCGCGTCACCCGCGCCTGCAAGGAGGTCTTCGACCAGGCCTGTGGCCTCAGCGAGGACCCGGTCCTGCGCTCCCGGGTGGGGGCGATGGCGCACGACTCGATCGTCCTCAACC
>WUUC01239545.1_pt1 | contig 13153 bp, 11 predicted proteins | sample 6278441 | NCBI WGS metagenome assembly WUUC01 (sample SAMN13675441, study PRJNA597444) | soil metagenome | isolation source: soil | place: USA: Washington | collected 2017-10 | reverse complement strand
TCGTGCCCAGGACCTCGCCGTCGGCTTCTATCGGGAGCGGGCGCTCGGACGTTATCGAGCAACGCACGCGCTTTGCTTCCCTGATGTCGGGGTGCGGGACGTGCTCGCCCTTGTAGATCTTCGGGATAATCGCGATCGCCTCGCGCTTGCGGACCTTGTCGATCTGGATGTCGAGCAGGCCGTCCGTGGGCGCGGCCTTCGGCGCGATCTTCATGCCCCCGCCGAAGAACTGGCCGTTCGCAACGACCAGATTGTTCATCGGTCCCTCGTACTTGCGGTCGACGAGGTCCACGACGACCCGGACCTGCTTGTGCCCTCGGATCGTGAGCCAGAAGGCGAAGAAATAGACGGTCGGGCCCAGCCAGCGCGGCAGCCGTTCCGCGCGCGCCACGACCGCGGCGCCGAGGCCTGCCTCCGCGATGTTCGGGAAGTACCGGACGACCTCCGTGCCGTCCTGCCGGTACGTGATCTTGCCGATGTCGATCGGGAACGAGTCCGGCCCATCGAGGTGCGCGACCGCATGACCCGGCATCGCCGGCAGGCCGAACGTCTTGATGAAGTCGGAGCCGGTGCCGGCCGCGACTACGCCCAGCACGGCGTCGGGATTCACCGGCGCGTCCCCGGCGATCATCCCGTTGACTACCTCGTGCACCGTGCCGTCCCCGCCCATCGCGACCAGGAACCTGCTGCCGCGCTCCAGCTCCTCGCGGGCGATCTCGGTCGCGTGGCCCCGTCGTTCGGTGTGACGCACCAGGTACTCGAGCCCCCGCTCGTCGAGGTGCGATCTCACCTCCGGCAGCGCCTTGCCGACCCCTCCCCTGCCGGAGCGCGCGTTGCAGATCAGGGTCAGCGGCCCGAACCCCGAGGTCATAGCCCGAGCGCCCCCGGGTTCATCACGCCGTGCGGGTCGATCGCTTTCTTCACCGCGCGCAGCACGTCCATCCAGCCGCCGAGCTCCTCTTCGAGCCACGGCGCCTTCACCCGTCCGATGCCGTGGTGATGACTGATCGACCCGCCGGCGTCGAGGCACGTCCTCATCCCGGTCTCCCACCACTCGCGGAGCTTCCTCTCGGCCTCCTCGTCGTCCGCGCAGGCGGATGCCAGTGTGAAGTAGAGACATGCTCCGTCGGGATAGACGTGCGAGACGTGGCACCCCGCGATGTCGGCAAGGCCTGCCAGCTTCTCCTTCATCGAGTGGTAGAGCTCGCGCAACACCGTCCAGGTCCCGGCGACCTCCATCGTGTCGACGAGCGCGTGCGGGCCGAGCAGGCCGGTCCCCTCCATGAGCCGGCGGAACTCGTCCACCGCGTCGTTGCGGTGATCCCACCAGTGCCGGACGAGCGCGGCGTCGCCGGTCGAACCGCCGCACAGCTCTCCGGCGGCTTCGGCTCGTGCGCCGGCGCCGTCGCCGTCGAACGACACCAGCAGCAGCGGACCGGGGGCCTCGTCGGGAAAGTGTCTGAGGAAGATCGCCGCGTCGTCGCCGTCGTAGAGGCGGACGAGCGTCGGGCGGAGCTCCGACTGCGCGAGCGCCCTGCACGCCGCGACTCCGTCGCCCATGTGCTCGAAGCGCACGCACAGGTCGACGCGCGTCTCCGGGATCGGAGAGACGCGCAGGTCGGCCTCGGTGACTATCCCGAGCGTTCCTTCCGATCCGATCAGCAACGACGCGACGTCGGGCCCCGCGGCGCGTCGCGGGACGGTCTTCGACCGGACGGTCCGGCCCCCCGGCAGCACCGCGGTGAATCCCGCGAGCACGGACTCGATCCCGCCGTACCGGGCAGAGAGCTGCCCGCACGCGCGCGTTGCGATCCACCCGCCGACCGTGGAGATCGCGAGCGACTGCGGTTCGTGTCCCAGCAGGTATCCCGCACCTGCGAGACGAGCGGCGAGATCCGGTCCCGTCACGCCGGCTCCGGCGGTCACGAGCCGGCTCCTGGCGTCGACCTCGCCGATGCCGTCGAGGCGCGAGAGGTCGACGACCACGCGTCCCGCGGGGACCGCCGAACCCAGGACGCCCGATCCCCCGCCCCACGGGACGACCGGCGTCGACGTCTCGTGCGCCCACCCGAGCAGCGACGCGACCTGCTCCGTGCTGCCCGGTCTCACGACACAGGCCGGAGGCTCGACGATGGCGCCGCGCCGGCGAGAGAGCAACGCGGCCGGCGCCCAGTCCGACGAGTGCGCGTCGAGATCGGCAGGGTCGGTGCTTACGGCGCTCGGGTCGAGAAGGTCGGCGAGCTGCTGCGCGGCCGTCACGCCCGCTCGACGACGGTGGCGATGCCCTGCCCGACGCCGATACACATGGTCGCGACCCCGTAGCGCGCCTCGCGCCGGCCCATCTCGTGGACGAGCGACGTGAGGATGCGCGCCCCCGAGCAGCCCAACGGATGCCCGAGAGCGATCGCGCCGCCGTTGACGTTGACCTTCTCCGGATCGAGCTTGAGGCCGCGGATGCACGCGAGCGATTGCGCGGCGAACGCCTCGTTCAGCTCGAAGAGGTCGACGTCGTCGACGGTGAGCCCGGCGCGCTCGAGGGCCTTTCGGGTCGCATGGATCGGGCCGATCCCCATCATCCGCGGCTCGACGCCGGCGACCGCGGACGTGACGATCCGCGCCATCGGCTCCCACCCCCGCTCCCGCACCGCGTCGCCCGAGGCCAGCAGCAGCGCCGACGCGCCGTCGTTCACCCCGGAGGAGTTGCCCGCGGTAACCATCCCGCCCTCCCGGAAGGCGGGACGCAAGCGCGCGAGACGTTCGAGCGACGTGTCCGCGCGCGGTGGCTCGTCCTGGTCGATCACCAGAGGGTCGCCTTTCCTGCGCGGCACCTCGACCGGGACGATCTCGTCCTTGAACCGGCCCTCGTCGCGGGCGGCGACGGCGCGCCGATGACTCCGGAGGGCAAAACGATCCCCCTCCTCGCGTGAGATCCCGTAGCTGTGCCCCACGATTTCCGCGGTCTCGCCCATCGCGTGCGACCCCCACGCCTCGTGCAGCCTCGGGTTCACGAAGCGCCAGCCGATCGTCGTGTCGAACATCTTCTGGGAGCGGTCGAACGCCGCCTCGGCCTTGCTCAGGACGAGGGGTGCCCGGCTCATCGACTCGGACCCGCCGGCGACGATCACCGCAGCCTCGTCGCTTCTGATCTGGCGATAGCCGGAGTTGACGGCCTCGAGCCCGGACCCGCAGAGGCGGTTCACCGTCGCACCGGGGACCTCCACGGGAAGGCCCGCGAGGAGCGCGGCCATGCGCGCGACGTTGCGGTTGTCCTCCCCCGCCTGGTTGGCGGCGCCCCAGACAACGTCGTCGACCGCTTCGCCGGGGACGGCGGTGCGCTTCACGAGAGCCCGGATGACGTGCGCCGCGAGATCGTCGGGCCGGATCGCGGAGAGCGCGCCGCCGAAGCGCCCCATCGGCGTCCGCACGGCATCGATGACGTAGGCGTCGGTCATGCCGTCAATCCTCCCACGGGGTAGGCGCGGAAGAGGCCCCGCGTTGCTTCGCGCGGGGCCTCTTCCGAAACGCTTGGTCTAGCAGAAGGTCTCGCGGATCTCCACCGTCGGCGCGATGCCGTTCGCCGGGTCGCCCGGATCGACGTACACGTAGTAGAAGCACGGCGGCCGGCAGTGCGGACCCGGCGCCGAGCCCTTGCACGGGTTCGGATCCGCAAATGCGGGCCCGGCCGGCGCCACCATCGCGGCCGCTACTGCCGATCCGATCAGGAACTTGCCCACCTTGCTCATGCATCCTCCTCGTCGCTCGCCCGCTGATACGGGTGGATTGTAATGAATCGTCAAAGCTCGAGTGACGAGTACGCGACGACGCCCCGGTGCAGGCCGTCGACCGCGCGGCCCACGACCTCGCGCAGGGCCTCGTCCGCGGTGACTTCCTCAATCTGTCTCAGGAGGTCGATCAGCTGCTTCGTCGCCCGCACGAAGTCGCCCGCGGGGTCGTCCTCCGACAGCACGTCCTCGAGCGGGCGGCCCGCGGCCCAGCGGAATGCCTTGTCGGCGAAGCCGGGGTCGGGCTCACGCGTCAGCTCCAGTGACCTCTCGTCCTCCTTCCGCCGGATCTGCTTCCACAGCCCCATGAGCTCGCCGTGCACTTCCCGGCTGCGCGGCGTCGGCATCTCGACGACGTCCCCCATCTCCGGGCCGCGCGTCTCGTACACGAGAGCCGAGCACACCGCGGCGAGCTCCGGGGGCTCGAGGCCGGCCAGCGTGCCGCGGTCGAGCATCTCGACGACCAGGAGGTCCGACTCGTTGTAGACGCGCGTGAGGCGCTCCCCCTTGTCCGTCAGCTTCCAGTCCTCTACGTAGCCCAGGTCTTCGAGCACGTCGAGCACCCGGTCGAACCTGCGCGCGAGCGTCCCGGTGCGGCGCGCCACCTGCCGGTCGACGCCCGCAACCTCCTTCTCGAGCCGCGCGGCGCGCTCCGCGAAGTGGATGTGCCGCCCGAGCTCCGGACACGACGCGACGGGATGCGAGTCGACCGCGCGCCGCAACGCCTTGAGCTCGTCTGCGCCGGCGTCGTCCTGGTCCTCCGGCGGCTCGGCTTCGTCCAGCGCCGCCAGCTCCCGCGCGAGCTTCCGGCGGGCCGACAGGTCGCGGACGTTGAAGTCGCGCGGGAGCCGCAGGCGCGCGATCGGGCGCGGCGCCTCCCGGAAGTCGACCGGAGCAAGACGGATCATCGTCCGTTCCTCCGATAGCACGAGGACGCGCGGGACCGTCTCGGAGCGCCGCGTCGTGACCTCGATCACCGCGTAGCGCCCGCGCCGGCGCCCCGCGGGCAGGTCGACCACGTCGCCCGGCCGCAGCCTTCCGATGGCTTCGAGCACGCGCTGGTTGTGCGCACGGCCGGCCCGGCCCCCGCGCTGCTCGAGCCGGCGGAGGCGCGCACGCAGGTCCATGTATTCGTCGAAGTCGCCGCGGTCGCACTGCATCCGTTCGCGATACGACGCCAGGTACGCCTCCGACTTCTCGCGCCTGCGCTCGAGCCGTACGACGTCGCGGTCCGTCTGGAACTGTGCGAACGACGAGTTCACGAGGTGCTCGGCCTCGTGCTTGTCGTAGTTGCGCACGAGGTTCACCGCCATGTTGTACGAGGGCTGGAACGACGACTGCAGCGGGTATGTCCTCGTCGACGCCAGCCGGGTGATCGTGTCGAACGGCGTGAACCGCTGCAGCAGAACAACGGAGTGCCCGACCTCGTCGATGCCCCTGCGCCCGGCGCGGCCCGACAGCTGCGTGTACTGGCCCGGCGTGATCATCTCGTGCTTCTCGCCGGTGAACTTCATCAGGCTCTCGATGACGACCGTGCGCGCGGGCATGTTGATCCCGAGCGCCAGGGTCTCCGTCGCGAACACGGCCTTGACGAGCCCGCGGGCGAACAGCTCCTCGACCGTCTCCTTGAACGGCGGGATCATCCCGGCGTGGTGCGCGGCGATACCCCGGGCCAGTCCGCTGATCCACTCGCCGTAGCCGAGGACGTCGAGCTCGTTGAGGTTCAGGTCGGCGACGCGCGAGTCGGCATACTCCGTTATGGCCCGGCGCTCGTCCGGGTTCGTGAGGCGGATGCCCTCGCGCATGCACTGCCGCACCGCCTCGTCGCACCCCTTGCGCGAGAAGATGAAGTAGATCGCGGGAAGCATCGCCTCGCCCTGCAGCCGCTCGACGACCTCGGACCGCCAGGGGATGCGGGCGCGCTTCTCTTTCTCCCGCCGCCCCCTGGGTCCCGGACGGGACGGTCCGCCGCGCCTCCTCCTGCGGTCGAGCTCTCGTCCGCGCGGGTTCGGGATCACGTCGCCGTCGGGCTTGCGCACGAACATCGGCAGCAGCTCGTCGCTCGCGAAGTACCAGTGCTTGATCTCGACCGGACGGGCTTCCTCGATGATGACCTCGGTGCGGCCGCGCAGCGTCTGCAGCCACTCGGCGAACTCCTCCGCGTTCGACACCGTCGCGGAGAGCGACACGATCTTCACGTCGACGGGGAGGTGGATGAGGATCTCCTCCCATACGCCGCCGCGGTAGCGGTCCTGCAGGTAGTGGACCTCGTCGAGCACGACGTACTCCAGCGCCCGCAGCTCCGGCGAGTCCTCGTAGATCATGTTGCGCAGGACCTCGGTCGTCATCACTACGAGCGGCGCGTCGCCGTTGAGCGAGTTGTCGCCGGTGAGCAGCCCTACGTTCGAGGGCCCGTGGAGCCCGAGGAAATCGCCGTACTTCTGGTTCGACAGCGCCTTGATCGGCGTCGTGTAGAAGGTCTTGCCGGTCCCCTGCAGCGCGAGCCACGCGGCGAACTCGCCGACGACGGTCTTGCCCGCCCCCGTGGGGGCCGCGACGAGGACGGACGAACCCTCGACGAGGGCCTTGCACGCGCGCCTCTGGAAGTCGTCGAACGGGAACCCGTAAGTGGCCTCGAAGGCGCCCACGGGATCCGGGGGAAGGAGACCCGCGTTAGTTGCCGTCGCCCCTGTCTCCGCCGCCCTTCTTGCCCTGCGGTCCGGCCGAGCCCGCCCCGCGCTTGGAGCCGCCTCCGCCGCCTCCGCCGCCGTCTTCCTCGGGCTCGGCGGGGATCTCTACCTCGGTCGAGTCCTGAGGGGCGCCTGCACCGGGGCTCTCCCCTGGGTCCGGCAACGGCGGGATGCTCTCGGGCAGCGACAGGTTGGAGAAGTCACCGCCGACCTCGTCCAGCTCGTCGTCGAGCGCGGTCACGCCGAGATCGAACAGCGTCCGGGCCTGCTCGCGCTCCTCCGTCGCCTGCGCGAGCAGCTCCGTCTGCAGCTTGCCCTCGGCGGCGGCCACGCTCTCGTACGTGCGCGCGGCCGCCGCGAACGACGACAACGACTGCAGGAACAGCTCGTTCGCAACCTCTGCATCGTCCGGAGCGGTGAGCGCGGCGACCTGCGCCTGCGCGTTCGTCAGGTCCGCCGTCCACTTCGCCGCGTCCTTCCCGAGCGTCTTGACGTCCGGGTCGGCCGGGGGGACGAGGCCCATCTGCTCGGCCACGGGGCCGATCGTCGTGGCGAAGGCACGGACGTTCGTGACGTAGTCCTCGAGCGCCTCGCGGCGCGTCGTCCGTTCCTCCGACTTGTTCTGGGCGTCGGCGACGAGCCAGATCGTGACCCCGATCGCGACGGCGAGGATCAGGCCGCCGACGAGACGCCCCTCGGTGGTCCTGTACCAGGGGGTGGGTCTCCGGCCCGTGTAGACGGGGCGCGGGGCCGCCGCAGGGCGTCTCTGCCCCTGGCTACCCCTGCTCTGGGACTTCTTCTTCCCCTTTATAGCCACGGCGAGCGACTATACCGAACGTTCTCGTGCCCGACGCTTCTTGAAGGCCGCGAGCAGCAGGATCACGAGCTCGTACAGCGCGTACAGCGGGAGAGACAGGGCCATCATCGTGAACGGGTCCTGGGTGGGCGTGACGAGCGCTCCGATGAGCGCGATCGCGACGATCGCGTACCTCCGGTGGCGGCGGAGCTGCTCGACCGTAACGACGTTCGCCATCCCCAGGAAGAACAGCAGCAACGGGAGCTGGAACGTCACGCCGAACGCGATCAGGATCAGCCCGACGAAGTTCAGGTACTCCTCCGCGCGGAAGTTCACGTCGATGCTCGTACCGGCGATCGTCACGAGGAACCTCAGCGCGTTCGGGAGCATGTAATAGGCGAACGCGGTGCCGGCGAGGAACAGGAAGACGGCCGAGAAGATGAACGGGGCGGCGTAGCGCTTCTCCTTCATCGTGAGTCCCGGCGTCACGAACGCCCAGATCTGGTACAGCCAGATCGGGGAGGCGAGGATCATCCCGCCCATCGAGGCGATCTTCAGGCGGATGAGCAGACCTTCCGTCGGCTTGAACGTCTGGAGCTTGCACCCGAGCGTGCCGAGCAGCTCCCTGTCGAGCGAGCACAGCGGACGCCTCAGCGCCTCGAGGATCGGCTCGTAGACCACGAAGACGGCGACGGCGGTGACCGTGAAGGCGATGGCGGAGACGATCAGCCGGGTCCGGAGCTCCCCGAGGTGCTCCATCACCGTCATGGTCGTGGTCTTGGGCTTGCGCCGCCTCAGCCTCAACCAGCGCCCGCGGCGACGGCGCAGGTCCTGAGCGCTCACCGTTCCCCCTCGTCGGGGCTCGCCGGGATCGCCTTCGCCGGCTCGGGGGTCTCGGGCTCGTCCGAAGCCGTCGGGGGGGCGGCGGACGGGCCGTCGGAGAGGTCGGGAGCCTCGTCGTCGTCGTCTGAATCCGTGACCGACATGCCGTCCTGCAGCTCGGACTTCATCTCCGACGTGATCCGGCGCAGCTCGTTCACGGCCTTGCCGATGTTGCGTGCGATCTCGGGAAGGCGCTGGGGCCCGAAGACGACGAGTGCGATGACCGCGACGGTCAGGATCTCCAGGGGCCCGATCTCAGGCATCCGAGCAGTCTAGAGCCCGCTAACGCGCAACCCGGGGGCCGCGCTGCGTGCGCGGGACGGGACCGAGAAGAGCTAAGAGCGGCGGTCGCCGATGAGCTCGTCGAACCAGTCGTCCTGCTTGAGGAGCTCGTGGAACGCGAGCAGGTCGTCGTGGTCGATCGGGGGGCCCTGCCTGATCTCGAGGACCTCGGCCGGCACGTGGAACATCGTCGGCAGGACGCCGCCCGAGAGCAGCAGACGGGTCACCCTCTCGTCCGCAGGCTTCTCGACGAAGTCGCCACAGTCGGGGCACGAGAACCCGTAGGTGTTCATGGGGCGTCCGGCGCCGATGCGCAGCAGGATGTCCTCGGCGGTGAGGTCTACCTCTCCGCATGCGGGACAAGTTGCCTTGATGGTCGTCATATCCCCTGCCCTCTGGTGGCTTGGTCCGTAGGTGCTTACGTCACTTTTATCGGCCGCCCCCTTCAAAGGTTTAGGTAGAGATCCCCGGCTTTCGGGGGGTCCGCGGCGGCTCAGGGAGGGCCCCCCTCCTGCCGATGGAAGAACATGGCACTCTTTGCGCGCAGCCGGCGCGACCTACCGCGCTCGCCCGACAAGTGGCGCCTCGGACTCGAAGCGGCCCTGAAGGTCAGCGAGATCGCCTCCTCCGCGACGGCGCTCAACCACGCCGTGCGGCAGATGGTCGACACCGCGGTGGACCTCATGGGAGCCGAGCAGGGTTCGATCATGCTGCTCGACGACGACGGCCGGACGCTGGTCCTCGTGGCGTCGAGCGGGCTCCCCGCCGAGGTCCCGGTCGGTCACCGCGTCCCGGTCGGCGAGAGCGTGGCGGGCAGGGTCCTCGCGACCGGCCAGGCGCTGCGGCTCGGTGAGGTCGACGCCGAGGAGTACGTGAACTTCGTCCCGAAGTCCCGCACGATCGCGTCCAGCGTCGTGGTGCCCCTGCGGGTCCCCGGCCGGGCGCTCGGCGTCCTCAGCCTCGCGACCTCCGCCGGTTCGACGTTCCACGAGGACGACCTGAGGCTCGCCCAGATGTTCGCCGACCAGGCCGCCGGGCTCATCTACCGCGCCCGCCTCCACGAGCAGGCCGAGCAGCGGTCGTCCGACCTGATGGCACTCGTCGAATCGAGCCGCGGCCTCCTCGGGACGCTCGACCTCGACGACCTCCTCCAGCAGGTCCTCGACGGCGGCTCGCGTCTGTCGGGATCGAGAGACGGCTTCGCGTGTCTGTTCGACCAGGAGCACGGTGCGATCACCCGCGGCGTCTTCCGGGGGCTCGACAAGCCCGCGATCAAGAACCTGATCGAGATGCCGGAGGTCGCAGAGGCCGTCACGCGCTCCGACGTCGCCTGCATCCACGAAGACGGGGTCTCCATTGCCGCAGTCGGGTTCAGGACCACGCGCGGCACCCGCGGCCTCGTCGTCACCGTTGCCGACCCGGTCATCCTCGAAGGGCGCATGGACCTCCTGCGCGCCTTCGGGCAGCAGGCCGCGTCGGCCGTCAGCTCCGGCGAGCTCTACGGCGAGGTCAACGGCAAGGAGTCCGAGCTCTCGTCGATCATCCAGACGGTCCCCCACCCGATCGTCCTCGCGGACGCCCACGGCCGCATCGTCGCGATCAACCCCGCGGCAGAGGCCGTGTTCGGCATCTCGACGCTGTTCTGCGCCGGCACTCCGGTGCGCGGCAACCTCGGCAACGAGGACGTGGAGCGACTGGTCTCCGGCACCGGCGTCGGGCACGCGGAGATCGAGCTGGGCAGCCCCCCGCGCACCTACAAGGCGAACGTGAGCGACGTCGAGGTCCCCGGCGCGCCCATGGGACGGGTGCTGATCATGGACGACGTCACGGCCGAGCGCGAGATGATCCAGAAGCAGCGCGACTTCGTCGCGATGATCGGCCACGAGCTCCGGACCCCGCTGACGCTGGTGAAGGGCTTCGCCCGGACGCTGATCCGCAGGGTAGACAAGGGAAGCCTGAAGCCCGAGGACGCGCGTGAGGCCCTGGCGACGATCGACGCGAAGGCCGCACAGCTCGAACGCCTCATCGAGGACCTCCTCTACGTCTCGAAGATCGAGACGCGCGAGGCGTCGCTGAAGGTCGACACCGCCGAGGTCTCCGACCTTCTGAAACGGGTCGCGCAAGAGGTCATCTCGGACCATCCCGGACGGCGCATCTCGGTCGAGGTCGCCTCGTCCCTGCAGTGGCCCTGCGACGAGACGAAGATCGCGCTCGTGGTGCGCCACCTGCTGGAGAACGCGCTGAAGTACTCCGACGAGGATGTAGTCGTGCGCGCGGCGGAGGACGGCAGCGACCTCACGGTCGAGGTGGTGGACCGGGGGGCCGGCATCCTCTCGAGCGACATCCCGCAGATCTTCGAGCGCTTCCGCCAGGTCGACGGCTCGTCCACCCGCGAGCACGGCGGGACCGGCGTCGGCCTGTACCTCTGCGCTCAGCTCGTCCGCATGCACCACGGCCGCATCTGGGTCGACTCGACCTGGGGCAAGGGATCGAACTTCTCCTTCTCGATCCCCCGGCGCGAGCCCGTCAGCGAGATCGTCCACATCACGGCGAACCCCGAAGCCCGCTCCGCTTAGAGCGCTCCCAAAACGCCACAAAAGGGAAATACGCGCCGCGGCCCGAATCCCTGTGCGTCGGATCGAGTGGGGAGGAAAGGAGCGGATCGTGCGACGAGGCATCCTGGCGACACTCGCAGCGGCCGTCATGGCTGCGACGACGGCGACTCCGGCGGCGGCATCGGAGAGCTCGAACGAGACGTGCCGCAGGTTCGGGGCCGAGTGGAAGGTCTGCGTGTGGCTCCTGGAGCCGAACCCGAGTGGCGGCAGGCTCTATCACGTGGAGATCTGTGAGGGCGCGATGTGCGTGTACCTGGCGGAGCCGGACCCGAACTGATCTAGACGTACGACGCGGCTATGGCGCCCGCGAGGCGCCTCGCTTCCGCGAGCGTCTCCGCGGGCTCCACGGCACGGGCACCGGCTCCGAGCTGCAGCAGCAGCGTCGCGGCCCAACGTCTGCTGCTCGCCGCCAGCTCCACGCGCTGCCAGCCGTCGTCTCGCGTCTCGGTTCTGCGCGGGTGGTAATAGTCGGCGAACCAGCGCGCGACCTCCGGTGAGATCTCCATCGTCAGCGTGGCCTCGTCGCCGCGTTCTCGGAAAGCGCTCCTGTAGACCTCGGGGTCGAAGTCCGCGGGGACGTCGGCACCGTGGTCGAGGATGACGACGTCCTTCATCCGGTCGGTGCGGAACATGCGCTCGTCTTCGCTCAGGTGGTCCCACCCCACGAGGTACCAGCGTCCGAGCGCGGCGATCAGCCCCCACGGGTCGACCGTGCGGTGCGTCAGCTCGCCGCGGGTCGCGGAGAAGTACTCGAGCCGTACTCGCCGGCGGGACAGCAGCGCTTCCTCCAGCGTCTCGAGGTGGCCGCCCGGCTGCGACGCCAGCTGCACGTCGATCTCGGGACCGTCGGACTCGCCGCGCTTGATCCCGAGCGCGCGGCCGAGCTTCTCGAGCGCGCGCCGCAACGCGTCGGCCTCTTCCATGCCGGGCGAGTCGACCAGCGCCGCCGCGCCGGCGTAGAGCGTCAGCGCCTCGGCGGGAGTGAAGCGGAGGGGGGCCGAGAAGTAGTCGGCCATGCGCACGTGCACGCGGTCGTCGTCGATCGAGACGTCGATGAGGTCTCCGGGGCCGTAGCCCGGAAGACCGCAGAGGAAGACGAGCTCGAGGTCCCCGATCAGCTCGCGCTTCGGCACGTTGAACTTCTTCGACAGCTCGCCGACGCTGACGCCCGGATGGTGGATCGCGTAAGGGAGCAGCAGGAGGATCCGCTGGAGGCGCCGGCTCAGCCGACCGGGGGCGTTGCTGCTCACGCGCCCTCCAGGAGCGGCGCGAGGTGCTCGAGCACCGCGGCGCGTGCAGACGCGGGCTCGAGGATCTCGACCCCCGGCCCCAGCCCGATGGCCCACGACACGAGCGCGTCGACGTTCGACACCTGCAGCTCGACGTCGATCGCACCCCCCGGGCGCTCCCGGCGCGGCGCGTCGGGATGGTTCTGCTCCGCCCACCACCTCACCTCGGGACCGAACCGCACCGTCGCGGTGGCGGGGGTGTCCCCGACCTCCCACGCCTCGCCTGCCATGTGCTCCTCCGCGCGGAACCCCTCCGGCACGTCGTAGCTCTCTTCGAGCACCCGCGGCTCGCCCTCGATGCGCGCCACCTTGAAGGCGCGGACAGCGTCCTTCGCGCGGTCTCTCCCGACGACGTACCAGTTGCCACGCCGGTGCACCAGGCCGTAGGGATCGACCTCCCTCCCCGTCACCTCGTCCGCCGACGCGCCGCGGTAGCGGAACGCGACGGCGCGCCGTTCGAGCAGCGCGGGGTAGATCGCGGCGAGCGCGGGTTGCTCCGCGGCCAGATCGGCGCCCCAGACGACGCGGGGCCCGCTCCAGGATTCCGCGGGCGCGTCGACCGAGAGCTTCATGAGGCCCGACTCCGCGACCTCACCGCCGCCGAGCACGCTCTCCGCCGCGAGCCGCAACGCGGTGAGCTCGTCCGGCTCGAGGTCCAGCTCCGGAAGGTAGTAGAGCGACTTCGGGATCACGTACCCCTCGACGTCCGTGAGGGGGTCGAGGCGGCGCACCTCGATCGGGATCCCCATCGCGCGCAGGTCCGCCTTGTCGCGTTCGAACGACCGGCGGAAGGCCTCGAGCGTTCCCGGCTCGTACC
>WUUC01009989.1_pt1 | contig 13153 bp, 12 predicted proteins | sample 6278441 | NCBI WGS metagenome assembly WUUC01 (sample SAMN13675441, study PRJNA597444) | soil metagenome | isolation source: soil | place: USA: Washington | collected 2017-10 | reverse complement strand
GCACTCTCGACGGCGCCGCCCTGCGCCGCGGTCTCACGCTCGCCAGCGCCGTTGCCTCGTTCTGCGTCGAGGGCGTCGGCCCCGCCAAGCTCAAAGCCGTGCAACGCGCCGACGTGATGATGCGCGTGGAAGCACTGCGCACGCTGACGCACGCCGGGGGTTGAGCCTCAGCCTTCGGAGGCTTCTGCGTAGCGATACGTTTCGCAGAAGCCGAAGTTGCAGGCGGGCGTGGCTCCGCTGCAATCGCCGTCGGCTGCGCACGGGTCGTGGTCCGTGCTGCCGGTTGCGACGAGCTCGAAGCGGCCGAGGCAGGGCTTCGGCGGCGCATAGGATGACAGAGCGCCGAGCGTTCCGTCTCGCTGCGCGTGCATGGCGCAGTCCGGAATATCGCCCGCCCTGATGGTCGTGTCGAGCACGCTGACGGTCGTGCCTGGAGCCGTCGTCGTGCCGTCGAACCAGCCGAGCAGGTTGGCTACCCGCGGCTCGAGCGGCTTGCCCTCGTCATCGACGCGAGCCAAAAACTGCCCCGCGTTCCACAGGTAGTATTTGCCCAGCCGGATGTTGAGCTTGTCGAGCGCTCCTACGCTCGAGTCGGGGTAAACGCCGCAGCTCTGACCGTAGTGTTGATAGGCCAGGGTCTTGACGTTGGATCGGTTGGCGTCGGCCGTGGCGGTGCTCGCGTAGCCCAGCGCTTGCGCGGCTTTCACCGAGTCAGTCCCGCTGTACGTCGTGATGCGTGTGACCGTCATGCCGAAGCCATCATCGAGCCAAGGGGCGAAGTCTTCGGCCGGTACGTTGATGGCTCGCCCCAGGAGCTGCGTGAGCGAATGGCTCGTCTGCCGAACGAACACGCCGGTACCGTCGGTCCACGGCGATACCTGGCCGCGCTGGCCAAAACCGAAGATGAAGTAGAGAGCTTCGGCGCTGATGACCGTTTCGGCCGATTGGAGGCCCGTGACCAGGCCGAAGCCTTGGACGGGCGCCCGAAAGCTAGCCAAGGTGTCCGATCGCTCGGTCTCGTCGCAAGCCGCGAGATCAGTCGATAAGTAGCCGAAATCGAGCGGCTGTCCACCGGCGCGCGCCTCGCAAGTTTGATCAGCAGCTTGGCCTGCGACCCAGTACTTGAAGACGCGCGTGGACTTGCCGAAAGCGAAATCGGCATAGCCCTCGCAGTTGTTCGGATCCGCGTAGAAGAGGTTCACCTGCTCGGCCGGCGTGCCCTGCGGATCGTTGGCGATGGCCAAGGCGACCTTCTTGAGCGTCGCCGTGAGCGCACTGCCACCGGTGCCGAAAATCTTGTTGGGCAGCGCGACGTCATCGCACGGCACGCCCGACGCTGATGTCGTGATGAGCCACATCAGCGATCCCGCCAGGAGTCCCGCGACGCGCCCTGCGGTCACGCGATGCCCAGCACTCCCAACTGTTTCGAAAACCATCCCTGAGACCTCCCTGTCCGTCATGCCGGAGAAAAATCTAGCTTGACAGACAGCGCCACGTTGAACAGTATACTCAGCCTATAGAGTTTAGGAAGTAAGCAAAAAGTGTCCCGAACGACCGGGCTGACCGCTGATTTTCCAACCAAATTGGCATTCTTCGGCATTCCTGTCGCACGTCCTATTGCCATCCCTGGCCGCCCGGCTGGCCCAAACTCTAGTTTCCCGATCGATTGGTTTCATGGAGCTCAACAATGCACATCGGCCTGGTTGGCGGCCTGGACCGGAGCGAAGCCCAGTACCGGCAGCTCGCGGAGCGCTCCGGTCACTCCATCGAATGGCACACCGGCGATCTCGCGGGGCGCGGGGCGGGGACGCTCGACGCCTTGGTCGAGCGCTCGGACATCGTGATCGTCGTGACGGCCGTGAACAGTCACGGTGCCGTCTGGCGTGCGCGCAAGCAAGCCAAGCTGCGTCACAAGCGGCTACTGCTGTTGGCTCGCTGCGGCGTCAGCAGGTTCGGCTCGCTGCTGTCCGAGCTGTCGTCGCCAGCCGCGGCGTGGAAGCGCATGAGCGGATGAACGTCTTCGGGGATGGCCCGTGCCTCCCCACAGTACCTGCACGCGGGGTGGCAACACCTGCGCGTTCGAATTGGAGGAAGTGATGCTTGTGAAACGGAAACATCAATTAGCTTGCGCGCTCACGTTGAGCAGCGCCGTGCTGCTCCCAGGCGTAGCCCGAGCGGTGCCCTGTGACGATATCGCCCTGCCGAACAAGATCTTCGGCTCGGGCGGCAGCGCGGTCACGGCCACCATCAAGAAGGTAGCCCAGGCCATTGCCAACGACCCGCAGGGGGCGCCGGCCGAGCAAACGACGATCTTCTACACCGATCCGAACGCCTGCGTCGGCTACGCTGATTTCGTCGCCGGCAAGTCCACGCGCGTCTTCAAGTATTGGATCGCCGGTGTTGCCGCGGACCAGACGTGCGAAGCGCGCGTCGGCGGACAACCGCTGGATTTCGGGCACATGGGCAACGCGGCCGACCTGTGCCCCGACCCCACGGTTCCGGCGGGCATCGGCGATTTTCCGGCGCCGATTCAGACCGTGAACCTCGTGACGGGTCTGGCATCGAACGAGATCTCGATCAGCGCCGAAGCCTTGTACTTCATCTACGGCTTCGGCAAGGCCGGACAGGTCGCGCCATGGACGGACGGCGCAGGCGTATTCACGCGGCAGTCGACCGCGTTCGTGACCTACCTGGTAGGTGCGCACGCCAACGTGCCATCGACCGCCTTCGTGGGCACGGGCAAATGGGCTCCGGATGACGCCGGCGCGATTCAAACCAACGGTGCCGTCGTCACTGCCATCACCGGCTACGTGGGCACGGACGAGGTCAAGGCAGCGCAAGCGCTGGGCTTCGTGTCCGGCAGCACGGCAGATGCGAACCGCGCCAACGTCAAGACGCTGGCTTTCCAGGGTTTCGACCAGACCTGCGGCGTCTACCCCGACTCCACGCTCGACGCCCTCGACAAGATCAACGTGCGCAAGGGCAAGTACGCGCTGTGGGCTCAGGGTCACTACTTCGCCAAGGTCGACGCCCAAGGCGTTCCGACCAATCCGCTGGTGGCTAACCTGATCGGTTGGTTCAGCGGTGCCACCGTGCCGCCTGGCACTGAGGTCAGCGCATTCGACACGACCATCAAGGCGGGTGACATCCCGGCCTGCGCGATGGAGGCCCTGCGCGAAGGCACGACCGGCGCGTTTTACTCCTACGCCCCCTCCAAGCCCTGCACCGGTCGCTTCGAGTTCGTGGCTACGGGCGCTACGGAGCACGACGTTTGTGTGGCTGACGACGACTGCAGCGGAGCCACTCCGTCCTGCAACTTTGGATACTGCGAAGCTTATCGCGACGCGGAAGAGGAGGAAGGCTGATGAAAACTCCGCGTTCAATCAGCTACGCGCTGATCTCAGGGCTATTCGCGTTCGCCGCTCTGCAAGGCTGCGGAGACGACGAGGACGGCAACCCCAAGCCTCCGGTCGTCATCCCGTCCGAAGGCGGACAGGACAACGAAGGCGGCACCGGCAATACGGGCAACCGCGCCGGCACGCAGTCGAATCCGGGCGGAGCGCCGACCGAAGGTGGCACCACGTCGCTACCCACCGCCGGGCAACCGAGCGAAGGCGGTGGCGCGGGAGCGCCTCCGGAGCCGACGTGCGACCTGCCGCCGCTGGGCGAGGACGGTTGCTTCAACTGCCCCGAAAACGGCGAAGTCGAACAATGGCTCAATCGTTGCGTCGATAGCGAATGCGAGCCGTTCGACAACAGCCAGACGCGCCTGCCGCTGATCAACGCCAACGGCACGCTGCCCGCACTGCCGAACTGAAAAGCCCAGCGTCCTCAACCCCAACGTCGATCGAGAAGTCCCCCGTGGCCCTCACGCCCTCCCCCAACTGTTACGCAGCTTCACGGCTGCGGGCGGGCGCGTCGTCCCCGGTGGGCTCTCGGTCGAGCCTTTTCGGATCCTCCCTTGTTCAGAGTCAGTTTTCTTTCGGTGCCGCTCGTCGCCCTGGCCGCCAGCTCGTGGTCGGTCTGGGCGAGCGCGCAAACCCCTCCTCCCCCAACCTCGGACGACGAGGATCTGGAAGTACCGGCATCCCCGACGGGAGCGGCGACGCCGAGTCCCACTGTACCGGCGCCGGCGACTTCAGAGTTGCCGGCGGCCTCCCCCCAGCCCGTACCTCCGCCTGCGGTAGCGTCAACGCCAGCCGTAGCCGCGGCGGAACCTGCGGCGACGGCTGCCATTGAGTCACCTCCCTCGCTCGCCAAGAGCGCTGCGCCGGCGGTACCCGCCGCGCCGGCAGACACTTTAGGCCTGCGTTTCGGTGGCTACATCCAAGGCCAGTTCCAGCACAGCGACTTCTCGGAAGATCAGCTGCAGCAAGGTGGCGCTCCGCTCAACCAGAACCAATTCTTGATTCGTCGCGCCCGTCTGCGCGTCGATCGGACCTGGGACTACGCGGCAGGCTCGGTCGAGCTCGACGCGAACACCGTACGTGGTCCGCGGATCGGGATTCGCCGCGCGGAGGCGTCGCTGTTCTATCGCGGCAAGAATGAAAAGCGGCTGCCGCCGCTTGTCGCGCTCACCGTGGGTGTGATCGACATTCCGTTCGGCTTCGAGCTGACCGAGTCGGCGCGCGTGCGCTGGTTCATGGACCGCTCGCTCGGCTCGACCGCGCTGTTCCCGAGCGAGCCCGACGCGGGCGCCAAGCTCTCGGGCGGCATCTCGTTCCTCCGTTATGCCGTAGCCGTCATGAACGGCGAGCCGGTCGACGAGAGCGGGTTCCCGCGTGACCCCAACGCCGCCAAAGACGTGCTCGGACGCTTTGGCGCGGAAGGCAACGTGGCCGGCCCCGTCGAGCTCGGTGGCGGCACCTCGTTTGCGGTGGGCAAGGGCTTCCACGCTGGGCAAGACGCCGGCAAATCCAGCGTAGTGTGGAACGACCTGAACGAAGACGGCACGCACCAGGTGACCGAGTTCGTCGGCGTGCCAGGCAGCGCCGCCACACCGTCGGAGAACTTCGAGCGCTGGGCGATCGGTCTCGATCTGGGCGTGACGCTCAAGACCAAGCTAGGTCGATCACGGCTCTACGGCGAAGCCTTCGTCGCCAGCAACTACGACCGCGGCTTCGCGCCGTCCGACCCAGTGTCGACGCGCCTCGACGCGCGCCAAGCCGGCGGCTACCTGGCGTTCACCCAAGAGCTGACGCGCTACGGTATCGTCGGCTTTAGAGCCTCCGTCTACGATCCGAACTCGGATATCATCGAGACCCGCGGCGGCGAGACGCTGCCCAAGACGCAGACCGTCAAGACGCTGTCGCCGCTCGTCGGCTTGGTGCTCCCGGAGCGCGCGCGGCTCCTCCTGCAATACGACTTCATCCGCGACTACCTAGCGCGCGACGAGGTCGGGGTGCCCACCGACGCCGACAACAACCAGTGGACGTTGCGCCTGCAGGTGGAGCTATGAGCGCGCGTCTGCTGCCGCTGGTCGGCGTGGCATGCGGCCTGCTCGGCTGCTCGGGCGAGCCGCTCACGCGCGCGCTGTCGGAGCCCATCCGCCTGCCCGACGCCCAGTTCAACGAAGGCGAGCTGCCCGGGCTCCCGCCGCTCACGGCCGAAGAGATCAACGAGGGCGTGAAGCCGAAGACCCCCGTCGTCACGGGTATCAACCTCGGCAATGCCATCATCCCCGCGCGCGAGCCCGGCCGGTCTTTCAGCGGCCTTTCTAGCCGAGACACCAAGGCCATCGGCGTGCGCTTCGCGGAGCTGGGGACTGGCTACTGGGTCTTGCCCACACGCGGCGCCGACGCGGTCAACGGCGGCGAGATCGAGTGGAGCTTCCGCGCGGCGTTTGGCGACAGCATTCCAACTGGTCGGCAGCAGCTGCTGCTGGCCGGCTTCGACGCTAACGGTCAGGCCGGAAATCAAGTCGGCCTCACGTTGTGCATGAGCTCGGAGATACCGGACAACGGTAATGCCTGCGACCCGACCGCCGCGCCCCCAGCGCTGATCGTGAGCTTGGCTTGGGATACGGCCGTGGATCTCGACCTGCGCGTCATCACACCCAGTGGCAAGATCGTCGACTCGAAGAACCCGAGCACCGTCGAAGCCGACGCAGAAGGCAACCTCGATCCGGGCGAGCCCGGGTCGGGCGTGATTGCCTACGATTCGTTCGCGGGTTGCAGGGCCGACGGTCGCCGACGCGAGAACCTCGTATTTCAAGAGCGTCCCGCTCGCGGCACCTACCTGGTCTACGCCAACCTGTACAGCGCGTGCGGCAAACCCGGCGTGACTTTCGATGTCTCCGTATTCAACGACGCGCGCGGGGACGAACCCGGCACGCGCAAGCTCGTAGAGACCTTTCGGCAAGCCGCACAGCTGCAAGCGACTCACGCCAACGGTGGCGCGGAGCTCGGCATGTATATCAGCAGTTTTAGCGTGGAATAGCGCGCATTTCGTCAGTGAAAGGCAAGAGCGATGTTGATCGAACGGTTACTCAAGGTTGCACTTTTGGGCAGCGAATGGATTCTGTACCTGCTGCTGGCGTTGTCCGTTTTCTCGATCGCCACCATGGTCGAGCGCTGGCGCTACTTCAGCCGCTACAGCGGCGACGGCGAGGAGCTACGCAAGAAGCTAGGTAAGCTGCTCGACAAGGACGACCTGGCGGGCGCCGCCAAGGTGCTCGACGCCAGCCGCACCGTGGAAGGCCGAATTGCGCGTGAGGCGCTACGTTGGGCCCCCAGCGGCGCCGACGCCATGACCGACGCCGTGGACAGCGAGCTGTCGCGCGTCAAAAAGGAGCTCGAGCGCGGCCTGAACTTTTTGGGCACGCTCGGCAACAACGCGCCGTTCGTCGGCCTCTTGGGCACGGTGCTGGGCGTGATCATGGCATTCAGTGCCCTGGGCAAGTCCGGCGAGAACACGGGCGCCATGGGCAGCGTCATGGCCGCTATCGCCGAGGCCTTGGTCGCGACAGGCGTTGGCCTGTTCGTCGCGTTGCCGGCGGTCGTCGCCTACAACGTGATCCAGAAGCGTATCGGCGAGGTCGAGACTGAAGCGCAGTCGCTGACCAAGCTCGTCAGCGCCTACTTGAAGGCCGGTCGCGGCGCGCCTGGTCGCGGCGAGCTGGTGAGCACGGACGAAGCGGCCACCGAGACTGCGCCGTCCGCCAATGATTCGAGCAGCCGCGTCGAAGTGGTCGGAGCCGCCTGATGGCATCGGTAGCCTCTTCTTCGTCACGGGGCCGCGGCGGAATCGTCGGCATCAACGTCACGCCGATGGTCGACATCGTGCTCGTCTTGCTGATCATCATGATGGTCTCGGCGACGTACATCGTCTCGCAGAGCCTGAAGGTCGAGCTACCCAAGACGGCATCGTCCGACGAGACCGTGAGCAAAACCTATGTCGTGACCATCACCAAGGACGGGCAGTACCTGTTCAACGACAAGCCGACGACCAAGCAAGAGCTGCCGGCGCTGCTGTGCGGTGCCAAGGCCGAGAGCTCCGGCCTGAGCCTGGTGATCACGGCCGACGAGCAGGCCCGTCACGGTGCGGTCGTCGGGGTGATCGACACGGCCAAGGTCGAAGGCATCACCAAGTTCGCGATCAACGTCGAGACCAAGCAGTAGGTAGAGTCATGGTTAGCGCTCGCACGGCTTTCATTGGTTTCAGCGTGGTGGCGCACGTCGCGGTGGCGTTCGGCATCGACAGCATCGACGTGAAGAAGTCGCATGCCGCCACGTCCATCGAGATCGCCGAAACCAAGAAACCAGCAAAAAAGGAGCCGCCACCGCCGGCCAAGATCGATCCGCCGCGCAAGCCCGAGCCGCCGAGCCGCGAGCGTCGTGCGGCTGCGCCCAAGCCCGCCGAGGCTCCGCCGCCAGAAGCCCCCCCACCCACCAGCGCACCGATTTCCGACCTGCCCGATTTCGGCCTGTCGCTCACGGGTGGCGTCGATGGCACCGGCATCGCGCTGCCCGCTGGCGGCAGTGCCAAAGGTGGCCCGCGCGCCGCCGCTCCGGTCAAGGCGGCCCCCAAGAAGCTCGCCGCCGCTCTCCCCGGCGCCTCGGCCCTCGATCCTTGCGATGAGCTGGCAGCCAAGCCCAAGCCACGGAACGTCCCGCAGCCGCTCGGTACCGAGGCGGCGCGCGCCGCCGGCGTTGAAGGCAAGGTTCGCGTGCAGCTCACGGTCGACGAGACCGGGCACGTAGTCGACGTGAAGCTGCTGCAGGGCCTCGGCTACGGCTTGGATGAAGCCGCGCTGGCCGCGGCTAGGAGGGCCGAGTTCGAGCCCGCCGTGCGCTGCGGCAAGCCGACTCGCGCCACGTTCAACATCTCGATGCGCTTCACGCTCTGAGCAGCGCCCTTCTTTCGAAAGTCCCGTCTTGTATCGCTTCGTTCCGTTCATGCGTCGCGTTCAGCGACTAGCTGCTTGGCTCGTCCTCTCGTCGATCTCGGCTGGCGCCATGGCCCAACGAGCCGCCGCGCCCGCGTTGGGCGACGAGGCAAAACGGCCGAAGCTCACCAAGCCGCCCAAGCTCGTCACGTTCGTCGAGGCGCCCTACCCGGAGTCCGAAAAGGCCGCCGGAAGGCAGGCGTCCGTGGTGGTGCAAATCGGCATTTCGGCCAGTGGCGCCGTCGACCAGGTGCAAGTGCTCCAATCCGCGGGCGCCGCATTCGACGCGGCCGCCATGCAGGCGGTGCGCAGCTTCGTGTTCGAGCCCGCCGAAATCGACGACAAGCCCGCACCAATTCGCATTCAGTACCGCTACGACTTCGTGCTCAAAGAAGAGGCGCCCTCCACCGGCATCCTCGAGGGCGTGGTCAAGAAGCGCGGCAGCGCGGAGCCTTTGGCCGGCGTCACCGTTACGCTGGACGGCGGCGCTTCCGTACAAACGGACGACGAGGGGCGCTTCTCTTTCCCGGATCTGCCTCCAGGCCCGCGCACCTTGACCCTGGCGCGTGACGATTTGAAAGGGCTGCAGACCCAAGAGACCGTCGTCGTCGGCGAGAAGCTGCAGGCGACGTACGAGGTCGACTTCGCGCCAGCGCCCGGGCCTGCCGCGACGGGCGACGACCAGGACGATCTCGAAATCGTGGTCGTCTTGCCGACCCTCACCAAGCAAGTCGTTTCCGTGAAGGTCGAAGCCGACCAGGCTCGGCGCGTCGCGGGCACGCAAGGTGACGTGCTGAAAATCGTGGAGAACATGCCCGGGGTGGCGCGCGCCAGCGCTGGCTCGGGTCAGGTCGTCGTGTGGGGCGCGTCGCCCGAAGACACGCGCGTGTACGTCGATGACGTTCGCGTGCCGTTGCTCTACCACTTCGGCGGCCTGCGCTCGGTCGTACACACTGATCTCGTGCAGTCCGTGGAGCTCATTCCTGGCGGATATGGCTCGAGCTACGGGCGGGGCTTGGGCGGTCTCATCACGGTCGCGCTGCGCGACCCGGACGGCAGGCGACTGCACGGGGCCGCTCAGGTAGACCTGCTCGATGCTTCGGCGTCCGCCAGCGGCAGGTTGGCCGAAGGTTGGACCTTTGCCGGCGCCGTACGAAAGAGCCACCTGCACCGCACGCTCGACGTCGCCACCGATCGCGACGTCGGCGAGTTCTTCCCTATACCGCGCTACTACGACGGGCAGCTCCGCGCGCGACGGCAGCTGAGCGAGAAGAAATACATCGAGCTCGGAGGCTTGCTGTCATCGGACAAGGTCTCACGCACGGTCGGCAGCGACGACCCCGCCGAGCGCAAGGACGAAACCAAGACCTTGCGTTTCGAGCGCATTTTCGCGCGCTACGTGGCGACCGAGGCCGATGGCAGCGAAATTCGTGTCGCGCCGTGGGTAGGACGCGATCGCTCCGTTCTGACGGCTAGCTTCGGCGGCACCCCCACTGAGCTCTCGCTCACCAGCCAGCACTACGGGCTGCGCCTGGCCTACGCCACGCGCGTCATCGATTCCCTGACCAGCAGCGTTGGTCTGGATCTCGAGGCGAGTAGCACCAACGTTCATCGTGCCGGCTCGGTTAGTACCCCCCCACGCGAAGGCGACGCGCGAACGTTCGGTCAGCCGCCATCGAGTGAAATCAACAGCAGCAACTGGCGGAGCATCAGCGGTAGCGCCGCTCCCTACGTCGAAGGCGACCTGGGCCTGCTGGGTGGCCAGCTCCACATCGTGCCCGGGATGCGCGTCGAGCCTTACTTCATCTCGCTCGACCGTCGATCGCCGGAGGACCCGGCCGTCCCCGCGACGGGCGCGTACACTTCCGATCTGGCGCTGCAACCGCGTCTGTCGCTGCGCTACGCGCCCAGCGCACGCGCCAGCTTCAAGTTGGCCTGGGGCCGCTACTTCCAGGCGCCGCAGGTCGAAGATCAATCGCCGGTCTTCGGCAACCCGCTGCTCTCCGTTTCGGACGCGTCTCACTACCTGGCCAGCACTCAGGTCGGCATCACGACCAAGCTGACCGCGGAGACTACGGCGTTCTATTCACGCTCCGACGGTCTGGCCGTGCGCAACCCCTCGTCGGCGCCGCTGCTCGGCCAGGCGCTGCTCGGCGACGGCGACGGCCGAGCCTTCGGAGCGCAGTTCTTGATTCGTCGTGACCTCGACCATGGCTTCTTCGGCTGGGTCGCCTACACCCTCATGCGCTCGGAGCGGCGTGACAACGCCAGCAGCAACTGGCGTCTGTTCGACTTCGACCAAACTCACGTGCTCACGGCGCTGGCCTCGTACGAGCTCGGAGCCGGCTTCGACGTCGGCGTGCGCTTCCGCTACGCGACCGGCTACCCGAGGACGCCGGTCGTGGGCGCTTACTACGACTCGCGGCGCAACCTGTACGAGCCGGTGCTGGGCGCCAAGAACTCGATCCGCATTCCGGACTTCGCGCAGCTGGACGTCCGAGTGTCGAAGACCTTCAAGATCGCGACTACCAAAGCCGAGGTTTACGCGGACGTGCAGAACGTAACGGATCGAGAAAACGCCGAAGAGCTCATCTACGATCAGAACTACGGCGAGCGCCGCACCATTCGCGGCTTGCCCATTTTGCCGGTCGTCGGCCTGCGCTGGGAGCTCTGAGCATGGCAAACTCCAAGGATCTCCGCGCACCCGTTGCTCGACTCGGCGCCATTGGCCTGCTCGTGCTCCCGGCCGGCTGCGTGCCCGACTTCGAAACGGACCTGTCCGCCCTGCGCGCGCCCCGCCTCCTGGCCATCGCCTCGAACCCCGCCGAAACGCAGGGCAAGAAGGCGGTCAAGCTGAGCGCTCTCGTGGCTGTCCCCGAGGGGGAGACGGCACCTAACCTCGATTGGACCATGTGCCTGTCGCGCAAGCCGCTCACCGAGCTCGGGCCCGTGAATCCGGTGTGCCTTCAGCCTGACGACGGCAGCGGTGCGGTCGTCACCTTGGGCCAGGGAGAGCAAGTCGACGCTACGCTCGACCAGGACGTCTGCAAGCTGTTCGGGCCGGTTCGCCCCTCGGCGATGGCAGGAGAGCCGGCTGGTCGTCCCGTCGATCCGGACATCACTGGCGGCTTCTACCAGCCGGTCGTAGCCAGTCTGGACGGCGTGCCCTCGCTCGGGGCGATCCGTGTGGACTGCGATCCGGCCAACTTGAATCGTGATGACGCTCTGGCGTTTCGCGCGCAGTATCGAGTGAACGAGAACCCACGCATCACGTCGCTATCGATCACGCGCGACGGCGGTGAGAGCTCGAGCCTCGAAGAGGGCGCGGAGCGGGCAACCGAGATCGAGGCGGGCCGCGCCGTGACGTTCCGCGCCGGCTGGGATGACTGCCCCAGCGAGTCGGTGTGCGGCGACGGCCTGTGCATGGCGAACGAGGACAGCACGACCTGCCCCGACGACTGCAGCGCCGGCAACGCCCACGGTTGCACCGGCGCCGAGAGCTACGTCTGGTACGATCGGGAGGCCAATCGCGTCGCGCCACGGCGCGAGGCCATGAGCGTCGCTTGGTACGCTTCGAAGGGCAGCTTCGAGCTCGAGCAAACCGGTCTGGACGAGGCGCAGGCTCGGCGCAGCACCTCGACCAAGAACACCTGGCACCCGGGCGCTGCTGCCGGCGCGGCAACCGTGTGGGTGGTGGTGCGCGACAGCCGGGGCGGTCAGAGCTGGCGCATCCAACGCTTCGCGATTCAGCCATAGCCCCGCGGTGGGCTGCGACAAACTCGTAACAAATTTCAATTCTTACAAACTTTCGTTTGACAGCAGACCTTCGCAGCGCATATTCCCTATCGGCTAGATAGAGTGATCATCACCCGCAAGACCACCTACGCGCTTCGGGCGCTCAAGCACCTGGCCATGAACGGGGGCGAGCTCACGCTCACCTCGCGCATCGCCGAGGACGAGGGCATCCCGCAGCGGTTCCTCGAAGCCATCTTGCGAGAGCTGGCGAGGCACGGGGTATTGCAAGTCAAGCGCGGTCGCGGCGGCGGCTACTCGCTCAGGCGCACCCCCGAAGAGCTGAGCGTGGCGCAGGTGATCGACATCGTCGACGGACATGCTTCGCAGTTCGCTTGTCTGGACCCGCTGCGCCCCACGCGCTGTCAGGAGTGTCCCGGCAAGGGCCCGTGTGCCGCGCAGGTGGTGCTCAACCAGATGGGCATCGCCTCACAACGGGTCCTGCAAAGCATGACGCTCGCCGATCTCATGACCCCTCAATTGGAAGCTTCGAATCAATGACAACGCCCCTCCCCTCGTCCTTCGGTTTTGCTCGTCGCTCGTTGTTGCTGCTCGGTCTCGCGCTCGGCTCGACCAACTGCAACAAGACCGAAGCCAAACAAGACACGACCGGAGCTGCGTCGGGCGCTGCCACGAGCGCCGGGCCCGTCACGCTGCTCAACGTGTCTTACGACCCCACGCGCGAGCTCTACACCGACTTCAACGCGCACTTTGCCAAGAAGTGGGAGGCCGAGCACAAGCAGAAGGTCACCATCAACCAGTCGCACGGCGGCGGCGGTAAACAAGCCCGCGCCGTGATCGACGGCCTCGAAGCCGACGTCGTGACCTTGGCTGTCGCCTACGACATCGATCAGCTGCACGCCAAGGCCAAGCTCATCCCGGAGACCTGGCAATCGCGTCTCGAACAGAACAGCTCGCCCTACACCTCGACCATCGTGTTCGTGGTGCGCCAGGGCAACCCCAAGGGCATCAAAG
>WUUC01231860.1_pt1 | contig 13156 bp, 1 predicted proteins | sample 6278441 | NCBI WGS metagenome assembly WUUC01 (sample SAMN13675441, study PRJNA597444) | soil metagenome | isolation source: soil | place: USA: Washington | collected 2017-10 | reverse complement strand
TCGATCCGCTGTTCTTCGGCATCTCGCCGCTCGAAGCCGTAGCGATGGATCCGCAGCAGCGCCTGTTCATCGAAATGGCCTGGGCCTGCGTCGAGGACGCCGGCTACCGGCCCGGCAGCCTTGCCGGCAGTCGCACCGGCGTGTTCGTCGGCGTGTCCACGTCCGACTACAAGGACCTGTGCCAGCTCGCCGGCGCCTCGGTGCAGTTCGGCGGCGATTCCGCCTTCCATTTCATGATCGCGAACCGGCTGTCGTATCTGCTGGATCTGCGTGGTCCCAGCGAATCCGTGGACACCGCGTGCTCCAGCTCGCTCGTCGCGCTGCATCGCGCCATCGGCGCGCTCGCTTCCGGCGAATGCGAGGTGGCGCTGGTCGGCGGCGTCAATGTGATCGCGAATCCCGTCAACAGCATGCGCGCGCACGAAGCCGGCATCCTCAGCAGCGACGGACGCTGCAAGACCTTCGACCAGGACGCGGACGGCTACGGCCGCGGCGAAGGCGTCGCCGTGCTGATGCTCAAACCACTGCGCCAGGCGCAGGCGGACCGCGACCACATCTACGGCCTCGTGTGCGGCAGCGCGGAGAACCACGGCGGCAGAGCCGCGTCTCCCACGGCGCCGAATCCGCTGGCGCAGCAGCAGTTGCTCGTCGACGCGTATCAGGCAGCCGACATCGACATCCGCACCGTCGGCTATATCGAAGCGCACGGCACCGGCACGGTGCTCGGCGATCCGATCGAATTCAATGCGCTCAAGGCCGCGTTCCGCGAGCTGTACCTGCGCCAGGGCGTGGCAGCGCCGGCGCAGCCGCACTGCGTGCTCGGTTCGGTGAAGTCGAACATCGGGCACCTCGAAGCCGCCGCCGGTGTCGCGGGGGTGATCAAGGTGCTGCTGATGATGCAGCACGGTCGGATTCCCGGTAACCCGCATCTCGCCTCGCCGAACCGCTACCTCGAACTCCACGACGGTCCGTTTCGTCTGGCACGTGAGACGGGCGAGTGGGCGGCGCCGCGCGATGCGGCCGGCGCCACGGCGCCGCGGCGGGCCGGCGTCAGCAGCTTCGGCATCGGTGGCGCGAACGCTCACGTGGTGCTCGAGGAGTACCGTGCGCCGGCCGACAGCGCGATGCCGCCCGCGGCTCCGGCGCTCATCGTCGTGTCGGCCCGGACGCGCGAACGGCTGGAGGTGTCCGTACAGCGGCTGCTGCAGGCGCTGGAGCGCAGGGACCTGCCGCTGCACGATGTCGCCTACACGCTGCAGGTCGGCCGGGACGCGATGGAACACCGCCTCGCGTTCGTCGTGATGTCTGTTCACGAACTCCGCGACGGCCTGAGCCGCTACCTGCAGGGCGAGCGGCACGGCGGCTACGAGAACGAGGCCGGCAAGCATCGCGACCTGTTCAGCAGCCTCGTCGGCGAGGAGGCGCTTGCGCTTACCGTCGACACCTGGGTGCGGCAAGGCGAGTACGCGAAACTCGCGGAGCTCTGGTCAAAGGGTCTGCCGTTCGACTGGCAACGTCTGTATGCCGGGTCGGCGCTCCACGCCGCGCTCGCGCCGCGGCGCGTCAGCCTGCCGGCGTACCCGTTCGCGCGCGAACGCTATTGGGTCGAGACCGGCACCGGCCGCGCGCCGACGACGACGGTGGAACACATGCGGTACCGCGACGCAAGCGCGGCACCGGACGATGCGGCGCTGGAGCGTCTGCTGGACGGCCTCGTCGCCGACAGCGTCACATTGCAGGATGCGATGCAGGCGCTCGACCGGCTGGAGCTCGCCCGGACAGAAGGATATTCGCCATGAAGTATTCGGAATTCGTTCTGCGCGAGCTGACGGCCGGCCGCCTGTCCAAGATCCAGGCGCTGCAGCTACTCAAGTACGCGCAGGCGCCGGTGGCGTCCGTCCCGCCGCTGCATCCGCTGCTGCACCGTAACACCTCCGATTTCTCCGGGCAGCGTTTCTCCGTCGCATTCTCAGGGCACGAGTTCTTTCTGCGCGATCACGTCATGACCGGCCGCCGTCTGTTGCCCGGCGTGGTCTGTCTGGAGATGGCGCGCGCGGCCGTTGCGCGCAGTCTCGACGAGGCGGCACCCGCGCTCGAACTGCGCGACGTGACGTGGCTGCGGCCTGTCGTGGCAGATGACGGCGTCGCGCTCGACATAGAACTCGCCGCACGCGACGACGGCGGCATCGAGTTCGACGTCCGCGGCGCCGACGGGGCGACCCTGCATGTGCAGGGACTCGTCGTGACGCCGGCGCCGGCGGATCTTTCCGTCGTCGATATCGCCGGCCTGCGAGCCCGTTGCGACCGCTCCGTCGAGTCGTCGGCCTGCTATCGGTTCTTCAGCGCCGCGGGACTCGACTACGGTCCGGCACATCGCGGTCTCACCGAGTTGCACCTCGGTGTCGACGCGGCCGGCGGCGCGTTCGTGCTGGCGCGCGTCGTGCTGCCGGCCTGCGTCGCGACGACGCGGGACGACTACGTGCTGCATCCAAGCGTGCTCGACAGCGCGCTGCAGGCCGCCGTCGCGCTGCTGCTCGGCGAGGCGGATGCCGGCGAAGCCGCGCCCGGCCTGCGCCCGATGCTGCCGTTCGTGCTGGAGCGTCTGCAGATCGCGGGTCCGACGCCTGCGTCGGCCTGGGTGTATCTGCGGACGCGCGGCCGGGTGTCGTCGTCGACGCTGACGCTCGACGTCGACGTCTGCGACGAAGCGGGGCGCGTATGCGTGCGCCTGCAGGGGCTGACGTCGCGTGTTCTGGGCAGTGAAGCGGCGCAGACGGCGCTGCTGACGCAGCGCTGGGACGCGCGATCGGCAGTGCCGGTCGCGGCGCCGGCGCCGACGCACTGGGTCTGCGTGGATGCGGCGTACGCGCCATGGCTGGAAGCGCTGCGCGCGAGCGGGCTGGCGACGCGCTGGCTGGCGCTGCCGACGGTGACGGACGTACCTACGCTGGGCGTGGCGTGGGAATCGGTGTTCGCACTGGTGCGCGAGGCTCTCGCGGATCAGCCGACGGCGCCGATCCGGCTGCAGGTGCTGGCGGCGCGGCACGGGCCGGCCTGGGGCGAGCATCACGGTGCATTGCTTGGCGCCGTGTCGGGACTGCTCAAGAGCGCGGCGCAGGAGAACCCGCTGTTTCAGGGGCAGGTGATCGAACTGGGGGAGGACGCGGACGAGGCCCTGCTGCTGCGCGCCGTGCGCGAGAACGCGGCTACGGCCGACGCGCAGGTGCGCTATCGCGGTGGCGAGCGCGAGGTGCTGAATCTGTGTCCGCTGGACCGGCCGGCAGCGCCGCCGGTGCCGTGGCGCGACGGCGGGGTGTACTGGATCACCGGCGGTGCCGGCGGCCTGGGCCTGATCGTCGCCGGCGAAATCCTGCGCCACACCCAGGGTGCACGGCTGGTGCTGACGGGACGGTCGGCGCCCGATGCGGCGCGACGCGAGGCGATGGCGGCACTCGCGCGCGGCGGCCGCGACGCGCAGGTGGAATACCGCGAACTCGATGTGGGCGACGCCGCGGCAGTGCAGGCCTGCGCCGAGGCGATCGTGGCGCGTCACGGCGGCCTGAACGCGGTCGTGCACAGCGCCGGCGTCATCGAGGACGCCTTCATCCTGCACAAGACGGTGGAGCAGTTGCGCGCGGTGTGGACGGCGAAGGTATCGGGCACGGTCAACCTCGACCGTGCCACGCGCGGCCTGGCGCTGGATGGTTTCGTGCTGTTCTCGTCGGTGGCCGGGGTGGCTGGCGCGGTCGGGCAGAGCGACTACGCGACGGCGAATGCGTTCCTGGACGGTTATGCACGCTACCGCGCGGCCTGCGTGCGGGACGGCACGGCGACGGGACGCACGGTGGCAATAGCCTGGCCGCTGTGGGCCGAAGGCGGGATGCAGCTGGACGCCGACGCGCTGCAACGGCTGCGGCAGCAAGGCTGGGCGCCGCTGGGCACGGCCGAGGGTCTGGCCGCGCTGCAGGCGGCGTGGGCGAGCGAGGCGGAACAGGTGGTGGTGCTCAACGGCACGCGCGAGGCACTGCAGGCGCCGGCGCCGGCCGCGGTGCCGGCAACCGCCGTGTCCGCGGCGCCCGTGCCGGCGGGCATCGATGCCGATGACCTGCGTGACCGCACGATCCGCTATCTCAAGCAGCGGCTGTCGCAGACACTCAAGCTGGCACCGGAACGCATCGATGCGGACGCGCCGCTGGAGCGCTACGGCATCGACTCGATCCTCGCGCTCAAGCTCGTCGATGCGCTGCAGGAAGCGTTCGGTGCGTTGCCCAAGACGCTGATGTTCGAATACCAGACGATCGCGGCGCTGGCGCAGTATTTCCTGCGCCAGCATCGCGCCCCGCTGCTGGCGCAGCTGCGCGTGGAGACGCGTCCTGCCGCGGCTCCAGCCGCACCGGCACCGGCGGTTTCTCCGGTTGCGGCGGTATCGCGCCCGCGCCGCGGCCGCCGCCCGGGCGTCATGCCCACCTTGGCCGCACCTGCGGCCCCCGCGGCGGTGGCGCCGATCGCGATCGTCGGCATGAGCGGCCGCTATCCGCAGGCGCCGACGCTCGACGCCTATTGGCAGAACCTCGCCGAAGGCCGCGACTGCATCACCGAGATTCCCGCCTCGCGCTGGGATCACCGCGACTTCTTCGACGCGGAGAAAGGCAGGATCGGCAAGAGCTACAGCAAGTGGGGTGGATTCATCGACGGCGTGGAGAACTTCGACGCGCTGTTTTTCAACATCGCTCCGCGCGAAGCGCAGATCCTGGATCCACAGGAACGCCTGTTCCTGCAGTGCGCCTACGAAACGCTGGAAGACGCGGGCTATACCCGCGAGTCGCTGCGCAGCGAGGTCCGCGGCAATGTCGGCGTGTTCGTCGGCGTGATGTATACCGAATACCAGCTCTACGGCGCGCAGGCGCAGGCGCTGGGCACGCCGTATGCGCTGAGCAGCAGCGCCGCGTCGATAGCCAACCGGGTGTCGTACTACTGCAACCTGCAAGGGCCGAGCCTGGCGATCGACACGATGTGTTCGAGTTCGCTGACCGCTATCCACCTGGCGTGCGGCAGCCTGCGCAGCGGCGAGTGCGCGGCAGCGATCGCCGGCGGCGTGAACGTGTCGGTGCATCCGAACAAGTATCTGATCCTTTCGCAGGCGCAGTTTTTCTCCAGCCGCGGCCGCTGCGAGAGCTTCGGTGCCCACGGCGACGGCTACGTACCGGGCGAAGGCGTGGGCGCGGTGCTGCTCAAGCCGCTGGACCGTGCGTTGGCGCAGGGCGATCACATCTACGGTCTGATTCTGGGCTCGAGCATCAACCACGGCGGCAAGACCAACGGCTACAGCGTGCCCAATCCGCAGGCGCAGGCGCAGGTCATCGCGGAGGCGCTGCGCGACGCCGACGTGGACGCGCGCGCGATCAGCTACGTCGAAGCGCACGGCACGGGCACCAGCCTGGGCGATCCGATCGAGATCGCCGGCTTGACCCAGGCGTTCGCGCAGTTCACCGAGGACAAACAGTACTGCGCGATCGGATCGGTGAAGTCCAACGTCGGCCATCTGGAGAGCGCGGCGGGAATCGCCGGCCTGGCCAAAGTGCTGCTGCAGATGCGCCACGGGCAAATCGTGCCGTCGCTGCACGCAGAGCCGCTGAACCCGCACATCAGTTTCGAGCACACGCCGTTCTTCGTTCAGCGCACGCTGGCCGCCTGGCCGCGGCGGCAGGTCGAGCGCGACGGTGAACTCCGGGAGTTGCCGCGTATCGCAGGCCTTTCCTCCTTCGGCGCGGGCGGCGCGAATGCACACGTGATCGTGCAGGAATACGTCGGCGACACCGCATCGCAGCCATCGGCACGGCCGGCGCTGGTGGTGCTGTCGGCGCGCAGCGAAGAACGCCTCGGTGTGCAGGTGCTGCTGCTGCTGCGGCATCTGGAGGCGCAGCGATGCGCGCCGCACGAACTGGCGGATCTGGCCTACACCCTGCAGGTCGGCCGCGAGGCGATGGAACACCGCGTGGCGTTCATTGCGACGTCGCTGCCGGAACTGATGGAACGCCTCCGCGCGTACCTGGAGCAGGGCGCGTCGGGCGAGGGCTGCTACCGCGGCGACGCCCGGCGCAGGGACGCGGTGTCGCTGCTCGGCAACGATGAGGAACTGCAGCAGGCGCTGGCCAAGTGGGTCGAGCGCGGCAAGTACGGCAAGCTGCTGGAACTGTGGGTGCAGGGCCTCGCATTCGACTGGCGGCTGCTGCATGCCGACCGCCGGCCGCGCCGGCGGTCGCTGCCGACTTATCCCTTCGCGGCGGAACGCCACTGGATTCCGTCGACGCCGCTGCCGCACGCCGTCGTGCAGTCCGCCGTGCCGGCCGCGACGGACGAGGCCCCGCCGATCCGGCGTCGCAAGCGGATCCTGCGCAAGCAGTGGCAACCGGCCGCCGCGTTGGTCGAGCCCCGGCCCGGCCAGCGCGTGCTGATCGTGGCGGGCGAAGCGACGCGCGCGCTCGCGCTGGCGCTGCAGGCTCGGCTGGAAGGCAGCGAGCTGTACGACCTCGCCGAGGCGCCTGACCGATCGCCGACGCGTCTGGCGGAGTACGACGGACTGATCGATCTCGCGGGGTGCGCTGCGGACGGTGCCGACCCGCTCGACGGATTGCCGCTGCTGCAGGCCTGGGTCCAGTCACGCGCGGCATCGGGCGGCAGGGCACTGGGCGTCACGCGTGGGCTGGAACGCTGCGGCGACACGGCGGTCGATCCGGCCGGCGCGCTGCGCGCCTGTTTCTACCGCATGCTGCAGAGCGAGTATTCGCGCATCGCTTCGCGGCATCTCGACCTCGAGGCCGCCGAAGCAGACGACGCGGCGGCGCAGCAGATCCGCGACGAATACTTCACGCAGGCGCAGGACACGCAGGCGTGTCGCCGCGCCGGCGCACGTTACCGCGCGGTACTCGACGAGGCTGCACTGGACGGGACCGACGTCGACGAACGTCCGTCCCTGTCCCCTCGCAGGCCGTTTCCGCAGGACGCGGTGCTGTGGATCACCGGCGGTACGCGCGGCCTCGGCTATCTGTGCGCCCGGCATTTCGTGCGGCACCACGGCGTGAGGCACCTGTTCCTGTCGTGCCGCGAGCCGCTGCCGGAACGCGCGTCCTGGGACACGCTGGCGCGCGAAGAGACCGCCCTGGCGCAACGGCTGCGCGACCTGCTGGCGCTCGAGGCAGACGGCGCGTCGGTACGTGTCTCCCACGTGCCGCTGACCGACGCGGACGCCGTAGCACGGGAAATCGCCGAGGTCAATCGCACGCAGGGACCGATCGCCGGATTGCTGCACTGCGCCGGCCGCGCCGACGCCGCGACGCCGGCCTTCGTGCGCAAGCGGGCGGCCGATGTCCTTGCGGTGTTGGAGCCGAAAGTGGCGGCGCTGCCGGTCCTGTTCGCGCAGCTGCGGCAGCAGCCGCTGCAGTTCGCCGTACTGTTCTCGTCGGTTTCGGCGGCCGTCCCCGCCCTGGCGGCCGGCCAGAGCGACTACGCCGCCGCCAACGCATTCATGGACGCCTACGCGCAAGCCCAGGCGCAGCAGGGCGTGCCGGTCGTCAGCATCCAATGGCCGAGCTGGGCACAGAGCGGCATGGGCGCCGTACGGAGCCGCGCGTACGAGCGCAGCGGACTGCTCACGCTCGACGATGACGAGGGCCTGGCGTTGCTCGACGAAGTGCTCGCGGCTGCCTGCCGCGGCACCGTGTTGCCTGCCTGGACCGACGAGCGTCGCTGGCCGGCTGAACCGCTGGCGCATCGCCCGCCCGAGACACCGGTGACGGCCCCCCGGGCAATGGCGGCGGCCGGCAAGGTCAAAGCCGACCCAGCCGGCGCCGCAGCCGGCGCGCTGCACGAGTGGCTGCGCGACCTCGTGGCCGATCATCTCGGCATCGAGCGCTCGCGCATACGCACCGATGAACCGCTGACCGACTACGGCGCCGATTCGGTGATGCTGGCGCAGCTGCTGTCGCCGATCAGCCAACACGTGAGCGAGGCGCTCGATCCGTCGATCCTGTACGAGCATCCGACGATCGAGGCCTTCGGCGCCTGGCTGCTGCGCCGTCACGGCGAGAAGTTCGCGTCGGCGGACATGGCGACATCCGCCGCCCACGGACCGCCGGATCCGGCTCCGGTCGGGTCATCGGCGGCGTCACCCGTGCAGGCCGGCCGCCCCCGCGGCTTGCCGCAGGCGCAGGACATCGCCGTGGTTGGCCTGTCGTGCCGCTTCGCCGGCTGCGACACGGCGCAGGAGTACTGGTCGCTGCTCTGTGACGGCCGCTCCGCGATCGCCGCGGTGCCCGACTCGCGCTGGGGCGTCCCCTGCGACGCACATGCGGCGCTGATCGACGATCTGCGGCGCTTCGACGCGCGCTATTTCCGCCTTTCGCCGGCGGATGCGCGGGCGATGGATCCGCAGGCGTTGCTGGTGCTGGAGGAGGCGCTCAAGACCTGGTACGACGCCGGCTACACCCCGGCTGATCTGCGCGGCACGGCGACCGGTGTCTACCTCGGCGCCCGCAGCGAGCATCGCGCGGACCGCGCGAGCCTGCTGCAGGCGCCGAACCCGATACTCGCGACCGGCCAGAACTACCTCGCGGCGAACGTATCGCAGTTCTTCGACCTGCGCGGCCCCAGCCTCGTCGTGGATACCGCATGCTCGTCCGCGCTCGTGGCCATGGACGTCGCGATCCAGGCACTGCAGAGCGGCCGCACGACGGCAGCGCTCGTCGGCGGCGTCAACGTGCTGCACACCGACGCCGCCGTGCAGATGTTCCGGCATCGCGGCCTGCTGCAGGGCGACGGCAGCTTCCACGTGTTCGACCGGCGCGCGGGCGGCGCCGTGCTCGGCGAAGGTGTCGGCATGGTGCTGCTCAAGACCGTCGATCAGGCGCAGGCCGACGGCGACCGGATCTATGCGGTGGTCAAGGCCGTGGAGATCAACAACGACGGACGCACCGCCGGGCCGTCGGCGCCGAACGTCCAGGCGCAGATCGACGTGATGCGCGGCGCGCTGCGGCGCAGCGGGCTGGACCCGGACGCGATCACGCACGTCGAGGCGAACGGCGCAGGATCCGAAGTCAACGATCTGCTGGAACTCAAGGCGCTTGCCGCGGTGTACGGCGGCAGCGATCGTCTGTGCGAGCTCGGCTCGATGAAACCGAACATCGGCCATCCGCTCTGCGCCGAGGGCATCGCAAGTTTCCTCAAGGTGGTGCTGATGCTGCATCACGGCCGGCGCGTGCCCTTCCTGTCGGCGCAGCAGCCACTGCAGCACTTCGATGTCGCCGGTGCCGGTCTCGGCTTCTGCCGCAGCGTCGCGGCGTGGGAGGCACCGCAGCGAGCCGCCGCGATCAATTCGTTCGCCGACGGCGGTACCAACGCGCACGTCGTGGTGCAGGCGTTCGGGCAGCCCGGCTACGTCGCACGGCGGCAGCCGCTGGATCCGCCGCGACTGGAGCGGGTCGATCTCGATGCGCCCGGTCCGGCGGCGACCGTCGTGCCGATAAGCAGCGCATCGGCATCAAGAAATTTCTGGAAAAAAACCCTCGCGAACCGTCACTGATGGCAGCCACTGCGATGAATTCGACGCAAGACCGGTTTTACCTGAACGCCCAGCACCCGGTGTTGCGCGATCACGTCGTCCATGGCCGTCATGTCCTGCCGGGGCTGGCGTACGTCGATCTGCTGTATCAGACGCTGCGGGAGCAGGGATTCGACCACCTTGGCTGGTCGCTGAGGAACGTGTCGATCTACCATCCGCTGTCGATCGCCGCCGATGAGGAACTCCTGATCGAGATCGACAGCCGCCAGATCGATGCGACGAACTGGCGCGTCGAAATCCACGGCCAGGACACGGCCGGCGGAACGCGGCGGCGCTACTGCAGCGCGCAGATCAGCGCGACCGGGCCGGTGGAGTTCGACGAGACACTCGATCTCGAGGCTATCCTCGCCTCCGGTGCCGAACGCACCTCGCTCGACCGCGTCTATGAACAGTGCCGGTCGCACGGCCTGGTCCACGGCGGCTTCATGCAGCCGCGCGGCGCACGCTACGCGACCGCCGATGCGATCTACATCGACTGCGCCGTCGACCCGTCTTTCGCGCCCGAAGGCATGGAGCTGATGTTCCATCCGGCGCTGCTCGACGGCTGCGCCATCGGCCTCAGCAGCGTCGTGGACGGCGTCGTCGACGCAACCGGCGACGCCGCACCGCCGCTGTTCCTGCCGCTCGCGATCGAGTCGTTCCGCGCCTCGCACCTGCTGTCGGACCGCTGTGTCGCGCGCATCCGGACCGACCGAATCAAGCTGCAGCAGGATCTGTGTTCGCTGTCGCTGGAGTTCTTCGACGAGTGCGGCGCCAAGGTCGCGGAACTGACCAATCTGACCACCAAGGCCATACGCGACCCGGGCCGTCTCGACCGGTCACCGGCACCTGACGAGCGGGCAACCGGGCACACGCCAGCGCCACGCCTCACCGGCGTCACGCCGGCACCGGAGCGGTCGCCCGCACCGGGGGCCGGCGACGACCGGCGCGCGCCTTGGCAGGCATTCTTGCAACGCATCGTGGCGCAGCGCCTCGGCGTGAGTACCCACCAGGTCGACGTCCGTGCCGGTTTCTACGACCTGGGGCTGGATTCCGCGAGCCTGCTCGAACTCGTGCAACTCGTCGAAGGACGACTGAAGGTGCCGCTGTCGCCAACGCTATTGTTCGAGCACACCAGCGTCGACGCGCTTGCCGAACATCTGAGCGCCAGCTACGGAGTGCCGGAGCGGGACACCGATCGTCCATTGCGCGCCGGCAGCACCGCGCTGGCGGCCGCTGCCGCCACCGTGGAGACCGTCGCGAAGCCGGTGGCGGTCGCTGCACCGCCGGGCGTGCGCGAGTCCGCACCGCTCGCCGCCGGAAGCGAGACCGACATCGCGATCATCGGCATGGCCGGACGCTTCCCGCAGGCGCTGGATGTGCGCGAGCTGTGGGCCAATCTGCTGGCGGCGAAGGACTGCATCACTGAAGTGCCGGCTTCGCGCTGGGACTGGCGCCTGCTCGATCTGGTCAAGTCGGCATCCGGGAAGGATATGTCGCGATGGGGCGGCTTCATCGCGGAGGCGGAATGCTTCGACGCCGAGTTCTTCCGCATCCTGCCGCGTGACGCGGAGCTGATGGACCCGCAGGAACGCCAGTTTCTCGAAGTCGCCTGGAGCGCGATCGAAGACGCCGGCTACACGCCGGCGACGCTGGCCGACATCGGCGACGACGGCCGGCGCCGGCCGGTCGGCGTGTTCGCCGGCGCGATGCACAAGGACTACGCGCTCGTGGGCGCGCAGCGGCTGCAGGACCGGCAGGTGCTGCCGCTGTCCTTGTCGGCCGGCATGATCGCCAATCGCGTCTCCTATTTCTGCAATTTCCACGGACCGAGCATCACCATCGACACGGTGTGCTCGTCATCGCTCACCGCCGTTCACCTCGCGCTCGAAAGCGTCCGTCACGGTGAATGCGAGGTCGCCCTCGCCGGCGGCGTGAACCTGTCGCTGCATCCAGCCAAGTACCTGACCTACGGCATGGCCGACATGCATGCCAGCGACGGCCGCTGCCGCAGCTTCGGCGCCGGAGGCGACGGCTATGTCTCGGCCGAAGGCGTCGGCGTCGTCGTGCTCAAGCCGTTGCGCCGGGCGCGCGCCGATCGGGACGCCGTCTATGCGGTGGTGAAAGGCAGTGCCGTCAATCATGTCGGCGCGGTCGGCGGCGCGTCGGTGCCGAGCCCGACGGCGCAGGCCGACATGATCGTGCAATGCCTGCGCAAGGCAGGCGTCGACGCACGCAGCATCGGCTATGTCGAAGCACACGGCACGGGAACCTCCCTGGGCGATCCCATCGAGATCGAAGGACTGGGCAAGGCGTTTCGCCGCGATACGCAGGATGTCGGCTTCTGCGCCATCGGCTCGCTGAAGTCGAACATCGGCCATGCCGAGGCGGCGGCCGGGGTGGCCGGGCTGATCAAGGCCGTGCTGCAGCTCGAGCACCGCACGCTGGTCGCATCGCTGCACGCGCAGACCCTGAATCCGCACATCGACTGGCAGCGTTCGCCATTTGTCGTGCAGACGCGCACGGAGAAATGGCGGCGCTCCCGGGGCCAGGAGAACGGGCAGGTCGTCGTCTACCCACGGCGTGCCGCGCTGAGTTCCTTCGGCGCCACCGGTTCAAACGCCCATGTGATCCTGGAGGAGTACCGCGCTCCGCGCGAAGCGCTGGATCATTTGGCGGTCGCGCTGGTCGTGCTGTCCGCGCGCAACCCCGAGCGCCTGCGTGCACAGGCGCAGCGGCTGCTCGCGCACCTCGAGCGCGACGACGTGCCGCTGGCCGATCTCGCCTATACGCTGCAGGTCGGGCGCGAAGCGTTCGACCACCGCCTCGCGATCGTTGCGGCGGATACGGTACAGCTGAAGTCGCGCCTGGCCTCGTTCGTGGAGACCGGCACGTTGCCCGGCGACGAGGACGGTTTCGTGGGCGAATGCCGCCCGCATCGCGATGCCGTCGGCCTGTTGGCGGACGACGAGGACTCCGCCGAACTCGTCGCGAAGTGGCTCGCCAAAGGCAAGCTGCGCAAATTGGCTCAATGGTGGATAAAGGGACTTTCAGTCGACTGGAGGCGCCTGTACGGCCAGGCCGCGCCGCGGCGCGTGCATCTGCCCGGCTATGCCTTCGCGCGGCCGCGCTACTGGCTGCCGGACGCGGAGCCGGCGCCGGCGACGCCCGGGCCTGCAGCGGCGCTCATGCCGGATGCGGCACCACTGCAGGCGCAGCTGCTGACGCCGCAGTGGGAGCCGGTGTCGCTGGCGGCAGCGGCGGTCGCGGATGGCGAGCAGTGGATACTGTTTGCCGGCTGGCGCAGTGCGGTCCAGGCCGATGCGTGGCCGTCGGCGCGGGTGGAAACGCTGACTGCGGACGGCGACGAGGCGGAGCGGTTCGAGCGCTACGGCTGGCAGTTGCTGCAGCGGGTGCAGACGTGGCTGCAGGGACGGCCGCGCGCGCCGCTGCGGATCCAGCTGGTGATACCGGCGGGCGAGACGACGCTGTACGCGCTGGCCGGTCTGCTCAAGACGGCCCGGCAGGAACAGCCGCTGCTGCGGGGACAGGTCGTCGGGG